>Ga0111539_10002185_pt1 | contig 26126 bp, 24 predicted proteins | sample RhiMethybrSRZTD1_FD_79667 | JGI IMG/M metagenome (GOLD analysis project Ga0111539, IMG submission 79667) | Populus rhizosphere microbial communities from Tennessee, USA - Rhizosphere MetaG P. TD hybrid SRZTD1 (version 2) (version 2) | ecosystem: Host-associated > Plants > Roots > Rhizosphere >...
CAAGGTCCTGCACGACCGCACCATCTTTCTCACCATCGTCACCCACGACGTGCCCTTCGTCCCCGTCGAGGACCGCGTCCAGGTCGAGCACGTGATCGAGGGCTTCTACAAGGTCGAGGCGTGGTACGGTTTCAAGGAACAGCCGGACATCGACGAGATCCTCGACACCTGCCGCATGCGCTACGGGCTCGCCTTCGACGTGATGGACACGTCGTTCTTCCTCTCGCGCGACACCGTGGTGCCGCGCTCCGACCATCCCGGAATGGCGATGTGGCGCGACCACGTGTTCGCCTGGATGAGCCGCAACGCGACCCGGGCCACCGACTTCTTCAACATCCCGGCGAACCGCGTGGTGGAGCTCGGGACGCATATCGAGATCTAGGCCTGCAGAAGGAAACGGCCCGCCGAAGCGGGCCGCTCCCCTGCAGCAAGGCGAGCAGCGTTACGGGCAGCTGCTGACCGTCACGCCGGCGTCGCCGTCGGCATGCGACAGGCCCAGCGGCGCCGACTTCGCCACGTTGAACACGCAGGAAGCCGAGGTGCCCGAGAGCTTGGGACCGGCCATCCCCGGCGAGCCCGTGAAGCCCCACGAGTTCACCGAAATGATCGGGCCGTTGCCGGTGCCTACGTCGAAGGGCTGCGACCACGGACCGCCGGACGACCCGCCCGACAGGCCGCAATTCGGCAGCCACCAGTTGGCGGCGTCCATGCTTTCCATCGGGTCGGCGCAGTACATGAACTGCGGGTCGACGTTGTAGGAGTAGCCCAGCGCGTGCGTGAGGCCGTTGACCGCCGGCGCCGAGAAGCTCACGCCCATCGGAATCACGGCCGCGTCCAGCGTGGCGCTCGCCGCCGTGAGGCCCGGTGAATGCGCCCCGCTGTCGCTCACCACGTAGTAGGCGTAGTCCCAGGCGACGTTGTCCGGGAACGTGCGCGTCGTCCAGTTCACATCCACGACGCCGACGTCCGGCGCCCAGCAGCCGATCGGGTCGTTGGAGCAGTTCAGGTCCGTGCCCGCCCCGTTCGTCCCGGCCTGGTTGGGAATGAAGAGGACGTTGCGTGCGTAGGCCTTGTTGGCGTCGTCATACACGCAGTGCGCGGCCGTGATCACGATCGAACGGCCCGAGGTCGAGTCGGCCGCGACTGTGCCGGAGCACACGTAGCCGTCCCAGCGGGTACGTTGTGCGTTCGCCGGCATCTCGAAGTAGATGCGGCCCGCGGCCTGCTGCACCACGCCACCGCCCGTCCACTCCTCGTTGGGCACCGTGCCCCCGCCGCCACCGCCGCCGCCGCTCGTGTCGACGGTGAAGGCCACCACGGGCGAGGTCGTCGTATTGGAGGGCTTGGCGTTGTCCTTGGCGACCACGTACCAGGTCCAGCCGCCGTTGCTGAAGCCTGAAAGGGCCACCGACCACGTGTCACCCGCGCCGCGGGTCGCATCGAACGATTGCGTCCTCCCGCCCGATGCCGGCCGGAGCTTGAACGCCACGGATTTGACGCCGCTCGCGTCCGCGACAGTCGCCGAGAAGGTGGCGCTGGCGCCGATCGTCTCGCCGGCGCCGGGGCTCATGCCGCCCACCGCCGGCCCGGTGCTGTCACCGCCGCCAGGTCCGGCTTGCGCTTGGATGTTGTGGCCATGCGGGATCAACCGGCCGTTGCGATCGCGGATGTAACCCAGCCCGCGCTCGTCGATGACGAAGTCCCGCGGGATCGCCGCGGCGCGTCGTTCGGGGGTCCAATGCTGCACGGCACGGGCGGAGCGAGCATCGAGGCCGCGGTCGCTCTGCGCCGCGGCGGCTCCGGGAACGAGGACTGCGGATGCGGCGAGGAACATCGCCGCCAATCTGAACAGGCTCTTCATCGGTTTCCTTTTGGGTCGGGACGGTACGCCTGGTTGATCGGAATGTTCTTCCTCGTTGTCGTTGGAGATACTAGCCGGTGAGCGCGCCAGGAGGGAGTGAATTTTCTGCAATGGGCCGCAGGCGTTCGCCGCAAGCCGGTCAGGAAGCCGCGGCCGGCGAGAACTCGAAGCGCGCGCCGTTCGGCGCGATGAGGACCAGGCGCGAGCCTTCGCGCACGCCGCGGGCGCCGGGTGCGAGTGCCGCCATGACGCGCTTCTCGACTTCGCCCTCCGGGCCGGCGCAGAAGCGCTTGGTGGACAGGATCGGCCCGAAGCGCGCCTCGCCACCCTCCTCGCGCCACGAGCCGCTCATCATGTTGCAGCCGGTGTAGCCGGCGAGCCGCCCCCCGGCCGAGAACTCGAGACGCGGTAGCGTCTGCGCGTCGGGACTGCCCTCCACCACGCCGACCCAGCGCGTGCCGGCCAGGGGCTGCGCGGCTGCCGCGGCGCCCGGGCCGGGTGGCGCCGCGCAGGCGGCGAGCCCGAGGGCACAAAGCACGAAGAGCGCGCGTGCCGTCACTTCTTCACTTCCTCCGCGGGCTTCTTCTCGTCCGGCGGGGGATAGGGCGGATCGGATATGAACCTGAGCGACCCGCCGGAGCCGGTCATCACCATCGTGTCGGCGGTGACCCGGTAGCTCGAGACCGCCTGGAGCGTCTCCAGCACGCGCAACTCCACCATCTGGTTACGCTGCTCGCACGCCCGGGTCCCGCGGTTGATGCGGCCGATCACGATGAAGCGCGACCCGACGGTGTCTTCCTGGTAGCGCGCGTTGATGGCGTTGCAGCCGCCGAAGCCCTCCATCAGGCCGTCGCCGAACCGCACCCACGGCGGCGTGCCCTGCAGCGGCACCTCGAGCTGGACCGCCCACTTGGTGCCGACGAACGGCTTCGGCGGGGGCTCCTTCTTCTGAAGCGAGCCGCAACCGGTGGCGAGGACGGCGGCGGCGAGCAGCAAGGCGGTTCTCATGTCGGCTCCAGGTTGGATTTCATCGCTCCCTCATGCCCGCGCATTCTAGAATAACGGCCATGTGTAGTCGCTATTTCCTCGACGCCGACGGGAACATCATCGCCTACACGTTCCGCGTGCCCACGGTGCCCGGTGTCCAGAAGCGCTTCAACATCGCGCCCACCCAGCAGGCGCCGATCGTGCGGGTCAGCCGCGAAGGCGTCCGTGAGATCGCGATGCAGCGCTGGGGCCTGGTCCCGTTCTGGGCCAAGGACCTCAAGATCGGCACCACGATGATCAACGCGAGGAGCGAGGGCATCGAGGTGAAGCCCGCCTTTCGCGAGGCGGTGAAGTCGCGGCGCTGCATCGTCCCCGCCACCGGCTTCTTCGAGTGGCAGGGCGAGCGGCCGGGCCGCAAGCAGCCCTTCGCGATCACGGTGCCGGAGATGCCCGTGTTCGGATTCGCCGGCCTCTGGGAGCGCTGGAGGCCCGCCGAGGGCGAGCCGGTCGAGACCTTCACCATCATCACCACCGACGCCAACGAGGCGGTGGCGCGCGTCCACGACCGCATGCCGGTGATCCTGCCCATGGATGCGATCGACACGTGGCTCACGGGCCCGCCGGATGCGGCACGCGCGCTGCTGAAGCCGTATGGCGGAGCGATCGCCCTGCGCCCGGTCGGCACCTATGTGAGCAACGTGAACAACGAGGGTCCCGAGTGCCTGGAAGATGCGCGGCCGGGGCCCCAGCAGCAGAGCCTGCTCTAGCCCTACTCCGCCGCCTGCAGCTCTTCTTCGCGTTCCCGCACGCCCAGCTCGATGACCGGGGCGCGCCGCCTCCTCAGGAACGACTGCAGGATCTTGTAGACGTCGGGATCGAAGCCGATCTCGACGCGCGTCTCGGAAAACGCCGCGAGCTCGTCCTCGTCGCGCGCAGTGCCGACGTGCCACCAGCGATCGAAGACGTGCGCCTCCTCGATGCCGGTCTCGACGCAGCGCTCGCGAATGGCGATGCGCCCGGCCCACGGCCAGTTGGCCACGCGGAACGGCGCAAGAACCGTGGCCAGGCGAAGGTTATGCACGGCCGGCATCTCCTCGCCCACGCAGGCGCCGCGGCACTTCCTCACCTGGCGCGCGAAGCACGGGCCACCGCGCTTCTCCCAGCCGAGCAGGCGCCAGCACAGCCCATGCTCGGCCGCCAGCTCCTCGAGCAGGCGGCGCACGTTGATGCGCGCGGCGAACGGGCCGTAGAGCGAGGCGCCGGTTTCGGCCGCGAGACGGAAGTGCTCGCCCCAGTCGATGTCCTTGTTGTGCACGACCTCGGGCGCCGAGCCCAGGTCGTCCACGCGGATGAAGCAGGCGTTCGCCTTGCGGCGCAGGCGGTAGTTGTGCAGCGGCAGGAGCTCCTTCACCAGCCGCGCTTCGCGCAGCAGCGCGCCCATCTCGCCCGCGGTCTCCTCCACCTCGATGCGCACGATCTCGCCCGAGATGCGGGTGTCGTTGGCCGAACGGTAGTCGCTGGAAAAGTGCGAGCGCACGCGGTCGCGCAAGTTGACGCTCTTGCCGATGTAGAGCGGCAGGTCGTTCACGCCGTAGAAGCGGTACACGCCCGGGCCCTCGGGCAGGTTCTCGAGCGCGTCGGGTGCGAGCTGCGGCGGCAAGCTCGGAATCTTGAGGATGCGGCGCACCGCGTGCTCGATGTCGGGCACCTCCTTCTCGCGATAGAGGCGCTGCACGAAGCCCCAGAGCACCCGCGCGTCGCCCAGCGCCGAATGGCGTCCCGCACCCGGCCGCGGGAAGCAGAGGCCCGACGGGTCCATTGGCGCGCCACCGGCCACGGCCTGCTCGAGGCCATGGCGCGCGATCACCGCATCGAGCCCGTGGCCGACGGCCTCCGGATACAGCCGGCGCGAGAGCCGCACGGTGCACAACACCTCCGCGGTGAAGGCGACCTCCACACGGCGGAACTCGTTCTTGATGAAGCCGTAGTCGAAGCGCGCGTTGTGCGCGACGAAGAGATGACCCTCCAGCCGCGCGCGCACCTCGGCGGCGAGCTGCGCGAAGGTCGGCGCATCGCGCACCATCGCGTTGGTGATGCCGGTGAGCGCCTGGATTTCCTCGGGGATGGGACAACCCGGATTCACCAGCGTGGACCACTCCTCGGCGAGCTCGCCATCCTCCACGCGCACGATGCCGATCTCGGTGATGCGGTCTCCGGTCGCGGTCGTCCCCGTGGTCTCGAGGTCGATGAAGGCGATGGAGGGCGAGAACATGCCCCGATTCTAGGGGCGCGCGGGACCCTTCCGCACGGGTTTCGACTTATCCACAATCGCCCGCGCCTTTGGTACCGGCGCGCGCCACGGCGCGTTGCCGAATCGCTCGACGAGAAACTCGATCATCGCGGCCAGCCGCGGCGATCGATGCCGGCCTTGTGGATAAACCGCGTGCAGGGGCAGCGCCTCGCGGTGGTGAACGTCCTCGAGCAGGGGCACGAGGCGGCCCTCGCGGATGGCCTGGCCGAGGATCACGTCGCTAAGGCGGATCACGCCCAGGCCGCGCACGGCGAGCGCGAGGAGCGCGTCGGCGCTGGTCGCGCTCACATTGCCCGAGACCTCGACGTGCTCCACGCCGTCGCGCCCCTCGAACGGCCAGCGCCGCAACGCCGGCGCGTTGGCCATGTTGAGGCAGTTGTGGCCGCGCAGGTCCGCGGGCTTCCTCGGCGTGCCGTGTCGGCGCAGGTAATCGGGGGCGGCACACACCACGCGCTCGACCTCGCAGATGCGCCGCGCGACGAGCGAGGAGTCGGCCAGGACCCCGAGGCGCAGGCCCAGGTCCGCGCCCTCCTCGATCAGGTCCACGACGCGATCGGTGATCGTGAGCTCGACCTGGATCTCGGGATGGCGCGCGAGAAAGTCGGGCAGCGCGGGCACGAGCTGGTGCATGCCGAAGGCGGAGCTGGTGTTCACGCGCAGCAGGCCGCGCGGTTGCGCGCGCGTGCGGCCCACCTCTTCCTCCGCCTCCGCGATGTCGGCAAGGATGCGCTGGCTGCGCTGGAAGAAGGTCTCGCCTTCGGCGGTGAGGGCGAGGCGGCGCGTCGTGCGGTTGAGCAGGCGCACGCCGAGCCGATCCTCCAGGCGCGTCACCAGCTTGGAGACCGCCGAGGGCGTGAGTCCGAGGTCGCGCGCGGCCGAGGAGAATCCGCCCCGCTCCACCGCGCGCACGAAGGCGACCATGTCGTTCTGGTTCATTTGTGCCGCCTATTCATCAATGAAGTGCCATCGCCACTCATTGTATCGCAGCCCAGGCGGAATAACCTAGGCCTTACCAAGGAGACCAGACCATGAACCGCTATCCCGATCCTTTCACGCTCCAGGAGAACGCGCGCCGCCTTCGCCGCGAGGCACTTTCCGGCATGGCCGATGGCGTCGCGATAAAATGGAGGTCTCTCGCAGCCCTCCTCCGGAGAAGGCGTCCGCCGCTCCGCTCCTCCCATGCCTCGTACCCGTGCCAAAGCCCCACCCCGTCTCACTCGTGACGCCGAGCGTCTCATCGCGCTCGCCAACGGGCTGAATGCCTCGGGCAGCGTCACCGAGGACCGCTACTGGGAGGGCGAGATGTCGGCCCTCGCCGCGCGCCTGCTGGAGAACGGCAACGACGCGCCCATCGACGGGGCGCTCGACCACCTGTACCAGACCAACCTCGGCGCGTACGACACGCTGATCGAGCTGGTCGAGAACGAGAGCGAGTCGCTGGTGGTGATGCAGGGCGACCACGCATGGCAGTCGCTGCTCATCGCCGCGCCGATCGTGGCCTGGTCGAAGTACTCGATTCCGTGGGGGCCGATCCCGCGCGACGAGGCGGCGACGCTGCAGGTGCAGCTGCAGGCGCACGTGCTGGCCGAGGGATCGCGCCTCGCGCTCGTGCCCTACCTCTACTCCATCGACCAGCTCCCGCGCCACTACTCGGAGCTGCGGCGCCTGGCCGCGCGCCTGGGCGACGGCGCCGTGACGGGCGAGCTGCCGCGCCTGGACTACTCACGCCTGCCCGAAACGGCGCACCTGCTCGCCGACACGCGTTTCGTGGTCGCATCCGTGGCCACTCCGCGCGGCAAGCCGCTCTTCCGTTGGCAGGAAGACGCCTCGGGCCACGCCGGTCGCACGCGCTGCCTCGAGCAATGGATCGCGCAGGCGCGCCCCACGCTCGCGAAGCTCCTTCCCGGCTGCGTTTTCGAGTGCCTGCTGCCCGACGCGTATTACGTGAATTGCCGCGAATCCGACCGGCGCGTGCGCCCCTTCGGCATCCGAGCCGCGACCGCATTCCTCGAGAATGCGCTGGCGGCCAAGCCCGCGGACCTGCAGGCGGTCGTGGCCGGATTCGGCGACGAGCGCGTGGACGAGTACCGCGTGTCCTTCTCCATCATCGGCGAATCCGACGTGGCCCACGGCGTCGTGTGGCCGCTCTATGGCCGCGAGGACGAGACCGCGCGCCCCGGCCCGCTCGACGAGGTGATGGCCCAGCTCGCGGAAGTGGGCGTGACCGAGGTGAAGAAGCTCTCCGGCACCTTCACGCCCGAGTACTGCGAGGACTGCGGCGCGCCCCTCTTCGCCAACACCGAGGGCGAGATCGTGCATGCCGAGCTGCCTGAGGAAGCGGACACACAGGCGGCGCATTTCCACTGACCGCTGCGCGGGGAATAAACGGGGTCAGACTCCAATCGATAATTGGGGTCAGACTCCAATTAAGTTAATCGCGCAGTTTCCTCCTTGGAAACGCCTGATTAACTTAATTGGAGTCTGACCCCAATTATCGACCCCCATGGACGCCCTCTCCGAAGTCCTCCGTCTCGCCCGTTTCCGTGCCAACGTCACGCTCGATGCGACGGCGCAGGAGCCGTGGTGCGTCGCGGTACCCGCGTCGGAGGGGTTCGGACGGGCACACCTCGTCGCCGATGGAGAGTGCGTGCTGCGATGCGCGCATGGCGACGTGGCGCTGGCCCGGGGCGACTTCGTGCTGATGCCGGGCGGTATCGCCCATCTCATCGGCAACCCGATCGAGGCCGACGCGGCATCGTTCGCCACGCTGGTGCGCACCCCGGTCGCCGGCGAGCTGCTGCCCGTGCGGGTCGGGGGCCGCGGCAAGGCGACCCGGTGGATCTCGTTCAGCTTCGAGTGCGAGGCGCACCTCGCGCAGCCGCTGCTCTCGGCGCTTCCCCCGGTCGTGCACGTGGACCTCGCCGACGCGCCGCCCCAGGATTGGCTGCGCGACGAGTTGAGCCTGGTGCTCTCGGCGAGCGACGCGCCCTTCCTCGGTGCCAGCGCGACGCGCTCGCTGCTCGCGCAGTTGCTGATCGTCGAGGCGCTCGCGCGCTACGTGCAGGCGCTGCCGCCCGGCGGCAGCGGCTGGCTCGCGGGCCTGAACGACCGCTACGTGGGCCGCACGCTCGCCCTCGTGCACGGCCGTCCCGCGGAGCCCTGGACGGTCGAGCGGCTCGGCCGCCTCGTGGGCCTTTCGCGCAGCAGCCTCGCCGACCGCTTCAGCGAGGTGATGGGCGAGCCGATCTTCGCGTTCCTCACCCGCTGGCGCCTGCAGCTCGCGGCCGAGAACCTGCTCACCTCCACGCGCGGCGTCGAGACGATCGCCAAGGAAGCCGGCTACGAATCGGCAAGCGCGTTCTCCCACGCCTTCAAGCGCGCCTTCGGCAAGCCGCCCACCGCATGGCGGCGCCGGCGCAAGCGCAACCGCTGATGAGAATCCTCCTGGTCGAAGACGACGAGATGCTGGCGCAGGCCATCACACGGGCGCTGCGGCAGTCCGCGCACACGGTTCAGCGGGCCGCCACGGGGTCGGAGGCCGACAGGATCCTCGCCACGACCGAATTCGCCCTGGTGCTCCTGGACCTGGCCCTGCCCGAGATGGACGGGTTCGAGGTCCTGCGGCGCCTGCGCGATCGCCGCAGCCGCGTGCCCGTGCTCGTGCTCACAGTGCGCGACGCGCTCGCAGACCGCGTCGCGGGCCTGGACCTGGGCGCCGACGACTACCTCACCAAGCCGTTCGAGCTCGCCGAGCTGGAGGCGCGCGTGCGCGCGCTGATCCGCCGCTCGAACGCGAGCGCGAGCGGGGAGCTCATTCACGGGCCGCTGCGCCTGGACACGGCCGGGCGCCGCCTCTACTGCGACGGCCAGCCGGTGGAGCTTTCGGCGCGCGAGCTGTCGGTGATCGAGCTGCTCATGCTGCGCGAGGGCCGCGTGGTGACCAAGCAGCAGATCGTCGATCACCTCTATGGGTGGGAGGAAGGCGCCTCGAGCAACTCGGTCGAGGTGTTCGTCTACCGCCTGCGGCGCAAGCTCGAGGGCAGCGGCGTCGACATCCGCACCGTGCGCGGAATGGGCTATCTCGTCGAGCGGCCGAATGCGGCGTGAGCCGCCGCAGCTGCGCAAGCAGCTGCTGGCCTGGCTGCTCGTGCCGCTGTTCGTGTTGCTGCTGCTCGACTCCGTCGTGAGCTATCGCGTGGCGCTCGAGTTCGCGCGCCGCGCCTACGACCGGTCGCTCGTGGAGGTCGCGCGCGAGCTCTCGATCCAGTTGAAGCGCGGGCCCGGCGTCGTGAGCCTCGACCTGCCGGCGGAGGCGCGCCGCATCCTGCTGGAAGACCCGGACGACCGCGTCTATCACGCCGTAGCCAACGCGGACGGGCAGCAGGTCGCGGGCGATCCGATCCCTGCCGCTCCGCCCGGTGCGGCAACCAGCGCCAGCGAGCGCTTCTACGACAGCGCCATCGGCGGACAACCCGTGCGCGTGGTCCAGCTCGACGTGCCACCGGCTCGCGGCGCGCCGGGCGCCATCGTGCGCGCCGCCGAAACGCTCAACCGCCGCAACGCGCTCGCACGCGAGATCCTGCTCGCGGTCGTCCTGCCGCAGGCGCTGCTGCTCGCCGTGGCCGGAATCGTCGTGTGGATGGGTGTTGCGCACGGGCTCGCGCCCCTCGAGCGCCTGCGCCTCGCGGTCGCCGCGCGCTCCCCGCGCGATTGGCGCCCCATGGCCGACGTGGACGTGCCCGGCGAGGTTCGTCCGCTGCTGCAGGAGATCGACGAGCTGGTGGCGCGACTCGACCATGCCCTCACGCTGCAGGGCCGCTTCCTGGGCGACGCCGCGCACCAGCTGAAGACGCCGATCACCGTGCTGAAGGCCAACCTCGAGATCGCGATGCGCGAGGCGGAGCCGGAGCGGGCCCGCGAGGCGCTCACCGCCGCGCACGCGGGACTCGAGCGCCTCTCGCGCATCGTCTCGCAGCTGCTCTCGCTCGCTCGCAACGAGCCCGAAGCGGCCATGAAGGCGGAGCTGATCCCGGTCGACCTCGCGGCGCTCGTGTTCGGCGCGGCGAGCGAATGGGTCCCCGCGGCGCTGCGCCGTCGCATCGACCTCGGCTTCGAGGGGAGCGATTCGGGCATCACGGTGCGTGGCGACGCGGCACGCCTGCGCGAGATGGTCGACAACCTCATCGACAATGCCGTGCGCTACACGCCCGAGGGCGGGAACGTCACGGTGCGGGTCGTGGCGGCCCCGCCTGCCATCCATGTGGACGACGACGGACCACGCATTCCCACGGAGGAGCGCCAGCGCGTCTTCGAGCGCTTCCAGCGCCTGCTGGGCGACGTGAACGGCGGCACCGGCCTGGGTTTGGCGATCGCACGCGAGATCGCGGCCATCCACGGCGCCTCGATCACGCTGCGCGACGACGCCGACGGCGTCGGCAATACCTTCTGCGTGACCTTCCCCCCGATGTAAGGATTCGTTCAGCTTTCTGTCTGTATCCGTTCAGCAGGCCTCCGTATCGTTGTTCAGCAAGGAGGCGCGCCCGAATGGAAGCGTTCACGACGTCGTTCTTCTGGATCACGCTCGGCCAGATCATCATGATCAACATCGTGCTTTCGGGCGACAACGCGGTGGTGATCGCCCTGGCGAGCCGCTCGCTGCCCCCGGCGCAACAGAAGAAGGCGATCTTCTACGGCAGTTTCGGCGCCATCATCCTGCGCGTCATCCTCACCTTCTTCGCGGTGCTGCTGCTCGGGCTTCCCTACCTCAAGATCGTGGGCGCCGCGTTGCTCGGCTGGATCGGCATCAAGATGCTGCTGCCCGACGACGGCGAGGAGGAGATCGACGCCTCGACCCAGCTCTGGGCGGCGGTGAAGACCATCATCGTCGCCGACTTCATCATGAGCCTGGACAACGTCCTGGGCGTGGCGGCGGCCGCCAAGGGCAGCCTGCTGCTCCTCATCATCGGGCTGGGCATCAGCATCCCGATCATCATCTACGGCAGCACGCTCGTGCTGAAGATGATGACGCGCTGGCCCATCATCATCACGGCGGGCGGCGGCGTGCTCGGCTGGGTAGCCGGCGAGATGGCCGTCACCGATCCCGTGATCGAGCCGTGGCTGCAGGGCCATGCGCATTGGCTGCACGAGCTCGCCCCCGCCATCGGGGCGGCGATCGTCGTCGCAGCGGGCAAGGCGTGGGGTTCCATGTCCTCGAGATCTGCGAACGCGGCGTTGGAACGCCCGCTGGTTCCGCAACCCCCTGCGGGCCATGTCTGGACGCGGCCGATGTGGTCGGCGAGCCACGACGGCACGAAGGCGGTCGATCCCACCACGCGCGTAGCGGTACCGATCAGCTCACGCATTCCCGCCGCGGGGCGCTGGCGCGCCCTGTTCGAATCCTGGAAGGCGCAGCGGACGCGGCCGGGCTAGCGCAGCGCGCGCGAAAGGTACGGCAGGGATACGTCCATGCGGTAGTCGACGTCGGAGTGCGTGTCGTCGAACTCCTCGTAGCGGTGCTTGATGCCCGCCTGCGCCAGCCGCTTCGACAGGATGCGGCAGCCGTAGTGGATGTGATATTGGTCCCGCGCGCCGCAATCGATGTAGATCCCGCGCAGCGACTTCAGGTTCGCGCGGTACTTGTTCACCAGGTTCACCGGGTCGTGCGCGCGCCACTTCGACCAGCGCTCGGGAATCACCTCCCCGGTCTCCAGGTTGAACGGCAGCCGGAATCCGTTCGGCGCGCGACGGTCGGGATCATAGGTCGCCGCCATGCACAGGTTCATGATGGTGTGGCCCTCGGCCATCGTGAGCTTGGGCTTGCGCCACACGTGCTCGAGGAAACGGCGCACCCGGCCATCGTCCCGCCCGTTCGCCGCGCCCTTCTCGGCCTTGCGGACATCGAACACGCCCGGCAGCTTCGGAGCTCGCGCGCGGTACTTGGCGAGCTCGTTCAGCGTGTTCGGCCAGTCGTGCCAGTAGACAAAGTCGAAGTACGCATCGCCCGAATGGTCGGCGACGGCGCCCCAGGTCCTGGGATAACGCATGCCGTGGATGATGGCGCCGTATCCGCCCGAGGACTTGCCGAAGCAGCCGCGGTGCTCGCGCGAGGCAGCCGTGCGGAAGTTGCGGTCGACGAAGGGCACGATCTCCTTCGTGAGGTAGTCGGCGTAGTCGCCGATCGCCGACGTGTTCACGTACTGGTTGCCGCCCAGCGCCGTGAAGCAATCCGGGAACACCATGATCGTCGGCGCCATGCGGCGCTCGTGGATGAGGCGCGCCACGCGCTCGGGCACGTTCTCGCTGAAGTTCTTCCACGCGACGTGCGAGAGCCCCGAGCCGGTGAAGCCGACCAGGTCGTAGAGCGCGGGGAAGCGCCGGTTGCCGCTGCCGTCGTACTGCGGCGGCAGCCACACGGCGAGCTTGCGCACGTGCGGGTCCTTGAGCGGGTTGTTGCGGAGGATCTTCGAGTCGTGGTCGAGCAGCACGAGCGTGCCTGGTTTCCAGGCGGGTCTCTTGAGGGCCATGTCAGGGCTTCCGTTCCTGGAGGAGAGCGTTGCACTCGTCGCGCGCTTCAGCCGCCAGCTTGCGCTGGTTGCGGACCGCGGGCAGGCCGGCGAGGATGGTGCGAAGCCTGCAGCGCTGGGTCGCGTCCTCGACGTGTCCGATCCCCTGGCTCGCGATGAACCAGCCGTAGTCCGGGCCCGAGAAGGCCACGCGGCGCACGTAGTCTTCCTTGCCGGAGGGATCCGGTTCCGCAGCGGCGCGCGACATCCAATAGCGCGCGACCAGCGGGTCGTAGGTCCCCAGCGGCGGGCTGAAGAACTCCAGCCCCGTGGCGATGAGGGCGGCAGGGATCACGACGAGCGCGGCGATCCGCTTCCAGTTCCAGCGCGCGCCGAGGACCCTGCCAAGGCCGGCGCCGGCGCCGAACAGGATCAGCCACCAGAGCACGGTCATCACGAGGATCGTCGTCATGACCGCGATTATGAGTTATTGGGGAGGGCCCGCGCTCCGACGTGATCGGCTCAGGTGCCGGGGACGGGCACGATCGATCCTTGCGTGTTGGAGCCGTTGTCGAACACGCCGTTGTCGCCGCCGGAATTGAACACCGCGGAGGAGTTCACGAAGCCGAAGTCGTTCTGCGAGACGTGGTTGTTGCGCGCGTAGACGCGAGCGCCCGGATTTTCCGCCACGATCGCGACGTTGCTGTGCGAGATCTGCGTTCCGGAAACCGAGACGAGGGCTGTGGCGAGCGCCGAGGTGTGGGCCCAGATGCCGGTCGAGCCTATGAGGTCCAGCGTGGAGTCGATGACCGCGAGCTCGGCGCGCGCGGAGCCGGTGGCGAGGGCCTCGACGACGAAGCCGTACGAGAGGCGTGTTGCGGTACTGCGGCTGACCGCGGCCCTCGACGTCTGGGCCGTCATCGAGAGGACGTGAACCGCGTAACCGCCGTCGCTGAAGTGCGAGCCCGAGATGGTGCCCCTGGCACCCTCCTCGTAGGCCACGGCCCGCTGGTTGTTGTGGAACACACTGTCGACCACGACGGCAAAGCGGTTCGCGCCCAGCGCCCGCACGCCAAAGCCGCCGATGAAGCCACTTACGTTGCAGTCCTGCAGCAGGAGGGTAGCCGCCGTCGCGTTCACGAAGACGCCGGTCGTGCTGAGGTTGCCGGGGAAGGGGACGATGCTCAGGTTGCGCAGGGTGACGTAGACGCCCGTGGTCACGATCTCGATCGCGTTGCCGCCCAGCGCCACCACGCTGCCGAGCGCGCCCGGGACCGCGAGGATCGTCATCGGCTTGTCGATGTTCACCGGCCCGGTGTTGTAGTTCGCCGAGTCGAGCATCCAGATCTCGCCGCCGCTCGCCACGGCCGCGATTGCCGCGGGCAGCAGGCGGCATGGCTGAGTCAGGGTGCAGGGATTGGCGTCGCTGCCGTCGATCGACAGGTAGGCGCGGAAGAGCTGGGCCGAGGCCGGCGAGGTTCCGAGCAGGAGCAGGGCTATGCCGAGGAAACGGCGCAGGGTACGTGAGCGCATGGAACCTCCTTCGTCTGGTGGCTACGTCGGGAAATCAGGACTTCGGGACGGCGGTGATGGTGCCGGTCTGATTGGCGGTGGAGTTGTAGCGCACCGCGTTGTCCGAGGCGCTATCGAAAGTGGCGGAGCTGGCCTGGTTCATCCCGGTGCCGTTCCTGAAGACCGTGTTGCCACTCGCCCACATCCGCGCGCCGGCACCGGAGGCGCTGAGGCCGTACTGCACGTTGTTCGACACGATGTTGCCGCTCGCGGAAACGTCGACCGAGGCCCCTGCGGTCGACTGGCTCAGGATGCCCTGGTCGTTGTCCACGACCTGGGAACCGTGCACGGAAACTCTGACGTTCGCCGCGGCGACGTTGGAATAGGCGTATACACCCGCGGCGTTGCGGTTGATGGTCGAAGACGCAACGTCGGCAGCCGTCGTCGAGCCGCCGAGGCCCCCGAAGGCGTAGACGCCGTAGCTGCCGTTGTCGGATACGGTCGTCCGCGTGATCACGGCCCGGGCACCCGCGGCCAAGCCGATTCCCAACTGGAGGTTGTTACGGATCGTGCTATCGGTGATCGACACCTGCGCGTCGGCGGACACCGAGATTCCATGCCCGGACAGGCCCGAGACGAGGCATTCCTCGACCGTGAGGCGCTGTCCGGCCGACATCACGATCCCGGCACCCACCGCAGCCGGGAGGGGGGTGATCACGAGATTGCGCAGGGCCACCATGACGCCGTCGGTCGCGATGTTGAGGGCCGGGCCGGCGGTAACGACCACGCTCCCCACGGCACCGGGCACCGCGAGGATCGTCACCGACTTGTTCACGTCGACAGTCGCGGTGTTGTAGTTCGCCGAGTCGAGCATCCAGATCTGCCCGCCGTTCGCCACGGCCACAATTGCCGCAGGCAGCAAGCGGCACGGCAGCGCCAAGGTGCAGGGATTCGCGTCGCTGCCGTCGGAGGCGAGGTAGGCGCGGAACAGCTGGGCCGAGGCGGGCGCCGTTCCGAGCAGGAGCAGGGAAAGCGCAAGCAGGGTGGCGAGCGGCGATCGCTTCATGGAATCTCCTGATTCTTGGTTGTGATGGAGCAACGCGTTCGGGCTGCCGCAACGATACGCGAAACCCCTCCTGCCCCACGCGCCTAGGGAGACTCGCGACCGGTAACGCGGCGCGTCAACTCGCCGCGGAAGGCTTCCAGGGGCCCCTAAAGAAAAAAGGGCGCCGAGCGGCGCCCTGAATCACTCACGAAGCGATGGCCTTATGCGGCCACCCTTCTTTTGTATTCGTTGGTGCGGGTGTCGATCTCGATGCGGTCGCCGGTCTCGCAGAACGCCGGCACCTGCACCTCGTGGCCGGTCTTGAGCTTGGCGGGCTTCAGCACCTTGCCCGACGTGTCGCCGCGGACCGCGGGCTCGGTGTACACCACCTCGCGCACGATCGTGGTCGGCATCTCGAAGGAGATCGCACGGCCCTCGTAGAAAAGGGCTTCGCCGGACATGCCGTCTTCGATGTAGTTGACGGCGTCGCCGAGGCTTTCCTTCTCGATGTCGATCTGGTTGTACTCGCTGTCCATGAAGACGTACATGGGGTCGGCGAAGTACGAGAAAGTGACTTCCTTCTTCTCGAGCATGAGCAGCTCGAACTTCTCGTCGGCCTTGTACACGGTCTCCATGTTCGAGCCGTTGAGAAGGTTCTTCATCTTCATCTTCATGGTGGCGGCGTTGCGGCCACCCTTGTTGTACTCGGCCTTGAGCACGACCATGGGGTCCTTGCCCACCATGATCACGTTGCCGCTACGCAGTTCCTGGGCGATTTTCATAGGTGTGTTCGCAGTATTCGGTCTGGGCTATCTGGGGGCTTTCCGCATCGGGCTGGCGGCCGGCGCTGATCGGCAGCTTCGCTGTCCGGTCCAACGCCTTCCTCACTGCCAATCTAGGCGGAAAAGCCCGTTATTTTAGCACGTTATCGACGAAATCCACCAGTCCCGTCGCCAGATCGGGCCTTGTGCCCTGCCGGTCGGACCAGGCCTTCGCGTGGGCCTCCAGGGCGGGGCGGCGGGCGAGGAAGCCCGCCCACGCTTCGGCCAGGCCGGGGCGGAACTGCTCGTCCCCCGGCGCCTCTCCCCGGCGGTTCCAGGCCTCCCAGAGCGCGGTGATCGTCCCCGCCTGCGCGCGGTCGAGGCCTTCGGTATAGCGGGCAAGGAACGCGGCCATCTTGATCCAGTGCGCGCCGTCGTCCGTGGGATAGATGTTCCAGGCAAACGGGCGCCCGGCCCACTGCGCGCGCACGAACGAGTCCTCCCCGCGCACGAAGTTCATGTCGCAAGCCCAGAGCAGGTAGTCGTACCGGTCCTGCGGCAGGAAGGGGATCTCGATCAACTCGGTATTGCGTCGCTTGCCGCCCGGCCCGCGCTCCGCGTTCGTCTCGTCGATCAGCGCCTTGAAAGCCCCGGTTGGGGTGCCGTGCGGGGCCACCAGCCAGACCGCGCCGGGGGCGCGAAGGCACGCGCGCGCCAGCGCCTCGACGGGCGCACCCGCATACGAGAAGAGGCTCAGCTTGAGCGCGCCGGGCGGCGGTGCCCGCCCGACGAGTGATTCCCAGAACGCCTCCTGCGCCCAGGTATCGGACTGGAACTCGTCGCGGCGCGCGAGCAGCCCGCGCTCGCGCAAGAGCCCGCCGGTGCGCGACGTGAAGCCCGGAAAGTAGAAGTGCTTGACCAGCGGCAGCCGCGGATTGGGGCTGGGCAGCGCGTGGCTGCCCTCGACCCATTCCTCGGCGCTCAGGTACTCGAGGTTGATCCAGCGCGGCCTCGGATCGCGCCGCGCCATCGCCTGCACGTAGGGCTCGGGCGGATCGCAGCCGAAGGTCTCGACCACGACGTCGGCCACCTCGCCCGCGGGCGAGTCGAGCCGGCGCACCTCCACGCCATCCACGTCGTTGCGGTCGCGATCCGGGTTCACCTCGGGGCGCAGCTTGGCGAGGACGGTGAGGTCGTCCAGCCAGAGGCGCACGGGCTTGCCGTGCTCGCGCGCCACCTGGCGCGCGAGGCGCCACGACACGCCCACGTCACCGTAGTTGTCGACGACGCGGCAGAAGATGTCCCAGCGCTCGGCATCCATGGCGCATTCTAGCGACCACTTGCCGAAAGCTCGTTTGACGCCCGCGGCGATAGGCGGCTATAAGGGTCCACTCTGTCAGGGGGGAACATGCCGCGCAAAACATTCCGCTCGATATTTCTCGCGCTGTCGTGCATCGCAGCTGGCACCGCGCCCTCCGCGCTCCTCGCACAGACTGCCTACGCCGTCACGTCGACGGCCCAGCTGGTGAGCTTCAACGTCGCCACGCCCGGGACCTTGAGCACGCCCATGCCGATCACCGGATTGCAGGCCGGTGAGCAGATCCTGGCGATCGATTTCCGGCCGGCCTCGGGCCACCTCTTCGGACTCGGCTCCACCAACCGCCTCTACTCCATCAGCACCACCACCGGTGTCGTGAGCCAGATCGGCGCGAGCGGCCAGTTCGCGCTGGTCGGCGGCACTGCGTTCGGGTTCGACTTCAATCCAGTGGTGGATCGCATCCGCGTCGTCAGCGACGCCGACCAGAGCATGAGGCTCAATCCCGTCACCGGCGGGCTCGCGGGGGCGGATACCGCCCTCACTTACGCGGCGGGTGACGTGAATTTCGGCCAGAACCCGAACGTGCAGGGTTCGGCCTACACCAACAACTTCGCCGGCGCCGCGACGACCGTGTTGTACGGCATCGACGTCAACCGCGACGTGCTGGTGATACAGAACCCGCCGAACAACGGCACCCTGAACACGGTGGGCTCCCTGGGCGTGGACGCGACCCTGGCGCCGGGATTCGACATCCTCACTGTCGGCGGCGTGGATACCGCCTACGCCTTGCTGACGGTAGGCAACGCCACCGGTTTCTACCGCATCGCACTCAACACCGGAGCCGCGACCCTCATCGGCAACCTGCCCGCCGGCTCGACGATGACAGGATTGGCGCTGGTGGCGCCGGATCCGCAGCGCCTGATAAACATCTCCACTCGCGCGCAGGTGCTCACGGGCAACGACGTGATGATCGCGGGATTCGTGATCAGCGGCGGCAACAAGAACGTGGCGATCGTCGCGACCGGCCCTTCGCTCGCGGCCTTCGGCATCACCAATCCGCTCGCAAACCCGATGATCACGCTGGTGCGCTCCTCGGACCAGGCGACCCTCGCCGCGAACGACGACTGGCAGACCGCGCCCAATGCGGCGCAGTTGGCGGCTGCGGGCTTCGCGCCGACCAACCCGCTCGAGGCCGCGATCCTCATCAACCTGCCGCCCGGGGCCTACACCGCCATCGTCCAGGGCGTCGCAGGCGGAACCGGCGTGGCAGTCACCGGCGTCTACGAAGTCGGCGGCCTCTAGCGCTGCGATTCAAGGCGGGGCCGACGGGATTCAGGCCCCCAGCGCGAGGTAGAGGTCGACGATGGCGCTGCGCCGCTGGCGCTCGGCGTCGATCATCTCGATGGTCGCGGCGACCCGCTGGCGCTCGGCCTCGAGCACCTCGAAAAGGCTCACCGCGCCGTTGTCGTAGCGCAGGCGTGCGAGCTCGGCGGTGCGCGCAAGCGCCCGCTCATGCTCGAGCTGCGCCAGGTGAGCCTCGCGCAGGTTCGTCTGTGCGAGCAATGCCTCGCGCACTTCGCGGAAGGCATTCGCGATCGCCTTCTGGTACATCTCGGCCGCTTCCTTCGTGCGCGCGTCCGCGAGCTCCACCCCACCGCGGATCTGGCCTCCCGCGAAAAGCGGCTGCAGGAGGGCGCCGGCGATGTTCCAGGTGCGCGCGGGTTGCGAGAATATGTCGGCGAGGTCGGTGCTCTCCCCGCCATAGAAGCCGGTGAGGGAGATCCTCGGGAAATATGCCGCACGGGCGACGCCGATGCGGGCGTTGGCTGCGCGCAAGCGCTCCTCGGCTTCGCGCAAGTCAGGACGACGCAGCAGCAAGTCGGATGGCAGGCCCGCCGGAACCTCGACCGCAGGAGGCGTGGCCGGATCCCCGCGCGCGACCTGCGCCGCGAACACCTCGCGGGGGCTGCGGCCCAGAAGCGCCGCAAGCATGCCTTCCTGCGCGGCACGCTGTTGGCGCGCGACCGGCACACGAGCCACGGCAGCGCGATAGTTGGAGTCGACCTGTTGGAACTCGAGCTCGGAAGCGAGGCCGGCATCGAGGCGCAGTTTCTGCAGCTCGGATGCCTTCAGCCAGCCCTGGGTCGTGAGCTCGAGGAACTCGAGCCGGCGGTCGAGCGCACGCAGGGTGAAGTAGCCCCGGACGACCTCGCCGATGAGTGTCGCGCGAATCGCCTCGCGCCCGGCCTCGCTCGCCGCGAGCTCGGCTCGCGCCGCCTCGGTGGCGCGGCGGAACTTGCCCCAGAAGTCCAGCTCCCAGGAGGCGCGCAGCACCAGCCGATGGTTGCTCGATTCGAGGAACTCGGGCGGCGTGGGGAAGTTGCTGCGCTCGGAGTTGCGCGAGCGCGAGGCGTCGAACCCCACCCCCGCGTCCGGCGAAAGCGCCGCGCGTTCGATGGTGAACTGCGCGCGTGCCTGCTCGATGCGGTAGGCCGCGGCACGCAGGTCGTGGTTGGCGGCGAGCGCCTCGTCGACGAGCTTGTCGAGCACCGGGTCCTGGAACATCACCCACCACTTCTCCGGCGCGGGCACGGCGGATTGCGCGACGCCGAAGTCCCTGGGCAGGTCCACCTCGGGGCGCTGGTAGTCGGGGCCGACGGCGCAGGAGGCAAGCAAGAGGGCCGCGATGGCCAGTGAAGTCGGGCCCCCGCCCGCGCGGGAGCGACGAAGCGTCTTAATCATGCGAGCCCTCCGTGCGAGGCGTCGTGCGCACTGCTGCGTGGCCGGCAGGTTTCAGGTGCATGTCGCGATGATGCGCCGCTTCCTGTTTGAGCTCGTCGCTCGAGCGGGGTTCGCCCAGCTTGCGGCTCATGATCATCTTGAAGAAGAACGGCACGAAGAAGATCGCGAGGAAGGTCGCCGCGAGCATGCCGCCCATGACGCCGGTGCCCACAGAGTGGCGCGCTCCAGCACCTGCGCCGCTCGAGAAGGCGAGGGGGGCCACGCCCAGGATGAATGCGAGCGAGGTCATGAGGATCGGCCGGAAGCGAAGCCGCGCGGCCTCGACGGCGGCGGCCGAGACCGAGAGGCCCTCCTCGGTCTTCATCAGCGCGTACTCGACGATCAGGATCGCGTTCTTCGCGGCGAGGCCCAGCAGCGTCACCAAGCCGATCTGGAAGTAGACGTCGTTGGTGAGCGGCGCCTTGTGCAGCAACGGCGTGAGGACGAGGTTGTTGATCCAGATGGCGGCGAGGGCGCCGAACGTGCCGAAGGGCAGTGCCAGCATCACCGACAGCGGCAGGCCCCAGCGCTCGTACTGCGCCGCCAGGATGAGGAACGCCATGACCGCGCCGGCGACGAGCGCGATGATCGACGTCCCCCCCGATTTCTTCTCCTGGAGCGAGGCGCCGCTCCAGTCGAAACTGAAGTCCGAGGGCAGCACTTCCCTGGCCACCTTCTCGATCTTCTCGAGCGCCTGGCCGGTAGACACGCCAGGGCCGCCGCTGCCGAGCACCGTCACCGCCGGAAGGTTGTTGAAGCGCTCGAGGGTGTCGGGGCCGCTGGTGTACTGGATGTTGGCGAGCGCGCGGATGGGCACCATCTCGCCCTTCTCGCTGCGCACGTAGATCGAACCCACGTCGTCCGGGCGCTTGCGATACCGCGACTCGGAAGACATGAGCACCTGCCACGTGCGGCCATACTTGTTGAAGTCGTTCACGTAGTAGGTGCCGAGCGTGGCGGCGAGCGCGTTGAACACCTCGTCGATGGGCACGCCCAGGGCCTTGGCCTTCTCGCGGTCGACGTCGACGAAGAGCTGCGGCACGTTCGGGCGCCAGAACATCTGCGCCTGGGCGATGCCCGGCTCCTGCATCGCGCGCCCGATGAACATCTGCGAGACCTCGGCCAGGCGCTGGGCGCCGCCCTCGCCGCGGCTCTGCAGGTGCATCTCGAAGCCGCCAGTGGCGCCGAGGGCGAAGATCGCCGGCGCGTTGAAGGCGATCGCGAGGCCTTCCTTGAAGCCGCCGGTGCGCCCGAAGAACTCACCCACGAGCGCCTGCGCCGGGACCTTGCGCTCGTCCCAATGCTTCATCGTCACGAAGATCGTGGCGGCATTGTTGCGGAACACGCCTCCGCCGATGAAATCCATGCCGGTGAAGGCCACGCAGTTCTCGATATTCGGGTTCTCCTTCACGGCCTTCACGACCTTCTGCACCATCTCGTCGGTGCGCTCGAGCGAAGAGCCGTCCGGAAGCAGCACGACCGCGATATAGAAGCCCTGGTCCTCCTCCGGCACGAGCGAGCCGGGCGTGGCGCGCCACAAGCCCACCGCGACGACCACCATCACCACGAACAGGAGCGAGGCCACGGCGCCGCGCCGCACCATCCAGGCCACGCCGTTCTCGTAGCGGTCAGTGGTGCGCGCGAAGAAGCGGTTGAACCACGAGAAGAAGCGCCCGGGCACCTGCTTGTGCTCGCGCTTCAGGATCAGCACCGAGAGCGCCGGCGTGAGCGTGAGCGCCACGATGCCGGAGAGCACGACCGCGATCGAGATCGTGACTGCGAACTGCCGATAGAGCTCGCCGGTGAGGCCTCCCAGGAAGGCGATCGGGATGAACACGGCGCACAGAACCAGCACGATCGCGATGATCGGGCTCGTCACCTCCCGCATCGCCTTCACCGCCGCCTCGCGCGCGTCCACGTGCTCCTCGTGCATGATCCGCTCGACGTTCTCCAGCACGACGATCGCGTCGTCCACGACGATGCCGATCGCGAGCACCATGCCGAAGAGCGTGAGCGTGTTGATCGAGTAGCCGAGCAAGAGCAGCCCGGCGAAGGTGCCCAGCAGCGAGACCGGCACCGCGGCGAACGGGATCAGCGTCGCGCGCCAGTTCTGCAGGAAGAGGTAGACCACGAGGAAGACCAGCACCATCGCCTCGCCGAGGGTGATCATGACCTCGCGGATCGAGACCTCCACGAAGCGGGTCGTGTCGTAGACCGCCTCCTGCTTGAGCCCGGGCGGAAAGCGCTCCGCCACCCGGGCCATCGTGGCGTTCACTTCCTTGGCCACGTCGAGCGCATTGGCGTTGGGCTGGAGGAAGACGCCGATGAGGGTCGCGTCCTTGTTGTTGACGCGGCCCATGAACCCGTAATCACGGGAGGCAAGCTCGACGCGCGCAACGTCGCCCAGGCGCAGGCGCGAGCCGTCGGGATTCGAGCGGACGATGATGTTCTCGAATTCCTTCGGCTCCGAAAGGCGCCCCTTCGTGGTCACCGTGTAGACGAGCTCCTGCCCGCCCCCGGTGGGCGGCTCGCCCACCTTGCCGGCGGCGAACTGCGCGTTCTGCTCGCTGATGGCGCGGGCGATGTCGCCCGGCGAGAGCTTCAACTGCGCGAGGCGGTCCGGCCGCAGCCAGATGCGCATCGCATAGTCCTTCGCGCCGAAGATCTGGACGTTGGTGGTGCCCGGAACGCGCTTCACCTGGTCGAGGACGTTGAGCGTCACGTAGTTCGAGACGAAGAGGTCGTTGCGGCTGCCGTCGGGCGAGTAGACCGCGATCACCTGCAGGAACGATTGCGACCCCTTCTCGACGGAGACGCCCTGGCGCCGCGCCTCGAGCGGAAGCCTCGGCTCCACCTGCTTCACGCGGTTGTTCACGTTGAGCGCGGCCTTGTCGACGTCCACGCCGATGTTGAAGGTCACGGTGATGGTGACCACACCCTCCGACGACGAGGTCGAGGACATGTAGAGCATCCCCTCGACGCCGTTGATCGCGTTCTCGATGGGCGCGGCCACGGTCTGCTCGAGCACCGAGGCGGAGGCGCCCGGATAGACGGCGCGCACCGCCACCTGGGGCGGGGCGATCTCCGGGTACTGTGCGATCGGCAGCACGCGCATCGCCGCGAGCCCGGCGAGCACGATGAAGAGCGAGATGACGACCGCGAAGATCGGCCGGTCGATGAAGAAGCGCGAGAGCATGGGCTACTTCTTCTTTTCTCCCTCTCCCTTGGGAGAGGGCTGGGGAGAGGGTGCCTTCCCGTCCTTGCCGGGCGGCGCGCCCGGCGGACCTGGCGGCGGCGCGTTCGGATCCCCCACCTGCACCGGCATGCCGGGGAAGAAGATCTTGGCGATGCCGTCGACGATCACCTTGTCGCCGGGATTCAGGCCCGAGGTGATGATCCAGTCCGAGCCGTTCCAGTCCCCCACGACCACGGGCCGCGGCATCGCCTTGCTGTCGGGTGAGAGGACGTAGACCATCTTGCCCTGCGGCCCTTCCTGCACGGCGCGCTGCGGCACCGCGATCGCGTTCGGGCGCTGCGCGCCCTTCAGCACGATGCGCACGAACTGGCCGGGGCGCACCTCACCGTTGGGGTTGGGCACCTCGGCGCGCGCATCCGACGTGCCGGTCTGGGCGTTCACGCGCGAGTCGGTGAAGACGAGCTTGCCGGGGCGCGAGTACACCTTGCCGTTGTCGAAGCGCAGCGCCACGTCGAAGCGGAAATCCTTGGGCAGCTCCAGCTTCCCGGCCGCGGCCTCGGAACGCAGGCGCGACGTCTCGGCCTCCGAAAGGCCGAAGTTCACGTAGATGGGATCGAGCTGGCTCACCGTGGTGAGCAGCTCGGCGGGCCCGTTGATGAGGCTGCCCTCGCTCTTCATCGCGCGGCTGGTGATACCCGAGATCGGAGACTCCACGCGCGTGTACTCGAGGTTGAGGCGCGCTTCGCGCAGGCGCGCCTTCGCGGCCTTCACGTCCGCGCCCGCGACCTCGTCGGCGGAGACGGCGTCGTCCACGTCCTTCTGGGAGGCGGCCTTCGCGGCGAAGAGCGGCTTCATCCGGGCGGCATTGCGCTGCGCGGCGGCGGCGCGGGCCTCGGCGGCGGAAACGTCGGCCTCAGCGCGCGCAGCCACGGCTTCGAACGGAGCGGAATCCAGCTGGAAGAGCGACTGGCCCGCGCGCACCACCGCACCCTCCTCGAAATTGCGCTTGATGAGGATGCCGGTGACGCGCGCCCGCACCTCGGCCTCGCGCGAGCCCGCGGTCTGGGCGGGATACTCGAACTCCACCGGCACGGTCGAGAGCTGGATTTCCTTGATGGCGACCACCGCCGGCGGCATGCCGCCTCCCGGCCCATGGCCGCCCTGGCCCTCACCCTTGCCGCACGCGGCGAGCATCACGGCGAGGATCACGATGAGGAAAATTCCGGTCATGCGCGGAGGCGAGGGAAGCTTCATCGAGGGGGTCTCTTTGACAAAGGGGCCGAATCGGGCGAGAATATACATACAATCGTGTATGTATGTCAATGACCGTATGTTACCGCGGGAGCGCTAGCAGCCGATGGTTCGACGCACCAAGGAGGAGGCCCAGGAAACGCGCGCGCGCATCCTCGATGCCGCCGAGCTCGTCTTCCATGAGAAGGGCGTCGCCCACGCCGGCCTCGAGGACATCGCCTCCGCCGCGAAGGTGACGCGTGGCGCCATCTACTGGCACTTCAAGGACAAGGCGGAACTGTTCGACGCCATGATGCAGCGGGTGGTTCTGCCCGCCGAGGAGATGCTCGAGCGCGCGGGTTGCAGTGGCGACGCCGATCCACTGCAACTTCTGCGCCGCGCCACGATCGAGGTGCTGGTCCGCACGGCCCGGGATCCGCGCATGCAGCGCGTGTTCGAGATCGCGTACCACAAATGCGAATACGTAGGCGACGCGGTGGGTGTGCGCGCCCGCCACATCGCAAGCCAGAAGGAGTGCCTGAAGACGATCGAAGCGGGCTTCCGTGCCTGCGTGGAAAGCGGGCGCCTGCCCTCCTCGGTGAACCCGAAGGCCGCGGCCGTGGGCGCGATGTCGCTCGTCTCCGGCCTCATCGCCAACTGGGTGCTCGACACCAGCAGCTTCCCGCTCGGGCGCCATGCCGAGGCGCTCGTCGACGCCTACTTCCGCGGCCTGGCCTCGACCCCCGCGACGAAGAAGAGCGCCACCCGCCCACGCCGCCCGCAGAAGCACTAACCGCGCAGCGCCCTATTTCGAGCCGGCTTTCGGCGTGGCGGGCGGGGCCAGCGCGGCACTGTGCGCAGCCACGGCGTCAGCGGTGCAGGCGGCCTTGCGGTGCGCCTGGACGTCCTCGCATCGCGCACGCGCCACCGCCAGGCCCGCGCGCGCCTTGACGATGCGCACTTCCATCAGCGCCTCGGCGGTCGGGTCGTAGGCGGCGCGCAGCTCGGCCAGCGCCACGACCTCGCGGCCGTGCACGTCGGCCATGCAGATGGTCCGCACGTTGGCGAGCATCGGCTCGCATCCGATCCTCGCGGTGCGGTAGTCGGATTCGATGGTCTTGCGGGCGGCCTGGTACTCGGCCTTGCCGTTGCCCTGCGCCGCGGCTGCGGTGCAGATGCCCAGGCCCATGACAGCGGCCGCGGCGATCGTGGCCGAGGTTTTCATGACGCGATGATGGGCAGGGGCGGTTGCCGCGTCCGTTCGCTCCCGCACATTAGGCGGCAACGACCTCTGCCTCGAGGACCGACACCTCCACCTGGTGGTCCGAGCGATCGTCGACCAGGCGGATCGCGCCGTCGGGTTGCACGACGCCGTCGACCGTCACCCGTACGGCTCCCGTCGCAACGCCCGCGCCGGCTGCGGATTCGCGGATTGCGATCGCGTACACGGTCGATCCGTAGCGATAGCGGATCGTGCATCCGCTCCACGCCGCCGGCAGGCACGGCGCAATGCGCAGGCGATCCCCCTCGAGCGCGAGGCCCAGCAGCGACTCGACGATGAGCCGATACATCCAGCCCGCCGATCCCGTGTACCAGCTCCAGCCGCCGCGACCGGCGTGCGG
>Ga0111539_10002186_pt1 | contig 26120 bp, 21 predicted proteins | sample RhiMethybrSRZTD1_FD_79667 | JGI IMG/M metagenome (GOLD analysis project Ga0111539, IMG submission 79667) | Populus rhizosphere microbial communities from Tennessee, USA - Rhizosphere MetaG P. TD hybrid SRZTD1 (version 2) (version 2) | ecosystem: Host-associated > Plants > Roots > Rhizosphere >...
CAGCGCCTTGTCGGGACGCCAGGTCGGGGCGAGCTTGGTGCGCGCCTTGGGGTTCTTCGCGTGCCGGCGGTGCGGCTCCAGGTCGTCGACCGGATCGTCGGTGCTGCAGACCACCTTCACGTCGTACTGGGCAAGCAGCCCCTGCGCCGTGAACTCCGGCTCCGCCAGCCGGCGGTTGCAGTGTTCGTAGATCTCCTTGGCGGTGTCCGGCCCCAGCAGCTTGCCCACCACGCCGAACGGGAACTTCAGCTCCAGGTGCGTCCAGTGGTAGAGCGGGTTACGCAGCGTCTGCGACACCGTCGCCGCCCACGCCGCGAACTTGTCCCAGTCGGACGCGTCGCCGGTGATGTTGCGCTCAGGGACGCCCGACGTACGCATCGCGCGCCACTTGTAGTGGTCGCCCTGCAGCCAGATCTCGGTGATCGACCGCCACTTGTAGTCGTCCGCGACCTGATGCGGCGACAGGTGGCAGTGATAGTCGATGATCGGCTGGCGCCGCGCGAACGTCTCGTAGAGCTCGACCGCGGTCTTGCTGTCGAGGAGGAAGTCGTCGTCGAGGAACTTTTTCATGGTCAGAACCCGAAGCCGACGCCCGCGTTGATGTCGAGGTTCAGCGTGAACTTCGGCGCGGCGACCTGCACGTTGCTCGACAAGACTAGCCCGACACTGTCGCCCAGCTTGTAGAAAATCCCGCCGCCGACCTGGGCGAGCAACGGCCCCGCGACGACGGTGTCGACGCACTTCTCGCTGGGACAGCCGGGCAGGCCGGAGATCGTCACCACGTGGCGGATCTGGCCGCCGCCGAGGCCACCTGCAAGGAACGGACGCAGGTTGCCGCTGGTGGCCGTGAACCAGGTCGCCTTCGCGAACACCGCCAGCGCCGCCGGAACGGGTTCGTAGGTCTTGCCGTCTATCGTCAGCGCCGTCGTCCCGGTCACCAGCTGGAACCGGCCCTGGAGCGAAAGCATGACGTCGGGCTTCCACCAGTAGCCGATCTCCGGCGCGATGTGCCCCAGCAGCGCCCCCGATCCCGTGCCGGCCACCGGCGTGTCGGCGTTCACCTCGCCCGTGCCCGAGGTGTAGCCGAAGCCGCTGCCGATCTGCAGGCCGACGAAGATCTTGCCCTGGTCGCCCGCGTCGTCATCGACCTCGTCCGAGTGCCGGGGCGCCGCGGCCTTCCTCTCGACCGTCGCGTCGGCGCCCCCTTTCGACGGCTTCGCCGTCGCGGCGAACGAGATCACCAGCGGGCGTGTCTCGGTGCCGCGCGAACCGACGGGCTGGCCCTGGTCGTCCTGCGCCTCCATGTAGTAGGCGACCGACGAACCGCTGGTGGCGGACGCGGGGATCTCCGCGCGGTAAGCGCCGTCGCCCACCGGCTCCATCTCGCGTCCGAGGAAGTCGGAGGTCCCCTGCTCGCGGTAGGCGAGGATCAGCTTGCTGAACTTCAGGCTCTCGTCGATGGTGACCGTGACGACGATGCTCGACCCTTGCTTGACCTCGCTGACCGTGTGGTAGCTGAACCCGGATGACGACGGCGCGTCGGTCCGCGTTTCGCCCGACGGGCGCGCGGCGCCGGCCGGCGGTGCCGCGCCCGCCCCCGCCCCGTCGTCGTCGGCGCCGCCCGCGAGCGCGCTGCCGCCGGCCTTCGCCTCGGCGAACGCTTCCTCCAGGCCGGGCGTCGACAGCGTCTTCGTGATCGTGATGTTGGGATCGATGGCGAGCGCCTTCGCGAACTGTTTCCGCCCCAGCTCGTGATTCTTGAAGCCCTGGATGATCACGACGCCCATGTGGATGTGGGTGCGCGCGGCGGCGGGATGCTGTTCGAGGCCCGCGCTCTTGCACAGGTCCAGCGCCCGCTTGAGCAGCTCCCGCGCCTTCTCGAACTCGCGCTTGTCGACCGCCGCCAGCGCCTCGCGGTTGAGCTGCGTGATCTTTTCTGTCGCGTCGACGGGCTGCGCGAAGGCGGCCTGCTGCTGCAGGCAGAACGCCACGCCGACCACCACCGAGATACGGACAATCGTTCGGGAAAACATCAACCCGTGAGTGTCAGCCCGCCCGGCTGACGGCTCATATCTCCAGCTCTATGCCGGCCAGCGCGGAGACGAATCCCAGGCCCCAGGTGGTGACATCCTGGGTGTCGCTCGTGATGATGATGCGCCGCGGGGCGGTGCTGCCCCCGAGCACGTCGAGGCGGGCCGACCAGCTGGGGCTGAGGCGGATGCGGCCGGCGGCGCGCCCGTAGACGGCGATCCCGACGCCGTCGTCGGTCTGGTTTCCGGAGCTGCGCAACATCACGGCCAGCGCGCCCGCCCCGATGTCGAAGGCGACACGCGCGGTGGTCCGGGGCGCCAGCACCAGCCCACCGCCCGCGAGCCACACCGACGTACTGATCGGACCCAGACCCCCAGGGCCCGCGAGATCCTGGGAGCCGAACGGCGCCAGCCCGCGCAGCTCGACGCCCGCCGGACCGACGATGCGCACGCGCAGGGCCGCGCTCACGGCGCCGAACGGCGCCAGCCGGCCCGTGCTCGCGACGACGCCGGACGTCAGGTTGAACGCCACCCGCGTGCCCACCTCATCCGCTTTCGGGACGATCGGCTGCACGACGATTGGCGGCGGAACCGCCCGGCCGACCAGGCCCAGGCTGACGCGCAGGAATTCGACGGTGCGCAGCGACAGCACCGACTCCATCGCCGGGCTGTTCTCGATCTCCAGCTCCTGGCGCATGGCGACGCGATCGGAGCCCTCTTCGGCGACCCAGAATTCGGTCCGGCGCCCGTCGGCGACGACCACGCCGCGCGCGCCGCTCCCCAGCGCCTGCCGCACCAGATCATCGATCGGGAGGATCGGATCGATCTGGGCGCGCGACACGTCGAGCCCGAGCGTCTCCAGCTCGGCCGCCAGGCGGGCGGCCAGCGGATCGTCCGCCGTCACCGCCAGCAACACGACGCGTGGCCGCGATCTGGGCTGGGCGTCGGCGGTCACGCTGCCGCTGCCGGTGATCTCGGCCTGCGCGGCCGCGGGCGCGGCGGGCAAGCCGACGACGATGGCCCCGACGATCAGCGTTGCGGCAAGCGGACGGATCAGTGACCGACGGTGTCGCGTGCCAGCTTGGCGTGCGGTCCGTTCGGGAACCTGCTGAGGTAATGGGCGGCGGCGTCGCGTGCCCCGGCATTGTGACCCGCTTTGATGCGCGACTCCAGCAGAAGACCGGCGGCCTCGCCGACAAGGGCGCCCGTCGGGAAACGTTTGACGTATTCAGAGAAGTAGCTCTCCGCGGCCGCGTAGTTCTTGCGCTGGTCGAAAGCGAGACGGCCCAGTCCGTAAACCGCGCGGTCGGCGGCCGGGTTGCGCCGCAGCGCCGCGCGATACGCCATCTCGGCGTGCTCGGCGTGGCCCGCCACACGCGCCATGTTGCCCAGCGTGACGAGATCCGCGGCGCCCAGCTGCCGGCAGCTCTCGTTCCAGTCGCCCTCGCGCAGTGCCGCCGCGAACGCTTCCTTGAGCTTGCCCTTCGCTTCGAGCCCGCGCCATTCGGCGTCGGCCAGCGCAAGCCGCGTCGGCGCCGGCGCCACCACCGCGCGCCGCGCACGCACCCCGCGCCGCTCCACATCGCGCGCCGAAGTCACGGCCGTCTTCTCGATCGCTTCCGGCTGGGCCGGCTCGGCGACCAAGGCCGCCGCGGGCGGCTCCGCTTCGACCGACGGCGCGGGCACCTCGGCCTCACGGGCCGCGGTCGTCGCGTCCTCGACCACCACCTCGGGGTCCTCGCCCGGAACATCGGCGGTCACCTCGTTCGCGCGCAGCCGCTGCCCGCCGACGACGCGCGCCGGGGCCTTCAGTCCCGGCCCGGTCACCTCGACCGAACCCTCGCGCATCGTCACGGTGAGCGTGTCGGAGCGGCGATCCCAGCCGGCCGAGAACTTCGTCCCGGTCACGCGAATGTGGTAGCGCCCCGCGCGAATCTCCCAGCGCGTCTGTGCGCGGTGAACGACCGAGACGTCGACGATGCCTTCTTCCAGCGCGACCGTCGCCCCGTTCGCGTCGAGCGTGTCGACCTGCGCCCGCGCGCGCGGCGGCAGCGTTACCTGCGAACCGTCCGAGAAGCGCAGCGACAGCGGCGCCGAATCCGCCGCGACAAGACGTTCGCCGACCGCGCCCGTGCGTCCGGCACCCGCGCCGTCGATCCCGTCTGAAAGCGCAAACGAAAGTGGCGTCGGCCGCATCACGAAGATCGCGACGCCCGCGGCACACGCAGCCGCGCCCAGCAGCGACAGCCGCCACGTTCCGTGCGCGCGCTGCGACTGCCGGCTCTGTTCGTCCAGACGTTCGAGCCGCGCTTGAACGTCCGGCAGCAGCTGCCGCCGGCGCGCGTCGCCCTGAACCGCGCGCGCAACGTCGCGCATCAGCGATTCCATATCACTATTCATTTTGGGTCTCCCACCTTCCCCCGTGTGCCAGTCGTTCGCGCAGCGCGGGATGATCCTTGGCTGCGTCCACGAAACGCTTCTCGGCACGTGCCAGCCGCCGCTTGACCGTGGCCAGCGAAACGCGGCAGGCCGCCGCCACCTCGGTCAGCTGCATCTCGGAGATGAAACGCAGCGAAAAGGCCATGCGCTCGTCATCGGGAAGCGTGTCGAGCACGCGGTACGTGGCGCGCACCGCTTCGTGCGTCTCGCCCTGCGGACCGGACACCGGAACCTCCGGCACGTCTTCGGGAGCGAGAAACCGGATCCAGCGCCAGCGCCGCCGGCGGCGGATGCGCCCGCGCGCCGTGAACACGGCCAGCGTGGCGATCCAGCTGCGCAGCGCCGAGGCGTCCTTCAGGCCGCGGATCCCCTCGAACACGCCCACGAACACGTCCTGAATGACATCCGAAATTTCGGAATCTATTCCCAGGGCGCCCGCCACCAGGCGTTCGACCAGCGGCTCGTAACGCTGCACCAGCACCGTGCGCGCCGCGCGATCCCCGCGGTGCAGGGCCGCCACCAGCTCGGCGTCGTCGTTATAAACGACAGCCCCTCCTGAGAGGACATGCGCGCCGGGGCGCATCTCGCGGGGCAGTGCCATCGCAATTGCCATATTACACTGCACGATTGGTCGCCGCTGGGCCCAATAGCGGCTCATCCCCGGATGTAAACTTTTGGCCAAGTCTCCGACGGTGGATCTGCCGAAGCGTAGGTAGCACAGCGCATCAACCAAGGAACTCGTGATACTTTTGCGGCGGAGGCTTGCTGTTTTGGCCCCGGTCCGACAAGTCGAAGTCGATCGCCGCATCCAGGAAAGTGGCTGGAAAGCGGGATTGATGCGGCGGATCTGGTTCGCAGCGTTCGCGCTCGCGGCGGCGTGCGACGCGGAAAAGGACCCCACCCTGCTGGTCGCGTACATCGACACCGATCTGCTAGTCCCGGCCGAGCTGAATCGGATCGACATCCGGCTCGCGCCCGCGGGCGGCGCGGGCGCTACCACCACCTTCCCGCTCGGAAGCGCCGGTGACGTCCCCGTAACGATCGATATCCGTCCCAGCGGTGATCCTGCGCTCGGCGTCGATGTGACCGCCATCGGTTACCTGGGCGCAGCCCCCTTCGTCAGCCAGACCGCAACGGTCGCGTTCACGTCCGGCGAGGCGCGCGAGTTCACGATGGTGCTGGCGCGGGATTGCGCGACGCCGATGCCGTGCACCGACGCGACGAGCGTCTGCGTGCAAGGGGGAACGTGCGTGCTCAAGACGGAGGTCGTGCAGACGCGGCCCTACGCGCCGAATGCCGACGACGTCCCGGTCGTCGCCGCCGTCTCGAAGGGCGAGACACGACGGCGGCGGGCGCGTTAGCATCGCCGGATGACCAAACTTAGCGTCGTCTTCCTGACAGGCGCGCTGGCACTGTCGGCCCTGTCCTGTTCGGGAACGAGCGGCTCGCCCACGCCGGGCACGGGCGGCGGCAACGCGGGAACCGCCGGCGCGGGCGGCGGCGGCTCCAGCGGGACCGGAGGCAACGCGGCGGGCGCGGCGGGCGCGGCGGGAACAGCGGGGACGACAGGCGCCGCCGGAACGACCGGCGCGGCGGGAACAGCTGGTCCCGCGGGCACGGGCGGAACGTCCGCCGGCACCGGCGGCGGCGGCGCGGGCGCTTCGGGCGCGGCGGGGACCGGCGGCGGCCGGGGCGGCGCCGGCGGCGGCGCGGGCGCTTCGGGCAGCGCCGGCACCGGCGGCGGCGGCGGCGATCCCTGCGCGACGGCGCTGTTCTGCGACGACTTCGAGAGCTACACCGCCGGCCAGGCCCCGGGCGGAAACTGGACACGCCAGGTGAGCTCCGGCTCGACGGCCGCGGTCGACACCGCACAGTTCCGCTCCGGAACGAAGTCGGTCAAGTTCGTGGCGGCGACGGGCAGCGGCAGCAAGACCGCGTACATCCGCCTCGCGTCGACCGCGAGCAAGCAGATATTTCCCATCACGCCCAACGTCCTTTACGGCCGGATGATGTTCCGCCTCGAATCCGCGCCGACCGCCTCGGTGCACTGGACGTTCCTGCAGGGCAGCGGCCTCATCGCCGGCCAGACGTACCACGCGCTGTATCGCTACGGTGGTCAGCACCCGGTCATGCAAGGGTCGACGTTCGTCGGCAACCAGCTGATGGCGAACTACGAAACGCCCGACTCCTATTCGGGCAACGGCCCCAGCAGCGACTGCTGGAAGCACGCGAATTCGATCGTGGTGCCGGTCGGGACCTGGTCGTGCGCCGAATGGCAGTTCGACGGCCCGGCCAACACGATGCGCTTCTGGCTCAACGGCGCGGCCGTCGACAGCCTGACGGTGGTAAACGCGGGCAGCGGCTGCGGCACCCCGACGGCCCAGTGGACGGCGCCCACGTTCGACCGGCTGGATCTCGGCTGGGAGTCGTACCAGCAGGACAGCGCGCGCACGATCTGGATCGACGACGTCGTCGTGTCGAAGACCAAGATCGGCTGCCCGAGCCCCTAGCGTTCGAACGCGCCGATGCCGGGCTCGAAGCCACCGCCGCAACAATACGAAGCGACAGACGCGGCGGCGAGCTCCGCGACCACCATCGCCGAGCGCTACCGCCCCGAGCGCGGGCGCGCCGGCACCGCGCTCTGCCTGTCGGGCGGCGGCTTTCGCGCCACCCTGTTTCATCTCGGGGCGCTGCGGCGGCTGAACGAAACCGGCGTGCTCGCCAGGCTCGACACCGTCTCGTCGGTGTCGGGCGGTAGCATCATGGCCGCGATGCTGGCGACCCACGCGCGGTGGCCGGTCAGCGCGCCGATCCCGTCGGACGTCTGGGAGCGCGACATCGCCGCGCCGACGCGCGCGTTCGCGAGCCGGAACATGCGTACGCCCGCGATCCTGGGTCGCCTGCTGCGGCCGTGGAACACCAGCGCCGGCGTGCGCGGCCTGCGCGCCCGCTACGCCGCGCGCCTGTCGCCGGCCAAGCTGGCGGCGCTGCCCGAGCGGCCGCGCTTCGTGTTCTGCGCGACCGACCTGTATCACGGCGTCAACTTCGTCTTCGAACGCGAGCGGGTGGGTGACTACAAGCTCGGTTATGTGTCGCCGACGCCGCCCGACTGGGATGTGGCCCGCGCCGTCGCCGCGTCGTCGTGTTTCCCGCCGGTCTTCAACCCGCTGCCGCTCGACATCTCGATCGGCAGCTTCAAGCGCGGCCGCGGAAAGACGCCCGCCGACGCCGACGTGCGCCTGAACGACGGCGGGCTGTACGACAACCTGGGGCTGGAGCCGGTCTGGAAGGACCACGCCACGGTGCTGGTGTCCGACGGCGGCGCGGTCTTCGACAGCGTCACCGACAGCGGCCTGCTGGCGCGCCTCGGCCGCTACATCGACATCGTCGGCCAGCAGGCGCTGGCGCTGCGCAAGCGCTGGCTGATCTCCAACTATTTGGACGACACCATGGACGGCGCCTACTGGGGGATCGGCAGCGCCACCGACAGCTATCCCGCGGGCGGCCCCGGCTACTCGAAGGCGCTGGCGGCGGAGGTGATTGCCAGCGTGCGCACCGATCTCGATGCGTTTTCGCCGGCGGAGACGGCGGTGCTCGAGAACCACGGCTACGCGCTGGCCGCCGCCGCCATCACGACGCACCTCGGCGCCCTCGCCGCGCCGGACGCGCCCCCCGCGACGGCGCCGCACCCGGAGTGGACCGACGAGGACCGGGTCCGCGCCGCCCTTGCGGACAGCTGGAAGCGCAAGCTCCTGGGCCGCTGGTAACCAGACCGGCGCGCCGGGAACCCCCGCCCGGGCCCGTTGTCTACCGTCTGCAATGCGGTGGTGCGCGGCGCTCGCGGTCGTGCTCGTCGCCCTCGTGGTGATGACCGTGAGGACTATCCGGCGCCCGCACCGACACCCGCCGCCGGTCGATCGCGAGCTCGTCGAGCTGGCCCCGGCCGCGCCTGCTCCGCGGCCTTACCTGCCGACGGCCGCGGCACCGCGCCCGTCGTCGGGGATCGCCCACCTGCGCGGGCGCGCGCTGCTGCCTGCCGGCCACGGCTCCGACGGGCTGCACGACCTCAGCGTGACCGCCGACGACGGCACGCGGACGTTCGATGCGCGCGCGATGAAGGGCGGGCGCTTCGCATTTCACATGCCGCCGGGCCGCTACACCCTCACGGCGTGGGCCGACGACCTGGTCGGCGAGCTTCGCGACGTCGTGGTGGCCGCCGACCTGGAACGCGAGGTCGACATCCCGCTGATACCGGCCGCGAGCATCGTCGGCCAGCTGCACGTGCCCGGAAACCGCGAGGTCAGCGTCGTGGCGCGGCCGATGGGCAGCGAGCGCCCGGACAAGGACGGGGACGCCCTGCAGAGCTCCTTCCAGATCGACGGCTTGATTCCGGGACGGCGCTACGACGTCGAGTTCACCGGCAGCGAAATCCGCACGCTGAAGCTGGTGGGCGTGACGGCCCCGACGGAGACGCTCGACGTGACGCTGGAGCCGCGCGCCATCGTGCGCGTCGCGGTCGGCTTTCCGGCCGGTGAGACCTGTCCGATCGACAGCGTGAAGGTCAGCGCGGGCAGCGAGGCGATCGAACAGGAGCGCGGCCTCATCGCCAAGGTGCACGACTGTCGCTTCGAGCTGCCGGCGCCGATCGACGCTGGCCAGATCACGGTCGTCGCCCAGGGAAAGGGCTGGCTGCTGCAGGCCAACGCCACCATCCCCGAGCACGGGGATCCCGAACCGGTCTGTTTGAATCCGCCCTGTCGCGCGAACCCTCTCGAGGGTACGGCAAACCTGCGGATGACGCTCGAGGGAGGCGAAATGAATTCTGCGCTCAGCGCGATGGTCGTGCCTGTCAACGACACCGATGGCAGCAGCCATTTCTGCAACTCAGCGAGCGCCCGATGCGACATCGAAGGGCTTCGCGCTGGTGAAACGTTCACGATCAGCCCAAGCCCCAACAACTGCCGCGCCGATCCCCTCACGGTCACCGTCGTCGCGGGCGACAACCATGTGCGCATCCCGTGCCAGCGCCAGCGCCGCATCGAGGGGGTGATTCGCATCCCCGAGGGCCAACAGCCCGACGCTGTCGTTGTTCGCTGCGCGGGCGGCGATTCGCACCCGATGGACGGGACGCGGCTGTTCCGCCTCACCTGCGACACCGACGTCGCCGCGCTGGAATATCAGATCGGGACGCAGGGAACCTGGCGCAGCATCCCGATCGCGTCGCTCGCGAACCCGGCGTTCGTCGACATCGGGTCGTTCTGAGGGGCCGACGCTATCGCGCGGGGCGCGAATCGTTCGGGCGCAGCCGCCGTTCCAGCCGCCGGTTTTCGCGTTCGAGGTTCGCGATGCGCTTTTCCTGCGCCGCGACCATGCGTTCCAGCGCCTGGATCGCGGCCAGCGCGACGCCGTGAGCGTCGACGGAGTTGTAGCTGCGATCGTCGCTGCCGAGGCCGAAGCTGGCGCGGAAATCCTGCGCCATCGGTCCCAGGTGGCGGACGGCGCTCGGCTCCTCGATGTAGGTCCAGGTCGAGATCGGCAGGCGGGCGACCTTGTCCAGGATCTCCTTCGTGTCGGCCGGCGCGATGGCCTTCTTCTGGTTGCGATCGCTCCGGCAGTCGGGCGCGCAGCCCTGGGGGCAGGTCTTTTGATCCGCCGTCGGCGTGAAGCAGACCGGCGCGCGCGACACCGGGCCCTGCTCCTCGCAGCAGAGCTGGCCGACGCCGCAGCACATGTTTCCGCAACAGGTCGCGGTCCCGATGCAGATGACGTTCGGCTCGCACGGCGGCCGCCCGCAGGTCCCGTTGTCGCAGAACGGGGTCGCGGGCTCGCAGACGTTGCCGCACTTTCCGCAGTTGAACGGATCGTTCTGCAGGTTGACGCACGCGTTGACACAGCACGTGCGACCGACGGTGCAGAGAATGGCGGCGCATTGGCCGATGCCGCCGGTGCCGAGCGTGCCGCCCCGTCCACCGGCGCCACCTCCCCCGCCGCGTCCCGCCGCGCCGCCACCACCGCCGACACCCGTCGTTCCGCCGCGTCCCGCGCCGCCGCCGCCCGCCCCGGTCGTGCCACCTCGCCCCGCGCCGCCGCCCCCCGCCCCGGTCGTGCCACCTCGCCCCGCGCCGCCGCCGCCCGCCCCGCCCGCAGCGCCGCCACGGCCGCCGGATCCCGTGCCGAGGGTGCCGGCGACGCCGGTCGCGCCGCTGCCACCCGTGCCCGTCGCGCCACCAGATCCCGCGGCGCCGCTCGTGCCGCCCGTCGTCCCGCCCGCGCCGGTCGTGCCACCCGCTCCGGTCGCGCCTGCCGAGCCGCTCTGGCCGCTCGCGCCACCACCACTGTGGCCGGCGGAGGCATCCGTGCCGACGCTCGTGACGTTACCGCATCCCGACAGCGCAACGGCGAGGACGCCGAGCGCGACGCTGATTCCGACTGTTCGCTGGTGGCGGGCGACGGGCATCATGATTGACCTCCGGTCACGGGCACAGGCCTGACGGACAGGTGTTGCACTGAATGGTAACGCCGGACGCCAGCGACCCGCCAACTGTGCAGGTACCGGAGCACGACTGCAGGCACCCGCACGACACCGCACCGGTGCCGCAGGCGTTCTGCGCGCACTCGACCAGCAGCGCGCCGCCGGCGCGTATCACGCAAAGCTCTCCGGGCTGACAGATCTGCGACTGGCAGACCACGCCGGTGCACGGACCGGTCTCCACGCTCCACGCGCCGTTCACGCAGCGCGCGACCCTGCGGCCGCTGCCGGCGCAGTCCTCGTAGAAGCAGGTCGGCGCACCGCTGCAGATCGCTCCCGCCGCCGGCGAAGCCGCGGGACAGGTCGCGACCGGAGCCCCGCCCGAACCGCCGCCCGAGCCGCCACCGCCCGAGCCGCCGCGACCGCCCGAGGCCCCGCCGCCCGAGCCGCCGCTGCCGCCCGAGCCGCCGCCGGCCGCGTCGTTCGACGGGCTCGTGCCGCCGCAACCAGCGACATCCACCAGCGCACCGATCGCGAGCGCGACGAGAATCGCCCCGGACATCCCCCTCATGTCCCGCCCTCCTAGCAGGTTATGTGCCGCGCGTGACCTGCGTCGCGGCCGCAAGCCGGACACGCGCCGTCACAAAAATCTGACGGCGGGCCGATCGTGATGCCGCAATCGTCGGCGCGCTGCGCCGCGTTCAGCCCTTCTGGGCGCGAACCCACTGCTTGAGCGTCGCCGGACGGATGCCCCAGCGCGATTCGAGCGACGGGATGTCGGCGGTGTAGCCGCCAGCGTCGAACCACTCGAGCATCTTCGCGAAGTCCTCGCTGTTCGCGCGCACGGCCTCGATCGGAATTTGCTGAAAGGTGACGGCCTTGCCCGTCAGCTCGCTGATCGCCGCGGCGGCCTCCGGCATCGTGACGGCGTCGCCCGCGTAGTCGATCTCGGCGCCCTTGAACTTCTCCGCGTCGGTGAACGCCTTGGCGCTGAACTTCCCGATGTCATCGACGGCGACCATCTGCAGCTTGGTCTCCGGCTTCAGCGTCGTGGTCAGCTTGTCGCCGTTGAGGAACCACGCGCTGGGCAGGTTCTCCATGAAGAAGACCGGCCGCAGGATCACGTGCGACGGGAACCCGAGCTGCTTGATCGTCTGCTCGACGCGGAACTTGTTCTCGAAGTGCGGGATACCGGTGCCCTCGTCGGCCGAGCCGACCGACGTGTACACGAAGTGCTGCACGCCCTTGTCGCGCGCGACCTTGGCGACCCGCTTCCCCTGCTCCTCTTCCTTCTCGACGCCCGCCTCCCAGGTGTTCTGGACGGAGAACAGGCCCCAGGCGCCCGCGAACGCGCGCTCGAGCGACGCCGCGTCGTCCATATCGCCGACGACGACCTCAGCCCCCAGCACCGCCAGCGCTTTCGCCGCATCGCTGTCCGGCTTGCGCGTCATCGCGCGCAGCTTGAACCCGCCACGCTTGGCCAGGTGACGAAGCGTCGCGCCCCCCTGCTTGCCCGTCGCTCCCGTGATCAGGATCGTCTTCTCGTTCGCCATGGGGGACCTCCTCTTGGATCGTTCGCTTCTTCTGTCCGCGCGCGCGCAGGCTAGCACCCGACCGGAGCGCAGCAAGCGCTATCAGCGCGGCAGCAGCAACAGCGCGGCGGCACAAACCGTCAGCGCCATGACCAGCTTGTCGAATGTCGCCTGCGGCAGCCGGTGCAGCAACGCGCGGCCCAGCAGCGCGCCGACGACCACCGACGGCGCCAGCGCCAGATCGAACAACAAGGATCGCCGATCGATCAGGCCGTGGAACGCGTAGATCGGCAGCTTCATCAGGTTCACGACGAAGAAGAACCAGGCGCCGGTGGCGACGAACTCGTGTTTGGGCAGCCGGCGCGCCAGCAGGTAAAGATTCATGACCGGACCGGCCGCGTTGGCGACGGTGGTGGCGAACCCGGCCGACGTGCCGTAGCCCGCCGCCTGCCACCAGCGATCGGGAGGCGGCGCCTGCCCGGGCGAAGCCGCCTCGGCGGCAGCGGCGGCCCCACGCCCGCGCAGCCAGCGGAGCGCGATCATCACGATCACGATCGCGGCGACCAGCAACCGCAACGCGCGCTCGGGCGCGGCCAGCGTGATCGCGCCCAGCCCGATGCCGCCCAGCACCCAGGGCAGCAGGCCGAACAGACGCCGCGCGTGCGCGTGGCGCCGGTACGCGGCGATCGCGAACAGATCGGCGAGGCACAGCAACGGCAGCAGCCACGCCGCCGAGTGGCGCGCATCCCCGACCGCCAGCACCATCAGCGGCACCGCGAGGATCCCGAACCCCGGGACGCCGGTCTTGGCGACGCCGATCAGCAGCCCCGCGAGCGCCGCCAGCGCGAAGCGGCCGGCGTGGAAGTCGATGAGCAACACCGGCTAATGGCTCAGATCGTCATGGTGCAGAACACCGTGTTGCCCGCACCGATCAGCCACACGAGCGCGTGCAGAGATCGGACGACGAGCAGGACACGGTGTCTCAGACGCCAAGGCGAGACGACCAGGCTGACCACGACGAAGGCTGGGCCAACCAGGAGCGCGGCGCCGCTGGCGCTGTACAACGGATGCTCGTAGCACTGGACCCCTGTCCTGCTCAGGAGAGCGACGAAAAACAGTATCCCGGGAACCGTCGACGCGAATGAGAAGCAAAGCGCGACGATCGCCAGGGCGGTAGGACGCCACACCGAACGGATCCGCACCGCGCCGAGCACCCCCGATGTTGCGGCAATCAGCGCGCACAAACCGAAGACGACGACGACCGGCGCCCGCCCAGCAATCACAGCCGCCAGCCCTCCGACGAGGAGCAACTCGGTCCCCACGATCGACAAGGGATCCTGCCGGGCAAGCGCGGCATCAGGCTTCACCGCGGCGCTCCTCAGCATCTCGCCCCATTCTACTCCTCGAATCCCGCGCATCCGTCGCACCAAGAAAAGCGGTGACGGCCAACCCGGTTGGCGGTTCGAGGGGCAAGGGCCTCGGTTTCCGCGCACTTGCGCGGGCGTGCGTCTTGCTCTGTGATCTGACCGGAGGCATGACGACTGCCCGGCGGGTGACCCGGTGGATGCTGGCGCTGGTGGCGCTCGCGGGCGGCTGCGGGAGCTCGCTCGTGCCCGTGTGCGAAGGCGGCAGTTGCCTGCTACCAGGCCGCGCGCAACTTCACCGTCGAATGTCTCGCCTGCGCGGACGCGAACGGCCCCGCGTGCGCGGTCCAGCCGTGAGGACGGCGGCGCTCGCCGTCTGCCTGCTCGTCGCGAGCTGCGGCGACGGCGCCGCGCCCTTGCTGTGTGACGGTGGTGCCTGCGGCTCGCAATCCTCGTGGCGAAAGAACTACTCGTGGAGCCTGAACCGCAACGTCGACATCCTGTTCGTCGTCGACAACACGAGCGCGATCGCGCCTCACGGCGGCGCGCTGGCGACCGGCTTCGCGGACATGGCGCAGGCGCTGCAAGATCTGCCGCAGGGGCCTCCGTCGCTCCATGTCGGCGTCGTCGGAGCGGGAAGCTGCCCCCCTGGCAACCGCGGCCTCGCGTGCGGCCTCGCGGCCCCGGAGCAATACCTGCGCTCGGAGTGGTGCGCCACGACGACCAACTTCCCGGGCGCGTTCTCCGACGCGTTCAGGTGCCTCGCCGACATCGGCGCGGCGGACTGCGCGCCGGCGCAGCCGCTGTCGGCCGCTGTGCAGGCGCTCACCGGCCCCGCGCGCGCGGGATGGGAGGGTTTCCTGCGACCCGACGCGTATCTGATGATTGTCGTCATCGCCGCCGAAGACGATGCGTCCGGATCGCCGGGGGCGCAGACGCCCGTCGCCGGGCTGGCCGCCGCCATCCGCGGTCTGAAGGCCGACCCGAGTCAGATCCTGGTCTCGGCGATCGTGCCGGCAAGCTGCCCCGCCGGGGGCGCACCGGGGGCGCGCCTGATTGAGTTCGTCCAGTCCTTCGGCGCGAACGGCCTGCTCGTCGATCTCTGTGGTGGCGACCTGGCGGCCGCGCTGATGCGGCTTGGCGACAACATCGCGACCTCGAACGAGCCCTGGTGTGCGCTCAACGTTCGCGATACCGACCTGGCTACGGCGGGACTGCAGGCGAGCTGCACCGTCGACGACCACGTGGTCGGTGCCGACGGCTCGCTCACGCGGTCGTGGCTGCCGGCTTGCGACACCGCCTCGCCCCCCTGCTGGCGCCTGGTTCCCGTCGGGCCGGTATGCCCGGGCGGCGGTTTCTTTGCGATCGATCGAGGCCCAGCCTGGTGCGACGAAGCCAGCACGTACGGGACGGTCGAATGCCTCACCTGCGCCGATCCGCTCGACCCGGCCTGTCAGCCGGCGACGGCGCGCTGATTCAGGTCGCGCGTGACGCGGCGGCCTGCTGCAACAGATCGTCGAGCTTGGCGAGCAGCTCGACGTTGCCCTGCTGGTTGTAGCCGGCCAGCCGCCGCTCGAAGTCGGGCAGGCGTTCGAGGAACGCCGACAGCCGCTCCGACGTCAGCTCGTCGGCGCCCAGGCCGTAGCCCTCCGCCTCGAGGTAGCGCGCGTTCAGCACCTGTTCGAATTGCCCGCCGACCGGAACCGCGAGCATCGGACGGCGCAGGTAGACCGCTTCCCCCATCAGCGTGAAGCCGCCGCTGGCAATCACGCCGCGCGCCGTGCGCAGATCGTCGATGAAGCCGTCCTCGCTGAACGGCCGGTAGCGCAGGTTGCCTTCCACGACCTCTTCCTTCAGATCGCGGCGCAGGCCGTAGACGCGGCACTCGCGGCCGGACCGCGCCAGGATGTCGGGCAGCGCCGTGTTCGACGTCGACGTCTGGTAGACGAGCAGGTGGTCGCCCTGGCCGCGCTCGGCGGCGAGGATCTGCGGGCGCAGGATCGGCGGCGCCAGCGTCGTGCGTGGCTTGCGGATCTCCGGGTAGAAGAACGTGGTGATGAGGTAGTGGAACGCTCCCGCCACCTTCGGCTTGATGACCGTCTTCGCGATCCGGAATTCGTTCTCGTGGCCGGCCAGGATCTCGGGCGCGTGCGTGCAGCGGGTCAACATCTGGATGTTGTCGACCGACAGCACCGGCAGCATGTGGTTCTTGCCGAACAGGTAGCTCCAGCTCTCGAAGTCGGAGATCACGACGTCGGGCGCGAACTTCTCGGCGATGTCGAAGTAGGCGCGCACGTTCTTCGGCATCCCCGTCACCGCGCCCTTCAAGTTCGCCAGCACGGTGCGGAAGTTCTGCACCTCGTTGTCTTCGTAGACGATGTTGAGGCCCCAGATCTTGCGCACGGACAGCCGTTCGCTCGCGCGCTTGACCAGGTAGTCGTGCGCCCGTCCCGACACCACCACCTGGACCTCGTGGTTCTTGGTCAGGTGATCGAGGATCACGCCCGAACGCATCGCGTGCCCCATCCCCTCGCCGACCACGCCGTAAAGGATCCGCATCCGCGGAGGAATCTACCTCGTCGGGCCGCGCGCGCCTACCAGGGCAGGACCTGGCCGTTCGCGTGCCAGAACGTCCCCGTCGTCTCGGGTGTGAGCGCGTCGATCCGATCGCAGAGCTGCGCCGCCGCGTCGGCGGGATCGATGTTGCCGGCGCCCTCGGTCATGTCGGTGCGGACGTAGCCCGGGTGCAGGATCGCGACGGCGACGCCCGACGACGCGAGATCGCGCGCCAGTGACATGCCGGCCGCGTTCAGCGCCGCCTTCGACATGCGGTAGCCGTAGTAGCCGCCCGAGCCGTTGTCGCCGATCGATCCCATGCGGCTGGTGATGAGGGCGATCTTGCCGCCGCGGCGCAGGTTCTTGCGCAGCGCCGCGACGATGCGCAAGGGCGCGATCGCATTGACCTCCAGCTGCGCGCGGATGTCGTCGTAGGCGGCGTCGTCCAGGCCGTCCTCGCGCAGGATGCCGGCGCTGCAGACCAGCTCGTCGAGCGCGACGCCTTCGAGACGCCGCGCCAGCCCCGCGACCGCATCGTCCGAGGTGACGTCGACGCCGGCCTCGACGCGGACGCCGAGCGCCTCCAGCGCGGGCGACGACTTCCGGCACACGCCGATCACCTCGCGCCCGCGCTCCTTCAGCCGCCGGCAGAGCGCCAGCCCGATCCCGCGATTCGCCCCGGTCACCAGTGCGGTGCGTGCCATGGCCGCAAGCTTAGCCACTCGAGACCGCGAGTCTAGAACATCACGACCATCGTCCCCTGCGTCACCTCGTCGAACCAGCGCGCGATGTCGCGGTTGTGCAACACCACGCAGCCAAACGACAGGCGCGCCCCGCCCGCTCCCTTCCACTCGGACGCCCAGCCGTGAAAGCCGATGCCGCTGCCGAGCGGCGTGTTCTGCGGCGTCAGCTTGCGTTCGCTCCAGGCCGCGACGATCGCCGCGGCCGTTGCCTGATCGACGACACCGTTTTCGACGCCCCAGGCGGCGTCGGCCGGGCCCGGGTAGTTCACCTTGATCCAGTGCCCGCCGTAGTACTCGCCCCACTGGCCACCAAAGTTTCCCTTCTGCTTGTCGACGACGAAGTAGATGCCTTTGGGTGTTCGTAGATCGCCCTCCCGCCGCTTCTGTCCGGCCTGCTGCCCGAGGCCGATCTCGACCTCGCGGATCACCCGCCCGCCCACCCGGATCTGCATGCGGTGGCGCGCCTGGTCCACCAGCACCAGCTGCGGCTCCGCGGCCGGATCGGGCAGCTTTCGGTGCGCGCTGATGAATGCGCTGGGATCCAGATAGTGTTTTCGGATCCAGTCGCCGTCGCGATCGTGATCCGACGGCCAGTAGGTCGGCCCCACCGTCACATCCGATCGGATCTCGAGATGCAAGTGCGCCGGGTACGCGCCGTCCGGGTCCTTGCCGATGGCGCCGATCACGTCGCGCCCGTGGACGACCTGCCCTTCCTTCACGTCGATTCGCGACAGGTGCGCGTATTGCGACCGCACGCGCCGCTTGTCGTGCCCGTCGATCACGATGTGCTCGATCATGACGACGAAGCCCCACGGATTCGGAAACCGCCGCGCCACCACCACCTTGCCGGTGGCGACCGCCATCACCGGCTGGCCGATGTCGGTATCACCGCCCCCGCGCCCGTTCCAGTCCTCGCCCGTGTGGATCCCGAGCGGGTACACATCGCCCAGGTGCGTCGCCACGTACCAGCCGTCGTGACGGCGGCCCGCCGGATCCGTGTACGTGCCGCCACCCTCCCCGTCTCCGACCGGAAACGAGAACCCGGCCGCGACCGGATACGGATTGCGCAGCCAGCGATCGAACGACGACACATCGGCGCGGGCTGTCGGCGCCAGGATCGCCAGCGCCGCCGCGAGACCCCCGCAGGGCCACGCCCTCAATCCCGCCCTCCCTATTGCGCCCGCGCGACCGGCTTCGCGCCCGGCGCCTTGCCCGCCGCCTTGCCCACCGCGGGAATGGTCTTTCCACCCGGCGCCGTCGCGGTCCGCCGGGCCGCGTTGGTGTACAGGCGGCGCAGCCGCTTGCCCGCGAACGCGCCCTCGCCCTCGCCGTCCGCCTCGTCCATCTCGGGCGGCGCCTCCGGCTCGGTCTTGGGCGGCGACATCCCCTTCACCCACTCGAGGCACTGCTTCTCCGTGAAGGTCGCTTCCTTGCGATCGAACGTCAGCGTCTGCGTCGCGTAGGCCGCGTATTCGTCGTCGGTCACGCGGCCGCGCTCGTGGGACTTGTTGAAGATGCGGTGGATGTACTTGTCCCACTGCGCCGCCGGCGCGCCGTGGCAATACTGGACGTAGCGCCGCTTCGGGCTGGGCAGGATCGACGAGAAAAATGCGGCCTCCAGCGGCGTCAGCTCCGACGGGCGCTTGCCGAAGTAGTGGCGGGTGGCGGCGCCGATGCCGTAGATGCGCGGCCCGAACTCGATGGCATTGAAATACAGCTCGAGGATCCGTTCCTTCGACAGGTTCTGCTCGATGTACCAGACGAGGAACAGCTCCTGCAGCTTGCGCGACAGCGTCTTCTCCCGCGTCAGCAAGACGTTCTTCGTCATCTGCATGGTGATCGACGACGCCCCCAGCCGGAAGCCGCCGCGCTGCAAGTTCTTGCGCAGCGCGCTGGCGAACTGCGAGCTGACCCAGCCCCGGTGCTTGAAGAACCCGTTGTCCTCGGTGGTCATGATCGACCCGACCAGGTACGGCGAGATCTCGTCGTAGGGAACGAAGTCGGGGTTGTCCGGCCCGATCACGACCGACATCACGTCGGGTTCGATGGTGCCGGACGCAGCGAGCTTTCGCGGCGCCTCCGCGCCGAACTTCCGCGGCACCTCGACGTTCACGACCAGCGACGGCTTGCCCGGTTGTTTGCCGTCGAGCGCAAGCACCTCGGGCGGCGCCTTCACGACCTTGCAACCGTCGATGCCGACCTTGCCGGTCAGCGCCAGCGCGTCCAGATCGGCGAAGTCGATCTTGGCGCCGACGTCCGCGGTGAACGTGCCCTTCAGCTCGAACCCTTGCAGGTGCGGCACCAGCGCGGGCGGGATACTGGTCAGCAGCTTCGCGCACGGCATTTTCGGCACCGTGAACGCCAGCGCGATCTGTGGGATCACGTCCAGCTTCCGCCCGTTGGCGAACTTGAAGGTGCCGGCGGGCAGCGCCAGGCTGCCCGACAGCCGCGCGGTGATGTCGCGGACCTTCCCCTCCAGGCGTTCCAGCTCCAGCCGGCGCGCGACCGGGTAGGCGGTGCCGGCGAGCGACAGCCCGACCGAGACATTTTCGAGCGGTTCGGTCGACAGCGCTTCGTGATGCAGCGACAGCCCGACCACCGCCAGCTCGCCGCCGAACTTGACCGCGTCGCCCACCCACGACAGATCGAGCGCCGCATCCAGGGTCGTGTTCTCGGGCGTCAGCACCGACGGCGGCAAGACGTCGCGGATGCGCCCGAGCGAGAACTGCTCGGCGCGGAGCGCGAGCTTCCCCATCCCCTTGTCCAGATCGGCGCGTCCCTTCGCCGTCCACAGCGATTCCTTGGCGCCGCCGTAGCTGCCGCGCAGGTCGATGATCAGGCCGTCGGCCGGGCCGGGCACGCCCGCGGGCGGCGGCGCAATCACGCCCGTGATGCCCGTCAGCGACAGCGTCGGCAGCGGCGATGCGCGCCCCGCCGTCACGCGCAGCGCCGGGACACCGGTGGGCCGCAGCCCGGCCAGAGGCGTCTGGACGTCGACCTCGTCGGCGGCGAAGCTGGGCCCCTGCCCCTCGTCCCCCAGCGCGAGCACACCGTGAATGTTGCGCAGCCGCACCGCCAGCTTCGTGCCCGGCCGCAGCTCGGCGTCGAACGACGCGACCTTTACGGCGACGTGCTTGTCGTGGTCGCGCGCCTCGATCACGCCGTTGGCGATGACGACGTCCGGTACGCTCGAGGACGAGCCGCCGCCCTGCGCGCCTTCCGACTTTCCGTCTTTGCCGGGGTCGCCGGCCTGGCCGGACTTGCGGCCGCGCAGCCGCTCCGCGATCGTGGTGACGTTGTCCGCCGGGCCGCCGTTCACGGCGGCGACGCGCAGCCCATCGACGCGCACGGGGCCGCGCATCCCGAACACGACGCCCAGCGGAATCTGCACTTCCTTGACGGTCAGCAGGGGCGGCTGGCCGGGCGCGCCAGCCACGACGACGTCATTCAGGACGATCGCGCCGAAGCCGCCGTGGCCGCTGCCGATCGAGACCTGCCGCCCCAGCCGCTCGGTGGCGCGGCCCGCGATCACGCGCGCCGCCAGCGCGCCGCCCACCAGCATGTAGAGCAGCAGCACGCCCAGCACCACGCCACCGGCGATGCTGATGCGCCGGTGCGCCTTCACCCACGCCATCGCCCGCGCGCCCAGTCCGACGTGTGCGAAGGGACCCGGTCGGCCTGACGGCAGCGGCGGAGGCGGCAGCGGCACAGCCTGGGGATACTAGCAGGGACCTCCATCCCTGAAACCCCCCGGAAAGAGCTCAGCCGGTCAGGCCGCCCGGAGCGCCTCCAGGTCGCCTTCGCTGGTCGCGGTCTCCGACAGCTCCCGCGCGAGCTTGCGGCGGGCGTGGAACAGCCGCGACATGACCGTGCCGAGAGGACATTCCGTGACGGCGGCGATGGTCGCATACGATTCGCCTTCGAGGTCGCACAGGCGTAGCGCCTCGCCGTGGGTCTCGGACAGCTGCGCCATCGCGCGCCGGACCACGACCGCGGTCTCCTCCCGCGCGTAGATGCGCTCCGGTGTCTCGGGAACGGGCAGCTGGCTGCCGTCATGATGGTGCTCGTCGGGCGTGCCCACCGCGAGCGGCACGGTGCTCCGGCGGCGCAGCCGGTCCAGCGCCGCGTTCACCGCGATGCGATGCAGCCAGGTGGTGAACGCGGCGCGCCCCTCGAAGCGGCCGAGATTCCGCCACACCTTGATCGTCGCATCCTGCACGGCGTCTTCGGCCTCGTCGGTGTCGCCCAGAACGCGCATGGCCAGCGCCAGCAGCTTCGGCCGGGCCTCGGCCAGCAGCCGCTCCAGCGCCTCGCCTTCACCTGTCTGCGCGGCTGCGACCAGCTCACCCAGGTCGGCCGGGGCTGCGGCGCCCTGCGAATCTGCCCCGGCGGGCTGGGGCGTTTTTGCTTGGGTGGGACGGTTCGTCTGGCGGGTGGGCGGCATCGTCAAACCTCCGACGCGTTGACATTGCAACCGGAAGGCCGCCCTTTTGTGGCGCCGACCACGCGTGAAATTTCGCGCCTGTGCGCCTACGGCACGGGTCGGAAAACGACACGAATCGGGCATCCCACCTCGACCTCGCCCGCCTCCACGACCCTCCAGTAGACGCCGCGAAGGTTGCGCGGCCGCTCGGTCCCCGGCCCGACGAAACGGAGCGCGTCCGCGCCGAAGCGCCCTGCGAACTTCGAACAGCCGTTGTGCGGCTTCGGCGTGACCTCGACGATCGCGTCGCCGACGCGCAGCCGGCTGCCGCACGGCAGGTTGGCTGCGGAGACGTCGAGCTCGACGAACAGGTTGTCGCCGAACAACGTCAGCGGCTGGCCGTTCGCGATCAGCGCCGCCACGTCGTGGCGCATGACCGCGAGCTGCGCGTCGGGGCTACGCGGCGGACGCCGGCTCCAGCCGTCGCCCGGCACGCCCTCCTCGGCCGTCAGACGCAGGCGCACCGGTGTCTCCCGGGCTCCGTCGGCCAGCCGTCTCACGATCAGCGCCAGCACGCCGACGTCCTTGGGGCCGTCTGCAAGCGCGCGCAGGCCCGCCATCAGCTCATCGAACGGGAGATGCCGGGCGACGTCTCCGGCCGGGCCATACGCCTCCTTCCGCAGCTCCTGCATCCGTGTGCGATCGCTTTCGCGCCGATGCTAGCATTGCGGTGAATGGACGTCGTCGAGCCCGTGGACGCGGGGACACCAGGCGCGCCGCCGCCCCCGCCCGGGATGGGGCCGGTCGACGGGCCCGCGGCCAGCACGGACGCGATCCGCGCCTTCCTGGCGACCGTGCGCCAGCGTCTGATGTTGCGGGCCGCGCTGCGGACCGCAGGCTACGGTGTCGCGCTGCTGGGCGGGGCGCTGCTGCTGCTCGCGCTGATCGCGGCCTCGATGGGACCGGCCGCGTTCTGGCCGGGCGTGACGGCGGGCGTGCTCGCCGTCCTGTTCGTGGTGGCGCTGGTGGCGGGCCTCTGGCGTCCGGTGCGCGCGATGCGCCACGATCGCGCCGCCGCCCGCCACGCGGGCGTCCTGCTGCCGGCGCTGGCGAGCGACCTGCTGTCGGCGGTCGAGCTGGCATCCCCGGGCACACCCGATCCGCGCGCGGCCGCCGTGTCGGCGCGCCTCGTTTTGGCGTTCCAGGACTACGTCGCGGGCAGCGTCGGCGCCGTGGACGCGCGGCAGCTGGTGCCGCTGCGGCCCGCCGCGCGCGCGATCGCCGCCGGGGTGGCGGCGATCGGCGCCGTGATCGCGGCGGTGGCGCTGTCGCCGATGATGGCGCGCGGCCTGCGCACGCTCGGCCACCGGCCGTCGCTGTTCGAGGGTGCGGCGATCTCGGCGGTGCCGCTGGTCGGTGACGTCCGCATCACCTACAACTACCCGGGGTACACCGGGCTGACCCCGCGCACCGTCGACGGATCGACCGGCGACATCGCCGCGGTCAAGGGCACACGCGTTCGCATCGAGACGCACCCGCTGCGCACCGCGCGTCGCGCGCTGCTCCTGCTGGGCGAGACCGGCGAGAAGGGCGAGATCGCGGCGTCGCTGTCGGGCAACACGCTGACCGCCGAGCTGACGCTGAACGAAGACGCCAGCTACCGCTTCTGGCTGCAGCCGGCGCTGGGGCGGGCGGTGCGCGAGGCGCGCAGCCATCACCTGACCGTCGAGGCCGACGCCGCGCCGCGGGTCGATATCCTGGGGCCCGCCGACCGGCTGGAGCTGGCGACGCCCCGGCCGATCGAGATCGGCTACTCGGCCACCGACGACTACGGCGTCGGCACGGTCGAGCTGGTCTACCGCGCGGGCGATCGTCCCGAACAGCGCGTCCTGCTGCGCGACGGCGGCGGCGCGCGGACGGTGCAGGGACGCACGCTCTGGGATCCGGCGTCGGTGGGCCTGGGCAACGCCGAACGGATCGCCTACCGCATCGAGGCGCGCGATCGCGACGACGTTTCGCCGGTCCCGGCCGGGGGAATCGGCAAATCGGGCACCTCACGCACGCTGTACGTGATCATCCAGAATCCCCACGAGAGCCTGGAGGATCGGCTGGAGCGGCAGCGCGAGCTGCTGGAGAAATTCATCGGCGATCTGGCCGCCCGGCTGGAATACACCGCGGGCGGGGCCCAGGGCCCGGAGACCTATGTCTCGATCCACGACGCCGAGGAGTCGCACCTGGGGCTGCTCGGCCAGCTGATCGACGAGGATCGTCGCAACCCCACCCTGGGCAAGGCGCTGCGGGCGGCCCTCACCGGCATCGCGGATCGCCTGGAGCATTTGTTGCGCGACGAAGCGAAGGCTCTCGCGGCGCTCAAGGGCAAGCAGCCGGCTGGCGGCCTCACCCGCCTGGACGCGATGTCCGCCAAACACGTCACCGAGCTGGAGAACGACGTGTTGCTGCTGGACGACCTCATCGGACGGCAGCGCCTGGAGGACCTCGCGGCGCTGGGCAAGGAGCTGACCGACGCCCACCAGCGCCTGCGCGATCTGCTCGAGCGCTACCAGAAGACGAAGGATCCGGCGCTGCGCCGCCAGCTGGAACGCGAGGCCCGCGAGCTGCGCGCGCGCCTCGCCGAGCTCGCCCAGAAGATCGCCGCCGTCAAGGCGCGCAACGACGTCCCCGAGGAATGGCGCAACCTGCCCGATCTCAAGAACGTCGCCGAGCAGGCGCGCAAGCTGGACGAGATGCTGGAGAAGGGCAACGACGCCGACCTGGAGAAGGCGCTCGCCGAGCTCGGGAGTGACCTCGCGGGCCTGCGCAAGATGCTCGATCAGAACGCCGACGGCTTTGGCGCCGAGCGGTTCCCCCAGGAGAACCGCGTCGTCGCCGATCTGATGAAAAAGATCAGCGACATCGAAGGCGACGAGCGTGAGCTGCACAAGGAGACGCAGGCCGCCGCGGACCGCCAGCACGCCGAGATGGAGCGCCGCATGCGCGGCCAGATCGACGAGTTCCTCAAGAAAGAGGTCGAGAAGGTCGAGCGGCTCAAGCAGCGCCTGGCGGGCATCCCGTCGGGACGGGAGGGGTCGCTGGCGGAGGAGCTGGAACGCGCCCGCGACAGCACCCGGCAGATGCGCCGGTTGCTCGGCGAACGCGACCTCAATGAAGCCAAGACCGAGGCGGAGCGCGCGGAGGGCAGCCTGGAGCGCGCCGCCGAGCACCTGGACGAGATCGCCGAGGCGCGGCGGGCGCGCAAGCCGGCGCCCGAGCCCGACCGCGACAAGCGCGCCGACGCCGTCGCGGAAGCGCGCGCCCTTGCCCAGGAGATCGCTGACGATCTGGCGAAGCAGCAACCGCGTGCGTCGGAGATGATGACGCCGCAGGATCGAGAAGCGGCGCGCGCCCAGGCCGAGCGGCAGTCTGCCATCGGCAAGCGCACCGACGACGTCGCGGGCGAGGCGGCGCGAAAGCTGGGCGGGATGCCGGGGATGGAGAAGGCCGAGTCCGAACTGAAGGGGGCGTCGTCGCGGATGCGCCAGGCGGGCGAGAACCTGCGCCGCGACGACTCGAAAGGCGCGGCGGCCGCCGAGCGCGACGCCGCCGATCGACTGGCCAAGCTGCGCGACTCCATGCAGGACCGCCAGATGGGCTCCGGCCATCGGCGTGACCCGGTCCGCATCCCCGGCGCCGACGAATCGAGCGCGCCGCGCGCCTGGCGCCAGGAGCTGCTCGACGCGATGAAGGAGAAGGCGCCCGAGCGCTTCCGCGACGAGGTCCGCCGCTACTACGAGGAGCTGGTGCGATGAAGCTGGCCCTCCTCGCCGCCCTCGCCCTTGCGTCGCCCCCGGCCCAGCCGGCCGGCCCCGACATCCTGGCGGCGACCCGCAAGATCGACGGGCTGCTGGACGCCTGGCGCTTCGGCGAAGCGGACGCCGCGCTGACCGCGCTGCGCAAGACCGCGCCCAGCGCGCCCGAGGTCACGTACCTGGACGGCTACAACCGCTTCATGCGCGGCGACTACGACGGCGCGGCGCGCTCGCTGTCGACGGCCGCGCAGACCGCGAACGCCAGCCCCGACGTCAAGATGCTGGCCGAGCTGGCCAAGGAGGCGCGCGACGCGATCAAGGATCACAAAGAAGAGCGCTCGCCCCACGTCGTCATCCGCTACCCGGGCGAAGACGCCGTGCTGGTGCCCTACGCGCGCGACACGCTGGAGGCGGCGTACCAGGCGCTGCACGACGATCTCGGCTTCGACGCCGAGATCCCGATCCGCGTCGAGTTCTATCGCAGCCCGTCCGATCTCGCGGCGGTGTCGTCGCTGTCGCAGGCGGAGGTCGCGCGCACCGGCACGATCGCGCTGTGCAAGTGGGCGCGCCTGATGGTGACCACGCCGCGCGCGCTCGCCTACGGCTACCCCTGGCTCGACAGCATCAACCACGAGCTGGTGCACTACGCGGTCTCCACGCTGACGCACGACCGCGCGCCCGTCTGGCTCCAGGAGGGCCTGGCGAAGTTCCTGGAGCGGCGCTGGCGCGAGCCGGCCGGTGGTCGCATTCCCCCGGCG
>Ga0111539_10002191_pt1 | contig 26074 bp, 22 predicted proteins | sample RhiMethybrSRZTD1_FD_79667 | JGI IMG/M metagenome (GOLD analysis project Ga0111539, IMG submission 79667) | Populus rhizosphere microbial communities from Tennessee, USA - Rhizosphere MetaG P. TD hybrid SRZTD1 (version 2) (version 2) | ecosystem: Host-associated > Plants > Roots > Rhizosphere >...
CTGCGCGAGACGGCGCCGCCCATTCTCTCACGCGGGCGGGGCCAGGTCGCGGACGTAGTAGGCGTCGCAGCCGAAGTGCCCGGTCGCCCCCATCGCCCGGTCGATGGGCCGGAAGCCGAAGGCCTGGTAGAGGCGGCGCGCCTGGGTCATCGACACCAGGGTCTCGAGGTAGCACTGGCGGTAGCCGGCTGCCGCCGCCTGCTCGAGCACGTGGGCCAGGAGGGCCGCACCCATGCCGACCCCGCGCGCCTCGGGCAGGAAGTACATCTTGCGCAGCTCGCACACCTCGGCGCCGGCGCCGGTCAGGTGGCCGTAGCCGCCGCCGCCCACCACGCGATCGCCGCGCACGACCACCCAGTAGGCGTGGCCCTCGCGCCGGTAGGCCCGGCTCATCGCCGCCACCTCCGGGTCGTGGATGGCGAAGCCGGGCCCGGAGGCGCCGAACTCGGTCATGACGGTGCGGATGACCTGCGCCATGGCGCGATCGTCGCGCCGGCCGATCGGGCGGATGGCGAAGCCGGCCCGCGCGCGCAGCCGGGCCAGTGCGCCGGCGTAGAGCGAGAGGCCGCGCACCACCGCGGCGCGGTCGTCGGCGCCCAGCGCGGTCAGCGCCGCCTGCACGCTCTGGTCGGCCTGCCGGTGAATCCGGGCGACCTTGCGCCGGCCGCTGGCGGTCAGGGCGAGCTGGCGGCGGCGGCGGTCGCCCACCTCGGCGCGCATCACCACGTAGCCGCGCTCGACAAGCCCGGCCACCGTCCGGCTGGTCGTCGACTTGTCGAGGTTGAGCGCCTGGGCCAGCTCGCCGGCGGTGAGGCGCTCCTTGCGCTCGAGCTCGATGAGTGTGTGGCACTGCGAATGGGTGATGCCGAGGCCATTCTGGCCGTCGTCGAGGAAGCCGAGCTCGCGGACGAGCTGGCGCGAGGCCTGCCGGAGCGGGGCGACCTCGGGAAAGATGTCTGCTTGCGGATGCCAACGATTCCGTTGCATGATGCAACTATCTTCTCCGGGCCCGCCGCGGTCAAGCACAGAGGTTTCTGCTAGCCTGCCGCGGTGACTGCCACTGCCTTCGCGGGACGGATCCTGGCGCCCGGCGGCGCCCGCGAGGGCAGCCTCACGGTCGAGGGCGGCCGGATCGCCGCGATCGGCCCGGGCGCGCGCGGACGGGCAGCCGCCTGGGTGGCGCCCGGCCTCATCGATCTACAAGTCAACGGCGGGTACGGCATCGACCTGGCGAGCGCGCCGGAGCGGGTCGGGGAGCTGGCCGGGCGACTGCCTGCCACCGGGGTGACCGGCTTCCTCCCCACCCTGGTGAGCGCGCCGGCCGACCGGTTCGAGGACTGGGCCGCGCGCATCGCCGCCGCCACGGCGGAACCCGGCGCCCGGGTGCTCGGCCTCCACCTCGAGGGGCCGTTCCTCTCGCCCGACAGGCCCGGCGCGCACGACGCCGCGATCATCCGGGCGGCGGACGCCGACTGCTTCGAGCGGATGCTCGCGCTGCCCGGCCTGCGCCTGGTCACCATGGCGCCGGAGCGGCCCGACGCGATCGGCCGCATCGCGCGGCTGGTCGCCCGCGGGGTGGTCGTGAGCCTCGGGCACACCGCGGCCGACCTCGATCAGATGCGGGCCGGCATCGATGCCGGCGCGCGGCTGGTGACCCACGTCTACAACGCGATGACCGGCTTCAACCATCGGGCGCCCGGCGCGCTCGGCGCCGCGCTGGTCGACCCGCGGGTCGTGCTCGGCCTCATCGCCGACGGCGTTCACGCCCATCCGGTGGCGGTCGAGCTGGCGGCTCGCGCGGCCGGCGCCGAGCGGATCGCGCTGGTGACCGACGCGATGGCCGCCGCCGGGATGGGCCCTGGGCGCGCCCAGCTGGCCGGTCGCGCGGTCGAGGTCGACCAGGTGTCGGCGCGGCTGGCCGACGGCACCCTCGCCGGCTCGATCCTCGCGCTCGATCAAGCGGTGCGCAATGCGGCGGTCTGGAGCCAGCTCGGCGCCGAGGCCGCGCTGCGGATGGCGAGCGAGGTGCCGGCCCGCGCGCTCGGGCTTGCGGCCGGCGGCGTGCTCGAGGTCGGCCGCCCCGCCGACCTGGTTCTCCTCGACGACGAGCTCAGGGTCGAAGCGACCTACGTCGGCGGCGAGCTGGTCTACCAGCGCTGAGACGCACCCGGGTGCCACGGGCCGTCGAGCTCGAGCCGGCACAGCTCCGAGGGGCGCGCGGGGTCATCGGCGTCGAGCACCACGTGCACCGCGCCGGAGCCGAAGGCCAGCCCCTCGGCCTTGATGGCGAGCGGGCGGCCCTCGTCATCGACCAGCCGGGCGAAGCGCAGCGCGCCGCCGCCGTCGAGCTCGTCGAACACGCCGAGTGCAGAGCCGACCACCTCGCCGTCGCGCACGGCGTCGGGCGAGCGCTCGGCGCAGGCCAGATAGTAGAGGCGGTCCGAGGTCGGGTCGTGCGCCGCGTCGGTGAAGGTGGCGCGCGCGCCGGCCAGCGCGCCGAGCTGGTACTGCACGATGCTGCCGGCATCGAGCGGCGGCGCCGGCGCCTGGCCGCGGAGGTAGGCGACCAGCGCCGCCAGCGGCAGATCGAGCGTCGCGTCGATCGGCGGTCGCGCGCGGGCCGGATCGCCGTTTCCCCGCTGGAACAGGCGCAGGCGGCCGTCGGGCAGCGGGGCGGCGCCCTCCAGGTTGAGCTCGCTGCCGGCCAGCTCGGGCATCGCCTCGAGCGCGCGGTAGAGGTCGTCGGCGCTGACGACCTGCGCCTCCGCCCGGTCGACCAGGAGCGCGCGCCGGCGCGCCGGCGTGGCGCCCGAGCCGAGCCCGACCAGTGTCGCGTCGGTCGCGAACAGCGCTTCGAGGTCGAGCTTGTCGGCCTTGTTGCCGCGGGCGTCGTCGAACTGGCGAATCACCCTCGCGCCCCGAGCAGGCTCGCCGCGCCGGAGCGGCAGCGCGCGCACCACGCCGGTCACCGGCTCGATGAAGGCGACGAAGTCGGCGTCATCCTGCACCAGCGCCAGCTCCCGGCCCAGCCAGACCAGACCGGAGGCGGCGCGCACGTGGGCCGGCCGGTCCTCCGGCTCGCTCGGGCCGGCGGTGTAGAGGAGCGGGCGCCGTTCGGCGATACGAGCGGTCAGCCGCTCATCCTCGAGCGCCGTGCGGATGCGCACGGCGACAGACTACCCGAAACCAGCGCTTGCGGCGGTCCGGGACTTGCACTCGACCGTCGGTGTAATGGCGCGATTGCTCGTGATAGCTGCTCATCCCGACGCAGAGTCGGCCGGCGCCGCCTCGCTCCTCACCACGTTGCCCGACTGCGCCGTCCTCCACCTGTCGGACGGCGTGCCGCGCGACCGGGCGCTGTGGGCGAGCGGCGCCGCCGCGACGGCCGACGGATACTCCAGTCAGCGTCGCGGCGAGGTGCTGCGCGCCATGGAGATCGCCGGGCTCCTGCCGAGCGACGTCCACTGCCTCGGCCTGGTCGACCAGGAGCTGGTGCTCCACCTCGCCGACCTCTCGCGCGAGCTGGTCCGCTGGATGATCGCGCTCGGCCCCGAGCTGGTCATCACCCACGCGTACGAGGGCGGGCACCCGGACAACGACGCCGCGGCGTTCGCGACGTCCGCGGCGCGCGACATGCTCCTGCGCAGCGGCCAGCGGGCGCCCATGCTGCTCGAGATGGCGCTCTACCACGGCGCCGGCGGCGAGCTCACCATCGGAGACTTCGTCGCCAGCGACGACATCGGGCCGCCCCAGATCCAGTGCGCCTTCCGCGGCGCCGCGCTCGAGCGCAAGCACGAGATGCTGCGCTGCTTCGAGAGCCAGGAGGACGCGCTGGCTCCGTTCTTCGCGGTGAGCTACGAGCGCTTCCGCCCCGCGCCGCGCTACGACTTCGCGGCGCCACCCCACTTCGGGCCCCTGCTCTACGAGCAGCGCGGGATGCCGATGGAAGGCGACACCTGGCGCGCCCTGGCCACCCGCGCCCGCGGCGAGCTGTCGCTCGGCGCTCGCGTGGCCGCCGCCTGAACGGTCGGCTCGGCCGCTCTCGCTCACTCGGTCTTGCCGGTCGCGACCTCGGTCAGGATATCGACCAGATGCCGGGCACGGGCCGCCGCGGTGTGCTCGGCGAGGGCCCGCTCGCGCGCGGCGCGCCCCACCTGCGCCAGTTCCTCGTCGGGCAGGCAGAGGACCTCGAGCGCCTCCTCGGTCGACGAGGCGACGAAGAGCTCGCGGCCCGGCTCGAAGAAGACCTCGATGCCGTCCCACGGGTGGGTCAGGACCGGGACGCCGCAGCCGGCGGCGGCGAACAGGCCGCCGGGCGGACAGTGGCCGGCGCGCGCCATCACCCGCGGGGTCACGTTCACGGTGATGCGGCTCGAGCAGTAGAAGGAAGCCTGTTTCTCGGGCGCGATGGGGCCGAAGCGGCGCAGGTTGTCCGGCAGGAGCAGGCTGTCCGGCAGCCCGCCGCCGCCCACGCTGAAGCTGACCTGCGACAGGCGGCGGCTCGGCTCGAAGAACAGCCGGTCGAGCATCTCGTGCAGGTCGTGCGTGTAGGGGCCCAGGAAGGAAGCGCGGGCGGCGAACTCGGGCGCCGGCGGATCCGGCTGGTGGACCGCCGGATCGACGCAGTCGAACAGCGGCACCGCGAGGCGGGCGCCCATCACCTCGACCAGCTCGCGCGGCACCGAGCCTCCGGCGTAGCTCAGGACGACGTCGAAGGGGGCGTAGCCGTCGGGGCCGACGTGGTCGACCGTCAGCCCGGCCTGGTGGCGCGCGATCGTCAGCGGAGACTCGAGGTCGTAGAAGGCGGTGACCGCGAGGCCGGCGTCGAGCACCAGCTCGGCGGCTGCGCGCGCGTTGGCGCACCTCGAGGTGATCATGCCGGCGTCGGCATCGGCCAGCTCGCGACGCGCGACCGGGCGCACCCCGTTCCAGTCGCGGTAGATGCGGAGGTCGCAGCCCGCCGGCGAGGGCTCGTCGCGCTGGGCGGCGAGCTGTGGATGATCGCGCTCGAAGAAGACGACGCGGTGGCCGAGCTCGCCCAGCGCGCGGCAGAGAGCTCGCCAGATCGAGGCGTGCCTGCCGTCCCACGACGAGCTGATGGTATGGCCGAAGACGCAAAGCTTCATGAGAAGGCTCTCTCGCCCTCTCGTTGCAAGGGGTGCGCCCCGCCGGTCACGCGGCGCAAGTGGCAGCTGCAAGGTGGGAAACGGCGATCGCAGCGGGGCCAGATCGCCACGGCGCGCGGCGGCGAAGTGGGCTCAGCCGCCGAGCGCCGCGTGCACGAGAGCGATGCCGTCCGGCTCGAGCGCGAGGTCGATCGGGTGGTACTCGCAGCGCGCCAGCACGGCGTCCACCACCGCGCCGGCGGCGTCGCGCGCGTGGCCGATGAGGGCCGCCGGGCGCTCGCGCGTGGCACCGCCTTGCGGCGTCTCCAGCTCGATCCACAGGGCGCGGCCGCGCGGCATCGCGGCCAGCCAGTTGCGCATGCCGGTCAAGTAGGCCTCGCGCGAGGCCGCCAGATACTCCCGGACCACGGTCTGGTAGCAGAGCCAGAATTCTGGCTCCGGCTCGGCGCCGGCCAGCTCGCCGAGGCGCGCCGGCAGGTCGCGCGCTTCGATCGTCTCGACCCGCGGCGGTCGCTCGCCGGCGGCGGCGGCACGGAAGGCGGCGATGGCGCGCTCGAGGCGGTCGAGCCGCTCGCGCTCGCCCGGCCAGATGCAGGCGCGCAGCCAGTCGGCGTCCTCCTCGCGCATCACATCGAGCGGCGCGCGGTCGAAGCCTCGCCGGAGGTGGACGTGCTCGCCGCCGGCCACCGCCAGCCGGGCGCCGTTCGCGGTCCACTCGAGCCCGACGCCGGGCGCGTCGGCCACCAGGTTGAGCCCGGCGCTGGCGCCGAGATCGCAGAGCGCGATCGAGCGGCTCTCACCGGCGAACAGGGCGGCCGGCCACATCCAGGCGACCGCCCGTGAGACCTCGTTGGTCTGCACGCTCCGCCGGGTGAGCGAGTGCCACACCAGGGCGCGCTGGCGATCGCGGTCGAGCGCGGCCGCCACCGCCTCGGCCGTCGCCGCGTCGAGATCGGGCGGATCGCCGGCGATGGCCGCCCACAGCGGGTGGCCGGTCCCCTCGCGCAGGGCGTCGAAGCGCAAGGTGGCGAGGAGGAGCAGCGGGCGGTCGTAGAAGGCGGTGAAGGAGCGGCGCGACCAGGACTTGGCCAGGCGCCGGCCGATGTCGCCGTCGAGCGTCTCGCCGACCCGCTCGAGGATCCGCTGGTAGACCGGCACCCGCTGCGCCATGTAGCGCCCGAGCTGGGCCAGGTCGTCGGCGAACCCTTCGATGCCGGACCGCGCGTCGGCCACGCGCACAGTATACTGTCGCCCGTGGCAGAGACGATCGAGCTGTCGGCGCGCGACAAGGCCGGCCGCTACGCCGAGCTCCTGCCCCAGCTCGAGGCGCTGGTGGCCGGCGAGCAGGATCTCATCGCCAACCTGGCCAACCTCACCGCCGGCCTCAAGCAGGGCATCGCGGCCGCCTCCTGGGTCGGCTTCTACCACCTGCGCCGCGGCGAGCTGGTGCTCGGTCCATTCCAGGGCAAGGTCGCCTGCGTGCGCATCGCGCTCGGCCGCGGCGTGTGCGGCACCGCTGCTGCCGAGTCGCGCACGCTCATCGTGCCGGACGTCGAGCAGTTTCCCGGGCACATCGCCTGCGACGCGTCGTCGCGCAGCGAGATCGTGGTGCCGGTGCGCGATGCCGAGGGCAACCTGGTCGCGGTGCTCGACGTCGACAGCACCGAGCTCGGCGCCTTCGACGAGACCGACGCCGCCGCGCTGGCCCGGGTCGCCGCCCTGGCGGGCTCGCTGCCGGGCTGGTGATGCGGTAGGCTGCGGCCGCACGCAGGAGGAGGACAGCCATGCACGACGCCGCGGTGTGGTACGTCGGTCTCGGGGGACAGCAGCAGGGGCCGCTGACCGGGCAGCAGATCCACGAGCTCATCCGGGCCGGCCACATCAACCAGTCGGCGTACGTCTACGGGCCGGACGTGGCCAACTGGACGCCCATCACGGCGGTCCCCGCGTTCGCCGCCGCGTTCCACGCCGGGCACGGTGCGCCGCCGCCGCCGCCGCCGCCGGCCGGACCGGCGCCGACCCTGGCCGACCAGATCGACTTCGAGATCTTCGGCAACGAGATGCAGTTCGTCGAGATCACCCTCGATCCGGGCGAGGCGGCCATCGCCGAGGCGGGCTCCTTCTTCTACATGGACCCGGGCATCGAGATGCAGACGATCTTCGGCGACGGCTCGCAGGCCTCGCAGCAGAGCGGCTTCATGGGCAAGCTCCTGCAGGCGGGCAAGCGCGTGCTCACCGGCGAGTCGCTGTTCATGACCGTGTTCGGCAACTCCGACCGGGCCCGGCGCAAGGTCTCCTTCGCCGCCCCCTACCCGGGCAAGATCATCCCGATCGACCTGCGCGAGTACAGCGGCACGCTGCTCTGCCAGAAGGACTCCTTCCTGTGCGCCGCCAAGGGCATCGCGGTCGGCATCGCGCTCAACAAGAAGCTGGGCGCCGGCCTGTTCGGCGGTGAGGGCTTCATCCTGCAGAAGCTCGAGGGGCAGGGGCTGGCGTTCATCCACGCCGGCGGCACCATCGTCGCGCGCGACCTCGCCCCCGGCGAGACCGTTCGGCTCGACACCGGATGCCTGGTCGCGTTCGAGCCGCGCGTCAACTACGACATCCAGTTCGTCGGCGGGATCAAGACGGCGCTGTTCGGCGGCGAGGGACTCTTCTTCGCCACCCTCACCGGTCCCGGCCGGGTGTGGCTGCAGTCCCTGCCGTTCTCGCGGCTCGCCGGTCGCATGCTGGCGGCGGTCTTCTCGAGCAAGGACGAGGGATCGATCATCGGCGGCTTCGGAATGGGGTCCTGATCCCCAAGGCGGGCCGCGGCGGCGGCGAGGTCAGGGCGGCGACGCGTTGAGCATCAGGTCTTTCTCGTCCCCTTTGAGCCAGCCGGCGTCGCGCGCCGCCACGCGCGCGGTCGCGCGGATGCGGCCACCGCCGAGGTGCTCGACGCTGTCGATGCGACAGGGAGAGCGGCTGATGCCGTCGCCGCTCGCCACCTCGCAGCCCCAGCCGGGTGCCAGCGCGTCGCCGGTGAGATCCGCGATGAGCAGCCACGCGTCGGGATCGACCACCAGGCCGAGCAGCCCGCCCTCGGCGACGTCGTCTCCCTGGGCGGCGCGCACCTCGAAGCGGCCGGCCCTGGGCGCCTGGACGATCGCCTCCGGCAGGCGCGCCTTCTTGTCCCCCTTGATCGTGTAGAGCTTGGCGCCGGCCTTCACGTGGGCGGCCGCCTGGACGTGGAGCTTGAGCACGCGACCCGCCGTCGGCGCGGTCACCGCCGCCAGGACCGGCCGCTCGACCGCGTAGACGCGCGCGGCGGCGGCGCTCGCCGCGGCCACCGGCGCCTTCGCCTTGTCACCCGGCGGCGTGGCCGGCGCGTCGACGCTCTTCGGTTGAGCTCCGGCGTCGTGCGCGACCAGGGGGGCCACGGTGCCCGCGGCCGGCTCGTCGTCGTCCGACGATCCGAAGATGGCCCAGCCGAGCAAGAGCCCGAGCAGGAGGCAGCCGCCGCCCACCGACCCGACGATGATCAGGAAACGGCGCCGCTCGGGCAGGGCGAACGCCGCCAGCCCCGGGCTCGGGCCCGGCGCGTATCCGCCACCGACCGGCGTGGCGTAGTGCGGATAGGCCGAAGGCCCACCGGGCGGCATCTGCGGGTAGGCGATCGCGAGCATCGGGGCCGGGGCGGGCAGCGGCGTGCCCGGCGCGATCGGCGGCGGCGAGGCGACGGCCGGCCTCCCGCCTGGCCGCACCTCGGGGTAATTGCCCGGCATGGACGCCACGTAGCGCGGGTAGGAGGGCTCGCCGCCCGCCGCCGGAGGACTGGCGGGTTCGCCGCCGGGCTTGGGCGGCGAGGCCGGCTTGGGAACCTCGCCGGCTCGCTCGATGGCCGGCGCGAGCGGCACGGTCAAGGGCTCGGGGAACTCGCCGCTGGCTCCGGCGTCGGGGCCGCGGACGACGCCGATGTCCATGAGGTAATTGGGATCGACGATGGTCGCCTCCGGGTTGTCGCCGGAGTCTGGGAAGTCTTCGGAGCGCGGGCCGTCGCTCGGCCACGGGGGTGTCAGGGCCAGCTCGGGGGGCGGGTTGCCGCGCTCGGCCAGGAGGCGGTCGCAGCGCTCGAGGCCGGCCTTGGCGCCTGCGTCGTCCGGCTTGAGCTTGAGGGCCTTGGAGAACGCGGTACGGGCCTCTTCGACCTCTCCCGAGGCGAACTTTGCCTGACCGTCGCGGACCAGCCCCGGGACGTCGTCGGCAGTTCCGTGCGGTGCCTCCGCGTCCGTCACCGCGCCATCCTACGACGGCCCCGGCGGGCTCCACAAGAATAGGGCCGGCTCGGTCGACACCGAGCTAACCATGAGGTAAGTCAAGCAAAAACGCAAATGCTGAAGAGCGGTCCAGCGGCGGTGCTCCTGTCCAATCCAGAGCTCCGCACCATCGCCCTGGCGGTACTCGAGGAGCGAGGCTACGGCGCCTGCGCGGTTGACCGGGAGGGAGCGATCGCCTCCATCAGGGCCGGAAACCTGGCCCTGGTGGAATTCGGACCCGGAGGAGTCGGCCACTCCGAGGTGCTCGCGGCGCACCAGGCCGGGCTGCTCGGCCTGTCGAGCCCCATCCTCGCCGCGGTCGATCCGGCCGACGCGGCCGCCGCGGGCGCTGCCCTGGCGGCCGGCGCCACCATGCTGGTGCCGGTTCCGTTCGACCGCGTCGCGCTCGCGATGCACCTCTCGGTCAGCGAGAGCTGGGCCGGCCAGTGCACCCGGTTCGGCCGCCTGCTCGAGCAGCTGCCGAACCGCATCATGGTGTTCGACGCCGACGGCCGGCTGGCGTTCGTCAACCGCTCGGGGCCGACCGGCCCGGTCGACGAGCTCATGACCGCCTCGAGCGTTGCCGAGCTGCCGCGCGAGCTGCGCGATGCCGTCGAGCAGGCCGCCGCGCGCGCGCGGGAGACCGGTGAGCCGTCCGACCAGGAGGTGCAGGCATCCGGCGTCTGGTTCCTGCTGCGCGTGGTCCCGCTCGCGCCGGGCGAACCGGACTCGGGGTTCGCACTGGTCACCATGGACATCACCCAGCACCGGCGCGCCGAGGCCGAGCTGCGGGCGTCGAACGCCAGCGCGACCGCGCTTCTCGACGCGCTGCCCGACATGATGTTCCGCCTCAGCGCGGCAGGCGTCTACCTCGACGCCCACGCCGAGCGGGCCGACATGCTGGCGGTGCCGCCCGACCAGATCATCGGGCGCAGCGTGCGCGACATCTTCGGCGCCCGATCGGGCGCGCGGGCCGAGGAGTTGATCGGGCGGGCGCTGTCGACCGGCGAGGTGCAACGGTACGAGTTCCGCATCGACAAGCCCGACGGGATGCGCGAGTACGAGGCGCGCATGGTCGCGATCGCCAGCGACGAGGTGGTCGCCATCGTCCGCGACGTGACCGAGACGAAGCTCCTCCAGGCCCGGCTGGCCGTCGCCGACCGGATGGCGGCGCTCGGCACACTGTCGGCGGGCGTCGCCCACGAGATCAACAACCCGCTCACCTACATCCTCATCGGCATCGAGTCGGTGCTCAAGGAGCTGCGCCGCTGCGGTCCCGGCGAGCCCATCGGCGAGCGGTTCGAGGTGCTGACGAACCGGCTGGACGGGGCGATGGAGGGAGCCCGCCGGGTGCGCCGCATCGTCTCCGACCTGCGCACGTTCGGCCAGGCCGACGAGCAAGAGGAACGGCTCATCGATCCACGCGTGGTGCTCGACGCGGCGGCGGCCATGGTCGACAGCCACATCCGCTACCGCGCCCGCCTGGTGCGCGACTACCAGGAGGTGCCGCAGATCATCGGCAACCACGATCGCCTGGTCCAGGTGTTCGTCAACCTGCTGCTCAACGCGGCGCAGTCAGTGGACGAGAGGGAGGCCAGCCGGAACGTCATCCGTCTGGGCACCCGCACCGACGACGACGGGCGGGTGGCCATCGAGGTCGAGGATTCGGGCGAGGGCATCGCGGTCGAGGACCTCGGGCGCATCTTCGACCCGTTCTTCACCACCAAGCCGGTCGGCGAGGGGACCGGCCTCGGCCTCTGGGTCTGCCACTCGATCGTCACCGGCCACGGCGGATCGATCTCGGTGCACAGCCGGCGGGGCGAGGGGACGACCTTTCGCGTCCTGTTGCCCGGGGCCAGCCGGGTGGTCGAATCGGACGTCGAGAAGGACGTCCAGGAGCTCTTGGCGCTGGCCAGCGGCCGCATCCTCATCATCGACGACGACACTCAAGTGGCGCACTCGCTCGCCATCCTGTTCGAAGGTTGCGACATCACCGTCCTCAACTCGGGGCACGAAGCCGTGAAGCAGCTGGCATCGGGGGCCAGCTACGACTGGATCTTCTGCGACCTCATGATGCCGGACCTCTCCGGCATGGATGTCTACGAGCAGGCCAGCCAGGCGGGACTCGGGCTGGAGAGCCGGTTCGTCTTCATGACCGGCGGAATCTTCACGCCGCGGGCGCGTGACTTCGTGGCGCGGGTGCCCAACCCCTGCCTGTCCAAGCCGTTCCATCCCCGGCAGGTGGTCGCGGCGCTGCGCCAGGCAGGCCCGGCGCGGCCGCGCGGCCGCTGAAGCGCGTTGCCGTCGGCCGGCTTTCGTGCTTCCTTACAGGGAGGTCGATGAGGCTCGAGCGGCGCGGCGCGGCTCTCCTGACGGTGGCCTTCCTGGTCGCCCAGCTCATCGGGCTCGTCCACCAGTCGACCGCGCGCCACTCGGTCTGTCCCGAGCACGGTGAGCTGATCCACGGCCGCGTGGTGGCAGGCAGCTTGGCCGGGCGCGGCACCGAGGCGCGCCGCGTGCCCCAGGCGCCGCAGGGCGACCACGACGCCTGCGAGCTCGCGGTCGCCAGCCACCAGCGGACCCAACCGCCGGATCCTCCGCAAGCGTTCGACGCGGCGCCCGAGGCCCAGAGCCCGGTCGCGCCGCCGCCTGCGCGCGAGGTGGTCGCCTCGCTCGCCCTCTACCGCACCGCCCCCAAGACCTCTCCCCCGGCGTAGCGCTCGCTGTCGTAGCTGTCGAGCACGCGCGTCGGGGCCCGCGATCCGGACTGGCCCGGCGCCGGTCACGCCGATTCCGGGTCTGTGGAGGACGAGGTGCGAAAACTTGGCTTCATCGCCGCCGCTGCGCTGCAGCTGGTGGCGGCCGATCGCGCACAGGCGCAGGAGCAACCTGCCGAGCCGCCGGCTCCGGCGGCGGACGAGGACAAGGACAAGGGCAAGGAGAAGAAGTCCCTCGAGGAGCGTGTGGTGGAGCTCGAGGCCGAGCTCGAGCGGATGAAGCTGCAGATGCCCGAGGAGGGCGAGGAAGATGAAGACGAGGAACCGGCTGCTGCGGCGCCCGCGGTGAGCGGCCCGGTCTCGGCCAACGTCCTCAACCCGACGGTGACCGTGGTGGGGAACGGCCTCTACCGGTTCGACGACCAGCCGGTGCTGGTGGACGGCGAGCCGGTCGACAATCGGTTCAACCTGCGCGAGGTCGAGTTCGACTTTCGCGCCGCGGTCGACCCCTTCGCCGACGGCGTCTTCATCCTGTCGGCCGAGTCGGAGGTGCCGGGCGAGTACGAGGTCGGGGTCGAGGAGGGCTACGCGGTCATCAAGCGGCTGCCGGTGCCGGTGCTCGACGATCCGCCGCTCGGGCTGCAGCTCAAGGTGGGCAGGTTCCGCCCGGAGATCGGCCGGATCAACGTCCTTCACCTGCACGACCTGCCGCAGATGACCCGGCCGCTCACCACCGACGAGTGGTTCGGCGAGGAGGGCTACGTCGGGAACGGCGCCTCGGGCCGGGTCTTCCTGCCCACTCCGTTCGACGAGGACTCGGCGGTCGAGCTGACCGGGCAGATCCTGACCGGCGGCGGCGCGGCGGTGGCCGACGGCGCCGGCGACTCGCCGGCCGAGATCGGCAACCTGCGCTGGTTCCGCACCTTCGGCGGCGGCGCGCACAACGTCGATCTCTCCTTCATCTTCCACCACGGGCGGACCGACGCGGCGGCCAAGAAGGACGCCTTCACCTACAGCGCCGACTTCCTCTACAAGTGGAAGCCGCTGCGCCAGGGCGAGTTCCAGTCGTTCGTCCTCGGCGGCCAGGGCTTCCTCGGCGAGCGCGACTTCACCGAGGAGATCGACAGCGACGGGGACGGCGAGCCCGACAGCCTGGTCGAGGGCAGCGCGTCACCGAACGGCTACTTCGCCTTCGCGCAGTACCAGACCACGCGGACGACCTATCTCGGGGTCCGCTGGGACGACACCTCCACCATCACCGATGACTCGCTCAGGCGCCGCGATATCGGCGGTTACGCCAACTGGTACGCCAGCGAGTTCCTCCGCTTCCGGCTCGGCTACGAGCACCGCATGAGCGACCTCGAGGAGGAGGACGGTCGCGACTCGGTGTTCGCCGAGCTCAACGTCGTGATCGGGGCGCATCCGCCCGAGCCCTTCTGGGTGAACAAGTGAGAAAGGAAACTGCCATGAAGTCCATCATCGCGTGCGCCGCCGCTGCCGCCAGCATCCTGGTCGCGACCGGCACCATCCACGCCGAAGGCAAGAAGAAGATCGCCTGCACGCTGCCCAGCGTCGAGGCGCTGGTCAAGGAGGTCGGCGGCGACAAGATCGAGACCTTCAGCCTGGCGGCCGGCGATCAGGACCCGCACTTCGTGTCGCCCACCCCATCGCTGATGAAGAAGGTGCGCGGCGCCGACATGCTGTTCCAGATCGGCATGCAGCTCGAGATGTGGGCCGACCAGGTCGCCGACGGCTCCGGCAACTCGCGCCTGTTCAAGGGCGGCGCCGGGCGGGTCGAGGTGTCGACCGGCATCCCCAAGCTGGAGGTGCCGAGCTCCATCAGCCGGGCGCAGGGAGACATCCACCCGGAGGGCAACCCGCACCTGTGGCTCGATCCGGTGCGCGCCAAGATGATGGCCGAGAACGTGGCCAAGGCGCTCAAGGCGGCCGACCCGGCGAACGCCGCCTATTACGACGGGCGGCTCAAGGCGTTCCAGAAGAAGGTCGACAAGGCGCTGTTCGGCGACGAGCTGCTCAAGGTGGTGGGCTCGAAGAAGCTCAGCCGGCTCGCGCTCGACGGCAAGCTGGTCGACTTCCTCGGCTCGCACGACTACCAGGGCAAGAAGCTGTCGGCGCTGGCCGGCGGCTGGCTGGCCAGGGCGGCCGCGCTGCGCGGCCAGAAGGTGCTCGAGTTCCACAAGGTGTGGGTCTACTTCGCGTCGACCTACGGGTTCCAGATCATCGGCACCATCGAGGAGAAGCCGGGTATCGCGCCGGGGCCGCGCCACGTCACCGACACCATCGCCAAGGTCAAGGCCAACAAGGTGAAGCTCATCCTGGTCGACAACTTCTACGATCCGGCCCTGCCGCAGCGCATCGCCAAGGAGGGCGGCGCCAAGGCGGTCGTCCTGCCCAACCAGGTGCGCGGTGAGAAGGGGGTCAACGACTACTTCTCGCTGATGAACCACGTCATCGACGCGATGGTCGCGGCGAGCAAGTGAGGAACGGCGATGGGTGACCTGCAGTGGATGTTGCCGCCGCTCGCCATGTGCCTGGTGCTGACCGGCATCCATGGCTATCTCGGGATCCACGTCCTCAGCCGCAAGGTCATCTTCGTCGACCTCGCGCTGGCGCAGATCGCCGCGCTCGGTTCGACCACCGCGGTCCTGCTCGGCTACAACCCCGAGCACCCGGGCGATGCGACCACCGTGTATCTGTTCTCGCTGGGGTTCACCTTCGTGGGGGCGGCGATCTTCGCGCTGACCCGCATGCGCCACGAGAAGGTGCCGCAGGAGGCCTTCATCGGGATCGTCTACGCCACCGCCTCGGCGCTGGCGCTGGTGCTCCTGGCTCGCTCGCCCGGCGAGTCGGAGCACATCAAGCAGATGCTGGTCGGCAACATCCTCCTGGTCACCTGGCCGAGCATCGCGAAGACGGCGGCGGTCTACGCCGCGATCGGCGCCTTCCACTTCGTCTTCCGCAAGCAGTTCCTCGAGATCTCGGCCGACGCCGAGGCGGCGGCGGCGCGCGGGCGCAAGGTGGCGCTGTGGGACTTCCTGTTCTACGCCAGCTTCGGGCTGGTCATCAGCATCTCGGTGGCGATCGCCGGCGTGCTGCTGGTCTTCACCTTCCTGGTGGTGCCGGGCGCGGTCGCCTTCATGTTCAGCGAGCGGCTGCCGGTCCGGATCGGGCTCGCCTGGGGCATGAGCACGGCCTGCAGCGCCGCCGGCATGCTGGTGTCGTACTTCGGCGATCTGCCGACCGGACCTTCGGTGGTCGTCTGCTTCGCCGGAGTCCTCCTGGTCGCGGCGCTCTTCTACTACGTGCGCGGCGCCGAGAAGCGGCTGATCGCGCTCGGCCGGATCGGGGTCGGCACGGTGGTGGTCCTCCTCCTCTTCTTCGGCCTGCGGCTCTTCGGCAAGGAGGCCGAGGCGCACGACCACACGAGCGAGTTCGAGTCGCTGGCGGCGGCGGTGTCGAGCTCGGACGAGAACACCCAGATCGAGGCCATCCACCACCTGGAGGAGCTCAAGGATCCGCATGCCGTCCCGGTCCTGGCCAGGGCGCTCGCCGGCGCAGAGAGCGATCGGGTCGCCGAGCACATCATCCAGATCCTGCCCAGCTTCGGGGCGTCGGCCGCCTCGGCGACGGCCAGCGTGAAGGCGTTCGCCGGCAAGAGCGACGATCCCTTCATCCAGCTCGAGGCGGCCGAGACGCTTCTGCGCCTGAAGGATCCGGCCGGCTTCGACATCATCGGCAAGGTGCTGGGCGACGAGCCGCCGCTCCTGGTCGAGCAAAAGGCGGGCGCGCTGCTCGGCGAGATGGCGGCCGACGACTTCGGAATCGGCAAGAGCGAGGAGGACGACGCGCGCGCGGCGGCGCGGGAGCGTTTCGCCGCGTGGCTGGCGGAAAAGGGACGGAACGCCCGCTGGCGCGAGGACTTGCACCGCTTCGACTGAAAGCTGAAATACATTTCAACAAACCCTTCCGCTCCTCGCGGCGCCGGCGTTAGGCTCCGAACCATGCCGAAGATCACGGGATGGGTGCTCGCGGCGGCGTGGCTGGTTGCAGCGTGCGGGGACAACAGCGACCACGGAGTCGACGTGCCGGAGCGGCCGTCCTACCGCAAGTGGGTGGCGGTCGAGCCGGAGGGCGCGGTCTGCGGCAACGGCAGCCAGTACAAGTTCTTCGTCAACTACTCCGACAACTCGAACGACCTGGTGGTCGCGTTCGAGCCGGGCGGCGCCTGCTGGGACTACGAGAGCTGCACCGGGCAGGCCGGCGTGCGCGGCGCCGCCAACATCGACGGCATTCCCGAGCACCACATGGACGTCGGCGGCCGGATCGTTCCCTTCTTCCAGCGCGAGTACGACGACAACGTCACGCGCGACTGGAACATGGTCTACGTGCCGTACTGCACCGGCGACGTGCACACCGGCAACGCGACGGTCACCTACCAGGACCCGAACGGGGTGAACCCGCCGGTCGAGTTCCACCACAGCGGCCACGCCAACGTGCTGGCGGTGGTGGACTGGATGAACGAGACATTCACTCACGTGCCCCACATGCTGGTCAACGGCTGCAGCGCGGGCGGCGCCGGCTCGACGATCAACTACTACTTCCTGCGCGACGGCATGGCGGGGGTCGAGAAGTCGTATCTGCTCGCCGACTCCGGGCCGATCTTCCCGTCCGACGGCTACTCCGGTCCGCTGCACGAGAAGGTGTACGACGCGTGGGACGTCGAGTCGATCCTCGGCGACCTGCCGTCCGGCTTCGACAAGGACAACTTCGGTTCGGTCAACACGGCGATCGCCGACGCGTTCCCCGACGACCGGCTGGCGGTCACCTTCTTCCGGCGCGACTACAACTACTCGCTCTACTCGTACGAGCGGTTCTACGACCTGCCGGAGGGTGGCGAGGACGACCCGGACTTCAAGCAGGCGATCATGGACATGTGGTGGTCGGACACCCAGGAGCTGATGGACGTCTTCGACACACGGGACAACCTGGCCTACTACATTCCCTACTGGCGCGCGCTGGCCGACAGCCATTGCTCGACGGTCATCAGCTTCGCCGGCTCCGAGATCCAGGAGGTCGACATGACGATGTACGACTTCGTCGACCAGCTGCTCGACGACGACGTCCCGCTCGACAGCTACCTCGAGAGCGTGCAGCCGGACGAGGACGTGCCGGAGTAGCGGGCGCGGGTCGAGCCGCGGTAGCCTGGGGGCATGGGCGACAACGTCGTGGTGGAGCTCCCGGCGGTACCGCCCGCGCGGTTCGCCAGCGCGGTGCAGGCGATGCTGGGTGAGGGGGGCGAGATGGCGCCGCTGCCCAGCTCCGCGCGCCTCGCGGCGGATGGCGCCGCCGCCGTCACGGGCGCGGGCGACCCGGACGGCGCGCGCCGCTTCCAGGCGCTGGTCGAGCTGGGCTACCTGGCCGCCTCGGCCGACGGGCTCGACCCATCGGAGCGCGACGCGCTGGCGACCTTGATCGAGCGGCTGACCGGCTCGGCGGTGGATCACGCCACGCTCGAGCGACACCTGTGCGATCTCGACGCGGCGGCGGCGATGCTGGGGCGCCACGAGCGGCTGGCGCGGGTCGCGGCGGATCTCGGCGAGGGCGACCGGCGCGACGAGGCGCTCGGCTTCGCCGCCCTCATCGCGATGGCCGATGGGCGACTGCACAGCGAGGAGCTCGCGGTGCTCGACGAGCTCGGCGGCTGCTTCGGGCTGGCTGCCTCGGAGGTGCGCGCCATCGTCGACCGCGTGGCCGACGCGATCGCGCGGGCGGTGCTGCGATGAGCGAGCCGCAGCGACAGCGAGGCGAGCAAGTGAGCGGGCCCGCCCGGGCCCGCGGATCGAGCTCGACTCGAGTCGCACCGGAGGTGCGACGATGAGCTACGTCAACCACATGTCGAAGGAGATCAACTGCAAGATCGTCTACTACGGGCCGGGGCTGTGCGGGAAGACGACCAACCTCAACTACATCTTCTCGCGCACCAAGCAGGAGGCGCGCGGCAAGATGATCCAGCTCGCCACCGAGACCGAGCGGACATTGTTCTTCGACTTCCTGCCGATCGATCTCGGCACCATCCAGGGCTACAAGGTGCGCATGCAGCTGTACACGGTGCCCGGCCAGGTCTTCTACGACGCCAGCCGCAAGCTGGTCGTGCGCGGCGCCGACGGCGTCATCTTCGTCGCCGACTCCCAGCCCGGCCGCCGCGAGGCCAACATCGAGAGCCTGGAGAACCTCGAGATCAACATGAGCGAGAACGGCCAGTCGCTCGACACGGTCCCCTACGCGGTGCAGTACAACAAGCGCGACGTCCCCGACGCGGTCCCGGTCGAAGAGCTGCGCAGCGATCTCAACTCCAAGGGCGTTCCCGAGTTCGAAGCCGCGGCCCTGTCCGGCGAGGGCGTCTTCGAGACCCTCAAGGGCATCTCCCGCCTGGTCCTCCAGCGGCTCGCCGAGAAGAAGATCGGCTGAGCCGCGCGCCGGCCGCGGTGCGAGACCTCCACACGCTCGCTCGCTCGGGTCGCGCGCGGAAGCGCGTACGGACGCCTCGGCTCCTCGGCGCGAGACGATGAGCCGCCGCGTCGCGCAGCCATGAAGTCCGCTCCGTAGTCGAGCACCGCCTGGTACTGATTGTGTGCACGGCAGCGGAGCTCCACCTCCGCCGGGTCGTGCTCCGCTCCGCGCGCCCAGTTGCGCGTGTGGTGGTACTCCAGGAAGCGAGTGGACGAGCAGCGGCGCCCCTCGCCGTCGACGAACGCGCACTGGCCGCCATCCCTCTGCCAGACCTGGCGCTTCACCGCCGCGGGAACGTGCCGCGTGCGCCTCGCCGTCGCCCTCGGCTCGCGCGGCCTCTCGCTCGCAGCCGCCTTCCTGGCCAGCGTCCGCCCGAGCAGGAGCTCGAGCGCGCGCGAGATGATGACCGCCGGATCGCGATCCGGAACCTGATGCGACAGCAGATCCTGCAGCTGGCAAAGCGCCGCGTGCGTCTCCTGGTCGACCGTCACGCGGATCTGGTATCGCCGTGGCGACAGCGGCGCGACCACCGCCGGCGTCCCCGGCTCGCAGTCGACGCGCCCCGGGGCGTGCACTTCCTGTGCACTGTCGAGCTCCGCCACGGCTCGCGTGGGCTCGGCAGTCCGTCGCGCCAGCGCCACCACGCGCGACGGAACGTCAGGCCTGGGCGCGATCTCGGCGACCAGCCTCTCGATCGCTCGCTTGCTCAGGTGCCGGGCCCGCCCGAGGAGCTCCACGTGGTTCTCTTCCGTCAGGTGCGGACCGAGGAGGTTCAGCCCGCACAGATGGATATCGCCCCGCGCGATCATCGCGAGTGCGAGCGGAAACCGCCGCGCCGTTCGCGCAGCCGTGATCCGCTTCCCCGCCGCCGCCTCCGACATGTGCAGCCGCTCGACGCAGTACGCGAACAGCGACCCGGTCGCCTCGCGCAGGTGCAGCCGGCGCCGCTCCACTTCCGCCAGACACGCCAGGAGGTCGGCCGTGAGCCGGCTAGACCGCGTCACCAGCACCTGCACTCGCTCGAGCACTCGATCATCGGACATCGTTTCAAGACAAGCTGGTTCCATCCTCTTCCCCTAGCACGCACGTCGCAGGCTCTCGGGCCGCGCGCCCACGTGCGCTCTCACCCGCGATCTGGTGTTTCGCGTCCATTTTCGCCCCTTGACCTGCAAACGCCGCTGACAAACGAGCTCCGCCATCCCACGAGTCGATCAACCGCGCGCCCCCGTCGTCGCACCGCGAACCCGTCAACACTTGGCCTTCTACCTTCTTCATGATTTTTTCTGATGACAACGCGCCCCGGGGCGCGCGCTGGCACCACGTCCGCGTTCAGTTCTTGCTGTCGAACTGTGCGTCCGCGCCCCCGCACCCACTGCTCCTTCTCCTTTGCGCCACGTCCGCGCTCCGAGACCCGCTGTCGAACCGCGCGTCCGCTCTCGCACCCGCTGCACCCTGCTCCCTCTTCCCCAGCGCCCCCGGCCTGGCGCCGCCGCCGCTGGTCTCACCCGCACGCGCGCCGACGCGCAGGCCGCGTGCCACCGTCAGATCTCGCGGATGCTGTGCCTTGTCGCGGCTTCCGTAGGTGGCAAGCGGCGTGTGCGGAGCGCGCGAAGGGGGACCAGCGGCGGTGGCGCGCCGGGCCGCGGCCTCCTGTTCCCGAGTTGCGGCGCCAGGTCACCCGCGCCTGTCCGATCCTCGCTCGCCGCCGCTCCACTCCCGTTCTGACTAAAACTATGCTCTGTATCGAGATGGGGATCGGGCTGCTGTCACAGCCCCATGCTACCTTGCGCGCAGTTCATGGGATGGGTGTGATGGGAAGGTGACGCATGGCAGATAGCGAGTAGACATAGACGCCGCACGAGGCTGATGGTCCGCGCAGCAGCCCTGCGCGCTTCTGCGCCGTCGAGCCTGCGCGCTTCTGCGCCGCGAGCCTGCGCGGCGGGCTATTGCGGGCGAGGGCAGGGGGCGGGGGTGGTGAGGCGGTCGCCGGAGGCGGTCCAGCGGGTGGAGAAGGGGGCGGTGGAGGAGAGCTTGGCGACCTTGCGGGCGATGTCGTCGAACTCGGCGCCGGTGGCGGGGACCGGGTGGTGGACCGGACGGCCGCGCATGATGGCGGGGTGGAAGGCGACGAGGTCGATGCAGCCGGCGCCGTCGCGGGAGAAGCCGAGGCGGAGGACACCGGTGTCGCGCTGGCCCTTGACCGCGTTCTGGAAGACGAAGTTGCCGAGCGAGTAGGCGATGAGGCCGTCCTTGTAGCGCTCTGCCGCCTGGAGGATGTGCGGGTGGTGGCCGATGACGGCGCGGGCACCGGCGTCGATGAAGGCGCGGGCGGCGGCGACCTGCTCCGGCAGAGGCGTGTCGCTGTACTGGACGCCCCAGTGGAGGACCACGATGACGAGGTCGTGGCCGGCGCGTGCGCCCTCGATGACCGGGACCAGCGTCGCCTGGAGATCGGCGATGTCGACCAGCGGAACGACCGGGTCGCCCGGCTTCTGCGGGCGGTTGAGCTTGGTGGTGGCGGCGATGAAGGCGATCTTCCAGCCCTTGACCTCGATGGTCTCGGCGCGGAAGACAGGGGCCTTGCGCACGAACCCGCCGATGAAGTCGATGCCGAGCTGGTCGAGATGGGTCGGGGTCTCGGTCACGCCGGCGCCGTCGAGGTCGTTGGCGTGGTTGTTGGCGATGGTCACCGTCTTGATGCCGTGGCGCGGCAGCGCGGCGACCTGACCGGGCGTGGCGGCGAAGCGGAGGTTGCCCTTCATGCGGGCGACGGGGATCTCGCTCACGACCGTGGTCTCGAGGTTGGCGAGCGGCAGGTCGCTGGCGATCAGCGCTTCGACCTCGGTCAAGGGGTCGTTCGCCTCCACATCCTGCGGCACGAACCGGCCGGAGAAGGTGCCGCCGAACATGACGTCGCCCATGAAGGTCAGCTCGATCCGCTCGGCCCGTGGATCGGCGGCGGCGGGCTGCCCGGTCGCCTGCGAGCTCGCCGGGGCGGTCGGTGTGGTACCGGTCGGGACCGTCGTGGGGCTGCTCGGCGTCGTGCCGACGGGGGCGGCGCCGACGCAGCCGGCGAGCGAGCCCGCGATGAGCGCAGCGCGCGTCACGGCGGTCGCGATGCTCGAGAGGCGGGTGGGTGTCATTGCTTCACGAGCGTGCCGGCGCGGTAGGTGGCGCGGCTCTGGAGCTTACCAGCGGGCGAGAAGACCTCGACGATGCCGTCCAGCATGCCGGACTTCCAGTGGCTGCGCTCGGCCAGCTTGCCGTTGTCGTGGTACTCGAGCGCCTCGCCGTCGAGCTTGCCACCGACGTAGGTGGCCTCGCGCTCGGGCTTGCCGCTTGCGTAACGCGAGACGACGCGGCCGTCGCGCAGGCCGCGCAGGTAGGTCGCCTCGAGCGCGATCGTCCCTTTCGGGTGGTAGCGGCGGTAGGGACCGTCGAGGCGGTCTCCCCGGTAGCTCGCCTGGAGGCGCGGTTTGCCGTCCGGGAAGCGCTCGATCCAGGCGCCTTCGCGCCTGCCGTCCTGATAGGTGCCCTCGGCGACGAGCTTGCCGGAGGTTGAGTAGCGGCGGTAGGCGCCCTGACGGAGGCCGTCGACGAATTCGAGCTCGCTCTCGAGCTTGCCGGGGCGGTGCCAGGTGAGCTCGGTGCCGGTGCCGTGGTTCATCTCGTAGCGGCCGAGCTCGCGGCCGCTGCGGTCGTAGCTTACCCACCAGCCGTTCTTGAGGCCGTCGGTGTAGTCGCCCTGGCTCTGCATCTTGCCGTTCGAGTGCCAGGTGGTCCAGGTGCCGTCGCGCTTGCCCTGGCGGTAGCGGCCTTTCGCGCGTGGCCGGCCGCTGGTCAGGTAGGCAATCCAGTCGCCGTCCAGCCCGCCGCCGCGGTAGCTCTCCTCGAGGACCAGGACCTTCTGACGGTAGATGCGGCGCGGGCCCTCGAGCTGGCCGTTCCTCCAGGTCTCCTCGATCGAGAGGGTGTCGCGCTTGCCGGTGACGTGGAGTCCGTCGGGCGGAGCCTTTCGAGGTGGAGGGGAGGGATCGGCTCCGGGATCGGGATGGGGATGGGGATCGGGATCGGGATCGGGACGGGGATGGGGATCGGGATGGGGGGCGCGGGCGGAAGCGGGGGCGCGGGGCGCGGCGGGATGGGGCGGGGGCGCGGCCGCGCGCGGGCCGCAGGCGGCGAGGAGGACGACGAGCAGCCAGCGCATCCTTTGTTAGTCTAGTCGACATGCGGTGGCTTGCTGTGGTCGCGCTGCTCGCCCTTACGGGGGCGGGGAAGCCGGTGCGGGAGAAGGAAGCCGGCGGCGAGCACATCAGGCTGGAGACCAAGAAGGGCGCCGTGCACGTCTGGATCCCGCCGGGCTATGTCTCGGAGACCGCCGGCATCGCGCTCTACGTCCACGGCTATTACACCGACGTCGACAAGGCGTGGAAGCAGCACCGGCTGGCGGAGCAGTTCGCCCGCAGCCATCGCAACGCGCTCTTCATCGCGCCGGAGGCGCCGGACGGACTGGCGCAGCATGTCTTCTGGCCCGACCTCGGCGACCTCCTGCAGGAAGTGAGGCGGCAGACCGGTCTGCGCCGCCCATGGGGGCCGGTCGTCGCGATGGTGCACAGCGGCGGCTACCGGACCGCGGTCGAATGGCTCGACGACGAGCTTGTCGACGACCTGGTTCTGCTCGATGCGATGTACGGCGAAGAGGACGCGTTTCGCGACTGGATCCATGCCGGCAAAGACCGTCGCCTCATCGTGGTCGGCGCCGATACCATTCGATGGACCGAACCATTTGCCCGCGAGCTCAACATGCTCGACGACCCCCGACCATCTGACCTTGTCTATTTCGACCGAATCTATCTGCGCAGCGGCGAGCGCCACATGGATCTGGTCACGAAGGGGAGGCAGATCCCGTATCTCTACCAGATGACGCGGCTGCCCGCCGGCGAAGGCGCTCGGTGACGAGGTAGGCGAGGGTGGCGGCGACCAGGACGGAGCCGGCGACGACCAGGAGGGTGGGGGAGATGCGGTTCTTGACCCCGTAGACCAGGACCCAGGCGGAGAGGCCGACGTAGGCGACGGCGCAGACGAGCGCGACGGGACGCGGGTTGGGCAGGTCGCGCCTGAAGCGCATGGCGAAGAGCGAGCAGCAGGTGAGGGCGGAGAACAGGACCAGGAGCGCGCCCACGCTGTCGAGCGCGTGGCGCACCGAGTGGGTCCAGACGATGGCGAGCGACACGGCGCTCTGGAACAGGGTCGAGACGAAGGGGGGGCGGCCGGCGCGCGCGGCCAGCGCCCGCGGCAGGAAGCCGTCCTCGGCCATGGCGGCGTAGACCCGCGGGCCGACCATCGTCATCGCGCTCATCGCCGACAGGAAGGCGAGGGCGACGAAGATCGACATGACGTCGGCGGCGGCCCTGCCGATCAGCTTGCTGGTGACCGCGTGGCCGAGGGTGACCGGCCGGTCCTGGAACACGATGCTGGCGTCGCCGGGGGTGAGGTTGGCGACGAAGACCCAGTTGACCAGGAGGTAGAGGACGCCGACCGCCGCGCAGCCGATGAGCATGGCGCGTGGGACGTCGCGCGCAGGGGCCTTGAACTCGCTGGCGGCGTAGATGGCGGCGTTCCAGCCGCTGAAGGCGAACGCGATCCAGAACATGTTGCCGAAGAAATCGCCGGCGTGGAACGCGCTGGAGCCGGTGGGCGGCACCCACTCGGGCCAGCGGTTGTCGCCCAGCGCCAGCCCGAGCGCGACGAAGCCGACCAGGAGCGCCACCTTGATCGCGATGAGCGCGTTCTGCGTCAGCTTCGAGGTCTCGAGGTTCACGCTGTGCGAGGCGGCGAGCGCGACGATGAAGAGGGTGGCGACGATGCGCGGATCCGGCAGCGCGAAGACGGTGCCGAGGAAGGCGCCGGCGCCCACCGCGTTGATCGCGATGGGGGCGGCGAACCCGACCAGGAGCGAGGCCCAGCCGGCCAGGTAGCCGAGCGAGGGATGGACCAGCTCCGACAGGTAGCGGTACTCGCCGCCCGACCGCGGGATGAGCCGCGCCACCTCGGCGTAGGCCCGCGCCCCTGCCATCGCCAGGACCATGCCGAACACCCAGTCGATCAGGATCCAGCCGGCGCTCATGGTCTGCGCCATGAAGCCGGCGCTGAGGAAGACGCCGGCGCCGATCATGTTGGCGGCGACCAGCCCGATGCCCGACCACAGGTCGAGGTGCGGCTTCGGCGTCACCCGGCCACTTTACTCGGGCGCGATCTCGCAGGCGAGTCCGCGCTCGGCGAACGCGGCCGCGTCGCACGGCGCGCCGCGGAACGCGACGAACGTGGCGGCGGCGACCGCGATGAGCAGCGCGGCCGGCACCGCGGCGGCCCAGCGCGGCAGGCTGGCGCGTGCCGGGAGGGCGCGGGCGAGGAGCGGCGCCGCGGCCACCGCATGGGGCGCCAGGATGATGCCGGCGAAGAAGGGGAGCGGCAGGCCGCGCAGGTAGAAGCCGTGGAAGGCGGACTCGCGCAGGAACCCGGGCGACAGCGCCGGCGCGAGCGGCGCCAGCGAGAGCGCGAACAGGACCAGCGGGATGGCGCGGCCGGGCGCGAGCGCGGCGGCGGCGACGAGGACGGCGGCGGCGAGCGGCATCCAGGCGAGCTCGTGCGCCCCGACCCAGAGCAGGCCGGCGCCGGCGAGGAGGAGCGGCAGCGCCGCGGCGGCGGCGAAGCGGCGGCGGCCGACCAGCCGCAGGCGACCGAGCGGCGAGAGCCAGGCGAGGCCGGCGCCTGCCGCGGCGACCAGGATGGCGGCGACCAGCGCGGCCGCCGGGACATGCGTCCAGGGCAGCGGGTGATCGCCGCTGGCTGCGACCAGGACCAGATGAGCGAGCAGCCAGAGGAGCGGGACGATCAGGATGACCGCGATGAGACCGACGCCGCGGCCGCGCGACCGCTCGCCGCCGCTGCGCCAGAGGAACCAGAGGAGGAAGAGGGTGACGGCGCCGAGCGCGGCTTCGACGCCCTGCACCGCCGGTCCGCTCAGGATGATGCCGGTGCCCGGCAGCCAGAAGCCCGGGTCGCCCCCGGCGGCCGGCAGGTCGCCGCGCGATCGGGCCAGCGCGCTGACCAGGCGCCCGGCGCTGGCGATCGCGCCGGCGTCGAGCCGCTCGGGCACGTCCCAGGCGGTGTGGTAGGGCAGGTAGATGCGCTGCGGCCCGCGGGCGTACAGATGGAAGGCGGGCACGCCGCGCTCGGTGAAGGCTCCGTGATCCGAGCGCTCGGCCGCCGGCGCGAGCCTGCTCACCACGCGGTGCGGGACGGGGACCTCGACATCGGCGCCGCTCTCGTCGATGCGCGCGGCGATCCACTCGAGCCAGCGGCGTCCGAGCAGCGGGCTCAGGCCGTTCAGCGCGGTGCGCGA
>Ga0111539_10002192_pt1 | contig 26070 bp, 21 predicted proteins | sample RhiMethybrSRZTD1_FD_79667 | JGI IMG/M metagenome (GOLD analysis project Ga0111539, IMG submission 79667) | Populus rhizosphere microbial communities from Tennessee, USA - Rhizosphere MetaG P. TD hybrid SRZTD1 (version 2) (version 2) | ecosystem: Host-associated > Plants > Roots > Rhizosphere >...
CCCCGCGCGAGCGCCTCGGCATCCTGCGGGGGAACGACCAGCGCCGACACTCCGTCCGACACCAGCTCCGGGATCCCCCCCACCGACGTCACCACGGCGGGACGGCCCCGGGCCATGCTCTCGTGGATCGCGATGGGCGAGGAGTCCTTCGTGGAGGCGTGCGCATGGACGTCGATGGCGTCCCAGACATCGCCGATGTTGCCGAGGTACGTGGTGATGACCAGCCGATGATCGACGCGCAGCAGGCGCGCGCGCTCACGCAGCTCCGCGACGTAGGGCTCGTTCTCCCGGATGAAGCCGCAGAAGAGGAACCACGTGTCCGGATGGCGCGCGAGGATCCAGGGCATGGCGTCGAGCAGGACACGATGCCCCTTGTAGGGATGAAAGTTGGATACCTGACCGACCAGCGGAGCGTCCTCCGGGATGCCCAGCCGGCGCCGGACCTCGGAGCGGGGCGTCTCCGGTTCGGGATCGGGGATCCCGTTGGGGATGACGGCGAATCGCACGCGGCCAGCGAAAAGACTCCGGTGCTGCTCGATGGCCCACTTGGAATCGCTGACCAGGACATCGAGTCCCGACTGCACCCCCGGGCGCATCAGGCGCGCCGGCCCGGACATCCAGTCGTCGGCCTGATACGAGGTTCCGAGGATCACGGGGACGCGCGCGGCGCAGCCGGCGGGAACCCCGTAGAGCATTCCGGGGAGCAGGCGCGTGTCGAGGATGTGGACGCGCAGGTGGCGAAGCAGGCGCGCCAGTTTCGCGACGATCCGCGTCAGATGGGCGGCGTCCTGCACGTGGTGGAGGGCACCGGGAAGCCTTCGCACCATCCCCCGCGGCGCTTCGTTCAGGAAATGCATCCGCACGCCCCGGGTTTCGTAGTCGCGGATGATCCCGCCGTAGGAAGCCGACTCGTGCGTCGGCCGCAGGGCGACGATCACATGGTGCTCCACCCGCCGCCGATCGACGGTGCGCGCGAACGACAGCACGCGGTTCTCGTCGCCGCCGAACGCGAGGCTGTTGAAGAACGTGGCGACCCGCATCATGTGGACTCTCCACGCCACGAGGCGACGGCGCGGGTGACCGCGGCGCTCAGCGGCTCCAGCGAGGGCAAGGCGGCGCGTCCGTGCCACTCGAGGCTCCGGCCCTCGCGCGACCGGACGTCCTTGGTCGGGACCCGGGCGTGAAACACGTGATGCCGGAACACCTTGCCGGAATGGGTGTCGACGTCGTCGAATCGCGCCACGGCCGTGAGGGCCGACGCGTCCAGCGACAGCCCGAGCTCCTCCCGCATCTCGCGCCGCAACGCCTGCTCGGGAGACTCTCCGGGCTCCAGCTTGCCCCCGGGCGTGTCCCATTGCGATGCGTAGCAGCGGGCCGTTTCGGGTCTCCACTCGAGAAGCAGTTGCCGATCGTGCTGCAGCAGGCAGCCCACGACATCCTCGTCGCGGCGGGGGCTCCAGCAGTCGAAGCTGTCGCGGTGGCCCGACAGCATGGCCTCGGCGGCTTCGAGGGACTCGGCGTCGTTCACGTCGATCCACGCGGCGTCGTGCGGGAAGCATTCGACCCGCTGGTCGGCGGCGAGCAGGCGGCCGACGAGATCAGGAACGTCCGCGGGCTCCCGCGCTCTGAGGAGAGCCCGCGCGGCCGGCCCCAGGAGATACACGGCGCTCGAGACCTGGACCGGGAGAGTCGGCTTTTCCCGGTACGCCAGCACCCGGCCGTCCTCCATCGTGATCTCCGCGAACGGGATGCGGAACGGGTGCCGATGCGTCGCCACCGTCATGGCCGCCGTCGATCGGAGGTGCCGGCCGGCCAGCTCCGCGAGGTCCAGGTCGGTCAGGTTGTCGGCGTTGACGACGAGCAGGGAGGCGTCGCGTGGCGCCTCGACGAGCGCGGCGGCGCCGACCGTCCCGAGCGGACTCTCCTCGACGAACACCTCCACCTCCGCGCCGAGCGCCCTGCCAATCTGAACGCAACGGGTCTCGGCGAAGCGACACAGACCGGGTGAGTGGGAGGGCACCGCGACCACGATGCGTGCCACGCCGGCACGCAGGAGCATGTAGAGGTTGCGCTCGAGCAACGGCACCCCGCCGACGCGCACCTGGGGCTTGGGCGTCTTTTCGCCGGTGGAGCGCTGCATCCGGACGCCGCGTCCGCCCGCCATCACCAGTCCGACGACCCGGGTCACACGCTGACCTCGAACACGAAGAGCTTCAGGATGGCCTGACCCGTGTTGGTGAGCTCATGAGAGCCGCCGGGGGGGGTGCGGATCAGGTCTCCCGGCCCCACCTCGAACGTCTTTCCGTCCCGGTACATCCGGCCGTGCCCCTCGAGCACGAGGTAGAACTCCTCTTCGTTCGGGGCGTGGGTGTGACGGCCGATGCTGACCCCGGGCGGCAGCAGGGCCACATCGATGAAGTTCAGCCTGCCGCTGAGGTGACCGGCATCCGCCACGCGGTGGAAGAGGATCTCACCCTGGCCGCCGTGAGCGATCACGCGCTCCAGCGGCAGCTGGTCCACGTTGCATCGGTCGAACATGCGGCGCCCCCGTTCCGGATGCGAGATTGACAGGTCTATACGGCGGATGCCCTGCCTTGTCAATCACTTCCGTGCGTTCGGCGGTCGAAGGTGGCACCCTGGAAAGGGGGGGGTGACGGGGCCGCGGGTCTCCCCCCTCCAGGTGGGGGGTGTGGGGGGGGTGAATCAAGCCGACCAGCTGCTTTTCGATGCCCCGCCCGAGCGCCGCACAGCACCGGACGACGGAATCGATCTCGTCGTCCGGCGTCGGCGATGGCGCCTCCCCCCTCACGTGCCGCACGAAGGCCTCGATCAGCCTGGTGTGCATCGAAGGCTCGCGGAGGCGTGCCTTCGCGTAACGCGCGCGGTCGGGGATCCACTGGGAGAGCGTGCTCGCGGCCTCGACGAACGGCACGCCAATCCAGCCCACGGGCCGCGACTCCCGCACGCGCGCCAGGGACGTGTAGGTGGAGACACAACCGGTGATGGCGATCTCGATCGTCCCCCGGGAACCGGTAATCACGAGCGTCTTCCTGTTCTGGTGTGAGTTGGCCGCGAGGTGCAGCCCGGCCACGCACCGCTCGCCGGTCAGCGCGGCCATCACGCCTTCCGCCGGGGCGGCCTGCGGCGCACCCGGGCTGCGGCGGATGGCCACCTCCCCCACGCGAAGACGGCCCGTGAACATGTGCATCAGGTACAGGAGATGGGGCAGGACCTCGAACCATCGCCCGCCGGGCAGGTCGTTGATCCAGTGACCGCTGAAAGTCAGCATCGGATCCGACGCCGGGTTGACCAGGAATTCGCAATGCACCCCGAGAATCTCCCCCACCCGTCCCTCGTCCAGCCAGCGCCTGGCCCGCAGGACGTGCGGGCCGAACTTGTTCTGGTGAACAGCGCAGACCTTCACACCCGCCTCGGCGGCGCGGGCGCGGATCTCCTCCCAGTCTTCGACGGACACCACGACGGGCTTCTCGATCAGCACGTCCCGGCGGGCCCGGATCGCCTGGAGCGCGGCGTCACGGTGCGCCTCCGGCGGCGAGCAGATGTCGACCACATCGCACCGCTCGAGCAGCTCGTCGAGGGTGCCGAACACCACGGCTCCCGGAACGGTCGCGGCAGCTCGCGCGCTGCGCTCCCGATCGGTGTCGAAGAAGCCCCGCATCTCGCACCCCGGGATACGGCTCCAGGCGCCGGTGTGCTCGCCCAGGATGTCTCCGCAGCCGACGATGCCGACACCGAGACCGGCCCGACCACTCGATGGTGATGGCATGTCGTGACTATATGTCACCTCGGCGAGGGGATGGACGGCCCACGCTGCTGACTCCGAAGGGGTGCTCGAAGCTGAGGTAGAGCAGGAGCGCACCGTCCGATTCGCCGCGGCGCAGCTCGAACGGGAAGGCGATCCCCGGCACGATCTGCAGCCCCGACGGCCGGTTGAAGGCGAACCGCGCCCCCGGAGAGAGCAGCAGGCTCGTGCGTGCGTCGCTCTCGCCGTCGGCGACGACGCTCTCGGCTCGCGTCCAGAGCGCCTCGAGCATGAGGTTGAAGCGGGGCCGGAGGAGCCAGATGACGCTCTGACCGAACCACACGGCGTCGAGGTCGGCGCTGTCCCCCGCGTCGTTGCGGGCCTCTTCGACGTGCAGGAGGCCGAGGTTCGTGTGCGCGGCGACGCGGCTTCCGAGCTGGAGGCTCAGCGGGAGGTTCACCTGGGCCGCGGGCCCGCCGTTGCCGCGGCCTTCGTCGCTCGCTCCGGTGGGGAGGAAGATGCTCACGCGGGGCGCGAAGGCGACCGGTCCTCCCTCCGTCCCGATCGCCATGAACCGGTAGTTGAGGCCGATGTCCCCCCAACCCGGTCCGCCCGGGTCCCCCGGCTCCACGAACAGGAGCGTCCAGCCCAGCTGATGCCGCATCCCCGGCACGGGCCATTCCTGCGTGAAGGTATAGAGCCAGCCCCCGGTGCCGCGCTCGCGGACGAACGAGCTGATGTGCTGGACGATACCGGCTTCCTGGTTGTACGCCTCTTCGACGAGGAAGCTGTTGTCGCGGATCGAGGGCCCGTCCGGCACAGGGGGCTCGGCCGCCGTGGCGGGCGCGGTCGCCGCGAGCCGCGTCACGATCAGGACGGCGGTGACTCCGGGGGCGAAACCGCGCGCACCGGCCATTCAGGCAGCCCCGCACCGCTCTTACGAGCCGATCGCCGCGGCCTTCTTGCGCAGCTGGGCGATAAACGCCTCCGGTCGCTGCGACGTGGGCAGGCTGTCGGCGTAGGCCAGCGCCTCTTCGAGCGTGCGCCTGGCCGCGGCCGGGTCCCCCTTCTTCGTGTAGATGTCGGCGCGGGTGTCGAAGATGCGCAGCTTGCGGGCGCCGTACGCCTTGTCGAGCGCGCGCCGGCTGGCGGCGAGGGCCTCGTCGAACCGGCCCAGCTCGCGGTAGAGGATCGCCAGGCGGGCCGGCGGGTTGTAGTCGTCGGGGAGGTCGCGCTCGGAGGCGAGCAGCGCCGGGACCGCACGGGCCGGATCGCCGAGCGCCAGCGCGGCCCCGACGCGGTGCGAATCGAAGGCGGCGCGCGCCTCGACGCTCTTGGCCGCGGCCGCCTGCTTTTCGAGGAACGTCAGCCAGCGCCCGGCCATCTCCTTCGCACCGGCCTGGTCACCACGCGCATCGCGCAGGTCGACGAGCATCCCGTAGGCGCTCGATCGGTCGTCGGCGAGCACATTGTCGAGGGCGAGACTCTCGACCACGAGCGCCTCGAGCTCTTGGATGGCCGCGACGCGCCAGGCGGCGCTTTCGGGCGCGTCGACGGCGCAGCCGAGACCGGCCGCGGCGGCGCCGGCGAAGGCCGGGCCGCGCTCGAGCGCGGGGGTCTCGCGTCGCGCCAGTGCCGCGCACTGCTCGATGTCGCCGCTCTTCTGCAGCGCGGCGAGCAGCGACGCCAGGGCGCGACCACGACCTCCCCATGCCGCGGGGGCCAGACGGAGCGCCTCGGTGTAGGCGGCGGCCGCCTCGGCGGTCTTCCCAAGGGCGCCCAGGCGGTCGGCGCGCGCCAGGGCCGCATCGGCCGGTGTGCCGCCGCCGGACGCGGTGACGGCGCGCTCTCCGTCGTCGAGCAGCCGCTCGAACTCCGGAGCCGTCAGGCTCCCGGCCCAGCGCAACGCCACGTTCCCGGTCGCGCCGTCGAGCACCAGGAAGGTGGGGTAGGCGGCGACGGCCAGATGCTCGACGAACTCGGCGTTACGCGACTGTTCGGTGTTGATCGAAAGCCAGGCGAACCGCCCGGCGTGCTTCGCGAGCGCGGGGTCGTTGAGCACCGTCGCGCGCACGAAGCGGCAGGTGTGTCACCAGGGGGCCCAGGCTTCGACGAAGATCGGCACACCACGCCGCTTCGCCTCGGCCAGGGCCGCGGGCGCGTCGTCCTCGATGAAGCGCAGCGCGCCGGCGACCGCCTTGCCGGTGCGCGCCGCGGCGGCGTGCACGTCCCCCTGCGGCCGCTCGGCGCACGCCGGCGCGATGAGGGCGAGGATCAGACCGGCGAGGGCGGCGCGCGCTGTCCACATGCGTGAAGGCTACCCGCTCAGGTCAGCGCGGTCAACGGAGGACGGGTAAGGCATCTTCCGGTTGACGGTCCCGGGTTCTCGGCGTATAGCAGTCTCAAGTCCGTTCGTCGACGCTCTCCCGGCTCGCCGCGCCGCTCCCGCGTGGCACGAACAGAAAGGAGAGATCCTATGTGTCGACACCTGCGCCGCTTCATCCTCCTGCAGGCTCTGTTGGTCGCGACCTCGTTCCCGTTGTCGGCGGGATACCGCGGATACGTCGAGCGGCCCTGGACGCCCACGACTTGCCAGCAGGAGACCCACTTCCTGACCGATCCCTGCACGGGAAATGCTCAATGGGTGCTCACGGACCAGTACGGCGGGATCCCCATGGATCCTTACCTGTGCACCTACGTCGATGTGGACGGGCCCGATGTCGGCGTCGAATGCACCGTGATCCAGCCGATGTCGGTCCTGGCGGCGCAGCCCCCGTGTCCCATCACGTTCAGGAGTCTCTGGATCGACGCGGCGACGCCCCCACGCCTCGACTGGTATCGAGTCCCCTGCGCCGGCACCTACGACGTCATTCGCGGCACTCTCCCGGGGCCGGCCTCCGACGGGTCGCGGATCAACCTGGGCCCGGTGGCCTGTCTCGCGAACGACTTTCCCCAGATCGACTTCTGGTACGTGTCCGGACCGGTCGACCCTGAATCACCGCCGCTCGGCCAGGCCTTTTTCTACCTGGTGCGCGCCGCCGGACTTCCCCAGGGCGACATGACGTACGGACATTCGAGCGACGGGCGCGAGGAAGTGCCGCTCTCGGGCGACTGCGCCCCCTGACGGCGCGATCGCGCCCGCCGGAACTTAGGAGGCGACCCGCGCCAGGACGCGCCGGGTGTCGGGGTGGCCGGGACCGAGGGTCCGGCTCAGGTGCTCCGACGCGGTCCGGAACGTCGCGCGGGCCTCGTCGGGCCTGCCCGCGGCGGCCAGGATCTCGCCGCGGGCCGCGAGCGACAGGCCGATGAGGTACGACGGCGCCCCCTTCTCGACGAACGACTCCGCCAGCGTCAGGGCGCGATCGGCCGCGGAGACGGCGGCCGCCCCGTTCCCGAGCGCCTGCTCGGCGCCCGCGAGACCGATGAGGGCGGGCACGTTCATGGCGATCTTGGCCTTCGCCCCTTCGAAGATCTCGACCGCCTTGGAGTAGTGGCCGCGGGCCGCAGCCAGGTCGCCGCGCGCCTCGGCCAGACGGCCCCGGTAGTAGTTCATCTGCGCCTGCCGGAACCTGTCGTAGTGCGGTGTGCCGAGGAACGGCGTCAGCGTGTCGAGCTGGGTCGCGGCGCGATCGAGATCGCCCCGGGCGATGTGCACCTCGGCGAGCTGCATCATGGCGTCCAACTGGGTGCGCCGCTCCTGGCGCGCCGCCGCCGAGCGGATCGTCGCCTCGAGCAGCGGCTCCGCTTCGTCGTGGCGGGCCAGCGCGAGCAGGACACCGGCGAGATTGAAGGTGTAGGTCGGCGCGGTCGAATCGCCTCCCTCGATCGAACGCAGCAGTTCGACGACCCGGCGGCACAGCGGCTCGGCGCGGGAGATGTCTCCCGCGAAGTAGACCAGCGCCCAGTTGTTCAGGGTGTCCACGGCCGCGAAAGAGCGATCCCGCCCGTCCTCCTCGAGCGCCTGCATGACCTGCGCGAAGGTCCGCTCGGCCTCGCCGTTCCGTCGCGCCAGGTAGTAGCCGTAGGCCAGGGTCCCGAGCGCGTCGACCCATCGCGTCCGGGTCGCGCTCCGGGTCCGGTCGAGCAGCGCCATGGCGCCCTGGGCGTTGCCGATCATCGCCGCCGCGTCGCCGTCGACGAAGCCGAACTCGCCGCGGCGCACCAGGCACTCGGCACGCTCCAGGTCGTATTGCGGGGCGTCCGTCAGCCCGGCGAGCGCGCCCGTGATCATGCTCTGCGCCTCGGCCCGCTGCTCGTCCAGCATCTTCACGAAGGCGAGGGGACACAGCGCCCTGGCCCGGAGGCCGGGATCCGCTAGCCGCCCGGAGATGGCCGCCGCGCGCTCGAGGACCGGCCCGGCGCGATCCAGGCGCTGCGCCAGCATGTATTGCTGCCCGACGACGATCAGCATCTCGGCGCGCAGCGCATCGTCGTGCGCGAACTGTCGCTCGATCATCTCCTCACCCACCTCGAGCAGCTCCCCGACGTTGAAGCGCCTCCCGTTCGGAGCGGCGGTGCCGAGCAGGGACGCGGTGAAATCGTTGGCGGCCGTGGCGCGCGCCAGGTGCGCCCGGGCGGCGTCGCGCTGCATCGCCGCCTCGCGCGCCTGCCAGGCGACCCCGGCGAGGCCGGCCAGGACGGCGATGACCACGAGCGCCGCCGCGGCCACACCGGTGCGGTGACGCCGGACGAACCGGGCGGCGCGGTAGGCCAGCGAGTCGGGGCGCGCGCTCACCGGCTCGCTGTTCAGGTGCCGGCGCAGATCGTCCGCGAGCGACAGCACGGACGGGTAGCGCTCGCGGGGGTCCTTCTTCAGCGCCCGGGCGACGATGTTGTCGAGGTCCCCCTGCAGGAGCCGGCGCAGCCGGGCCGGCGCCACGCCGCGACGCGCCGCGCGCGCGTCGAGATCGTCGCGCGTCAGGGACCGCGTGGAGACGACCGCGTCCGACGGGTGGACCGGCTCACCCTCGACCACCGCGCTGAACAGTGCCGCGGGTGAGGCGATGTCCCTCCCGGCGGGGTGCTGTCCCGTGAGCAGCACCTGGAGGAGCACGCCCAGGGTGTACACGTCCGTGGCGGTGGTGATGACGCCGCCCGTCAGCTGCTCGGGCGCGGCGTACTCCGGCGTCATGGCGGCCCCTCCCTCGCGGGTCAAGGTCCCGCCGGTCTCCGGGCCGCCCTCCGGATCGAGCAGCTTGGCGATCCCGAAGTCGAGGAGCCGGACCCGGCCCTCCTTCCCCACCAGGATGTTCGGCGGCTTGAGGTCCCGGTGCACGACGAGGTTGGCGTGCGCGAACCCGACCGCCGCGAGCACCTCGAGGAAGAGCCGCAGGCGCGTCTCGACCGGGAGCCGGCGCGCATCGCAATAGTGGTCGATCGGCTCGCCGTCGACATGCTCGAGAACGAGATAGGGCTGCCCCATCGACGTCACGCCGGCGTCGACCAGGTGCGCGATGCCGGGGTGTCGGAGACGGGCGAGGAGACTGCCCTCCCGCCTGAAGCGGGCCTCGCCCTCGCGGCCGATGAGGCTGATGTTGAGGAGCTTGACCGCGGCCCGCCCCTCGAAGCGTCCGTCGGTCCGCTCGGCGAGCCAGACCTGGCCCATGCCTCCCTGGCCGATCGGCGCGCGCAGCGTGTACGTGCCGACGACGAGACCCGCGAGCGACTTTCGTTCCGGGAGCGGGGCGGCGTCGCCGAGGAAGCCGTCCCGGGCCATCGCGGCCTGCGCCGCGAGCAACGCCTCGACATCGTCCGCCAGGGACGGGTCCTCGGCGCGCAGGGCCGCGAGGCATCGCGCCCGGTCCTCCGGGTCGAGATCGAGCGCGCGGTCGAGGTGCGGACTGACGACGCGCCAGCGCTCGGGATCGATCGGGGACCTCTCCCGCGGGCTCAGAGGTCCTGACCGATGGCGGTGTACAGGTAGAGCCGCGCCTTCTCCCACTGCCGGTGGACGGTGCGCTCGGACAGCCCCCGCATCGCGGCGATCTCGACGAACGAGAAGCCGCAGAAGAACTTGAGGTCGACGACCTCGACGAGTGTGGGGTCGACGGTCGCCAGCGCGTCGAGCGCCTCGCTGATGCGGGCGAGGTTCCGATCGTCGGCCGCGTGCTCGCCGGCCTCGGCATCGAGCGGGGCGAACTCGAACTCGGCGCCCCGCTTCAGGGCCCTGCGGTTGCGCGCGTAGTCGATGATGAGCCCGCGCATGGCCCGCGCCGCGTAGGCCATGAAGCGGCCGCGATCGGGAAAGCGGGCGGAGTCGCGCCCCGCCAGGTTGACGTACACCTCGTGGAGCAGGGTGGTCGTTCCCAGCGTCAGGTCGCCGGCGCTTCGGGCCAGCTGCGCCTTGGCCAGACGGTGCAGCTCCGAGTAGAGGGCCGCGAACAGGGCGTCGGCGGCCGTACGGTCCCCACCCTCGACCGAATCGATCAGTGACGAGATCGGCGTGTCCATGCGTCTGTCCCGGCGGTGGTCGGCGATGTGCGGCGATCCTAGCACGCGCGCCGCTCGTTCCCCGGGCTCACTCGAAGACGTGCCGGGAGAGCATCTCCGCCCAGAGCGCCTGCCAGGTGTTCCAGCGATGCCCGCCGGGAACGCGAACGACATGGTCGGCCGGCAGCGACTCCGCGAGGAGATCGAGGGAAGGGCCCATCGGCTCGTCCCGGCCGTACCCGAGATAGAGGGTCGGCTGTCCGCCGCCGGTCGCGCTCCTCTTCTTGAGGAAGTCCCAGTTCTGCTCGATGAACCATTTGAGTGAACCCGGGGCGGCCGAGGGGTCCGGCATCCAGTCCTGGAGGCCCCCGGCGGCCCGGATCGTCTCGAGCATCTCGGGCGGACCCAGGAACGGACTCAGCAGCACGACGCCCGCGAGGACATCCGGGTGCTCCCGGGCGAATCCGATGGCGCCGCTTCCTCCCAGGGAGATCCCGACGATCCAGATCCGTTCGTACCCGGAGGCGCGGGCGGGGCCGACGACGTCGTCCCCGATGCGGGTGGAGTACGTCCCATCCAGGTAGTACCCGAGGTGGAGATCGGCCTCGATCAGGTCGGCATCGACGCCTCGCTCCCGGGCCATGGCGACGAACCGCTCGCGATCGAAGTCGCCGATGTGCGAGCGCCTGCCAGGCAGCAGGACGATCAGGGTCGAAGAGCGCCCTGCGGGGCGGTCCGGATAGGCGATCGTCGGAACCGGGACGAGCCCGGTCCTGTTGATGGCGCAGCAGGCCAACAGGATCGGGACGGCGACCAGCAGCAACGCAGAGAGGGTGTCACGCCTGCCGCGCATCATGCGTCAAGCATACCCACGTCTTCACGTCGGCGTCGGTGCCCGCGCAGACGCTCGAGGGCGACTCCCCCGCGAATTCACGCGCCCCGTATCAGTCGTCCCGATCCTTTCGCGGATGCGGGCAGAGCGGGGCGCAGACGAGCGTCGCGGCGCCCGGCAGGGCACGGCAGGCGCCACTCACCGTGTGATCCCTGAAGGTGAACGAGCACGTGTCCCCGTCCATCAGGCCGGTGCACGCGTCGATCGCCTCCTGCGGCGGCGCCGGCGGGACGCACTCCGGCCGGTCGTCGTCATCGTCGTCGCGCCGGCAGGTGCCGTTCTGCGTCCGGTCTTCGAAGGTCACCGTGCAGAGCGCCCCCTCGGGAAGACCCTCGCAGGCGGCCTCGCGCGGCGACACGTCGTCATCGTCGTCGTGTCGCCGCGGCAGGCAGATGAGCGTGACGCCGTCGGGCGCCGTGGCGCAGGCTCCGGTGAACTCGTGGTCCCGCAGGGAGGCCGAGCACGCGTCCCCCGCCACCTTGCCGACGCAGGCGTCGATCAACCCCTGCGGGGGCGGCGGCACGCAGACCAGCAGGTCGAGCCCGAACACGGCGGCGCAGTTCCCGTCGATGGTCCGGCCATCGTGGGTGAAGGAGCAGATGTCGCCGGCGGCCTTGCCGCTGCACGCCGAGACCGGCGGCGGGATCAGCTGCTGCGGGATGCAGACCAACCCCCCTCCCCCGAATGGCACCGCCACGCAGGTCCCGTCGATGCTGCGGTCGTCGTGAACGAGGGTGCAAGCGTCCCCTTCGTTCCTGCCGCTGCACGGGTTCGTTTCCGGCGCCGGCTGGCAGACGAGGCTGGTCTGCCCGGAAGGCATCACGCACTGGCCGGTGACGGTCCTGTCGTCATGCTCGAACGAGCAGGTGTCTCCCGCCAGCTTCCCGTCGCAGGCGGCGACGGCGCGAGGCACGCGCGGACGCGGCAGGCAGACGAGGACGGCGCCGAGCTCCGGCACCGACGCGCAGGCGCCGACGAAGACGTCATCGTCGTCGTCATCATCGTCATCGTGGTAGAGGGCGCCGCCGGGACGCAGGTCGTCCTCCCCATGGTCGTCGTCATCGTCGTCATCGTCGTGCCGCGCAATCGAGCAGGAGTCCCCCAGAGCTTTCCCGGCGCAGGCGTCGATCGCGTCCTGCAGCCTCATCGGCGCCTTCACGCACGCCACGACCCCCGATGAGAACGACTTGCAGAGACCGGGCGTGGACGCATCCTCCCCCGGCAAGGTGCAGGCGTCGCCGGGCGCTTTGTCGGCGCAGGCGTCGATGGCGTCCTGGGACGGGGGCGGCGGAGGTGGAGGCTGGCAGGCGAGCAGGTCCCCCGGCACCATGCCGCAGACCCCGGTGAACGAATGCTCGTCGCGCTCGACGGTGCAGGGGTCCCCGGCGTTCTTCCCGGCGCAGGCCTCGATCGCGTCTTCCCCGGCGCCGTCCTCGCAGGTGACTCCCGACTGCGACATGCGGGTCGCAGCGGCCTGGAAGGCGGCGGTCTGTGCCCGGTTCTGCGACTTCCGTTTCTTCTGATCGTTCTTCCTGCCGGCCTTGGGGGACGGCTGGCCCGGGGCGGAGACCCTCGCGCCGGGAGCGGCGGAAGAGAAGGGCCGAGTCGCGGCGGAGGCCGCACCGGCGCCCCAGGCCGACACGGCCGTCAGGAGCACCGCGACCGCCACCTGGACGCGCGCCTGGCGTCCTCGCCTCGAGGAAAGCGACTCCATCAACGGACCCATGACGGCCATACGGCCTCCTCTCTTCCTGTACCCCCATTGTCAGGAACGAGGTCGGTATACGCCCGGACCCCGCTCCCGGTCAAGGGCGCGTGGCGGAATTGAGGCCGTCGCGGGCAGACAATCTTAAGATTGGCTGACGCCGCCGGCCGGGCCGCGGAGCGAGCGCCCCCGTGCGGGCACGGCTTCGTCTACGGCGAGGGTTGCGTGACCCTGCCCGGGATGTCGTCGGCACGCTGGCTGGCACGAAACTCGATGATGCGCACCTCCGCGAGCCCGTGGCGGCAGAAGGGATCCTCGGCCATGATGGCCTCGATCCGCTCGCGCGAGTCGGCCAGGGCCACGATGATGCCGCCCGTACGCGGGATCTGCCGGCCGGACATCAGGAAGTTTCCCGCCGCGTAGTACTTGTTGAGAAACGCCACATGCGCCCGCATCTGCGCGTCGATGCGCGCGAGGGCCGCCTTGTAGGTGAGCTCGACGATGAACATCAGGGCCTGGCGAAGCGCTTGGCGGCCTCCGCCATGGCCTTGGCTTTGACCGCTTCCCGATCTCTTGGCGGCGCCACGGTGACGAGCGAGCGAACGAGGATACGGGCGCTCTCGGCCACCTGTTCCACGGCCAGGTTGAAAGCCGCTTCGTTGGCTTTTGACGGCTTGTTGAAACCGCTCAGCTTGCGCACGAATTGAAGCGAGGACGCGCGGATCTCTTCTTCCGTCGCAGGCGGTTCAAAGTTGAACAATGTCTTGATGTTTCTACACACAGCGACCTCCATTGAGCAGATCGCAAATGATATCCGACCTCGCGCGTCCCGGACATCGCTCTCACCTGACCCGGCGGAGCGACTACTTCACGTACGCGCGGACGACGCCCTCGAGAAAATCGCGCCCTTCGTACAGCGATTGCACGCGCTGCTTCTCGTTGAGCCCGTGCGCGTTGCTCTCGCCGGGCCTGGCGAACATGCCGCTCATGCCGTATGTCGGTATGCCGGCGTTCATCAGGAAGCGTCCGTCGGTTGCGCCCGCGCTCATCATCGGAGCGACGGGCACCCCCGGCCACAGCTTCGCCGCCATTTCCTTCACCGGCCCCATGATCTCTTCCGTCAGCGGCGGCGGCGACGAGCCCTCACGCCGGCGCACGATCGAGACCTTCACCTGCTCGTCGCCAATCGCCTTCTCCAGCGTCTCCTTGACCTGCTCCGGCGTCGTCCCCTGCATGACGCGGCACGACAACGTGACCTTCGCGCGCTGCGGCAAGGCGTTCGGCGCGTGGCCGCCTTCCATCTGCGTCGCCACGCACGTCGTGCGCACGACGGCGTTGTAACTCGGATCCTTCGTCACGGTCGCCAGGGCCGCCTGGTCGTCCGGATTCTTCGCGACGGCGCTCATCGCTGCGCCCAGCTCGCCACCGAGCAGCGGCCCGACCACGCGGAGGTACTCGCGCACCACGGGCGTCACCTGGATGGGGAACGAGAGCTGGGACACCTTCTGCGTCGCCGCCGCCAGTCGATAGATCGCGTTGTCCGGTACGGGCCGCGAGGAATGGCCGCCCGGATTCGCGACTTCGAGCGTGACCACCTGGTGGATCTTCTCGCCCGCCTGCACCTCCAGCGTCAGTGGCTTGCCGTTCGCCGACAACAGACCACCCGCGCCTTCATTGAGCGCGAACGCCGCGTCGATCAGCTCGCGGCGATTCTTCAGCAGGTAGTCGACCCCATTGACGCGGTTCGATGTCTCCTCGCCGCACGTCAATGCCATGATCACGTCGCGCCGCGGCTGGAACGTGCGCTCCTGCCTCAGGCGGATCATCAGGTCGAGGAACACCGCCGCCATCGACTTGTCGTCGACAGAGCCGCGGCCGTAGAAGAAGCCATCCTCCTCGATCAGCTTGAAGGGATCGCGCTCCCAGTCCTCGCGCCGCGCATCGACGACATCGATGTGTGCGAGGAGCAGCACACCCTTCTTCGCGGCGCTCTTCGCTCGGATGCGGGCAACGATATTGCCGTCCTCCGGCTTGCCCTCGGGGATCACGACGGACAGCTCGTCAGGGGCGAATCCCGCAGCGGCCAGCCGCGCTTCGGCCGCGCGAACGACCTTCGTGCACGAGCCGGTCGACGGCGACGAGTCGATCTCGACCAACTCTTTGTAGATGGCGCGGAGAGCCTCGCGGCCGGGATCGGCGGCCGCACTCGATGCGATGAGCGTCAGGGACAGTGCCGCAGAGACGAGCGCGATGGATGTGTTCATGCGGGCGGAGGATATATCGGTTTCTCCGCGCGTCCGACACCAGGCCTGGGGCGCCGCCGATCGGGGGGGGTGTTGGCCGCCGACGGTCGCCCGCAAGCCTGGGGCCCTGCTGTCAGTTCTCGAGCTCCCCATCCTGGGGTTCGCCGTAGATGAAGTCGTCCATCACGACCACGTCGCGGGCGGGGACTCTCGGACCTTGATTTCCGTTGGTGCTCCCGCTCGTGATCCGCACCAGGAAGACGCGCTCGCCCGCGTCGAACCCAACCCCCAGGAAGGAAAGGCTCCCGCGGTTCGTGGTCCCGGGCAGGACGTTGCGGCGGAAGAGCAGTCGACCGCCGGCGTCGAAGTACTCAATCGCCGTGCTGTCGGCGCGATTGACGTCGGTGAAGACCGCTCCGAACCCGCTGACCGTCGCTCCGGTGCTGCTGCCGGGCACGAAGAAGAGGGTCTCCGTCACGTTACTGTCCAGGGCGGTGAACAACCGCTGCGGGCTGAAGGTGCTGAAGAGAAGCGGAAACACACGGTTGAGGTTGCCGAACAGAGGTGGTGTATTGGTCGGGTTGTCGTTGTCGGCGCTCAGCTGGAAGCCGCTGCCCTCGGTAAAGAACACGGCTCCGCGTGGAGAATTGGCATTGAAGAAATTGGCCGGCAGATTGTTCGGGGCAGAGAAGGCGTCCGGCACGGCGTCCCAGTTGATCTCGCGGCGCCCGCTGGGGAATGAGCCGGCGACGTTCGGGTTCAGGGCGCCGAGAAAGGTCCGGAAACCGTCGACCGCTCCCTGGATATCGGCGGGGGTGGCTCCGGATGCCTGGAAGACGACCGGCGCGGCCTGGGTCATGGTCGATGACGACAGGACGAGCGCGGAGACTGCGACGAGCACGAGTTTCTTCATGGTGGTGGACTCCTTCTCTCTGACTCGGACGTTGGGGTGATCGAGCGGCTCGGCACGATTGCCGGGACGCAACGCAAGCGACTCCTGTTCAGGCATCGTCCGTGCCGTCCTTCTCCAGCGAGACGCGGACGCCTTCGGCTTCGAGCACGCTGGCGACGACCCCGGGCCGGCAACGGATGTCGGCACCGGCACGGCCGAGCCGCACCAGGGTCTCGATGCCGGCTCGATCCACGAAGCCGACGCCCGCCAGGTCGAGGCCCACGGCCCGGCCGCTCCGAAGCAGGCCGAGACATTCGTTCTCCAGGAGGGAGACCCACTCCGCGGCAACGCTGCCCTCGAGGCGCAGCGCGATCCGTGCGGGTGATTCCTCCTGGCGTGTGATGCGCAGCACGATCCCGACCTCCTTCTCTTCCCGGCTTCAAGAGGTGATAAGGCACGCGCCGTGCCAGGCGGCTGCGGCGGGGCCGCGCGATGACCTAAAGCGGCTGAACGCAAGCCATTAGCGCGGTGGGAGGCGGCGAGACGGCAGCGAGGCGCGAGCGGGCGGCGGTGTCGACCGGTTGGCAGGATGCCGAAGAGATGGCAGGGAGCGGGACCGCGCGTGGGTCGCGCGTCCGCTCAGGTGCGGCGCTGGATGCCGAGCCTCTTCATGCGGGCTTCGAGGGTCGTGCGCTTGAGGCCCAGGATCCTGGCGGCGCCGCGCTCACCGCTGACCCGCCAGCCGCTCGCCTCGAGCACCGCGGCGATGTGCTGGCGCTCGACCTCCTCGAGGCTTCGAGCCGGCGGCTTCGGGCTGCCGCCCGCCCCGGCCGGCGGCGCGAAGTCACCGAGGACGAAACGCCCTGGAGGCGAGAGGATGACCGCCCGCTCGATGATGTTCTGCAGCTCGCGCACGTTCCCGGGCCACGCATACCCGGTCAGCCGCTCCAGCACCTCATCGCTCAGCCGGCCGACGGGCTTGCCCATCTTGGTCGCGTACAGCATGGCGAAATGCCGGGCGAGGCGCGGCACGTCCTGGAGCCGCTTCCGCAAGGGTGGAACGACGATCGGGAAGACATTGAGCCGATAGAAGAGGTCGGCGCGGAACTTGTCCTCGGCCACGGCGCGCTCGAGGTCGCGGTTGGTGGCCGCGATCAGCCGCACGTCGACCTTCAGCGTGTGCGTCCCGCCGACGCGCTCGAACTCGCCGTCCTGCAGCACGCGCAGGAGCTTCGCCTGCAGATCCAACGGCAGGTCGCCGACCTCGTCGAGGAGGAGCGTACCGCCGTTGGCGAGCTCGAAGCGACCGACCTTGCGCGTCAGGGCGCCGGTGAACGCCCCTTTCTCGTGCCCGAAGAGCTCGCTCTCGATCACCCCCGCCGGGAGGGCCGCGCAGTTCACCTTGATCAGCAGCTTGGCCTCGCGCCGGCTCAGGGCGTGGATCGCCCGGACGATCAGCTCCTTCCCGGTGCCGGTCTCGCCGGTGACCAGCACGGTGGAATCGGTCTTCGCGACCTTGCGCACGTTCGCGAGGACCGCGAGGATGGACGGCGACTCACCGACGACGTCGCCGAACGCGGCCTCGGTGCGGACCTCCTCCTGGAGGTAGAGGTTCTCCTCCTCGAGACGCGCCTTGAGGGTGGCGATCTCCTCGTAAGCCAGCAGATTCTCGATCGCGAGCGCCACCTGCTCGGCGATGGCGGCGAGCAGGGTGGCCATGTCATGGTCGTACCGTCCGGGCACGCGGCTCGCGACGTTGATCGTGCCCAGGACCTTCCCCTTGACGTTCAGGGGGACCGTGACCGCCGAGCGGAGCCCCATCTGGAGCAGGACGGGGTCCTCGGCGAACGACGCCGCATCGCGAAAATCCGTGGCGACGAGCGGCGTGCGGTGGTCGAAGACCCAGCCGGTGCGGCTTCCCTGCCGCGGCCACTCCTTCCCGAGCGGGATGGCGGGCGGCGAAGACTCGATGCCCGCGGCGCCCAGCACCTTGAACGAGTCCGTGACGGGATCGTGCAGGATGAGGGAGCAACGATCGAACGGGATCACGCGCTGCAGAGCCGTCGCAGTTGCCGCGAAGAGGGATTCCCGGTCGAGGCAGGTGACGATGGCGTTGTTGACGTCGAGCAGGACCCGCTGGCCTTCCTCGGACGCGCGCAGAGCGGTCGTCCGGGTCTCGACCAGGTTCTCGAGACTGGTGGTCAGGGCCCGAAGCTCGTCCACGAGACGCCGCAGCTCGATCTCGGACATCGCGCACTTCGCGAGGACCCCGAGAATGCCGGTCTCCTCCTCCGTCCAATCGTGGGGTTTCTCGTCCACGACGCAGAACGTCCCGAGGGCGTGCCCTTCGGAGGTGATCAGCGGCACGCCGGCATAGGCGATCGACCGGGACCCGAGAAAACCGGGATCGCGCGCGAACAGGGGATGCCGCCGGGAATCCGCCACGACGAAGGGTTCGCGCGAACCGACCGCATGCCTGCAGAAGGAATGCTGGATCGGTGTCTGCCGCAGCGTCGCGAGAGGCTCCCCCAGGCCGCACTGACTCTTGAAGAAATGCCGATCCCGATCGACCAGCGAGACGAGGGCCATCGGCACGCGGAGAACGACCGTCGCCATGCGCGTCAGGCGATCGAAGGCCTCCTCGGGCGGGGAATCGAGGAGGGACGTCCGCCGCAACGCCTCGAGGCGCGCCTCGTCCCGGATGACATCGAGATACTCATCCGCCATGGGTCACGCAGGTACATCCGACAGAGATGGTCCGGATCATACGCCCGCTTGACGCGCGCCAGGCGGTCCTGCTGAGGTGGAAGCTGGGCGAGCTCGCGATGACGCGCCCCGGTCGACCCTCCTATCGTCCGTTCGTCACCAGCAATTCGATCAGGCCCGTCAGCGCGTCCACCATCGTGTCGCGCGGACCCGAGCAGACGAAGTGCACTCTCCGGGTCGCGGCGGTGTTGGTCGGGTCCGGGTCGATCCCGGAGACCTGGCCCGCCATACATCCGACGCTTTGAGCCCGCGCTCGCGCATCTCTGGCGAAGGCGTCGCAGATGGGCAGTCCACCGGGCGCGAGATTAATCTGGAGGCTGAGCGACTCGGTCTCCTTTCCCGAGACGAACATTCCCGTGGTCCCGCTGACCACCAAGGTGCCCTGCACCTTCGGCCCGGAACCGGGATAGGTGGAGCAGACGAATTGTCCCACCAGCATCTCCTTGGTGGGTTCCCTGGGGCTGGAGTCGGGGGCGGCGATGGCGACCCCTATCATGCAAGAGAACATCACTGCGACGGTGGTGGTTGCTCGTAGGTTTTTCATGGCCCTGTCCTCTTCTCTCTTCTCGCACACGTATCCACGCCCACCCTCGAGTCTGGTAGTGGCAGTCTACCCGGAAGGCGCGATCGCGGGGAGGACCGGCCCAATCAGGGACAGGGGGAGGGGTTGACCCTCTCGACACCATTCGAGGAGAACCCCTTGGTTCCTTCCTCCCAGAGCCGATTCTTTGCCGTCACGAGATAGAAGGTGCCGCCGGCAGGAGGCGGAGGCGACGGATCCACCCAGGAGGTTCCGGTCACCTGCGCGGCCGCGCACAGGCCGTAGGGGCCCGGCAGCGCGGTGAGCGGTCCGCTGTAGACGTTGTACGCCGACGAGGCCGGATGGTACGACCAGGTCAGCGTCCGTTGATCTGCGAGGAACTGGAGCCCGGACACCTCGCCCGGCGGGGCGTAGGCAGGCAGGAACCCGTCATCGAGACGGTAGGTCCCCCCTGACTGCGCGCGCCGCGCGAACGATTCGCCGATCGACTCGAGGCTGAGGCGGAAGCTGGGCGAGGTCGCGACGACGGTTTGCGCCGGACGGCCCCCGGCATCGAGCACGTGCTCCTCGAGCCGGTAGCTCGCGCTCGACTGCGCGTGGAGTCCGCCCGTCGCCGCGAGCGCCACCCAGGCGACCAGGGCGCCTCGAGCCAGTCGATCGGCTCCCCGCTTCATCCTCGGCGTCATCGGACCATCACCAGAACGCGGATCGTCCCAACCCCCGCCTCCAGTCCCTCCAGGGCCTTGCCGAGGATCGTCCCCGGCTCGGCGGCCGTCGCGCGTTGCGCGGCTCCCGGCGTCTCCGAGGTCGTCAGGAGATCGCCCGGCCGGATGGCCCCGAAGCCGGCGTCCACCCTGACCTCGAGGACCGTCGCGACGGCGAGCTCGACGGTGCCTTCGAGGTCGGGCGCGACCGCGACCCCCACGAGGGTCGCATCGGCGGCGCGGTCGCATCGCTTGACCGCCCCCCCGGCGACGGGATCGAACACCAGGACGTCTCCCCCTTCGATCCGATCGCTGGCCGGCAGCCGCACGATCCAGGGGCGCGCCGCGATCGCCTCGCGTCCGGGCTCGGCGGGCGCCGGCTCGGCCCGCGGCGTCGCCGCGGGAAGGGTCGCCATCGGAGCCGTCGATCCCTGGCCCGGCGGCGGCGCCGCCGGAGCCGATCCATCGGGCGTGGCTTCGTCGTGGGACGGGAGACTCAGGAGCGACCGGACCGATCCATCGCGGCCCGGCTCGTAAACTCCCACCGCATCGAGCAGCTTCCTGGCTCGGGCCAGGTCGGCGGTCTCGTTCCAGGGACGCCCCGCCCGCATCCCCTTGAACCGCTCGAGCGCGTTGTGGGCGCGCAGGGACGGATGCGCCTGGTAGGTCGCCTCGTGATCGGCCATCGAGGGGACGCGCGCCTCCCGCTGCTTCGGCTGCACGATGCTCTGCGCTTCGAACCCGATCCGCAGCCCCCAGACGATGTAGTCGAACTCGGCGTTCGATCCGGCGGGACCGCGAACGACGAGCTCGCTGGTGCTCTTCTCTGCGATCGCCAGCGGGACCGGCTCGCCGAGAGGGGTGAGGTAGGCCGACAGCCCGATGTCGGGATTGGCGACGAGCGCGAAGGTCTCGCCGAGCTTGACGCGGGCCTCGCCACCGTGGAGCCGCGCGGTTCCGCGCGTGTAGACCGCGACCTCGTCCCCTTCGGGAGCGGCGTACACCACGACCTTGTCCTGGTCGTACGGATGGTTCTGAACGAACGAGACGGCGCCGCTTCCCGCCAGCTTGTAGGTCGAGTAGGCGACGTTCACCCAGGCGGAGGAATCGGTGTCGACGAAATAGCCGCCGGTCCAGGTGCCGAATCCGTCGACGCCGTCGTTGAAATACCCGAGAAGCGCCTCGCCGTTGTAACCCCAGTTCGAGAGAAAGTGCCCGCCGGGGTTTCCATACCCGTCGACGCCCACGCCGCCGTTGCAGCCGAGGGTCGCGTTGTGGCCGGATCCGTCGTAGGCCCCATAGAACCTGCCGGCACAGGATCCTGGACGGGAACCGGCCTGCACCCAGGCTCCGGTGTTGTCGCGTGCGAGCCAGGCGCTCGATCCCCAGTAAGGAGCCTCGAAGTACCCGCCGTACTCGTCGCCCGACGCCCGCAGCCCGTGATCCCCCTCCGCGAGCCAGGCGCGCCCCGTGTAGGCCGTGTTCGCGAAATAGCCCGCGGTGTCGGCGCTCCCGGAGGCCTGGATCGCGTCGATGGCGGCATGACCGGTCGCCGCATTCTGGAGGACCAGCGCTCCCGACTTCCACTGCCAGCTCGAGGAGGTGTCCAGGAAGTGGCTGGCGGGCAGGCCGTCGAGTGTCTCCGAGGACTGTGCGGTCGCCGCGTTGAGCGCATAGCCGGTCGCCAGCACGCGCGTGCGGGGCGCCAGCGTCTCCGCCGCCACCTGCACCTCGAGCCAGACCGAGGCGTGATCGCGGAACACCTCCGCCAGAGACGCATACACGCCCGGTCCCGACCCGTCGGCCACCACCCCGGAGCCGAGCCCGACGGCGAACAGTCCGCCGGCCACCGCCACCGCTTTCGCGTTGGCCGCGAGGTGCCGGTCGAGCAGCACCTCGTTGCCTCCTGCCTCGGCGTCGAAGAACCGGAACACCATGTCGTAGGTTCCGGTCAGAGGGGCGTTGGACGCATTGCGCAGCACACCCTGGTACTGCATCAGTGCAGGAGGGTCGGCAGCCGGGAAGGCGGCCGGCGAAGCCAGGCCAAGAACGACAACGATGGACCACCCGACGCGCCAGAAGCTTTTCCGCATGAGGCTCTCCCCGCTGAGAGCGGAGCCCCGACGTGGCTTCCCCACGAGGTCGGTCTTCGGAGTCCGTCCCCCTGCCAGATCAATCGGAAAGCGGTGGAGAAACCAGACATCAATTGCGTTGCCGGCGGCTTGGGAGTATTTTCCAGGCAAAGCCAGGCTCTCGACAGCTGATATCGGGCATCGTACCGGGGGGGTCACATGGGCCGATTCGCCGCACTCGTCCTGCCCGTCGTACTGCTGTTCGCCGCCGCACAGCCGGCCTTCGCCGACCACATCGACGGCATGAGCCTGAGGCTCACGCACGGCGCCGCGCCGGGGGACGTCACGCTCGACTGGACCGGCGGCCAGCCGCTCTTCAGCGTGTACCGATCGACCTCGAAGACGCTCATCGTCGATCGGTCGAACCTGATCGGCATGACCGACGTGCGAAACTTCGCCGACACACCCCCCGCCGGAGCGGTCTTCTTCTACGAGATCGCCAGCCCGTGCGTCTACAACCCTCCCGAGGTCTGCAACGGCCTCGATGACGACTGCGACGGCGCGGTGGACGGGCCGGGCAGCGAGGCGTCCTGCAGTCTTCCGAACGCGGCCCCCGCCTGCGTCGCGGGGGCGTGCGCCGTGGTGGCCTGCAATGACGGCTACGGTGACTGCGACGCCGCGGCGGCGAATGGCTGCGAGGCCTCGCTCGGCGTCATGCAGAGCACTTCCCCCTCGAGCCTGTGGGCCGGCGACCCGAACCCGGACAAGGATCTGGCGCCGGGGTTCCTCCGGGTCGCCACGATCAAGAACTGCGGCGGGTGCGGTGTCACCTGCGACGACGGGATTTCCTGCACCACCGACCTGTGCGTCCCGGCCCAGCAGGCCGGCGGAATGGTGGGGACCTGCCGGCACTACAAGCGCAGCCAGTGCTCCGAGGCGCGCTGCGGCAGCGGGCCGCTGCCGCCCGGGACGCCGATCCCGGGAGACGCCGCCTGCACCGGCCCTGACAGCGACGGCGACGGGCTCCCCGACCCCTGGGAGACGCCCCAGCCGAATCCGTACGACGCAAGCATCGCCCCGATCGGCATCGACCTCGACTGTGACGGTCAGATCAGCGCCTCCGACAACGACTTCATCTACTCGGATCCGCCGGCAGGGCCCGCCGTCAAGGACGTCTACCTGAAGCTCGCCTCGATGGCGCAGGGCCCCTCGGACAGCGGGAGCCACGCGCCCCGGCCGGGAGTCGTGGAAGCGGTCGTCGCGGCGTTCAGCCGCCAGGGGATCGACATGCACGTCGATCCTCTGATTGCGGACGTGCCGCACTTTGGCACGGTCTCCTTCGGGGGGACCGCCACCGAGTGCACCGGAGCGGACAGCACGACGGTTGCCAATCTCAAGACACCCGTTTTCGACCCGAAGGAAAAGTATGTGAAGCGGTTCTTCGTATTCGGCCACGACTCGTGCGCCAACGCCGGAAACGGGAACTCCGGGGTGGCGGAGATTCTCGGCAACGACGGCATCGTCAGTCTCGGAACATTCACCTACACCGGTACGCCCACCGAAGTGACCGAGCAGCGGATACGCGCGGAGGCCGGCACGCTCATGCACGAGCTCGGGCACAATCTCGGGCTCGATCACGGCGAGACCGACTCCCCCTGCACGCCGGCTCCCTGCGACTCGTCCAGGGCGCAGAAGCCGAACCACATCTCCTCGATGAACTTTTCCTATCAGTTGAACGGCATCCCGCGCGCCGCGACCCCTGGCACCCTCTCGCCCCCCGATCCCGAGGTCCCCTGGCGGGTCGATTTCTCCCCCGCCGCACTGGGGACGCTCGACGAGGCGCACCTGAACGAGATCGACGGGCTGGCCGGCGCCGCCCCCCCGTACGACCGGGATGTCGCCCGCTACTACTGCCTCGGACAGGGGCCGCTCTTTGCGCCGGGGCAGGGGCCGATCGACTGGAACTGCGACCACGTCTTCAGTCCGAGCGCGATCTCCGACATCGACAATGACGGAACCCTCGTGTCCCTGCCCGGCGCCCAGGAGTGGGGCCACCTCGATTTCCGCTTCCAGTGCACCCCGGCATTCGCCGATGGCCCAACGGACCCCGCCCTGGTCACTCCGGGGGAGCTGACCCTCGCCGTGGCAGTGGCGCGGGGCCTGCTGCCGGGGCCGCCCCCCTGTCTGACCAGCGCCGACTGCGACGACGGCGTGTTCTGCAACGGTGCAGAGACCTGCCAGCCCGCCACCGGGGTGTGTCAGCCGGGGGCGCCGCCGTCGTGCGACGACGGCAACTCGTGCACGTCCGATGCCTGCTCCACGGCGACGAACTCCTGCCTCCACACCTTCGCGCCGACCGGCATGCCCTGCGACGACGGCGCCTGGTGCACCGTCGGTGAGGCCTGCACGAACGGCGTGTGCCGCGGGGGCGCGCCGCGCGACTGCGACGATGGCCTGCCTTGCACGGCCAACGCCTGCATCGAGAGTCAGCAGGCCTGTGTCGTCACCGCGTGCACGACCGCGCCGTGCTTCTCCACGCCTGTGGGCCCCGGGAGCCCCGCCGGCGATCCCAAGAGCGACCGATCGATCGTCCCCGCCGGCGTCCCCTCCTCCACCTTCTTCGTCAAGGGGAGCGCTCTCTATGCCCTCCGGGACGCGGCCGATCCGACCGGCCCGGCCGGCAGCGTCAAATGGACCTGGAACAGTCCAACGGGTCAGACGCTCAACAACTTCCCGGCTCCGGTTGCGCTGAGCAATGGGGCGGGCGAATACCTCTACGTCGGCTCGACGGACGGCTTCGTTTACAAGGTCCGCGCCTCCGACGGCGCGCAGACCGCGCAGGCAGATACCCGGCGCTCCTCGTGCCCCCTGGATCAGATCGTCGCGACGCCGGCGGTGCAGCTCTACCGCTTCTCGAACGCGGCCTGGCAGGGCGAGATGGACAGCCACCCGGGGCATGGACAGGACGACGTCGTCTTCGTCATCACGCGCAACCAGTGCGGTGACGCGACGCACAACCGGGTCTTCGCCTACTACGCCTCGGATCTTTCGCCCAAGGCGATCTTCAACAACCTCGGCAACTTCCAGGTCGATTACGGCTCCGAGGGGTGCGCCGTGGACTACGCGAACAACCGCCTGTACTGCGGGACCAACCTGAACCCTCTCCTGCAGACGCCGAGCACGCTCTGGGCTTTCGACAGCACGACGGTCCAGGTCATCTGGTCGGGCAATGCCGGCTCAGTCCTCAACCGGCCGATGCTCAAGGGAGGCCGGATCTACGTCGCCGCCAGGGACGGCTCGATCATGGCCTACGACCCGGCCGGCAGCCCCACCGGCAACCTGCAGCGACTCTGGACCACGCCGGCGGTGGTGCCGGCGCCGGTCCTCAGGAACCCCTGGGTCGAGTTCCGGCCGCCCGCCGGCTTGAACACGATCTTCGTCGTGGACGGCGCGGGGAGGCTGCATCGCTTCACGGACCAGGGGGCCCAGGCCACGATCGACTGGGTGCTGCCCGCCGGCCCGGGGCTGCAGTTCGTCACCATGCCGATTTTCGCCCCGGGGATCGAGCGCGTGTACCTGGGACGGAACGATGGTTTCCTGCAGCAAGTCAACGCCACCACCGGAGCCGCGATGACGGCCGTTCCGTTCGCGCCTCCCGGCATCGTCTCCGATCCCGGTCTCGATCTGCCGGCAGGGAGCCCCTACGGATGGCTGACGGTCGCCTCGGGCGGCACGGTCGGAGGGGTGACCGGATTCTGCGCCCCGCTGCCATAGGGCCGCACTTCATACAGGCTACGCGTGCCGGGGCGGAGAGTCGTCCGTCCTATGCTCCGCCGGTGACTGCGGCGCCCCTCCGCCTCTGACGTCAGCCCTGAAATCGAGGCAACCTCTGGATTTGAGCCCTGTCACGCGGGGGGGCCGGGTGTGTTCCCTCTGGAACATGCCTTGCTGTGCGGTCCCCAAATGCTCTCGTGGACCGAAGGAGGAAAGGCGGCCGCGGCGCCGCGCACGCTCGGGCTCGATGCCGCCGCGGCGATCGTGGTGGGGGAAATCGTCGGCGTCG
>Ga0111539_10002193_pt1 | contig 26069 bp, 13 predicted proteins | sample RhiMethybrSRZTD1_FD_79667 | JGI IMG/M metagenome (GOLD analysis project Ga0111539, IMG submission 79667) | Populus rhizosphere microbial communities from Tennessee, USA - Rhizosphere MetaG P. TD hybrid SRZTD1 (version 2) (version 2) | ecosystem: Host-associated > Plants > Roots > Rhizosphere >...
GCGTGAACCTCACCGGCAGCGATATCGAGCTGGGGGTCGACGGCTCGAATGTCCAGACCGTCGGACTCCGGTTCACCAACCTCACGATCCCGCCCGGCTCCACGATCTCGTCCGCGTTCGTGCAGTTCGCCGCGGACGAGGTCTGGTCGGTCGCGACCAGCCTCACGTTCGCGGGCGAAGCCAGCGACAACGCGGCCGCGTTCACGAGCGCGGCCTCGAACGTCTCGGGTCGGCCGCGCACGACGGCCACGGTCGCCTGGGCTCCAGTGCCCTGGACGGTCGTCAATGAAGTGGGACCCAACGAGAAGACACCCGACCTCAAGACCATCGTGCAGCAGGTCGTGAGCCGCCCGGGTTGGGCCTCGGGCAATGCGCTCGCCTTGGTGGTCACGGGCACCGGCACCCGCACTGCGGTCGCCTTCGACACCAACCCCGCGCTCGCGGCCAAGCTGATCGTCAACTATCAGGCTGGCACGCCAGTCAACCAACCGCCGGTCGTCAACGCCGGCCCCGACATCAACGCCGGGCTCTCGACGCCTGCGCACATCGTGGGCAGCGTCACCGACGACGGCCTGTCTGGTCCGCTGACAATCGCATGGAGCAAGCTCACGGGCCCCGGCACCGCGACGTTCGCGCCGGCAAATGCAGCCGTGACCGACGTCACGTTCTCGCTGGAGGGCAGCTACACGCTCCAGCTCAGCGCCAGCGATGGCCAATACACGGTCAACGACACGGTCGCGGTCACGGTGGCGACGGCAGTACCAGTCACGCTGAACCTGTCCGTCGTGACCGGCAACGACGACGCGGAGCAGCGCGGTTCTTCGATGGACCGCGGTGGCCCGAGTCTCGAGATGGTGATGAACGGCACGACGAGCCAGTTCATCGGCATCCGGTTCACCGGCGTCACGATCCCGGCCGGCGCGGTCGTCACGTCGGCGTATCTGCAGTTCACCAACGCGGTGAACAACTCGACCGTGGCCAGCCTCGTGGTTTCCGGCCAGGCCGCCGACAACGCGATAGGGTTCGGGAACGGCAACAACGACATCTCGAACCGACCTCGCACGACCGCCACGGTGGCCTGGGCACCAGTGGCTTGGACCACCGTCGGTGCGGCCGGCGTCGACCAGCGCACTCCCGACCTCACGAGCGTCGTGCAGCAGGTCGTGAGCCGCCCGGGTTGGGTCTCGGGCAATGCGCTCGTGTTCATCATCACGGGCACGGCTGGCACGCGCTCCGCGACGTCCTTCAACGGGAGCAGCACCAACCAACCGAAGCTCGTCCTCACCTACCATCTGTGAGACGAGCCCGGGGCGCATGCCCCGGTAGACGACGCCGTCCGGACCTCGCGCCGGAACGGACCTGAACAACCCCTGCCGCGGCTGACCGCGGCAGGGGTTGTGTCACGAAATCGCCAGCGGTTGCGGGCAATGGGCGCAGACACGATCGCGCCATCGGCCATCGAGACGCACCACGTCTCACAATGGGAGGCACTGCCGGGCGCAGGCGGCAGCGACACGGGCAGGTGATAGCGTTGACCATTCCTTGGGGAGAGGGCGACCTTTGGGACCCCTACCTCGCCCCCCTCTTGGCCCCTTCCCTGGCCTGTTCTTTTCCAATGCGTACTCTGTTCTCCGTCTGTCTGGCTGCAACGGCTCTGGTTGCACAATCAAGTCCTGTCATCGACGAGCCTCATCTGGCAGGCGTTCTCGAACCCCTCGCCGCCGCGCAGTTCCTGCTGCCGCTTCATGGGTTCACTTCGGCGCAGCTCGCTTATTCTCCTGTGCCTTGTCCTGCGCTGCGAGCCGGCGATTCTGCGCTCTACGTGCCGGACCCGCTGTTGTGTTCTGCGAGCTACGCCGGTGCAGACGTGGCGCAGCTCGTGTGCGCCGTGCCGCAGGGCGTCATCGTGCTGCTCGATGCCTCGTCGTCGCTGGCGCTTCATGTGATGGCAGTTCCTGCAGGGACCTGGTCGATGCCGACCGGAATCTGCATCGACGGCGCGAGGGAGCAGGTCGTGTTGCTCGATTCTGCCCAGCCGAGCTTGCTGCGCATCGCGCTCGCGGACCTGCGCGCGGGAAACGCGCAGTTCACGTGGACGGCGCTTCCTTCGGCCTGGAGCGCGGTCAGGGGCATCGCCTTCGACAGCGAACGTGATCGCATCGTCGGCTTCGACCCGACAACGGGCGACCTGCTGCAACACACCGCGTCCGAGCCGAGCCTCGTCGCCGGATCGCTGCGGCCCATTCCAGCAGTGTGTTCGTTCGGCTTCGCGCCGGCCCAGAGCCTCACCGGCGGCAGCGTCGACCTCGACCTGTTCGTCACGAGTGGCGACGAACGCATGATGACCGACCGGTGGACGTGGAATGCCGCGACGACCGACGACGAGATCGCGACGCTGCGCACCACCGTGTCGACGAGCACGTGGGTGCCGCCGTGCCCGGACCCGGCAGCGGTCACCTACGATGCGCTCTACGACCGGCTCGTGGTCGCCGACAGCGAGGTCGACGAAATGACGATCTACCAGGGCGCCAACGTGTTCGAGACGAGCCGCACCGGTGTGCTCTCGCGCACGAGCACGACAGTGGCCTACACGCCCGAACCGTCGGGGATGACGCTCGACCCGCTGACGCGGACGTTCTACTTCTGCGACGACGACAAGGACAAGATCTTCGTCGTCGCCACGGGACCGGACGGGTTGCTGCACACGGCGGACGATTCCCTGCGTTCGTTCAGCGTGCGGAACTTCTGCGCCGACGCGGAGAGCCTCGCCTTCGACCCCGCGACGGGAACTCTGTGGATCGCGGGTGGCGTCGACAATCTGCTGCACAAGCTGCGGCCTGGCGCCAACGGGATCTTCGACGGCACGCCGCCGAACGGTGACGACGTGCTCGCCAGTTTCGACATGGTGCCGTTCGGAGTGACGAACCTCGGCGGTGTCGCGCTCCGCTCCGCCGACGGTGGCATCTACGTGCTGGGCCTGCCGAAGATGCGGCTCCTGCACCTGAACGACCAGGGGCAGCTCGTGCGCGTGATCAACCTGCCGGCCACCTCGATGGTCCGGCCCGCGGGTCTCGTGTTCGCACCGAGCACGGTCGGGGCCGGTGACAGCCTGTATCTGGTCGACCGCGGCCACGACAACGATCTCGAGCCAACCGAGAACGACGGCAAGATGCGTCAGTACACGTTGCCGGCGCCCGTGGTCGCCAACCAGCCGCCGATCGTGAACGCCGGACCCGACGTCGCCGCGTTGACGACTTCGCCGGCGCACCTCGTGGGCTCCGGGTCCGATGACGGCCTGCCTTCCGGTCTCCTGACGATCCAATGGAACCCGGTCTCGGGTCCTGGCACGGCCTCGTTCACGGCGCCAACGCAAACCGCGACCGACGTCTCGTTCTCCGCCGCGGGCAGCTACACCCTCGAGCTCAGCGCCTTCGACGGCGAGCTCGTGAGCGTAGACACGGTCGTGGTCACGGTGACGCAGCCGAACTTCGCGCCCGTCGTCGATGCCGGACCCGACGCCAACACCCTGTTGACGTCGGCGGCCCACCTCGCGGGCAATGTCAGCGACGACGGCCTGCAAGGCCCGCTGACGATCCAGTGGAGCAAGCTCTCGGGCCCTGGCACGGCGACGTTCACGGCGCCGAATCAGGCCGTGTGCGACGTCGCGTTCTCCGCGGTGGGCAGCTACACGCTCCAGCTCAGCGCCTTCGATGGCGAGCTCACGAGCGCGGACACGGTCGTCGTCGCGGTGACGCAAGCCAACCTCGCGCCCGTCGTCAATGCCGGGCCCGACGTCAGCACCGTGATGCCATCGGCGGCGCACCTCGTGGGCACCGCCAGCGACGACGGCCTGCAGAGCCCACTGGCGATCCAGTGGCGCAAGGTCTCGGGCCCTGGCACCGCGACCTTCACGGCGCCGGCGCAAACCGTGACCGACGTCTCGTTCTCGCTCGCGGGCAGCTACACGCTCGAGCTCAGCGCGTTCGATGGCCAGCTCACGAGCACCGATACGGTCGTCGTCACGGCGCAGCCCGCGGCGGCCAACATCACGCTGAATCGGGCCATCTCGAACGGCAACGACGACGCCGAAGAGAGGTTGAACAAGATCGACCGCAGCAGCAGCACCCTCGAGATGGTGCAGGACGGCACGGTGAACCAGGTCGTCGGCCTCCGGTTCACGAGCGTCACGATTCCGAAGGGCGCCGTCATCACGTCGGCGTATCTGCAGTTCACGACGGAGAAGGTCACGTCGATCCCGACTCAGCTCTCGATCGTCGGCCAGGCCAGCGACAACGCGGGCGCGTTCCAGACGTCGGCCCTCAACATCTCGAGCCGCCCGGACACCACGGCCGGAGTCGCGTGGGCACCGGCGCCGTGGACGGTCGTCGGTCAGGCCGGCCTCGACCAGCGCACGCCGGACCTCGCGAGCATCGTGCAGGAGATCACGAACCGCGCCGGCTGGCTCTCCGGTAACGCGATGGTGTTCGTGATCACGGGGACCGGCTGCCGCACGGCGACCTCCTACAACAAGAACCACGCTGCCGCGGCGAAGCTCGTCGTCACCTACCACATGTGAACGATGGAGCCGGGCAGCGCCGAGGCGCTGCCCCGCCTGCGGCGGCAAGAGCGGAACGGTCCCCGGCTCTGCGGGCGGGCCATGCGTGGGCACAACGCGCAGGACCGCTGGCTGCCGCGCCTCCGACCGCTGTCCTCCGATCGCGTGAGCAGGCTGAGCCGGAATGGACCCTACGGCACAGACCTGTGGCCCTGCGACGGCCCTCGTCCTCACGATGGGTGCGCACCTGCGACATCGATTCGCTTTCCCATGCGCACCCTCCTCGGCGTGTTCCTGGCCGGATCGGTTCTGTCTGCGCAGTCCAACCCTGACGAGCCGATCCTGGCGGGAGTTCTCGATCCCTTCGCCGCCGCGCAGTTCCTGCTGCCGGTCCATGGCTTCTCGGCAACGCAGCTCGCGTTCTCGCCGATGCCGCATCCGGCGCTGCGAGCCGGCGCATCGACCGTCTACGCACCAGATCCGCTGTTGTGTTCGGCGAGCTACGTCGGTGCCGACCTCGAGCAAGTCGTGTTCGCCGTGCCACAAGGCGACATCGTGCTGCTCGATGCTTCGTCGTCCCTCGCGTTGCACGTGCTCGCTGTTCCGGCCGGAACGTGGTCCCGGTTGGCAGGAATCTGCATCGACCGCGCGCGCGAGCAGGTCGTGATGCTCGATGCCGCCCAGCCGAGGTTCCTGCGCATCGATCTCGCGGATCTGCGCGCGGGAACCGCGCAGTTCCAGTGGAGATCGCTGCCGCCGGCGTGGAGCGGGGTCAGGGGCATCGCGTTCGACGTCGCGCGCGATCGCATCGTCGGCCTCGACCCCACCACCGGCGACCTGCTGCAGTACTCGGCGACCGCCGAAACCGCGAACGCCGGGTCGCTGCGACCTTTGGCTGCGGTGCGCACGTTCGCCTTCGCACCGACCCTGAACCTCTCGCAACCCGGCGTCGACCTCGACCTGTTCGTCACGTGTGGCGACCAGCGCATGCTGACCGACGAGTGGACGTGGCATGCGGGGGGAACCGACGTCGAGACTGCGGCGCTGATCGCAACCGTGATGACGAGCACCTGGTCGCCACCGAGCCCAGATCCGTCGGGGATCACCTACGACGCCCTGCACGGTCGGCTCGTGATCTCCGACAGCGAGGTCGAGGAGATGACGATCTACGCGGGCGCCAACTTGTTCGAAAGCAGCCGCACCGGTGCCCTCGCACGATCGACCACGACGGTGGCCTACACGCCCGAGCCGTCGGGCATGACCATCGACAGCGCCACGCAGACGTTCTACTTCAGTGACGACGACCAGGATCGGGTCTGGGTCGTGCGCGCGGGACCAGACGGGCTGGTGAACACCGCGGACGACTTGCGCCGTTCGTTCTCGGTCCTCAACTTCTGCATCGACGCCGAGAATCTCGCGTTCGACAACGCGACGGGAACGCTGTGGATCGCCGGTGGCATCACGAATGTCGTGCACCGGCTGCGGCCAGGCCCCAACGGGATCTTCGACGGCACCACACCCAACGGTGACGACGTCATCACCACTTTCGACCTCGCCGGGTTCGGAGTGACCGATCCGAGCGGCATCGCAGTCCGTGCGGGCGACGGGGGCATCTACGTGCTGGGCCTGCCGAGGACCCGGCTCTTGCACCTGAACCGCGTGGGACAGTTCGTGCGCGCCGTCACCCTGCCGGGCACGTCGATGGTCAGACCGCAGGGCATCGTGTTCGCTCCGAGCACGGTCGGCACCGGGGACAGCCTGTTCCTCGCCGACCGCGGCATCGACAACAACTTCGATCCAAACGAGAACGACGGCAAGTTGCGCGAGTACGCGATTCCCGCGCTGGCGCCGATCAACATGCCGCCGGTCGTCGATGCCGGGCCCAACGTCACCATCGCGCCTGCCGGGTCGGCGCACCTCGAAGGCACCATCGAGGACGACGGCCTGCCTGGCGGTCCGGTGACGCTGGCCTGGACCAAACTCTCAGGCCCGGGCACCGCGTCCTTCACGGCGCCGACGCAAGCCGTGACCAACGTCTCGTTCTCGGTCGCGGGCAACTACACGCTCCAACTCAGCGCCTTCGATGGCGAGCTCACGAGCACGCACACGGTCGCGGTCACCATGCTGCCACAGGCGACAACGCTCAATCGGGCCATCTTGAAGGACGACGACGATGCGGAGCAGAGAGGCACTCTCGTCGACCGTGTCGGCAGCAGTCTCGAGCTGGTGATGTCGGGCACGGTGAACCAGGTCGTCGGACTGCGCTTCATCGGCGTCACGATTCCGCACGGCGCCATCGTCACGTCGGCGCATCTGCAGTTCACCGCCAAGAGGAGCACCTCGTCCGCGACCCAGCTCGTGATCGCCGGCGAGGCCAGCGACGACGCGGCTGAGTTCTCGAGCGCAGCCAACGACATCTCGAGCCGAACTCGCACCACGGCCACGGTCGCCTGGGCACCCGCGCCTTGGACTACCGTCGATCAGGCCGGGCCCAACCAGCGCACCCCTGACCTCGCGAGCATCGTGCAGGAGATCGTGAGCCGCCCGGGCTGGGTTTCGGTCCATGCGATGGTCTTCGTCATCACAGGGACGAGTGGCACTCGCGCAGCGTACTCCCACGACGGGAGCCACTCCCGAGCACCAAGGCTCGTCGTCAGCTACCACATGTGAACGACTCGGTCCCACTTTGGAACTCGCCGATCGACTGAGACAGCATCGGTCCGGGCAGGTGATAGGGTTGATCATCCCTCAGGAGACGGAGCCCCTCGGGGACCCTTCACTCGCTCCCTCCTGGCCGCTCGCCGGCCTGTTCTTTTCCGATGCGCACTCTCTTCGCCACGTGTCTGGCTGCAACCGCTCTGGTTGCTCAGTCAACTCCTGTCATCGACGAACCTCATCTGGCAGGCGTTCTCGAACCCGCCGCCGCCGCGCAGCTGTTGCTGCCGGTCCAGGGGTTTCCTGCATCGATGCTCGCCTATTCTCCGGTGCCTTATCCTGCGCTGCGAGCCGGCGATTCGGTGCTCTACGTGCCGGACCCGCTGTTGTGTTCTGCGAACTACGCCGGTGCAGACGTGGCGCAGCTCGTGTGCGCCGTGCCGCAGGGTGTCATCGTGCTGCTCGATGCCTCGTCGTCGCTGGCGCTTCATGTGATGGCAGTTCCTGCAGGGACCTGGTCGATGCCGACCGGAATCTGCATCGACGGCGCCAGGGAGCAGGTCGTGCTGCTCGATTCTGCCCAGCCGAGCTTGCTGCGCATCGCGCTCGCGGACCTGCGCGCGGGAAACGCGCAGTTCACGTGGACCGCGCTGCCGTCCGCCTGGAGCGCGGTCAGGGGCATCGCGTTCGACAGCGAGCGTGATCGCGTCGTCGGTCTCGACCCGACTACGGGCGACCTGCTGCAACACACCGCGTCCGAGCCGAGCCTCGTCGCCGGATCGCTGCGGCCGCTGGCTACGGTGTTCTCGTTCGGCTTCGCGCCGGCCGTGAACCCCTCGACCGGCAGCGTCGACGTCGACCTGTTCATCACGAGTGGCGACGAACGCATGCTGACCGACCGGTGGACATGGAATGCCGTGACGACCGACGACGAGACCGCGACGCTGCGCGCCACCGTGCTGACGAGCTCGTGGGTGCCGCCGAGCCCCGATCCGTCGGGCATCGCCTACGATGCGCTCAACGATCGGCTCGTGATCAGCGACAGCGAGGTCGACGAGATGACGATCTACGCGGGCAAGAACGTCTTCGAAACCAGTCGCACCGGCGTTCTCTCACGCACGACCACGACAGTGGGCTACTCGAACGAACCGACCGGAGTGACGCTCGACGCTGCCACGCGCACGTTCTACATCACCAACGATGACGCCGACGAGATCGACGTCGTCTCGACGGGACCAGACGGGTTGCTGCACACGGCGGACGACACCGTGCGTCCGTTCAGCGTGCGCAACTTCTGCCCCGACGCGGAGAGCCTCGCCTTCGACAGCGCGACGGGCACGCTGTGGATCGCCGGTGGCCTTTCGAATCTGCTGCACAAGCTGCGGCCGGGCCTCAACGGGTATTTCGACGGCACGCCGCCGAACGGTGACGACGTGCTCGCCAGTTTCGACCTCGCGCAGTACGGAGTGACGAATGCAGGTGGTGTCGCACTGCGTTCCGGCGATGGCGGCATCTACGTGCTCGGCATCCCGAAGACGCGCGTCATTCACCTGAATGCGCTCGGACAGCTCATTCGGGTGATCAACCTGCCGAGCACCTCGATGGTCAGACCCCAGTCGATCGTGTTCGCTCCGAGCACGGTCGGAGGCGGCGACAGCCTGTTCCTCGTCGACCGCGGCCACGACAACGACGTCGATCCGCTCGAGAACGACGGCAGGATGCGCGAGTACGCGATGCCTGCGCCGGTGCAGATCAACCAGCCGCCGGTCGTCAATGCCGGGCCCGACGTCAACACGACGACCACGAGCCCGGCACACCTCGCCGGCAGCGTCGGCGACGACGGCCTGTCTGGCCCGCTCACGAAGCAATGGAGTCAGCTCGCGGGCCCGGGCACGGCGTTCTTCACGGCGCCAACCCAACCCGTTACCGACGTCTCGTTCTCCGCCGCTGGCAACTACACGCTGCAGCTCAGCTCTTCCGATGGCGAGTTCTCGAGCAGTGACACGGTCGACGTCTCCGTGCAGGAACCGCCGCCCGGCACCATCCTGGAAGTGGCCGTCGCGGCCAGCTGGGACGACGCCGAAGAACAGCCGACCACGACGGTCCGTTCCAGCGCCGATCTCGACATGGTGGTCGACGGCACGATCAATCAGGTCATCGGATTGCGGTTCTTGAACCTCGCGATCCCGCCTGGTGCCACGATCGCGTCCGCGTATGTGCAGTTCACGACGGACTCGGCCAACTCGTCAGCGACGCAGCTCACGCTCGCCGGACAGGCCAGTGACAACCCGCCCACGTTCCTGACGAACATCGGCAACATCTCGACGCGACCGCGCACGACGGCGACGGTCCCGTGGGCTCCCGTGGCTTGGTCCGTGGTCGGTGAAGCCGGCCCCAACCAGCGCACGCCCGAGCTCGCGAGCATCGTGCAGGAGATCACGAACCGCCCGGGTTGGCTCTCGGGCAATGCGCTCGTGTTGGTGATCACGGGCACTGGTTGCCGCAACGCGTCCACCTGGGACCGCGCCGCCACGCTCGCGCCAAAGCTCGTCGTCCGCTACCTGACCTCGGCGCCGATCAACCAACCGCCCGCCGTCAACGCCGGGCCCGATGTCACGGCCGTGATCACGACCGCGGCTCAGCTCTCGGGCACCGTCACCGACGACGGCCTGCCCGGCCCGCTGACGATCCAGTGGAGCAAGCTCTCGGGTCCCGGCACGGTGACCTTCACGGGTCCGAATCAGGCCGTGACCAACGTCACGTTCTCGGCCCTCGGCACCTACACCTGTCAGCTCAGCGCCTTCGATGGCGAGTTCACGCGAACGGACACGGTCGTCGTCACGGTGCAGGCATCCAACCAGGCGCCGGCCGTCAACGCCGGCCCCGATGTCGCTACCGCGATCACGTCGTCGGCGCACCTCGCGGGCACCGCCAGCGACGACGGCCTGGCCGCCCCGCTGTCGATCCAGTGGAGCATGCTCTCCGGCCCGGGCACGGCGACGTTCACGGCGCCAGCGCAAGCCGTGTCCGACGTCTCGTTCTCGGCCGTGGGCAGCTACACGCTGCAGCTCAGCGCCTTCGATGGTGAGTTCACGAGCACGGACACTGTCGTGGTCACGGTGACGCCGGCCAACCAAGCGCCCGTCGTGAATGCCGGACCCGACCTCAGCACCGTGATGCCGGCGGCGGCGCACCTCGTGGGCACCGTGAGCGACGACGGCATGCTGAGCCCGCTTACGATCCAGTGGCGCAAGGTCTCGGGACCTGGCACCGCGACCTTCACGGCGCCGGCTCAACCCGTGACCGACGTCTCGTTCTCGCTCGCGGGCAGCTACACGCTCGAGCTCAGCGCCTTCGATGGCGGGTTCACGAGCACGGACACGGTCGTCGTCACGGCACAGCAATCTGCTGGCGTGACCTTCGAGCGCGCCATCAGCAGCGGCAACGACGACGCCGAAGAGAGGGGCAACAAGATCGACCGCGGCAGCGACACTCTCGAGATGGTGGTCGACGGCACGGTGAACCAGGTCGTCGGCCTCCGGTTCACGAACGTCGTGATTCCGAAGGGCGCCGTCATCACGTCGGCGTATCTGCAGTTCACGACCGAGAAGGCCACGTCGATCCCGACCCAGCTCTCGATCGTCGGCGAGGCCAGCAACAACGCGAGCTCGTTCCGCACGTCGGCGCTGAACATCTCGAGCCGCCCCGACACCGCGGCCAGCGTCGGCTGGGCACCGGCACCGTGGACCGTCATCGGTCAGGCTGGTCTCGACCAGCGCACGCCGGACCTCGCGAGCATCGTGCAGGAGATCACGAACCGCGCGGGCTGGGCCACCGGCAACGCGATGGTGTTCACGATCTCGGGGACCGGCTGCCGCACTGCGACCTCCTACAACCAGAGGCGCGCTGCCGCGCCGAAGCTCGTCGTCACCTACCACATGTGAGCGATCGGGCCGGGGCAGCGATCGAGCGCTGCCCCGCCTGCGGCTGCACTGCCGAGCCGCATGTCGGGTGTTTGCAACTGGCGTTGTCGCGCCCGGTCTCACAATGAACAGATCCCGGTCCGCAGCCGGACTGCGGTGTGAGAGTGGAGATAACTTTGGGGGTCCCCCTGGCGATCCCCTCGCCCTGCCTGGCCGCATCGCGGCGGCTGCCCCCCATGCGCACTCCTTTCGTCCTTTGTCTCGCTGCAACGGCACTCGTTGCGCAATCAGGCTCGCGCATCGACGAGCCCCGGCTGCCGAGCCTTGCGGGATCCATCGCCCCAGCGCAGCTGCCGCGCAGCAACACGAGCGATCGCTGCGCGATCGACACCGAGTACAAGAGCGCGGACACGGTCGTCGCCCCGTTTCGGCAAGGGAACCAACCACCCGTCGTCAAGGCCGGGCCCGACATCAACATCGTGATCACGTCTTCGGCGCACCTCGCAGGCGCCGCCGAAGACGACGGCCTGCCTGGCCGCATGCTGGCGGTCCATTGGAACCTGCTCGCAGGCCCTGGCACCGCGACCTTTACTGCGGCAACACAACCCGCGACCGACGTCTCGTTCTCCGTCGCGGGCAGCTACACGCTCGAGCTCAGTGCCTTCGATGGCGATGTCACGAGCTCGGACACGGTCGTCGTCACGGTGCAGGATCTTCCTGTCACCCTGGAGCGGACCATAACGAGCGGCAACGACGACGTCGAACAGGGGCCCGTCAAGGTGGACCGCAGCAGCAGATTCCTCGAGATGGGGACGGACGGCGCCGTGAGCCAGGTCGTCGGGCTCCGATTCCAGGACGTTGCGATTCCGCGCGGTGCCGTGATCTGGTCGGCGCACCTGCAGTTCACCAGCGAGAGGACCGCGACGATCCCGACGCAGCTCAGGATCTGCGGGGAGGCCAGCGACAACGCCGCCCCCTTCAATCCCGCGCACAGCATCTTGTCACGGCCTGCCACCAAAGCAGCCGTGTTTTGGGCTCCCGCGGCCTGGCGCATCGTCCAAGAGGCCGGCGCGGATCAGCGCTCTCCGAACCTCAAGAGCATCGTGCAGGAGATCACGAGCCGTCCGGGCTGGAGCGCCGGCAACTCGATGGTGCTCGAGATCACGGGGACTGGCAGCCGCACTGCGACTTCCTACGAGAAGAAGCCGAACGCCGCCGCGAAGCTCATCGTCACCTACCGCCAGTGACGACGCCGGCAGATTGCTCGCCTCGCCGCTCGTGAGCTCGTCGCGCAAGCGCGTCTGTCGAGCCGCATCTCGGCCGCACTGTTCGCGAGCAGACTCGCGTTGCGCACGCGACGCCTCATTGCAAGCCGCGCATCGGGAGCACCCAATCTCACAATGGAATTCACTGCGCGCCGCAAACGGCCACGACATTCGGGCAGAGGTAACGTTGAGCATCAACGGGGGAAGATCCCCCTGACCCCTTCGCTCTGTCGCCGCTTACAGGCCTGAGCTTTGTATATGCGCACGCCTCTCACTATGTGTCTCGCAGCAACGGCTCTCGTTGCACAATCGGGCTCGGTTATCGACCCGCCCCAGCTGGCCGGAGTCCTCGAACCCGCCGCCGCCTCGCAGTTCCTCCTGCCTGCTCATGGGTTCACTGCGGCGGAGCTCGCCTACTCACCGGTGCCCTACCCGGCGCTCGTGGCTGGTGGATCAGCGCTCTACGTGCCGGATCCGATGCTGTGTTCGGCGAACTACGCCGGTCCTGATGTCGAGCAGCTCGTGTGCGCCGTGCCGGAGGGTGCCATCGTTCTGCTCGATGCCTCGTCGTCGCTCGCGTTGTACGTGCTCGGCGTTCCTGCGCTGACGTGGTCGTCGCCGACGGGCCTCTGCATCGACGGCAAGCAGCAGCAGGTCGTTCTGCTCGACGCCGCGGTGCCGAGCTTGCTGCGCCTCGATCTCGCGGATCTGCGCGCCGGAAAGGCGCAGTTCACGTCGGAGCTGTTGCCGGCCGCGTGGAGCAACGTCAAGGGAATCGCCTTCGACTCCGCGCATGACCGCATCCTCGGCTTCGACCCGTCGACGGGCAACTTGCTGCAGCACTCGGCGGTCGAACCGAGCATCGAAGCTGGCGAGCTGCGGCCCTTGTCTGCGGTGTTCTCGTTCGGCTTCGCGCCGACCGTCAACGGCTACCAGGACTTGTTCGTCACGAGCGGCAGCGAAGGCATGCTGACCGACCAGTGGACGTGGAATCTCGCGACGAGCGACGACGAGACGGCGACGCTCCGCGCGACCATCTTGACGAGCACGTTCACGCCGCCCAGCCCGGACCCGTCGGGACTCACCTACGATGCGCTCAACGATCGGCTCGTGATGACCGACAGCGAGGTCGACGAAATGCCCATCTACGCGGGCAAGAACGCGTTCGAGATGAGTCGCACCGGCGTCGTGGCGCGCTCGACTACGACCTTGGCCTACACCCCCGAACCCGCGGGACTGACCCTCGACCCCACGAAGCGCGAGTTCTACATCAGTGACGACGACAAGGACAAGGTCTTCGTCGTGGGCGAGGGAGCAGACGGCTTGCTGAACACGGCGGACGATTCACTCCGTTCGTTCAGTGTGCGCAACTTCTGCCCCGACGCGGAGGGCCTCGCGTTCGACGGTGCGCGCGGCGTCCTGTGGATCGCCGGCGGTGCCGACAACAAGCTGCACAAGCTGCAGGCGGGCGCCAACGGAATCTTCGACGGCACTGCGCCGAACGGTGACGACGTGCTCACGAGTATCGACCTGGCCCCGTTCGGAGTGACGAATCCGAGCGCGGTCGCGCTGCGTTCCGGCGATGGCGGCCTCTACGTGCTCGGCATCCCGAAGACGCGGCTCATCCACATGAATCACCTGGGCCAGCTCGAGCGCGTGGTCATTCTGCCCAGCACCTCGATGGTCAGGCCCCAGAACATCGTGTTCGCACCGAGCACGGTCGGGACCAGCGAAAGCCTGTTCCTCACCGACCGCGGCCACGACAACGACGTCGAGCCGACCGAGAACGACGGCAAGATGCGCGAATACGGGATGCCCGCGGCCGCGCAGATCAACCAGCCGCCGATCGTGAACGCTGGGCCCGATGCCGGCGGGCTGACAACCTCGGCGGCGCACCTCGCGGGCACGGCCAGCGACGACGGCCTGCCTTCGGGATCGCTGGCGTTCGACTGGCACATGGTCTCGGGCCCGGGCAACGCGTCCTTCACGGCACCGGCGCAACTCGCGACGGACGTCTCGTTCTCCGCCGCGGGCAGCTACACGCTCGAGCTCAGCGCCTTCGATGGCGAGCTCGTCAGTGCGGACCAGGTCGTGATCGCCGTGCAACCGGGGAACCTGCCGCCCGTCGTCGATGCCGGGCCCGGCGCCACGATCCCGAGCACGTCGTCGGCTCACCTCGTCGGCATTGCGAATGACGACGGCCTGCCTGGCCCCATGGCGATGCAATGGAGCATGCTCTCGGGCCCCGGCTCCGCGACGTTCACGGCTCCGACGCAGCTCGTGACCGACGTCTCGTTCTCGGCGGTGGGCAGCTACACGCTGAAGCTCAGTGGCTTCGATGGCGAGTTCACGAGCACGGACACGGTCGTCGTCGACGTTCGGCCGATCTTCACCGTGGACCGGGCCATCGGCAACGGCAACGACGACGCCGAACAGAAGGGCACCAAGATGGACCTGAAGGGCAACACGCTCGAGATGGTGCTCAGCGGCGGGGTGAATCAGCTCGTCGGATACCGGTTCACGGGCCTCACGATTCCGGCCGGTGCCGTCATCATGTCGGCGAACATCCAGTTCACGACCGAGGTTGCCTCGACGACCGGGACCCAGCTGTTCATCGCCGGCCAGGCCAGCGACAACGCGCTGACGTTCGGGAGCACAGCGAACAACCTCTCGCTGCGCCCCGTCACGGCGGCAAAGGTCACCTGGCAGCCCTTGTCGTGGACCGTGGTCGGTCAGGCCGGCGACAACCAGCGCACGCCGAACCTCAAGAACGTCGTGCAGGAGATCACGAACCGCCCGGGCTGGGTCTCCGGCAACGCGATGGCCTTCGTGGTCAGCGGGACTGGCGTCCGAGTGGCGAGCTCCTACAACAGGAACCGCGCCCGCGCCGCGAGACTCGTCGTCACCTACTACGCCCCGTGACCGAGCGAGCGCGGGGCAGACGTTGCCCCGCCTGCGGCGGCACGACGTAGCCGGGCCGCCGCAGCCCGCGCACCCGCGCGAAGGACCCCCGGCTACCCGGACGCGTCGTTGACTTCGCGTCGCCCATCGCCCAGCGTTGCGCGCGATGATCGGCCAGGAACTGCTCGGGCACGGCCGCGGCCGCGTACTGCTGTTCTGCTGGCTCGGCTGGGTGTTCGACTTCTTCGACCTCTTCTTGTTCAGCCTGCTGAACAAGATCATTGCCGCCGATCTGGGGCTCGACCCGAACAAGGACATAGCCTGGATCGAGGGCTGGGTCATGTTCGCGACGGCGTTCGGCGGCTTCGGGCTCGGCTGGGCCGCCGATCGCTGGGGCCGCCGCCCCGCGATGGTGTGGAGCATCCTGATCTACTCTGTCGGCACGGTCGCGACGGGGTTCGCCAACGACTACTGGACCCTGCTTGCCGCGCGCGTGGTCACGGCAATCGGCGTCGGCGGCGAATGGGGCATCGGCCATGCGCTGGTCGCCGAGACCTACCCACAGCACCTGCGTGGCCGCGCGGCGGGCATCCTGCAGGCGGGCACGCCGTTCGCGATCGCGCTGGCCGCGGCGTTCGGCTGCTTGTCCGGGATCGATTGGAGGAACTGCTTCCTGCTCGCTGGCCTGCCGGCGATCCTCGTGTTCTTCGCGCGGCGCGCGGTGCCCGATCGGAGCGACCTGCGCACGCGCGAAACGGGTTCGTTCCTCGAGCTCGGGGGCCGCGAGTTCCGCTACCGAAGCCTCGCGATCTGGGTGCTGGTCGCCGTGCACCTCGCCGCGTTCTGGAGCAGCTACAGCTGGATGCCGCGCATCCTGCTGACGCGTGGCTTCACGATGCGGGAGCTCGGCGTCTACCAGATCACGGTCGCGATGGCGCAGCTGGCCGGCAACGTCTCGTTCGGCTTCTTCGCCGATCGGTTCGGACGGCGCCGGGTGTTCGTCGTGTACTGCTGCGTGTTCACGGCCGGCTTGTACTACATCGCACGGTCGCTCGACGAGCTGGTCGGCAACCGTGGGATCACCGCGGCGATGGCGCTCACGGCGCTCGGCCTCGGCACGTGGTCGGCCTTCGGGCCGCTGTTCGCTGCGAACTACCCCGAACGGCTCCGCGCGATGGCGAGCTCGGGCATCTACAACCTCGGCCGCACGCAGCAACTCATCGTGCAGCCGGTCGCAGCGGCCATCCGCGGCGACAACCCGCAACAGTATTTCGACGCGGGGGTGTTGCTGCTCGGAGCGTCGATGGCGGTGCTGAGCGCGATCTTGATGTTCGCGGTGCCACAGGGGCAGAAGCGCGATTGACGAGGCCCTGCAGCGCTCGCGCCGCCTACTTGCCCTTCTCCGCGGCCACGATGTCTTTCTCGACGGCGTCGGCGTTGCGCACCCAGGCGTCGTCGACGATTGCCTCGCGCATCGCCTGCAGCGCCCTGCGCGCATCGGCGAAACTGCGCGAGCCCAGCAGCCGGCGGGCGTCGGCTTCGTTTCGGTCGTACTCGGTCCGTGCGGTCTTCACGATTGCGTCGCGGCGTTCCCTGAGCTTCGGGCCGCGCTTGTCGTTCGGATGCGCAGACAGGTAGTCGTCGATCGTGCGCATTGCTTCGACGTAGAGCGGGCGCGACAACGACATTCGCCGCTCGACCGCGAACAGCACGTCGTCGACGTCGTCGGGCTTCTCGAGCTGCGCGATGGGCGCGAAGCGGCTGAACAGGCTCTGCACCTTCGCCACGTCAGCCGCGGTGTCGGGATAGCGGCTCACGACGTCCTTGTAGTTCTTCAGCCACAGCTGCGCGTTGCGAGCGAGCTCGCGTGCGGCCGGGCGCGGCTGTGCGATCCCCAGGTGGGCCTTCTCGAACTCCTCCATCGCCTGGAGCGAGTTCTTCGCGAGCGTGAGCGTCGACTCATCCGACGCGCGCAGCTGCTTCGCCTTGATCGTCTCGCGCAGCTCCTGGATGTTCTTCAGGGTTTCGGCATCGGGCTTGCACCGCTCGGCGTTCATGCAGCAGTCGGTCGCGCGCGTGATCTCCCCGGCTGCGAGATGCTTCCTTGCTTCGGTGAGCCAATGCTCGGGCGAGCCCTGCTCGCGATAGTAGGAACCGGCGTCCATCAAGTACAGCACGACCATCAGGGCGACCATCGCACCCGTGCACCACAGCACCCAGTTGAGCCACGTCGGCTTCTTCTCCTTCCGCACGTGATGGCCGTGGTGTCCGCTTGCACGGTGCTCCGCAGCATGGTGCCCCGCGTGGTGGCCTCCGTGGCCCGCTGAAGCGTGGCCGGCCGCACGGTGCGCGCCAGCGGAGTGCGCGGCCGCTGCCGGCGCTGCTCGTCGCGGTTGCTGCGGCACGGTCGCGTGAGCCTGTTGCGGTGCTGTCGCTTGGGACCTGCGCTGGGGCTGCGACTGCGGCGGCGCCGGCGACGTGGCGCGTTCGTCGACGAACGTGAGCGTCGTGCCGCCGATGTGGATCCGATCATTCGGCTTCAATGCCCGGGCCACACATTCCTCGCCATTGACCTCGAGCTTCTGCTCGGCGTTCGCGAGCTCGAGCCGGTAACCGTTCTGCACGTGGATCAAGCGCAGGTGCACCGGTGCGACCGCCGGATCGTGCAAGCGCAGGTGATTGCCGGCATCGGTGCCGATCGTCACGAACTCGTCGGTGATCTCGTAGGAACTCGTGCCGCTCGGCGTTGTGAACTCGAACCGGGCCATTGGTGCAAGACGCGGGGGTAGACGGAGCGCAAGTTGCGGCCAGACTCAATCCGGGCCTGACCCCCGGATGCTGTCGGCCGCTCGAAACCCCGTCAAGGCAACTTCGGGAATCCTCGAAGCCGGGTCGCGCGACCCGGCCTTCACTACCGCACCGGGGAGCGTCTGTCAGTTGTCGCCGCCGGCGACCATCGTCGTGACGGGCATCTTGGCCTCGGCCGCAGCCTTGACCATCGCAGCCTGGGCAGCCTCGTAGGTGCGCAAGCGCCGCCGGTAGTCGTCGTCGCGCCCACCCTGCTCGATGGCCTGCTGCTGCAGGGTCACGGCCTGGTCGATCTTGCCGTTCAAGAAACTGGCGAGCGCCGCCGTGTCGAGCTGCCGCTGATCGAGCGTGTGGCCGCTCGCCTGCATGCGCTGCACATACGCAAGCGCCACTTCGTCGAACTTGCCGGCCGTCTCCTTGCCGGTCATCAGCTCCCAAGCCGTGCGGTTCAGCTGGTTCATGTCGTCGCCCGTCTGCTCGACGACCTTGGCGAGCGTCGTCGCGGCGCGCTGCGCATGGCCGTTGCTGCGCAGCCATTGATAGTGCGTCAACAACGCGCGCGAACGCGACGGCGAGCAGTTGCGTTCGCACTGCGGCTCGTAGTGACGATCCAACGCATCGAGCGCCTGCGCGAGCTGCTTGTGGAGTTGGTCGAGGTCGGTGCGCGCCGCCTCGAGTTCGCGGCGGGCGCCCGCGAGATCGGCGGCGTTCTTGCGCGTCATCGCTTCGAGACGCTGCACGTCCGCCCTGGCATTCGCGAGTTCGCTCGCGGTCGTCTCGGGCGCGGCCGGCGACGGGCGCGGGTCCTGGGTCGCGACGAAGGCGAGAGGTGTCGAAGCAACGAGAGCGGTGAGCACGAAACCTTTGACTAGCATCGCAGAGTCCTCCGTGTGCAGTGTGGAACGCGCCCGACGTCGCCTCCGATGGACGGACCGCAGGCGCGTTCGTGATTGTGGCGCGCGAGGCAGCCGATGGGAGGCAGCGGGAAAAAACCCTCGCCCAGCGGAACGGCGCAGCGGACGAGCCCAGCGAACCAGCCTCGATTCCGGCCGGCGCACGCACGCCCGTGCAGGTGCAGTGGCGAGCGCCATCTAGGCGCACGAGGCGCAGCACGCGCGTCGCCAGCGGCCGGCCTGTAGCATGCCGGAATGAAGACCCACATGCTCGTCGGTCGGTTACTGCTCGGCTCGTTCGTGCTGACCGGGGTTGCTGCGGCGCAGGTCGAAGCCACGCACTCGACGGAGGCTGGGACAGGGACGCGAGTCGTGCACACGTTCGTGGCGATGCGCCATGTCGGGGCGCGAACGACCACCTCCGCGCCCATCACGGAGCCGACCGCCGCCGAAGCGGCCGCCGGCAAGGAGAGCGCGACGATTCGCGTGCCGCGTCTGCCGGCGGTCCACTTCCGCCACTGAGCCAACCAGCCCCTCCGAGGTCTTGCCTCGCAGATCAGAACTTCGTGCTGACACCAAACGAGAGGATCATCTCGCTCGAGTCGCCACCCGTGCCGGCACGGTCCTCGTTGCTGTCGCCGAGCAAGAGCCAGTGCAGGCCCAGCTGCGCTTGCCAGGGTCCGAGGCGCGAGGGCATACACGGGATCGCGCAGGAAGCCACGGCGCCGACGTCGAGGAAGCCGAAGAGCTCGTCATCGCCGGAGCCGGCGTCCTCGTAGTAGTCGCTGAGACTCAAGCCCATCGTCGCAGGCACGGAGAGCGTGACATCGGTCTTGCCGAGCTTGCAGAGCGGCCACGAGGGTTCGACACCGAGTTGCAGGTAGATGCCGAGGTTGCCGGGGGCGCCACCGTCCTGCTGCCCGTCCAACTCGAACGCGAGCACGACCGAGGGCTGGAGACCGCTCGCGAGCCCGGAGATGAACTTGCCCTTGTCGTCGTTGTACGCAGCCGAGAAGGCGATCTCCTGGACGTTCGGCTTGACCCCGTTGGCGCCGTAGTAGGACGTGTAGGTCGTGCCGACCGACAGGCGTTCGCCGATGTCGGCCGTGAGTTCGATGAAGAAGTCGCTCTCGTACCACATCGATCCGCCGCCACCGGTGCCAGTGGGGCCATCGTGCAAGCTGTTCCAGAGGCCGAACGTCAGGCCCAGGTTCCTGAACGTGTCCTTGCCCTCGTAGAGGCCGTAGCCCAGCGTGAGCCAAGGTTGCGCGATGATCCCCTGGTTCTCCTGGAGGATGCCGCGGAAGTAGTAATGAGTCGTGAAGCTGAGGCCCATCTCCCCGCTCACCACCTTGGGGCTGGCCGCGCCAGCGGCCGGGCCTTGGGCAAACGCGAGAGGAGCGATGAGAACGCTGGCGACGAGGAACCTCATGTTCTTGCCTTGGTTTGGTGACGATCCCCGCAGCAGCTGTCTGGCCTGCAGGTCGGTGCGAAGCCGATCGGCCGCTTGCGACGCTCGACTTGAGACGAGTGCGTGACGTCGAGGCCAACCACGCGATGTCCGGTTGCCTCGCAGAATCGAGAGAGGAGATGGCGCTTCAGCGCGACTCAACGCACGGCGCGCAAGGCACATTCCAATTCCGCATCGCGCCCGCCCATCACGTCATTCCTGTTGCGCGACACGAGAACATCGGGCTGCGTTCCGCGCCCTTCTATCAATCCGCCGGCCGGGCCGTAAACGCGCATTGTACAGAAAGTGATCACCGCGCCACTATGAGTCAACGTCACGCAAGGTCGCGGCGCACCCGTGCCGCCACCCGTGGGGCGACCGATGAAGGTGACGTCGCGGTGCAGGTCGTCGAGACAGCGGCACAGATTGTCGGTAGTGCTGAAGACACCCTCGTCGATCAACACGACGAGCTGGCCTCCGAACAGCGGCGGCGTTCCGCTCACGTGCAAGCGCTGCGGCGATGGCTTGCTCCAGCCGAACCAACCGCGACTCGCGAGTTGGTAATAGACGGAGTCAGCGGGCAGCAGGCACGCGGCGACTTCCATACCGAGCAGGTCCGTGCCGCCGCCGTTGCCGCGCAGATCCAGCACGATGGCTTTGCATCCCGCGGCGCTCGCGAAGGCGGCGCGAATCGCGGCGATGTCCTGTTCGAGCAAGCCGGGCCGTTGGCCGGCGCTCGCGGCGGCCCAGGCCTTCTGGTCGCAGTACGCAAAGGTCGGAATGCGGACGTAGGCGACATCGGCTTCGAGCTTCCGGCTCTCGATGCCCTGCACGCGCACTTCGGCTTCCGGGTGGCGGGCCGCGGCAGCTGCCTCGATGATCGCTTCGGTGCCGTCGCTGCGCCGGACCTTGTAACGCGCGGGATCGCCTTCGTTGAGCCACACCGATTGCAGCGCGGACCGGCGGCGGCCGCCGTCAGTCGAGGCATTCGTGCGGCGCTCGGCGGTGGCGATGCGTTGTGCGATGGCAACGCCGTCGACTTCGAGCAGCAGATCGCCGCGCGCTACGCCGGCAGGTTTCTGGGTCCACGTCGGCAGGACCTCGTCGATCACGAGGCCCTCGGCCGTGTCGACCACCGTGAACGGCCAGCGGCGGAACGGCAGTCGTTCGTCGCCCGACCATTGCACGTGGGCATGGCCATCCTGCAGACCAGCGACGAACTCGCGGAGCAGGCCAACGAAGGCAGCCGCGTCGTGCACGCCGTCGAGGCGCGTTATCGCGGCATCGGCCAAGGTCCTCGGCGTCACCCCGCACCGCTGACGGCGATCTTCGGCATAGGCCCACCTGGCCTCCGTCTCTTGCGCCAGTTGCCGGAGGTCGGCTTCCATCTGTGCTCGGGTCAGCTGCGTTGATTGCCTCGCCGCCAGGACCGGCGGAGCAAACAGCGCGACAACGGCGAGCAGGAGCATCTGCATGGGTGGATCGTGTCTGCGGATTCTGAGGGGTCCAAGGATAACCAGATGTGCCGCTCGGCCTCCCCCCACGCGACCTTAGTTCTCACGTCACGACGAGTTCTCGCTGCGTGGCGGACCGCTCCGAGCGGAGCACCGTGCCGCGCCCACGGCGTGTCGCGCTGCATGGAGAGGTTGACAACAGCAGCGAGAGCGCGCCGCGTTGCGGAGTGCCCGCGAGACTCGCGCACTTCGCCGCCTTCATCGCGCGAGCCACGAGTCCCCAGCGCATCAGGATCGAGTACTCCGACCTGAGACGCCGTTCGCCACGCGCCTCATCAGCTTCCGTCGTCGATCGGCGAAGTCGTCCGCCGACGTCGGCGTTCCGCATGCGATGGCGCGCCTGGCCCCGAGCTTGCTCAGCCCTCGAGCACCATCTGCGTGCACGCTTGCATCGGAAGGTGTTGCTGCAAGGCGTGCTGGCGCGGCTGTCGCCCCCTCACGGCGAACCCGACGATGGCGTCGGCATCGACGAACGGAAATGCGCAGGCGCGAAAGTGCGAGAAAAAGTGATTACACACGAGACATTGACGCGCGTCCCTTCGTCACTACTGTGGCTCAGACTTGCCCTGCAATTCACTCGACTCAGTTCCCTCACCAAGACCAATTCTCATGCTCGAAACACGATTCCCTGTACTCGCCTTGGCCGTAGCTGCGGCCATGGCCTGCAACGCACTCGCTCAAGTAAACAATGATTGCTCAGGCGCCATCGGCGTCCAGAATGGACCGAACGGCCCGTTCTCCAACGTCGGCTCCACGACATCTGCGCCTGCATGGCCATGCGCTGCAGGTGCAAACGACGTCTGGTTCGTCTACCTCCCTGCCGCCGCTGGCCCGGTCACCGTCACGACGTGCGGCGCCAGCTATGACAGCGCGCTCCAGATCTTCGACGGCACTGCTGGCTGCGGCGGCCTCGTCAGCCTCGGCTGCAACGACGACTCCTGCGGCTTGCAGTCATCGCTGACTTTCACGGCAGCGGCTGCCTGCACGCCCTACTACATTCGCGTTGGTGGGTTCGGCGGCGCGACGGGGACCTTCCCGTTGAACATCACCGGTCCTGTCGGCCCCCCCTGCCCCGGGTTCGCCACCGCCGTCTCGCAAGGCGCCGGGTGCCTCGCCCAGTTCGGCTCGTTCTACGAGAGCTTCGCCACGGCAGCGTCGTTCGACATGGCCAGCAACAGCATCACGCTGACCAGCACGGGCAGCGGCTACGTCGTGACGCTTGGCGGCGGCATCTACAACCCGGTGGGCAGCCTCGGAGTTCCGACGTCGCTCGCGCTGACCGACGACAGCCAGATCGCGGCCGGTACGTTGGGCCTCACGGTCGGCTCCAACGGCTGGGTTGCGACTGGTGCGGGCAACTCCAACGCGTTCACGCCGTCCGTCACGACCATGCTCGCGAACCCGGCGTCGGCCTGGTACTCCTGGCACGACATGAATCCGACGATCGTGGGCAGCGGTCAGGTCAAGTACGAGGAATCCGGTACGCTGGCCCAGGTCACCTACGATGGCGTTTGGGACTACGCTGGCACCACGGCCGCCGATGCCAACAACATCCAGTTCCAGATCAACACTGCGACTGGCAGCGTCGTCATCTGCTGGGGCACCATGTCGACCCTCGGCGCGAGTGGCACCGGTCACCTGTGCGGTTACTCACCGGGCGGCGCGAGTGCCGATCCGGGTAATACCGACCTGTCGGCCCTGATTGCGCTCATCACCTACACGACGGACATCCAGCCGCTGTCACTCGTCGGCGTTGGCCGCCCGATCCAGGGCCCCGTTGCCGTGAACTACGATGTCACGACTGGCAACATCCCACCCTCGGCCCTGATCCACCTCGGAATCGTCGGCCTGGCTGCGCCGGGCGTCCCGCTGTTCTTCCTCGGCATGCCTGGCTGCTTCCTGAACTCCAGCATGGACGTCGTCGTTGGCCCGTCGATCTTCCCGCCTGCGTCGTTGACCTGGACGGCGCTCACCCTGCCGGCTCTGCCGCCCGCCTTCGTGGGCTTCCAGTTCAATGCGCAGGGCGTCATCCTCGGCACGCCGCTGAACACGGCGTTCGGTGTCGGCGCTCTCACGAGCAACGGCATGCAGATGACGGTCGGCACGTTCTGATCGATCGGGGAGCACCCTGATCGTTCGCCGATTGCGAACGCCGCGGCCGCAGCAGCCTCGAGGCTCTGCGGCCGCGCTGTTTCCCGGGAGGATGTCGCGTCGCGGGGAACCCAAGCAATCGGCCACCATCATCAGTTGCAGCGTTTGCGAGCAGCGATTCGCATGCGCGGGCGACCTTTCGGTGCGAAAGCCAGCCGAACGCGACTCAGTCATATCGCAGGCGATTCCGCGCTGCGCTCCATTTGCCAGGGTCTCAGCTCATGTTTTTCTGCTGGCGTATCTAGTCAAATCCTCAATTGAGACGGCGCTCGAGACTGCTCAGGCGCAAGCGCTTTCTCCCATCTCAATGCGCCATGACATTGGGATTCCTGTCTGTCGTGGGCGGATGACAGTGTGCGCCTCAGTTTGATTGGCGATCAACCCCCGTGCCGTCCCGCAGTCAGAGGAGGCTCGGTCGATTTGACAACGTGCAGTTGTGAGTGATCCTTGCATACGCCCCGAAGGACTCCAAGCCCATTTGGAGCCTATGCCCTTCGTCGGCGCAATGACAGAAGGAACGACCGCTCTCCACCTCGCCTCATGAGAATCCCTGTAATCCTCGCCTCGACACTGTTGGCACTCGGGGCGCCGCTGTTCGCGCAATCAACCCCTCCGGCCACCCTGCCGTTCCAAGCTCGGCTGACCATGCAAGGCAGCGGCGCCGACGTGAACGCGTTCCTCGGAATGTCCTTCCGAATCTACGCGACGCCCGTTGGTGGATCACCGCTGTGGACCGAGACGCACCCGCTCGTGCAGGTGACTCGAGGCCTGTTCAAGGTGGAGCTCGGGAGCATCGCGGGCATACCCTCGACGTTGTTCGACAACGGCGACCTCTACGTGAGCATCCAAGTCGGGGCGGATTCGGAAATGACGCCGCGCTCGAAGTTGACGTCGCAGGCATTCGCACAGCTCGCCAAGAATGCGGTCGACGTCAGGAACCGCGACATCAATCCGCGCACAGTCACCGTGAACGGCCTGCCGATCATCGACCAGTTTGGTAACTGGGTCGGCTCGCCCACTGGCTTGATTGGTCCGCAAGGTCCCGCCGGTCCCGCTGGTCCGCAAGGCGATGCTGGCCTCGCGGGCCCGCAGGGAGTGCAAGGTGACGCTGGCCCCGCCGGCCCCGCCGGTCCGCAGGGAGACGTTGGCCCGGCTGGCCCGCAGGGCGACCTTGGTCCCATCGGCCCGCAGGGACCACAGGGTGACGTTGGCCCCGCCGGCCCCGCCGGCGGCCCCGCTGGCCCAGAGGGCCCCATGGGCCCAGCAGGCCCGCAGGGTGACGCTGGCCCCGCAGGCCCGCAGGGAGCGCAGGGCGACACGGGCGCAGTCGGTCCGCAGGGTGACATCGGCCCCGCAGGCCCCCAGGGACTGACGGGTGACGCTGGCGCAGTCGGTCCGCAAGGTCCGCAGGGCGAACCAGGCGCCGTCGGTCCGCAAGGCCTGCCAGGCGACCTCGGCCCCGCCGGCCCACAAGGCGACGCTGGCCCACAAGGCCCGCAAGGTATCCCCGGTGAAGTCGGCCCCGCTGGACTCACCGGTCCCCAGGGCGACGCCGGCCCACAAGGCCCGCAGGGTATCCCCGGTGAAGTCGGCCCCGCTGGACTCACCGGCCCCGCCGGTCCGCAGGGCGACGCCGGCGCACAAGGCCCGCAAGGTATCCCCGGTGAAGTCGGCCCCGCTGGCCCCGCCGGTCCGCAGGGCGACGCCGGCCCACAAGGCCCGCAAGGTATCCCCGGTGAAGTCGGCCCAGCTGGACTGACCGGCCCCGCCGGTCCGCAGGGTGACGCTGGCCCACAAGGCTCGCAGGGTATCCCCGGTGAAGTCGGCCCCGCTGGACTGACCGGCCCCGCCGGTCCGCAGGGCGACGCCGGCCCACAAGGCCCGCAAGGTATCCCCGGTGAAGTCGGCCCCGCTGGACTCACCGGCCCCGCCGGTCCGCAGGGCGACGCTGGCC
>Ga0111539_10002195_pt1 | contig 26066 bp, 27 predicted proteins | sample RhiMethybrSRZTD1_FD_79667 | JGI IMG/M metagenome (GOLD analysis project Ga0111539, IMG submission 79667) | Populus rhizosphere microbial communities from Tennessee, USA - Rhizosphere MetaG P. TD hybrid SRZTD1 (version 2) (version 2) | ecosystem: Host-associated > Plants > Roots > Rhizosphere >...
GCCACCTCCTTGCGCAGCGAGAAGGGGAGCACCCTCTCGATGAACGCGAAGGCGGCCAGGAGCACGACGGTGCCGAGGACCGAATACAGGAGCGAATCCACGATCGGACGCGCGTGCTGCGAAAGCCAGTCCATCACTTTCCTCCTCTCCAGAAGTTGAAGGAGCGATACCCGCCCGGCGACTGCCGCACGCTCTGCGGAATGAAGCCGCGCCGGGGCGAGCGCATCTCCCAGCCCTTGCTCGAGGCCACCGTGTAGAGGGCGAACACGAGCAGGGCGTACACCGTGAAGGGGCGTTTCATGTCATTCCTCGCTCGAAGAAATCCAGGGGTGGTCGCTCTCGCTCCAGCGGGCGACCTCGAAGCGGAACCACCGCCACGAAAGCAGGACGGGCCACACGAGCACGGCCAGCATGGCGAGGACGGCGTAGGAGAAGCGGGGCACGCGGCTGCGCACGGTGAGCTGGTATTCGGGCGGCGTGCGGCCGGCTTCCCACTGCGGCTCCAGGCGGAGGAGATACCGGCCGGGGGGCACGCGTGGGATGTATTCCGTGGCCGACTTCGAGCCCTCCGACCAGGACCCGTCGCTGTCGCTGCCGTAGTAATACGAGACCTCGACGTCGAACTCGTCCACCGCGCCCGTCTCCTCGTTGATGAGCGCGCCGTCCAGGTAGAGCCAGGAGTTGCTCACGGGCGCGACGACCTTCACCTGGAGGTTGCCGTCGCTGGTCACGAAGAAGGGACCGGCGAAAGTGGCCGCTTCCGGAGAGCCGGGGGCGACCACGGGCGGGATACTCACGGACTGGCGGTGCAGCGTCTTCCCGCCGGCCATGCTGAGGACGACGAAGGCGAGGAAGATCGCGGCCACGGCCGTCACCGCGCTCTTCCAGACGGCGCCGATGGATTCGGCGAACGGCGAGGGCTGATGGGGCGCGACTCCTTCCGGCTCGGGCGGGTCGCCCTTCTGGCCGAAGGCGGCCCACAGCTCGTCCGCGGGCAAGTACGTCCCCAGGCTCCAGTTGACCTCGCCCCGGTTGCCCTTGCCCTTCCCCGGCTCGCGTGTCGTCTCCTTGGAGAGCATCCGCGGCGGCTTGACGTAGTCGTCGGTCTCCGTCGCCTCGTCCTGCTCCACCGTCCAGTAGAACTCGCCCAGGACGGCATCGACCTCCGCCTGCCCGGACTGGAAATGCGCAAACCGCTCGCCGCGGTAGGTCGCGGAGTTGGGATCGACGTCGCCGGGATTGAGGGGCTCCACGAACGACCAATGTCGCTTGGCTTCGACCAGCCACCGGAATCCGTGCCGCGCCTCGTAGAGGAGGTATTCCGTCCACGGATAACGCACGCCTTCGACGGTGACGCTGCGCTCCATGACGCCGATGACCGTCCACACCACGCCGCGCAGCCGGCCCTTCACTCCCAGCGGGAGGAGCGGACGGAAGGGCGGCTTGGCCAGCGCCTCCAGGATCGCGAAGTCACGGGTCGCATCGAGCAGCGAGCCGCACCAGGGGCAGGCGATGCGCTGGGTCTGGTCGGGCGCGCGCACCTCGAGGGGACCGGCGCACTGCGGGCACTTCAGGCCCTCGGCGCGCGCGACCTTGCGGCGGTCTTCGTCCTCGCGCGGCCTCAGGCCGAGGTCGGCGAGCGTCACTTCGCGCCCGACGTAGAGCGATTCCGCTGACTGCCCCGTCCCGTAGTCGAGGGTCGCGAACTGCCCGCCCGGCCCGGACAGGTCGGCGTAGTGCAGCTCGCTGCCGGGCTTGACCGCGAACGGCAGCTCGCCCTGGGCGGTCGCGAAGCGCGCCGAGCGGACCTCCGCCACGACGAACGTCCCCGAGCTCCCGAGGTCCAGCGTATGGCCGACCTCGAGGTCGTCGAAGGCGGGCACGGGCGGCACCGGCACGTGGCCCATGTAGTGGAAACGGCCCTGCGCCTCCGAGAGCCAGGCCCAGGATCCGTCCGTGAAGCCGAGCATCCACTCGTCCCACGTGCCCTGCCCCCAGTCCAGCTGCAGCCGCCCGACCAGGCGGAACGGGGGAGCGCCCGCGTAGTCGCCGTCCATGCCCAGGGCCAGCACGGACGGCGTGGGGATCAGGTCGGCGACCTTCCCATAGTTCGCGAGGTTCGCGCCCTTGCGGGCCAGCGCGACCCCGCAGTGCTCGCACACGCGCAGCAGCGACGAGCCGAGGGCGAACACGATCGTCGCCCCGCACGCGGGGCAGGAAGCCTGGTACCCGCTCACCGCTCGCCTCGCGCCAGCCGCCGCACGGAAACGTCACGGGCCTGGAGGGCCTCGCGCAGCCGCTCCGCCCAGGGCCATTCGGCGCGCGGACGGCAGCAATACAGGTTGAAGGCCGCGAAGCCACGCTCGGGGAACGTGTGGCAGGCGAGGTGTGATTCGGTCAGCAGGAGCAGCCCCGTGATGCCGCCTTCGCCGGGGAATTCACGCCAGACGGCATCGCCGGCGGGGCGGAGGCCCAGCTCCTCGACGACCTGGCGGAAGAGCGTGTCGAGGACCGCGCGCGAGCGCAGGGCCTGCGGGTCGCAGCCGTGAGCGTCGACCACCCACTCGGTTCCGGGGGGCACGGGGCTCACGGGGCGTGAGTAGACCCCGGCCCGCGGGGCGGGGTCAAGCGCGTCGCAATGCGTCGAGGCGCGCCGACGCGGCACGCGCCTGGGCCTCGGGATCCTCGGCCGTGAACTGGATTCCGCTGGCGAGGCGCGCCTTCTCGCCCGCGGTGGGGGCGTCCACGAGGACGTCTTCCACATGGGCCTCGAAGGCGACCAGCCCCTGCGCCTCGAGGGAGGCCGCGGAAGAGAGGGGCCGGGCGCGGGCCTTCACGTAGGCGGCACCATCCGCGTCGATCAGGCAGAGGGTCAGTGCGCCGCGGTCCTCCAGGTTGCGCGCGGTCGCGCTGTCTCCGCGCACGGCCAGGCGGAGGACGGTCGGGCTCAGGGCGACGATCTCGCCGTACGCGAGCAACGCCGGATGAGGCCGGCCCTGCGTGTCGGTGGTGGCGACGAGGATGGCCTCTCCCGCGCGGGCGGCCAGGTTCTCTCCGGACAGCCGGTGGTAGAGGCGCTCGTCGAAGCGGTCCCCGGTCTGCCTGGACACCAGGGGATGGTAACGCGACCGCACTCGCGCCGCTCCGCCACGTACAATCGCCTGGCCGCGCGCAGGGGCAAGCGCCGGCAGGAGGCGGTGGATGGGACGGTGGCGCAAATCGACACGGTGGGCGGGCCTCGCCGTCGTTCTTTGCACGGGCACGGCGTCCGCGCAGGAGCCGTCGACCCCTCCGCCGCCCGGAGGAGGCCGCGGACACGAAGGCTCGCGCTATCACGAGCTGCTGCCGGACATCGGCCGCATCGGCGCGCAAGTGGGGGCGGCGATCGGCCCCTCCTGGAACCCGTATGAGGTGGGCACGGGGTGGCAGGTAGCGGCGTTCATCGACCTGCCCCTCGCGCGCAACGGCGCCGGCCGCCTGTCCTACGAGATCCTGCTCGGCCTCAGCGGCGGCACGAGCGACGCCTTCACGATCACCGACCCCCTGGCCTACGTGGCCAATCTCGCGCGCGGCGCCAGCCCCGCGGACGCCCTGGCCGGCCCGCCGCGGGCCCCGTATCGCGTGCGCCGCCCCGTGCAGACGCGCCTGCGCCTCCTCGACGTGTCGCCCTTCGCCCTCAAGTACACGCTGACCGGCCTCGACCACGTTCGCCTGCGTCCGTACGTCACCGCCGGCCTCGACGTCTCGCTCGTAACGACGGAGGAGGAGTCCCTGGACGAGACGCCCGGTCTCGACGCCGTGGAGGCGGCTCTCTCCGCGGGCGGACGGGCGCCGGAGCTGGACGCGCGCGGCATTCCCGCCGGCGAAGGCAGCCTGGCCCTAGGCGGGCACTCCGGGGCGGGCCTGGAGATTCGGATCTCCCGTGGGCTCTCCCTGAACCTCGACTACCGCTACACGCGCGTGGACGCCGATAACGCCTTGCACGCGGCGAGCGCCGTGGTGGGGATGCACTGGTGATCGAGCGCCGGGCGGCCCTCAAGGCGCTCCTGGCCGCGCCGCTGATCCCGCTGGCCGCGCGCGCGGAGGCGAGGGATTACGCGTCGGCGGGCGAGGTGCTCGCGGAGATCGACCGGCTCGAAGGCGAGCTCGACGCGCGGCTGGCCACGCTTGCCGCGAGCTTTCCCGCGGCCGCGGCTCTGGCCGCGAGCGTCCGCGCGGATCACGACCGGCACCGGCGCGCGCGCGTGGCGCTGCGGCGCCGTTTGCGCCTCGCGGAGGCCGGGCCTTCCTTCCCTCGTGCGCAAGCGGCCACCACCCAGCGAGTGGCTGCGGGCCGCGGCTCCGTCGATGCCCTTCGCGCGCTCGCGCAGGACCTCGTGCACGCCTACGCGGAAGGACTGCCGGCCATCAAGGACGCGCAGGGGGTGGACGTCCTGGCCCGGCACATGGTGGACGATGCGCGCCACCTGGCCATCCTCCAGATGTGGACGGAGACGGAGCAGCCCGGTGGGTGAGTCGCGGCGGGAGTTCATGCTGGCCACGGCCCGCGCGGCGGGGGTGGCGGGCCCCATGCTGGGCCTGCTCGCGGGCACGGAATCGCCCGCGCGGACGGAAGGGAACGACCTCGAGATCCTCTCCGCCGCCCTCCTCCTCGAGCATCACGCGATCGCGCTCTACGGCTTCGGCCTGAAGCGCGCGCTGTTCCCGCCGGGTCTGCGCGCGTATGCGACCGAGTTCCGCGGCGACCACCAGGGCCATCGCGACACCCAGATCGCGATCATCGAGGAGCGTGGCGTGGCCGCTCCGGTCCCGCGCGACGACTACGACTTCGATCATGCTCCCGCGGGCGACGAGTTCGTCCGTCTCGCCCTCGAGATCGAGATCGCGGCCCAGCGCGCCTACACCGGGCTCATCAGCCGCATCCGCACCGACGACTACCTCCTGTCCGCCGCCTTCATCCTGGTGGACGAGGTGCGCCACATGACGGTCTGGCAGCGCGTGCTCGGATTGAGGATCTACTGACGGTCCTGCGGAGGACGAGGCCGCTTTGAAATCGCAATCTGCGATCTCAAAGGACTGACGATTCCGGCCACCAACCTCCCCGCAGACTAAAATCACGCGGGAGGCATCATGGATCCACGATTCGCGGAGGCGGCGTCGGGCGAGCTCCAGAAGATGCGCGAGCAGGGTCTGCTGCGCGAGGAGTGGCCGATCCTCGGTCCGCAAGGACCCGAGATCCGCGTCGAAGGACGTGCCGGCACCGTCCTGAACTTCTGCGCCAACAACTACCTCGGCCTCTCGGGCCATCCGGAGCTGGTGGCGGCGGCGCACCGCACCCTGGACACGTGGGGCTACGGCATGTCGAGCGTGCGCTTCATCTGCGGCACCCAGCGCCTGCACCTCGACCTCGAGGGCCGGATCGCGGACTTCCTGGGGATGGGCGACGCCATCACCTATGCCGCCTGCTTCGATGCCAACGGCGGCGTGTTCGAGCCGCTCCTGGGCGCGGAGGACGCGATCCTCACCGACCGCCTCAACCACGCGTCCATCATCGACGGCGTCCGCCTCTGCAAGGCCAAGCGATTCGTCTACGAGCACGCGGACATGGCCGACCTCGAGAGCAAGCTGAAGGAGGCCGCCACCGCGCGCTTCCGCCTCATCGTCACGGACGGGGTGTTCTCGATGGACGGCGACGTCGCGCCCCTGGACCGCATCTGCGACCTCGCCGACCGGCACCACGCGCTGGTGATGGTGGACGACTCGCACGCCACCGGCTTCATGGGCAAGACCGGCCGGGGCACCCCCGAGCACTGCGGCGTGATGGGACGCGTGGACATCCTCACCACCACGTTCGGCAAGGCCCTGGGCGGCGCGATGGGCGGATGCATCGCGGCCAGCAAGGAGGTCGTCGGCCTCCTGCGCCAGCGCAGCCGGCCGTACCTCTTCTCGAACAGCCTGGCTCCGGCGGTGGCGGGCGCGACCCTTCGCGCCCTGGAGCTGCTCGGGCAGACGACCGAGCTGCGCGACCGCCTGGAGTCGAACACGCGGGTGTTCCGCGAGCGGATGACGTCCGCCGGCTTCGAGATCCGCCCGGGCGTGCACCCGATCGTCCCGATCATGTTCTCGCGCTTCACGCCCGACGACGCGACCCTGGCCCAGCGCTTCGCGCGCGCGCTGCTCGACGAGGGCATCTACGTGAAGGGGTTCTTCTTCCCGGTCGTCCCGCGCGGGCTCTCGCGCATCCGAGTTCAGGTCTCGGCCGCCCACACCCCCGCCCACATCGAGCATGCCGTGGGGGCCTTCACGAAGGTGGGCAAGTCCCTTTCCGTCCTGAGGTAACCAGGCTTGTAAATCGCTTGGGATCGCCTTGGCGCGCGCTGAGGGCGCCCGGCGCGGGCGGCCGCTAGTCTCTTTCCTGCGGGCAGGGGCCCGCGGAAAGGACTGTCCATGACCACCGCCGCCGTCGCCCAGCCGCGCCGCGAGCTGACCTCGCTCACCGCGGAGCCCGAGCGCCGCTTGCTCTTGTTCCTCGCCGCCCGCGTCCCCGCACGCATCGGACCGGACCACCTGACGGCGCTCGGCCTGCTCGCCATGCTGGCGGCGGGCGCGGCCTACGCGTTTTCGTCGCGCTGGCCATTCCTTCTCCTGGCCGTCAACGGCGCCCTCGCCCTCAACTGGCTCGGCGACAGCCTCGACGGAACACTGGCCCGCTACCGGCAGCGCACGCGTCCACGTTACGGCTTCTACGTCGATCACATGGTGGACGCCTTCGGCGCTCTCGGGCTCCTCCTGGGCCTGGCCGCTTCGGGTTGGATGGCGGCCTGGCTGGCCGTGTCCCTGCTGATCGCGTACCTGCTCCTCTCGGTCAACATCGCCCTCGCCGCCTGCAGCCGGGGCACGTTCAAGATCTCGTACGGACCGTTCGGCGGGACGGAGCTGCGCCTCCTGATGGCCCTGGGCAACACGGTGGTGTGGCTCTGGCCGCAGGCAGTAGTCGCCGGCCACGAAGTGATGTTGTTCGACGTCATGGGTGGGATCGCCCTCCTGGGAGTGGTGGCCGCGCTCCTGCGCTCGACCGCCCAGAACACGTGCGCGCTCTATGCGCTGGAGCGCCTGTGAGTCCGGCGCGGTACAATTCCCGATCCCTCCGGGCACAGGTTTGCTGGAACTCGTACGCGCGCTGGCGATCGCCTGGAAGAACCTCGCGGCCTACCCGTCTGGGCATCCGGCGCTGGTCGCGTCGCTCGGCCTCGCGCACCAGCGTCTCCAGGACCTCTTCGCGGCGAACGGAGCCGTCACCTTCGGCATCGCGAGTGACGGCCTCGTCGCCGCGCAGCAGAAGCTGACCTCGTCCCACGCGCGCGACCTGGCCCGTGCCCTCTACCTGCGCGAGGTCGCCGTGTTGCGGCTGGAGCCCGGCCTCCAGCCCGCCGAGCTCGAGTCTCTCCTCCGGGCGATGACCGCCAGCGGCGCTCAGGGCGACCTGCGCCCCCTGGCCGAGGAGCTCACCGACGGCGGCGTCACCCACGTGCGCGTCGAGTCGGTGGATTTCTCGCAGGTGCGGCTGACCGACGAGACGAGAGGAGGGCCCGCCCCGCCTTCGCTGTGGGACGACGTGCTCCGCACGATCCTGGCCGGCCACGTGCTCTCCTCGGAAGGGCGCCGTCTCGTGGAGTCGGGAGAGGCGGCGAACGCGCTCGGAATCGCTTCGGTGGTGGGGGAGATGCTGGGGGCGGCGGGGACCGGGGGCGCGCCCGGGAGCGGATCCCGTGGCGGCTCGGTTCCGACCGCGGCCGGATTGGCGGCGCACCGCGCGCGCCTGGGCGCGCGCGTGGCCCAGGCCGCGGGCCTCGCCTTCCAGGGCACGCCGGCGGAGCGGGTCCTCGCCGCCAGCCAGGTGGTGGAGCTGGTCCGCGCTCTGCCCCCCGACCTGCGTGAGATGCTCATCGCGACCGCGCTCAAGACCCTCGCCTCGGACGAGACGGCGGCCGAAGCCCTGGCCGCCCTCGCCGGTGGCCTCACTCCCGACACCGTCCTGCAGGCGCTCCAGCGCATCAAGAACGAAGTCCCCCTCTCCAGCCACGCCTTGCGCCTCATGCACGCTCTCTCCGCGGCCGCACCCTCCCCGCGCCTGCGCCAGGTGCAGCCGCCCGACCCCGCCCTCCTGGCCGAGCTGTCGGTGCTGTTCCGCGAAGACGACATCGACCGCTACAACCCGGAAGAGCACCAGTCGCTGCTCGAGGCCGCCGCCATCGAGGTGCCGGTGCTCGTCACGGCCGAGGAGATACCGGAGCTGGGCGACCGGCTGGAGACGGTCACGGACGACGCGCTGGCCGATCGGATGGCGCAGACGTCGGTGGAGCTCCTCGCCCGCTTCGCGGGCCAGGACGGCACGGCGACCCTGCTCACGCGGATCGACGGCCTCTTCCGCAGCTTGCTCGCCTCCGGCCGCCTCGAGCTGGCCACGACGCTCGCGGAAGACCTCCGGCGGGTCGGCGACGAGACCGCGGCCCGGCCCGGCGTGCGTGCAGCGATCGACGAGACGCGGGCGCGGATGGCCACCTCCGAATCGGTGGCGGCGATGCTGGACGCCTTCACGCGCAGCGGATCCACGTCGGCCACGGTGGTGCGCCGCCTCCTGGACGCGCTCGGTCACGCGGGGGCGCAGGGCTTCCTCCTCGCCCTGGCCGGGGAGAAGGACAAGTCGCGGCGGCGGCGCATCCTCGATCTCCTCGTGTCCCTCGGCCCCATGATTGCGCCTCCGGCCATCGAGCTCCTCGAAGACGAGCGCTGGTACGTGGTGCGCAACATGATCGTGCTCCTGCAGAGGGTGGGAGACCGATCGGCCCTGGCCAGCATCCGGCGCGCGGCCGACCATCACGACCTGCGCGTCCGGCTCGAGGCCATCAAGTGGCTCCTGGCCTACGACCCGGAGGTCCCGCGCGACCTCCTGGAGAAGGCGATCAACGATCCGGACCTCAAGCTCGCGGAGGCGGCCATCGTCCTCGCCGGCAGCTACGGGATCAAGGAGGCGGTGGACCCGCTCCTCGCGATCGTGGACGGGTACGATCTCCTGGGCAAGCGCCGCACCCTGCGCATCAAGGCCCTGAAGGCCCTGGGCGACCTCGGGGATCCCGCGGTGCTGCCGCGTCTCGACCGCTACTTCCGCAGCCCGATGCTCACGATGGTGTCGCTGGAGGAGAGGCGCGCGGCCTTCCGTTCCCTCCCTTTGTATCCGCCGGAAGCGCGGCGGCCGTACGTCGAGCGCGGGCTGCGCGCGCGCGACGCGGAGATCCGGCGCATCTGCGAGCGGCTGGACGGCGAGCACGCGCCCGTCGAACGCGAAGGAGACGCCTGATGCCGTCCGAGGCACCGAATCGCGATCGTCAGGCCCTCGAGCGCCTCATCGTCCACATCGCGGCCGCCATCAACGTCCGCGCTCTCTATTCGGGGGCCCACCCGCGCGTCGCCCAGGCGGTGCAGTCCATCCTGGACGACCTGACCGCGGCCCTGGCCGGCCGCGAGTCCGTCACGCTGTTCATCGTCGGCGACGACCTCATCGCGGACGACCGCCCGCTGCGCCGCTCGGGGATCTACCAGCAGAACTTCGTCCAGGCCCTGCGCCGGCGGCGGGTCGAGCGGCTGACTCTCGTGCGCGGCCTGGAGGCTGCGGAGTGCCTTCAGTTCGTATCCGTGATGGCGGCGGGCGCGACGCCGGGCAGCACCGCGCACGTGATCGTGGGCGGCGTGGAGTTCGCGGTTGCGGACGGCGTCGGAGCCGCGGCCGTGGAGGCGAAGGAGTCGGCCCCGATCTCCTCGGAGCAGGTCGCGGCGGGGCAGGAGGCCTTCGCGCGCTTCCGTACCGATCGCAAGGGCAGCCTCCAGAAGATGGAGGAAGTCGTCTGGAGCCTGATGGAGACCCTGGCCCGCTCCGCGCACGACGTCATCGCGCTGGCCCCGCTCAAGAGCCACGACGAGTACACCTTCGTCCATTCCGTGAACGTGTCGCTGCTGGTGCTGGCCCAGGCCCGGTCCTTCGGGATCCAGGGGCAGGTGCTGCACGCGCTCGGGCTCGCCGCCCTGTGCCACGACGTGGGCAAGCTCAGCGTGCCCCTGGACGTCCTCAACCGGCCCGGCAAGCTGGAAGGCGACGATTGGAGGGTCATGCAGAGCCACGCGGAGGTGGGCGCCTGGCAGCTCGCCGCCCTCGACGAAGCACCGCCGCTCTCCGTCGTCGTGGCCTACGAGCACCACCTGCGCTACGACGGGCAGCCGACCTATCCCGTGCTGCGCCGGCCGCGGCGTCCCGCGCTGGCCTCCCAGCTCACGGCGCTGGCGGACACGTTCGACGCGATCTCGACCCTGCGGCCGTACCAGGCGCCGCACGCGCGCCCGGTGGCGCTCGACATCCTGAAGAAGCGGGCAGGGACGTTCCTCGATCCGCTGCTGGTGGGGAACTTCCACCGCCTGGCGGCGGCACAGACGGGATAGACAACGGAAAAACGGACATCGATCGGCCTGATTAGCAAAAGAGAGGTTGTGGCCTGGTCGGTCTGTCAGCTACGAACGCGTCAACGGACGTGTTCCTAGAGTCCCGCCAATCGCGCGATGAGCCCCGCGGCGAGTGCCGCCCGCTCCGGCAGCGAGCTCAACACGACATGCTCGTCCTCGGCATGCGCGCCGTCGCCATCTCCACCCAGGCCGTCGAGGGTGGGACGGCCCAGCGCCCCCGCGAAGGAGGCCTCGCTCGCGCCCCCGGACGCCACCTCGGACAACGGAAGGCCCAACTCGGACGCCACCTGCGCCGCCTTCTCGTAAACGGAGACGACGGCCGGGCTCCGCTCGAGCGGCGGGTAGTGCAGTCCGCCGGACCACGTGAGAGTGACCCGGGGGTCCACCGGCTGGATCGCGCGGAGCTGCTCCTCGAGCCAATGGCCGTCCGCCACCTTCAGGAAGCGCACGTCGATCTCCGCCTCCGCGAGGTCCGGCACGACGTTGGACCGAAGTCCCCCGCGAATGACGCCCACGTTGGCGGACACGCCGCGCACGGGATCCGTGAGCTTCGAGACGTGGAGGCACTGGCGGGCCAGCTCGAGGATCGCGTTGGCGCCGCGCGAGAGGTCGGCGCCGGCGTGGGAGGCGCGCCCGTGCGCGTGCAGCGTGAAGGACCCCGATCCCTTGCGCGAGGTCTTGACCGCGCCCCCGGGCCAGGCGGGCTCGAAGTCCAGCACCGCCGCCGCCGCCAGCATCTCCGCTTCCATGAGGGCGCGGTAGGGATCGCAGTCCACCTCCTCGAGGGGGGTGAAGAAGACCGTCACCGGCGGGCGGAGGCCGCGGGCGTGGAGGGCGCGCAAGGCGAACAGCGCGACCACGAGGCCCGCCTTCATGTCGTAGCAGCCGGGACCGTAGAGGCGGCCGTCTTCGATGCGCACCGGCCGCGCCGCCACCGTCCCCAGCGGCCAGACGGTGTCCAGGTGGCCGAGCAACATGACGGGAGCGGGCCCGCCCGGTGCGGGCGCGGGGCCGCGAGCCCGCAGGATGGGACCACCGCCGGTGACGGGGACGAGCTCGGGCACGAGGCCGACCGCTTCCACGTCCGCGGCCAGGCGCGCGGCCAGGGCCGCAACCGCGGGCGGATCCGTGGAAGGGGACTCGATCGCGCAGATCTCGGCCAGGAGCGCGGTCATCTCCTCCGCATGCGCGCGCGTCCAGGCCAGGAGTCCGTTCGTGGGAGTCAAACCCCAAGTATAGACGGGCGCGGCGGCCCTTCAGGCGAGGACGCCGAGGAACATCCGCGTGTCGTATTCGAACGCGACGCGGCCGTCCCGCGCGTGGGCATCGAACACCGCGGGCAGGGCCGCGAGCATCTCGGCGCGGCGCGGATCCCCCTCCCTGGGCGTGTACGAGCTCGAGAGGAGGCGGCCGCGCAGGCCTTCGAGGTCGAAATGCTGCGCGCTGTCGAACCGTCGCTCCCGCCATCCCGCCGGTCCGAACAGGGCGCGCAGCGACTCCGGCTTCGCGTACTTCTCGCTGACTTCCTCGTAATCGTTGGACCAGCGGCGCAGGAAGGTCTCGTAGTCGCGGAGGAACGGCGTGGAGTCGAGTCGCCTCAAGTTCCACACCAGGGCCACTCCTCCCCCCGGCCGCAGGATGCGGCCGAACTCCGCGCGCGACTCCGGCACCTTGAACCAGTGGAAGGCCTGCCCCGCGGTGATCAGATCGACGGATCCCTCGCCGAGGGTGGTGGCTTCCGCCCGTCCGTCGACGCTGTGGAAGCGGCCGGTGTGGGCGAGATCGGCCTCGGCCACCGCCGCCATCTCGCGATTGGGCTCCACGCCGTACACCACGTTCCCGTTCTCGACGAGGAGACGCGACAGGATCCCGGTGCCGGACCCGACGTCCGCGACCACGTGGGACGGCTGAAGTCCGAGGTCTCTGCGCAGCGCCTCCACGACCGCCGGCGGATAGCCGGGGCGCCAGCGCACGTAGTCCTGGACGCGGTCGCTGAATCGGGATGTCGGATCGGGTGGCCCGGCCGTCATGGAGTCTCGTCGGACGAGTACCGGAAAGCATAACGCGTGGGGTAGGCTGCCCGGGAGATGAGTGTGGCCACCGTTCCCTCCGGCCCGAAGGGCCCGCCCGTTCTGGGCCAGCTCCTGGCCTTCCGGCGCGATCCGCTCGAGTTCCTCAGCCGCATCGCGCGCGAGTATCCGGGGGATGTCGTGCGCTTCCGGCCCGGCCCGCGCGACAGCTATCTCGTGAAGCATCCGGACCTCGTCAAGGACGTCCTCGTCACCCGCCAGCACGACTTCAGCAAGAGCCGCGGCCTGGAATGGGCGAAGCTCTTCCTCGGCGAAGGGCTCCTCACGAGCGAAGGCGAGTTCCACACGCGCCAGCGGCGGCTCGCGCAGCCGGCGTTCCACCGGCAACGTATCGGCGCCTACGCGGACGACATGGTCCGGCGCACCGTGGACGCGCGCGAGCGCTGGTCGGCGGGCCAGGTGCTCGACGTGGACGGCGAGATGATGCGCCTCACCCTGGCCGTCGTCTCGAGCACCCTGTTCGGCACCGACGTCGCCGCCTCCGCGGACGAGGTCCGCGAGGACCTGGCCGCGATCATCGGGCTCTTCCCGCGCTTCTCGCTCCCTTTCTTCGGGCTCATCCAGAAGCTGCCCATCCCCAGCAATGCCCGCTTCAACCGCGCGGTGGCGCGCCTGGACGCGCTCGTCTACGGGATCATCGCCCAGCGGCAGCGCGACCCCGGCGACCGCGGGGATCTCCTCTCCATGCTCCTCCTCGCCCGCGACGAGGAAGGCGGGGGAAGGATGAACGAGCGCCAGCTCCGCGACGAGGTGATCACGCTCCTCCTCGCCGGCCACGAGACGACGGCGAATGCGCTGACCTGGACGTGGTACCTGCTGTCCCAGAATCCGGAGGCGGATGCGCGCTGGCGCGAGGAGCTCCGGCGCGTGCTCGGCGGTCGCGCGGCCAGCGCGGACGACCTTCCCGCCCTTCGCTACACCGAGATGGTGCTCGCGGAGTCGATGCGCCTCTTCCCGCCCGCGTGGGGCATGGGCCGCCGTGCCCTCCGCGACCTGACGCTGGGCGGGTTCACCATTCGCAAGGGCTCCGTCCTCGCCCTCTCGCCGTACATCGTCCATCGCGACGCGCGACTGTGGCCGGATCCCCTGCGCTTCGACCCCGAGCGCTTCACGGCCGAGGCCAAGGCGGAGCGGCCGCGCTTCGCCTACTTCCCGTTCGGGGCGGGGGCGCGCAGCTGCATCGGCGAGCCGTTCGCCTGGATGGAGGGCGTGCTGCTGCTGGCCACGATCGGCCAGCGCTGGCGGCTGCGCCTCCTGCCCGGCCATCCCGTGGAGCCCAAGGCGCTCATGACGCTGCGCCCGCGGTACGGGATGAAAATGGTGGCCGAGCCCGCGCTGGCGGGCGGCTAGCTGCGGCCCGACCAGTAGGGCTGGTAGTAGTGATCGGGTCCGGCCATGCGCGCGGGACGGGGCGGGCGCCGGAACGCAGCGTCGATGCGGCCGCGCACCTCCTGCGGGTGGTCGAGGGCGTCGAAGAGCGCTCCCACCGCGAACAGGCCGGCGAGCGCGCCCCCGATCACGGCCAGGGGGAGGAGGAGGATGAGGCCGAAGCCAAGGGCTTTCTCCAGGAGATCGGGCATTCAGTGGATCCGTGTGCGGCCGCGGAAACCCTCCTCGTAGGTGTGGAAGAACTGCAGTCCTTCTTCCGGATAATGCCAGCAGTAGTAGCCCGACCCGTTGTCGAAGTCGATCAGCCAGAGGCCCTTCACGTCGATGCCCATGTTCATGACGTCGTTCGCCCAGCGCGTCACCACGGCTTCGACCGCCGGCTGGGCGGCTTCCGCGCTCGCGGCCGTCTCCGAGATCTCCTCCACGGCGTGATAGGCCTCGTCGGTGAGCCGCCGCACTTCGGGGAGGAGGCGGGCCGCCTCGTCGTAGGTGAAGACCTTCTTCTTGCTGCGGTCCGCGCCCTCCGGCATGGACGGATTATAGCGTCCGGGGGACCGACCTTGACCACCATGGAGCGCGGGCCCTAGACTACGGCAACTCATGACGGGTAGCCTCACCGTGCTCAGCGGCCCGCTGGCCGGGACCCGTCTCGACGTCGACGGCTCCGACGACGAGATCCTGATCGGCGCCGATCCCGACTGCCGCCTCGCCCTGGACCTTCCCGGCGTGAGCCCGATCCACGCGCGGCTCACGCAGGACCAGGGTGAGCTGATCATCCACGACACGCGCAGCCCGCGAGGCGTCTACGTCAACGACACGCGCGTGACCGGCCAGGCCCCGCTGCGGGACGGCGACGTGGTGTGGCTGGGCGCGCCGGGCGACGAGGGGAGCGTGATGCTCCAGTGCCGCCTGGCCGGCGGCGCCGCCCCGCCCGCGGTCGTCATTCCCGATGAACCGGCGGCCGAGGCCGCGGTGGACCCCGTCGTCTTCGCGGATGAGCCGCTGTCCCCTCCGCCGGCGGCGGAAGCGCCGAGCGACGACGTCTTCTTCATGGAGGAACCGGCGGTGGACGTTGCGCCGCCTGTCCCGGAGCCTCCTCCTCCTCCCCCGGCTCCGATCCTGCCAGAGCCGGAACCGGCCTTCGCCCCTGCGGAAGAGGACCTGTTCTTCGTCGAGGAGCCCTCTGCTCCCGCGGCGGCCGCCGAGGCCGCGCCGGCCGAGCCTCCGCCACCAGCCATGGAGCCGCCGCCACCGGCCGCGGAGCCGGCGCCTCCTTCGCCCAAGCCCTCGCCCGCCGTACGCCCGGCCGCGCCGGCCGCGCCTGCCCCTGCGCCCCCCCGCCCCGCCCGCCGTCCTGGTCCTACGCCGCCACCGTCGATGGCGCCCGAGACCGACGAGGCCCCGTCGCGGCCGCGCAGCGCGCCTTCGCGCCCCGCAACGGCGGCGCGCGCGGCCACGCCCAAGGGCGGGCGCAAGTCGTCGCCGCCGATCGCCCTCATCGCCGGTGGGGCCGTGCTGCTCGTCGCCGGGGCCGCCGGCTTCTTCTTCCTGCGCTCGACGAGCACGCCCGCCATCCAATCGATCACGCCCGCTCGGGTCGGGCTCGGCCACAGCGTCACCATCGCGGGCACGCACTTCGGCGCCACGCCCGCCGAGAACGTCGTCCGCTTCGGGGGCAAGCCCGGCCGCGTCGTCCAGGCTTCGCCCACGCGGCTCGAGGTCGAGATCCCGGAGATGGCGGCAACGCTCGGGCGCGACACGCCCGTCCCCGTCGTCGTGGTCGTGGACGGAAACGAGTCCAAGCCCGGCACGGTCGCCGTGTTCGAGGCCCCGCGTATCCACGGCATCTCGCCGGCGGTGGCGATGCCGGGCGACGAGGTCGTCCTGGCCGGGGCGGGATGGGGCGCGGGCGTCAGCGTCCAGTTCGGAAGCACGCCCGCCACCATCCTCGACACGACACCAGCCTCGCTGAAGGTGACCGTGCCGGCGCTGGAGGGGCCGCCGGGCACGGAGTTCCCGGTGAGCGTGGCCTCGGGCGCCGACCGGTCCAACCCGGCGCCTTTCGTCCTGGGCCGCCTCCCGCTCGTCCTGTCCGTCTCGCCCGCGAGCGCGGCCGCGGGAGACCTGGTGACGGTGGCGGGCCGGGGCTTCGACGTCAAGCCGGCCAGCAACGACGTGCGCGTGGGTGGCGCCCGTGCCCTCGTGACCTCGTCGTCCGGCGCCGAGCTGAAAGTCGTGGTGCCGCGCGTGGCGGCGGGGGACACCACGATCGACGTGCGCGTGCCCGGCGTGGAGCACGTGGGCCAGGCACGGCTCGCCGTCGCCGCCGGCCCCGATCCCATCGACTTCCGTTTCGTGGCCGAGCCGTTCGAAGACGTGCCCGGGCACGATCACGCGATCCTGGCCACCGGCGTCGGGCCTGCGTTCGTGGTCACCGCGAGCGGCGGCCGATCGGCGGCCGAGCGCGGCTACGAGGCCGCCCGGCGTCTCAACGAAGCCGGCGCCGGGTGGAAGGGGGGTGCGGTGGACGCGGACGTGCGCGCCCGCGGGCTCGACGGGACGCCCTCCCTCGTCGTGGCCGGCGGGGACACTCCGCTCGTAGAGGTGACCCTGGACGACGCGGCCGCCTACGAGGAGGACTGGACGGGACTCAAGGGACGCGGCGGGCCGGTCACGCCGGTCCGCGTGGCCGTGTGGTGGGAAGCGGTGGCGCGCGACCTCGTGCTCCTCCTCGTCCGTGGAGAGAAGCCGCACTTCGCCGCCGACCTGGCGCCGGAGGGGCGCGTGTTCGCCGACCTGTATCCCCTCGCACGGAAGTCGGTGGCGGCAGGGGTGCCGCGGCAGGTCATCGCCGAGGCGCGGCCCCCCGTCCGGGAGGCCCTGCGCACGGCCGGCCTGCGCATCCCCGCGACCGTGAAGGGACCGGCCCCCGCGGTGGCGGCGGCGACGACGACGGAGACGGCGCCGGCTTCCCCGGCGGCTCCCGCGGGGCCCGCGTTACGCCTGGACGGGCGGTGGTCGGGATCCGAGACGGATTCCGGCCGGACCACCTACATCACCGCGGTCTTCGCCGGTCCCGGCGGGACGTTCACGTACGAGCGCGCCCTCAGCGTGAGCCAGCCCCTGCTCGGCGTCGTGCAGCAGAAGACGGTCGTGCACTTCTACGTCCAGACGGGCGCCGGCCCTCGTTACTACCAGGGCAAGTGGGACGGGCAGAAGCTCACGGGAACGGTCTCCGTCGACCCTGCCAGCAAGTCGCCCGTCGGGACCTTCGAGCTCGGGCCCAGCTAGGTCCGCGGGGGCGCGGTCAGGTCCGGCTCTCCACGAACCGCTCGAGGAACTCTTGCGCCGACGCGTCCACGTCCTCGAACTCGACCCCGACGTCGTAGCGCGGCGGGCCCGGCTGGAGCACCGGGGTCACGTTCTTCACCACGCCGTTGAGGCGCAGGGTCGTCGACTCGAAGGTCAAGACGAACACCTGCGCGCCGCCGACGGTCGGCGGTGTGGCCACCCGCACCCTCATACCGCGCGGGGAGAGCGCGCGCACCGCGGAGTCGACCTCGAGCAGGAGCTGGCCCCAGATGGGAGACGTCGGTTCCTGGCGGGGCGCGCTCCGGCGTTCGACGGCGATAGGGGCGGTCCGCTTCAACCGGCGAGCTCCGTGTCGTCGTGGCTCGCGTTGGCGGCCCGTTCCACCTGGGCGCGGAGGGCCGTGCGCTCCTCGTCGGTGAGGCCGACGAACTCGAGGGCGGCCCGGTAGCGCACGAGGCCGTCCTCTCCCGGCGCACGGTCGAACCCGTGGATGAAGCTGCGCACCACCCGGCAGCGCAAGGTCAGGTCGCCCGCGCCCGGGAGGGGGAGACGCAACATCTGCACGGTTCCGGGGCGCAGGACGCAGTCCACCTCGACGAGAGCGCCCGTCTCCGAGAGGTTGACGATCGGCGCCGGGCTCGTGGCGTGGATCTTGCCGAGCACGTCGCCGTGAACGGCGACCCGCGCGCGGACGCGCCGGTCCCTCAAGCGATCGTGATCTCCTTGTTGAGATAGACGTCCTGCACCGCGTTGAGCAGGCGGACGCCCTCCGCCATCGGCCTCTGGAAGGCCTTGCGGCCGGAGATGAGGCCCATGCCCCCCGCGCGCTTGTTGATGATGGCGGTCTTCACCGCTTCCTTGAAGTCGCTCTCGCCGGAAGAGGCGCCGCCGGAGTTGATGAGGCCCGAGCGCCCCATGTAGCAGTTCGCGACCTGGTAGCGCGTCCAGTCGATGGGGTTGTCGGAGGCGAGCTTGTCGTACACCGACTTGTCGATCTTGCCGTACGGGCTCTCCTTGGTGGAGAGGGCGAGGTAGCCGCCGTTGTTCTCGGGCAGCTTCTGCTTGATGATGTCGGCCTCGATCGTGACCCCGAGGTGGTTGGCCTGGCTGGAGAGGTCGGCCGAGACGTGGAAGTCCTTCTCCGCGGTCTTGAAGGCGGGGTTGCGCAGGTAGCACCAGAGCACCGTGGCCATCCCCAGCTCGTGCGCCTGCTGGAAGGCCACGCTCACCTCCTGGATCTGCCGCGTCGACTCCGGGGAGCCGAAGTAGACGGTGGCGCCCACCGCCACCGCGCCCATGTCCAACGCCTGCTTGGCGCGCGCGAACATGATCTGGTCGAACTTGTTCGGGTAGGTCAGGAACTCGTTGTGGTTGAGCTTGAGCAGGAAGGGGATCCGGTGCGCGTACTTGCGCGCCACCATGCCCAGCCCGCCGAGAGTCGAAGCCACCGCGTTGCAGCCGCCCTCGATGGCGAGCTTCACGATGTTCTCGGGATCGAAGTAGAGCGTGTTCTTCGCGAACGAGGCGCCCGCGGAGTGCTCGATGCCCTGGTCCACGGGCAGGATGGAGAGGTAGCCGGTGCCGGCCAGGCGGCCGTGCGAGAACATCTGCTGCAGGGAGCGCAGGACGGGCACGGGGCGGTCCGTCGCCATGAACACGCGGTCCACGAAGTCGGGGCCGGGCAGGTGGATGGAATCCTTCGGGATGCCCTGGCAGCGGTGCTCGAGCAGGGGGCGCGCTTCGCTCCCGAGGAGATCTTCGATCGCCTTGAGGCTGCCCGTCTCCGCCATCTTCGTCGTGCTCATGGAAGCTCCTTCTCTACTAGTTGAGCCGCGCCGCCTTGTGGCGCAGTTCCGCGATCCGGGCCCGCAGCGGCGGCGTCTCCGGGGAATGGGGGGCGGCCTGGACATAGGCCTCGAGGTCGGCCGCGGCCAGGGCGTAGCACTCCAGGGCGGCCAGGACGAGCCCTCGGTCGCGGACCTCCTCCACGTCGCCGGGATTGAGGAGGACGAGCAGCTCCGCCGTGCGCAGCGCACGCGTATGGTCGTCCGCCTTGAGGTAGATGGCCTTGAGGTTCCGCAGCGTCCGCGCGAGGACGGCGCGGGGCGGGCAAGGCGCCAGCATGTCCGCGGCCATGCGCAGGCGGCCGCCGTAGATGCGGTCGAGACGGTCCTGGCAGTCCTGCGGCGTCAGCACCGTCCCGCCGTTGAAGGGATCGACGAGGGCATCGCCGCCCGCGGTCACCACCCGCACGACGAAGTGCCCGGGCAGCCCGACGCCGTGAACCTCGACCCCGGCCCTCCGTCCCACCGCGATGTAGACCGTGGAGAGGGTGATCGGGATGCCCGTGCGCCGGTCGAGCACGTCGTTGAGGAAGCTGTTGCGCGGGTCGTAGTATTCGCGCGTGTTCCCGCGGAAGCCTTCCTCCTCGAAGAGCAGGTGGTTGAGGCCCGCCACCACGGCCTCGGGCGTGTCCCCGAGCCGGCCGCGCACCGCCGCCGCCATCGTTTCGAGACGCTGAAGATAGGGATCCAGTTCCAGCTCCGGATATTCGTCGCAGGCGACGAGCAGGGAGGCTCGCGCGAGGTCCACCTCGTCCTCCGGACGGGCGACCATGTCGATGAGCTGGCGCCGGTGCGACTCCGTCACAGCGAGGACCTCGAGGGACGGAAGATTATACCCATACTGGACAAGGCCGCATATTTCGGGGATAAGGCGGTCGTTCGACCTCGAGAGGAGGCCTTCATGATTCCTCCGTCGGCATCCCGGCGTACCTGGACCCTGATCCTCGCCGCGGCCGTGGCCGCGACCGCGAGCTGCGACAAGAGTTCGAGCCCCGTCGTTCCGACCGGCGAGGGCGGCGAGCTGAAGGCGGAGATCAGCGCCTCCGCCACTTCCGGACGCGCGCCCATCGACATTACTTTCACCTCAAACGTTCACGGGGGCGAGGGATTCTACCGCTACGCCTGGTCGTTCGGCGACGGCCGCACCTCCGCCGCGGCCAACCCGCGCGTGCAGTTCCAGAGCGGCGGGAGCTTCGACGTCACCCTCCAGGTCTCGGCGGGCGACGAGACCGTCACCGCCGGCCCCGTGAGCGTGCGCCTGGACTCCGACGTCCGGCTCGCCTGCTCGGCCGATCCGAGCGAGGCCCAGGCTCCCGTCGACGTCTCCTTCCGCGCCGCCCCCGGCGGTGGAACGGGAACTTTCACCTATCGTTGGGACTTCGGCGATGGCGCCTCGTCGACGGAGGCCTCGCCTGTCCACACCTACACGACGCCCGGGTCGTATCGCGAGGTCCTCACCGTCTCCAGCGGGGGATCGAGCGCCGTCTGCTCCAGGATCGTCACCGTCTACGGCGACTTCCGCCTGCTCAGCTGCAAGGCCACGCCGATGGGGAGCCGGACCGTCCAGTTCCACGCCACGCCGAGCTTCTGCCTCTTCGACGACTGCTCGTACCAGTGGAGCTTCGGAGGGACGGGCAGCGGGCACGGCCTGCTCACGGCGCGGCCGCTGTTCACGTACGACGCGTCGGGGACCTATACGGCGACGCTCAACGCCGCCACCGGCGGCCGCGGGAACAAGGCGTCCTGCCAGGTGACCGTGACCGCGCCCTAGGCGGGCGAGCGGCCGAACGTCCGCGCGAAACCTTCCTCGAGGTTCAGGGGCGCGTACCCGCATTCCTGGCCGAACTGGGAGTGATCCAGCTCCGCATCCTGGGTGAGGCCGAGCAGCGCATCGGGGCTGAAGAACGACGGCGGCAGAACCACCGCGAGGCCGGATGCCGCCAACCGGCACAGCGCGAGAGGGACGTGCAGCCGGCGGCGTCGCAGGCCCTGGGCAGCGACGATGCGGTCGATGAGATCGCGCAGCCGCAGGACGGTGCCGCCGGAGACGTTGTAGGTCTTGCCCACCGCCGCCGGCGAGCGCAGGGCCAGCGCGACCGCCTGGACCACGTCTTCGACGAAGACGGGCTGGAGCCGCGCGGTGCCGGGCCCGGGTACCGGGCATAGGAGAGGCACACGCGTGAGGAGTGAGACGAGCTTCTGGAAGTGCAGTCCGCCGGCGGGGCCGTAAACCATCGTGAGCCGCAGGATGGTGTAGTCCAGCCCCGACTCCTTCACAAGGCGCTCGGCTTCCGCCTTGGACGTCCCGTAGGCGTTCTTCTTCGCGTAGGCCGCAGAGACGGCGGACAGGTACACGATCCGGCGCACCTTCCAGCGCTGCGCGAACGCGATGACGTTCGCGGTGCCGCGCACGTTGACCTCGTGCATCCGCTCCGGCGGCGCCGGCGGCATCAGGGCCGCGGCATGGACGATGGCCGTCACCCCCTCGCCGTGCGGGAGGACGGAATCGAGGTGGGTGATGTCGCCGCGCACGACGTCGGCGGCGAACCGCTGCCCCGGATCGACCGGATCACCGGGAAGGGCGAGGCACCGAATGCGCTCGCCGGCCGCCGCTAGATGGGGGCCGACGCGCAGGCCGATGTACCCCGAGGCACCCGTCAGGAGAATCACGAGCCGGTGAGTATACTCCCGGCCCACGATGACCCCGCCCACGACCACCGTTCCGCGGGAGCGTTCCGCCCGCCGCGCGCTCGTGGCGTCGGTATTCTTCGTTTCGGCCGCGCTGCGGCTCTTCGCCGTCGATCGGCCCCTCAACATCGACGAGGCCTTGTGGATCCAGCGCGGGGGCGGCTTCGTCGCCGCGCTGGCGCGTGGTGACCTGTTCGCGACCTACTCGCGCCCGCATCCGGGCGTGACCACGATGTGGCTGGTCGGGCTCTCGGACGTGGGCTGGTGCGCGATGGCGGGCCAGCAGTCCTGGACGTCGTGTGCGCAGCGCCTGGCCGGCGACCCGCTTCCTCCGCTGTGGGCCTATGTGGTCCCGCGCTGTGTCCAGGCCCTCCTCACCTCGGGTCTCCTCGCCCTCCTGGCGGCCCTGGCCGCGCGATGGATCGGCCTTCGCGCCGCCGCCCTCGGATGCGCGTTGCTCGCCCTGGAGCCGTTCTTCCTCGGCTACCAGCGTTTCATCACCACCGATGCGCTGGCCACGGACCTCGGCGCGGTGGGCGCGCTTCAGTTCCTGCTGTATCTGCGCGAGGGTGGTCGTCGCCGGCTCCTACTGTCCGGCCTCGCGTTCGGGTTGGCCGTGGCGACCAAACTGCCCGTGGTGTTGCTCGCCGTCCCACTGCTGATGTCGGTCGGCGTCGTGGAGAGCGGCCGGTGGACGGGCTTCACCCCACGCGGCCTGCGGTCGCGCGCCCAAGAAGTGGCGACGTGGGCCGCGGTCGCGACCCTGGCCGTGGTGGTGATCTGGCCGGTCCTGTGGGTGCGGCCGATCGGCCTGCTGCGGCAGCTCCTGGCGGACCTCGGGTCGGAAACCCAGGCGAACGGTTTTCGCCTGGATGACACGGGGTGGACTTTGTATGCCCGCGTCCTGGCCTGGCGCTTCACGCCGGTGATGCAAGCCGGAGCCTTCATAGTTGTCGCGGCGATCCTGTGGCCGGCCTGGCGGCGCCAGCTTCCGCGCCGGCCCGAGCTCGAAGCGCTGGCCGGGCTCGTCGTCGTCACCCTCGTGCTGCTACGCCTGGCCGCTGAGGCGGGAGCGGACCGCTACCTGCTGCCCGTCGTGCCGTTCCTGGCCCTTTTGGCGGGCGCGGGCTGGGATCGGGTGCGTGATCGCATGGCCGAGGGCGGGCCGATTCCGGCGCTGGCCGCGTTCGTGCCCACGGCTGTGGTGGTGGCGCAGATGGCGATGCTCCTGCCCCATCTTCCGGAAGGCGTCACGTTCTACAACCCGCTCCTGGGCGGCCCGGCCGTAGCCCGTGAGTCACTCGTGATCGGGCACGGAGAGGGATTGGAGCGTGCGGCCTGGTACCTCGACGCCGAACCCGGTGCTGCGACCCGGGTGGCCGCGGTGCCCGGGTTCGCGTCCGCCTTCGCTCCCTACTTCCGGGGCCGGATGATCGAACTCTTGCCGGACTCCAGTGACGGCTGGCTGTCCGCGGACCGCGTCGTCCTATACGTCGGGCTGAGGCAGACTGGGTGGCCGGATCCCGTTCTAGTCGCTTACATCACGTCGCAGCAACGGCCGTTGTACACGGTCCGCCGCCACGGGTTGGACTACGCGCGCGTCTTTGCCGGGCCGATCGTGGTCCCGCCGGAGCTGCGCGCCTCGCCGCCGCCATCGACCGTTCCTTGAAGCTGCGGGAACTCGAAGCGCTCCTCGGCCGCTCCCCGCACGGCTCCCTCCACGAGGGCGCGAACGTCGAGCGCTTCCTCGGCGCGCGCGACCTCTTCGCGCGTGGCGGCGGTGGCGGGGCTGCGGGGGACGAAGAGCTGGCAGCAGTCCTGGTCGGGCAGCGTGCTCACTTCGAAGGTCCCGATGCGGCGGGCCTCCTCCGTGATCTCCGACTTGTCCATGCCGACCAGCGGCCGCAGGACGAGGCCGTGGGCCGCTTCCCCGATGACCGTCATGTTGTCGAGAGTCTGGGAGGCCACCTGGCCCAGGCTCTCGCCGGTCACGAGCGCCCTCGCCTTGTGCCGCCCGGCCAGTACCTCCGCGATGCGGACCATGAACCGGCGATAGAGGACGACGCGCAAGGGCGCGGGGCAGGAGGCGACGATCGTCTGCTGGACCTCGCCGAACGGCACCAGCAGCAACCGCGTGCGCAGCTGATAGCGCGTCAGGATCCGCGCCAGCTCCGTGACCTTGTCGATGGTGGTGCGGTCCTGGAGCGGGAACGCGTGGAAGTGGATGGGAACGACGGTGCAGCCGCGCTTCATCATGCGCCAGGCCGCCACCGGCGAGTCGATGCCGCCCGAGAGCAGCGCGGCCACGCGTCCGGAGGTCCCGACGGGGAAGCCGCCCGCCCCCGCCCGCCGCTCGAACGAGTAGAGGATGCGGTCCGCGAGCACCTCGACGTAGACGACGAGATCGGGCTCCTCGAGGCGCACCGGGATCCCGGTGGCGACGTGGATGGCCGCGCCCAGCTCGCGCTCGATCTCGGGGGAGGTCAGGGGGAAGCCCTTGAAGGAGCGCCGGGCGGTGACGCGGAAGGAAGCGGCGCCGCGCGCCGCCACCGCGGCGGTGGCCTCGGCGGCTAGCGCGCCGAGATCCAGCGGCGCCTCGTGCGCGCGGGAGAAGTTGGCGACGCCGAACAGGCCGCCCAGGCGCCGCTCGGCTTCCGCCCAGGGTACGTCGTCGGGCAGATCGACGCGCAGGCGGCCGGCCAGGACGTGGACCTTGCCCCCCAGGTCGGCGAGGAGCCGGCGTGCGTTCACGGCGAGCTTGTCCACGAAGAAAGGACGATTGCGGCCCTTGAGCGCGATCTCGTGGTAGCGGAGGACGACCTTCATCTCCGCCATGATAGATAATCGGGCCTCCAATGCCGAACACCGATTTCGGATACCGGTTCTGCCCACGCTGCGGCGGCAGCCTGGCCTGGAAGATCCTCAAGGAGTCCGAGCCGCAGCGCCTGGTGTGCCAGGCCTGCGCCTTCGTCTTCTACCTCGACCCCAAGGTGGCCGCCTGCACGATCTGCATGGTGGACGGCGGCATCGTCCTCCTCCGCCGCACGATCGAGCCCCGCATCGGCACCTGGGTGTTCCCGGGTGGATTCGTGGACCGGGGCGAGGCCGTGTCCGCGGCCGCCATCCGGGAGACCCTCGAGGAGTCGAACCTGCGCGTCAGCGTCACCGGCATCCTCGACGTCTACTCGTTCCCCGGGAGCGAGGTGGCGGTGGTCGTCTACGCGGCGGAGGTCGTCGGCGGCACTTTGTGCGCGGGTGACGAGTGCGACGAGGCGCGGGCCTTTCCCCCCGAGGAGATCCCCTGGGGCGAGCTCGCGTTCGAGAGCACCCGGGCCGCCCTGCGCGACTACGTGCATCGCTTCTTCCCGCGCGTCCGCATCCCGCGCTGACGTGGACGCCGCCGCCCAATTCGACCGCGCCCGCGTGCTGGCCGCGATGGGCCGGTCGGCGGAGGCGGTGGCGATACTGGACCCCCTTCTCGAGGCCGACCCCTCCCATCACGGCGCCCTCCTCCTGCGCGCCGCCCTGCACGCCGAAGACCGCGAGTGGGAGGCCGCCCTCGTCCTCAACGAGCGCGCGGCGAAGCTCTGGCCGCGCTCGGCCGAAGCCCTGAACGCCCTCGCGCGCCGCCTGCACGCGCAGGGGCGCGATCCGGAGGCCCTCAAGATCGCGCACGAGGCGCGGACACTTCTCGGAGAAGGGGACAACTTCACCCAGACCGCGGCCGTGTACCTCACGCTCGTGTGGTGCCTGCGCGAGATGCGGCGCTACAAGGAGGCCATCGCGGTGGCGGAAGAAGGCCTTGCCCGCATGCCGGACGCGGTGCTCGCGCAGTGGGCCACCCAGATCGAGGAGGAGCTGATCGCGGCGGAAAAGGAGGAGTGCTGACCGCTCGCTTCCGCTTTCGTCACGTGGAGGTCGTGCGCTTCCGCGACCTGGACACCCTGGGTCACGTGAACAACGCCGTCTACCTCACGTATTTCGAGTCGGCGCGCATCGCGTATTGGCTGCACACGACGAAGCGCACGGGACTGGGCGCGCTGGACATGATCCTCGCCCGCGCCGAGATCGACTTCCGCGCGCCCCTGGGCTACGGGGAGTCCGTCGAGATCTCCGTCGGGGCCACCTCGCTCGGGCGGTCGTCGTTCGTCCTGGAGTCCGACATGTACGAGCGGGGGAGCGGCCGTCTGGTCGCGGAATCGCGAAAGGTGCTCGTCTACTACGACTACGC
>Ga0111539_10002197_pt1 | contig 26053 bp, 22 predicted proteins | sample RhiMethybrSRZTD1_FD_79667 | JGI IMG/M metagenome (GOLD analysis project Ga0111539, IMG submission 79667) | Populus rhizosphere microbial communities from Tennessee, USA - Rhizosphere MetaG P. TD hybrid SRZTD1 (version 2) (version 2) | ecosystem: Host-associated > Plants > Roots > Rhizosphere >...
CGAACGGGTTGCCCAGCCGCACCCGCAGCCCGGCGCCGGCCACGGAGGCACGGGCGAGCTGGCGGACGGTGGCGTCGGGCGAGACGCCGTGGACACCCTGCAGCGAGGCGGCCCAGATGCCGGCAGCCACGCCCGGCGAACCATAACCGGAGTCGGGCGACGGGTCGGCGGCGACGGTGGGCGCGGCGGCGGGGAGGACTGCGGCGGCGGCGAGCGCCGCCACCGCGACGACGATTCGGTGCGGACGGAACACGGCACCTCCCGGGGGCCGAAGAATTCACGACGCCCCGCATATTGACACACTTCGACGCACCATGCCTCCGGACGCCCCTCTTTCCGCGATCTTGGACGCCTTCTGCTGCCTGGGCAGCAGCAGGCGTCCAAGATCGCGCGGGTGGTGCGGGTGCGGGGCCAGGGGTCAGGCTGGGATGCCGGCGGCACTTCGACGGGAGTGATTGTTGCACTGGCGGTGAGTAAACTCCCGGAGCCGTTGCAGGGTCAACGATTCGTGGAACGCGTGAGACGGCCGGCTCACGCCCGTAGATACGTCAGGACCGCGAGTACCCGCCGGTGCCCCTCCTCGATGCCCGGCAGGTCGAGCTTGGTGAAGATGTTGCCGATGTGCTTGGCGACCGCCGCGTCGCTGATCACGAGGTCGCGCGCGATCGCCTGGTTGGACCGCCCCTCCGCCATCAGCCCGAGCACCTCCCGCTCCCGCGGGGTGAGCCGGGCCAGCGGATCGGTGGTGCGCTGCCGGGTCAGCAGCTGGCGCACCACGTCGGGGTCGATGACGGTCTCCCCCGCCGCGACCCGCGTGATCACGCGGGCGAAGTCCGCGATGTCGCCGATGCGGTCCTTCAGCAGGTACCCCACGCCGGCCCGGCCGGCCGGACCGAGCAGTTCCGCCGCGTACGCCGTCGCCGCGTACTGGGACAGCACGAGCACGGCCGCGCCTGGATCGCTTGCCCGCAGCGCGACGGCCGCCCGCAGCCCCTCGTCGGTGAACGTCGGCGGCATCCGCACGTCGGTGATCACGAGGTCGGGCCGGTGGGTGCGGGCGGCGTCGAGGAGGGCGTCGGGGTCGCCGACGGCAGCCAGCACCTTGTGGCCGAGGCGTTCGAGCAGGCTGGCCAGCCCCTCGCGCATGAGGACGGCGTCCTCGGCGAGCACGAGGCGAAGCTCTAGATCCGGCAAGGCAGGCACACCCGCAGCGTGGTCGGCCCGCCGAGCGGGCTGTCGAGCGTCAGCGTGCCGTCCAGCACCGCGGTCCGGTCGACGAGGCCGCGCAGTCCGCTGCCGAGCCGCGGGTCGGCGCCCCCCGTCCCGTTGTCGGTGACCTCCACGACCAGGTGCTCGCCCACTGTCCGGCCCACCACGGCGATCCGGTCGGCCGTCGCGTGCCGCACGGCATTGGTCAGCGCCTCCGACACGACGAAGTACGCCGTCGACTCGACCTGCGGCGGGAGCCGGTGCGGCAGCGCGACGTCCACGTCGACGGCGACCCGGCTGCGCTCGGCCAGTTCGCCGATCGCGGCGGGCAGGCCCAGGTCGGTGAGCACCTGCGGGTGGATTCCGTGGATCAGCTCGCGCATCGCGGCGAGCGCCAGCTTGGCCTGCTTGTGGGCGTCGCCGACGAATTCCGCGGCACGGCCGTCGGTCTCCGCCAACTCCAGTTCCGCGAGGCCGAGGTTCATCGTCATCAGCACCAGGTGCTGTTGCGCGCCGTCGTGCAGGTCGCGCTCGATGCGACGGCGTTCGGCCTCGAACGCGTCGACCAGGCGGGTCCGGGACTCGGCCAGCTCGTCGACGGTCCGGCGCAGTTCGGCCTCGGTGGGCGCGATCACCCAGCGGGCGAACGCGGCCTGGCCGCCGGCGAGCGCGCTCACCCCGTAGACGGTCAGGATCGTCAGCGGGACGCCGACGACGCCGGCGACGAGCCACGCCTGCCCGACGGAGTTCACGGTGATCGCGCCGACCTCGACGTCGACGAGCGAGCCGTCCAACCGCACCAGCAGGGGCAGCGCCAGCACGATCGCGCACAGGAAGAGCACGAACAGCGCGATCCCGTCGACCACGAACAGCACCGTGAGCAGGCAGGCGGTGTAGGCCAGCTCGCGCCAGGTCGCCGCCTCCGTCACCCGGCGCTGGAGCCAGCCGAGGGCGCCCGGTTCCGGCCTGCCGTGCGGGTCGGCGGCGGGCCGGGGGTCGACGAGCCGCAGCCGCCGCCGCTCCACCGCGCCCACCGGCAGGCCGACGAGCACCAGCGACGGCGGGAACAGCATCCCCATCAGCACCAGCCACCACGCCGTCGACGCGACGACCGTCGCGCTGACCAGGTATGCCAGGCACCGCCAGGGCCACGACGACGCCAGGAACCGCATCGGGTTGCCGGCCATCGCCCGCCACAGTGATCCGCTCTCCACCACGTGGACGACGTTACGACGCAAGGCCGGTCGCAGCACTGGCCCCCGCTGGAGACCGTCTGGTAGAGCAGGCACTACCTCCGTCAGATGACGCGGCAACTGGTGGTGGCCGTCTTGGTCGGGTCGCTCTCCGACGTCACCGTCAGGTTGACCGTCGTGTGGCGGGCGGTCGCCGCGTCGCGCTTCACGTAGACCGAGACCGGGACGGTCGCGCCGAAGCGCGCGGTGGCCAGGGTGTTCGGCAGCCAGGTCGTCCAGCCGGACGGCGCGCTCGCGCTGACGCGGTAGACGTCCGAGGAGGCGAACGCGGTGACGTCGTCCGGGTGCCCGCTCACCGGTGCGGCGGCACCGGTGTTGCGGACCGGGAGCACGCACCGGGCCCAACCGCCGCGCGGCGCGATCGCGAAGCTCGGGTAGGCGGCGACGCCGCGCCGCTGCGGGCCGGCGCCGTCGAGCGAGCGGATCGCGACGGTGTAGGACAGGATGCCGCGGCGGTCGCGCTGGACGTCGAGCACGTAGAAGTGCAGCCGGTTGGCCTGGTCGACGAACTCGTACTGGCTGCCGGAGTCGGTGCCGGCGTGGAAGAGCGAGTCGGACAGCTGGCGGTAGTCGCCGATCGTCATCTTGACCGGGGTGCCGTTCGGCAGCACGAAGTCGACCTTGTCGATGTCCTGCGGGTTGGCGTCCACGGTCCAGATGAACGGCGCGTTGTCGGCGTTCTTCGTCTTCGCGAGCAGCACTCCGGAGTCGGGCGTGAACGAGTCGAAGCCCATCCGGTCGACGACCTCGACGGTGTAGTTGTTGTAGCGGCCGCCGTCGCAGAGCGGGTCGGTCGACGTGTCGCAGGCCGGGCTGAGGTCGCCGGTGCCGAGCGCCACGTTGACGCCGGACAGGCCGGTCGGGCCCGGCTGCACGGAGCGGGCCGTCACCTTCGCGACGATCACGCCGGACCCGGCCAGCGCCTCCCGCGACAGGCTGAGCACGTTCTGCGCGTCGACGATCCCGAGCTTCATCTTGTTGCGCAGCATGTGCTGCGAGCCCATCGACGAGCCGGCCGTGCCCGGGATCAGCCACCGGCTGTGCGGGCCGCCGGGGCCGTTGAACGTGCCGCGGTCGAGCATCTCCCACGGGCCGCTGTACGCGCGCCTGGCCGGCACCGAGTACGGGTTGTTGTAGTTGTCGCCGATGCCGAGGATGTGGCTGAACTCGTGCGCGTAGGTCGACATGCCGGAGCTTTCGGCCTGCACGGAACTGCCGCCGCCGGCGTTGGGCCAGATGTTCGACGACGCCTGCCAGGAGGTCCACTCCACGTAGCGGGTGTTGTTCCAGTTCGGCAGCGCCGGGTCCGGCGGCCCGAACTCGTCGTTGACCTCTTCCTTGGTGCTGAACTTCATCTCGCCGAACTCCTGCCAGGTCGACGACTCGTCCTGGCCGGCGCTGAGCAGGAACACGAACTCGTACTGGTTCGCCACGTCGTCGCCGACGTCGGCGCGCCACGCGGCGAGCGCGTCGGCGCGGATGTCGCGCTGGCAGGTGTCGCCGGCGGGGCAGCCGGCGCCGCGCTGCATGCTCGCCTCGATGCCGTACTCGTGGCTCTTGCCCGGCATCTGGTACGCGCCGTAGGCCGCCAGATCGATGCCGAACCGGCCGCCGGAGTCCTCCATCCAGTACTCGTGGATGGTGTGGCCGCGGTTGAGCGTGCCCGGCTTGTTGAGGAAGTCCCGGTAGAAGGCGGCAACATCGCTTCTCGGGACGTCGTGCACCGTTGTCGGGTTGCCGTAGATCGTGGAGTTGGCCGGCTGCGTGATCACGAACGGCTGGTTCGGGTAGTCCACCAGCACCAGCGCGCCCTTGAAGTTGCGCACCGAGCCCGCCTTCGCCGGGTCGGCCCAGTTCGTGCCGGGGATCTTGCGGTAGTCCTCCCAGGTCATCGTGTCCGGCAGCTCGTAGTTCTGCGGGTCGATCGCGCGCGGGCCGTTGGTGCCCGGCAAGGTGCGGGTCAGCGCCGCCGGCTCCGCCTGCTGCCACGGCTGGGTCTGCGGCCAGTGCCGCATCTGCCAGGGGTTCGCGGTGGGCTCGGGCCGCGGTTCGGCGGCGGCTGGCGTCGCCGCCAATGCACTCGACGCGACGAGCGCCGCGATCGGAAGTGCGATTCTCTTTCGGACGCTGAACATGCGCACCCCCGACAGCCCGGCGCTGGACATCGACAAGCGCAGATCATAGTCATCGACGGTCGTCTCAGGCCAGGGACGCGAGGAACTCCACCACCGCGTGCTGGTGGTTGTACGCGGCCCAGCCCGCGGGCGTCGGATCCGCCGGCGCGAACTGGCCCGGCGTGTCGCCGACGAGCCCGACCGCGGTCGGGTCGGCGCCCAGCCGGACGAGCAGCCTGACCATCGCCAGGTCGCCGACGAGCGCCGCCATGTGCAGGGGCCCGCCCTTCCCGTCGTCGAGCGGGAAGCCCACGTGGACGCCGAGGACGACGGCGTCGGGCCGCCCGAGGAACGCGGCCCGGAGCAACGGGTTGCCCCACAGCGGGTCGGCGGCCCGGGCAACCAGGCCGGGGTCGGCGGCGAGCAACGCCTCCGCCGTCGCGCGGTCCGCCCGCATGCACGCGGCGACGAGCTGATGCGCGGGATCGAGCCGGTGCGCGGTGGCGCCGGCCGCCGCCAGCAGGCCGGCGATCTCCATCATGTTGATCTTGCAGTTGTGGTGCCTACCGAAGCGTGTCGAACCAGGACGAATACTGGCACCACAACTGCAAGATCGACGCAAGTCCGCCTGGCGGCCCTAGCCGACGGCGGGCAGGTGGGGCAGGCCGGTCACGCCCATGACGAGGGAGTAGAGCGCGGTGTCGGCGGCGATGAACATGCGGTTCCGCTTGGCGCCGCCGAAGCGGATGTTCGCGACGATGTCGGGGACCAGCAGGCGACCGAGCAGCGTGCCGTCCGGGTCGTAGCAGTGCACGCCGCCGGCCATGGCGGCGGCCCAGAGCCGGCCGCCGTCGTCGAACCGGATGTTGTCGAAGTTGCCGATCTCGCACTCGGCGAAGACCCTGCCGTCGGACAGGGTGCCGTTCTCGCGGACCTCGAAGACGCGGATGTGGTTGGCGCGGCTGTCCGACACGTACAGCCGCCGCTCGTCGGCGGAGAAGACGAGACCGTTGGGGCCCTGGAAGCCGTCGGCGACGAGGCGCACCTCACCGGTTCCGGGATCCGCGCGGTAGACGTTGCAGGCGCCGATCTCGCTGTCGGCCCGGTGGCCCTCGTAGTCGCTGGTGATGCCGAAGTCGGGGTCGGAGAACCAGATCGACCCGTCGGACCGGACGGCGGAGTCGTTCGGGCTGTTGAGCCGCTTGCCCTGGAAGCGGTCGGCGATGACGGTGACGGTGCCGTCGTGCTCGGTGCGGGTGACGCGACGGTTGCCCTGCTCGCAGGTGACGAGGCGGCCCTCGGCGTCGATCGTGTTGCCGTTGGGGTGGCCGGCGGGCGAGCGGAACACGCCGACGGTTCCGGTGGTCTCGTCCCAGCGGAGCAGTCGGTCGTTGGGGATGTCGCTCCACACCAGGTAACGGCCGGCCGGGAAGTAGACGGGGCCCTCGGCCCAGCGGGTGCCCTCGTAGAGGGTCTCCAGCTTCGAGTCGCCAACCGTGCACTTGCCCGTGCGGAACCGGTCGTCGCGGACCTCGTACAACTCGGGTGGTCCACCGGGCATGTCGTCATCTCCTTGCCGAATGCTATCCTTCCGATCCGTAACTATGCAGGATGACGTTTGGCAGATCAACCCTCTCGCCGAAGGGCATTCCTTGGACGGCATCGACAGGCAGCTGCTGACGCTCCTCCAGCAGGACGCCTCCCGGCCGTACGCGGCACTGGGGCAGGCGGTGGGCCTGTCGGCGGCTGCGGCGCACGAGCGCGTGCGCAAGCTCCGCGAGCGGGGCATCATCCGCGGAACCGTCGTCGACGTCGATCCCGCCGGCGTCGGGCGCGGCGTGCTCGCCTTCGTGCTTGTCGACTCGACGGCGTGGGTCGGCGACTCCGGCGAACAGTTCGCGGCGATCCCGGAGATCCAGGAAGCGCACGTCATCGCCGGCAGCGCGTCGGTGCTGGTGAAGGTCAGGACCTCGACACCGGAACAGCTCCAGGACGTGCTGCGCCGCCTGTTCGCCATCGACGGCGTCAGCGGCACGCAGGCGATCGTCGTGCTCGGAACGTTCTTCGAGCGCCCGGTCGCACCGTAGACCGCGACCGTCGAAACTTTCGAACTCGAGGTCCCCGGCAGCGCTCATTCGGTGCATCATCCCCCCACTCGGGTCGACCCCAGCCGGCCTACAGCGAGCCACCGGCCAGGGGCGACACGCATCCCTGGGCCGCCGACGATTCGTTGATCGGGTATCGAAAGATTTCCGAAAGTCATTGACAGGGCCGCGACCGGGAGCTGACCATAGCGCCATCGACGGATGTCGACCCGTCGATTCTTCCCCCGATCGCAGCGCCTCCGATCGACCCCCGAGGAGGAAGCCCGCACATGAACGAGACCCCTGCCCACCCGGCGAACCAGCGACGCGGCCGGATCCGCCTGCTCGTCGGCGGCGCCTGTGCCGTGGTACTGACCGCGGCGACGATGATGTTGCCCGGCACCGCCCAGGCGGCCGTGACGTCGAATCAGACCGGCACGAACAACGGCTACTTCTACTCGTTCTGGACCGACAGCCAAGGCACGGTTTCGATGGAACTGGGCTCCGGCGGCAACTACAGCACGTCCTGGCGCAACACCGGCAACTTCGTCGCCGGCAAGGGCTGGAGCACCGGCGGACGGAGAAGCGTGAGCTACTCCGGCAGCTTCAACCCGTCCGGCAACGCGTACCTGGCCCTCTACGGCTGGACGACGAACCCGCTCGTCGAGTACTACATCCTCGACAACTGGGGCACGTACCGGCCCACCGGGACCTACAAGGGCACCGTGACCAGCGACGGCGGCACCTACGACATCTACCAGACGACCCGGTACAACGCGCCGTCCATCATCGGGAATGCCACCTTCAACCAGTATTGGAGTGTCCGGCAGTCGAAGAAGACGGGTGGAACGATCACCACCGGAAACCACTTCGACGCGTGGGCCCGCAACGGGATGAGCCTCGGCAGCTTCAACTACATGATCATGGCGACCGAGGGTTACCAGAGCAGCGGTAGCTCGAACATCACCATCGGCGACGGCGGTGGTGGCGGCGGTGGCGGCGGAGGCGGCGGTGGTGGCGGCGGCGGAGGCGGCGGCTGCACCGCATCGCTCTCCGCGGGCCAGCAGTGGAGCGACCGCTACAACCTCAACGTCTCCGTGTCGGGCTCCAACACCTGGACCGTGACGATGAACGTCCCGTCGCCGGCGCGGATCATCGCCACCTGGAACATCAACGCCACGTATCCCACCGCTCAGCAACTGGTTGCGCGGCCGAACGGCAACGGCAACAACTGGGGCGTCACGATCCAGCACAACGGAAACTGGACATGGCCCAGCGTCTCCTGTAGCGCTGGTTGACCCCGATCACCCGCGACACGTCACCCGGGCGCGGCGGCGGAGGCCGTCGCGCCCCGGCGTGCCCCGCTCGTCACGGCTGCCGTTCGGTCACCGCCTCGAGCACCTGCTGGCCGAACTTCGCCAGCTTGTTCTCGCCCACACCGTTCACTGTGGACAGTTCGCTCAACGTGGCCGGGCGCAGCGCCGCGATCTGGCGCAGCGTCGCGTCGTGGAAGATGACGTACGCGGGCACGCCCTGCTCCTTGGCGACGCCTGCCCGCCAGGCGCGCAGCCGCTCGAACACCGGCGCGTCGGCGGCCGGCAGGTCGACCTTCTGTTTGGACGGAGCAGCGGCGCGGGCGGCGCGCTCGGGCTCGCGTCGCATCATCACCTTCGTCTCACCGCGCAGCACGCCGGCGCTCGCATCGGTGAGCACGAGCGTCCCGTAGTCGCCCTCGACGGTGAGCAGCCGCTGCGCCAGCAACTGCCGCACGACGCCGCGCCACTCGGCCTCGCGCAGTTCGGTGCCGACGCCGAACACGGTGAGCTGGTCGTGCCGGAACTGGGTCACCTTCTCGGTGGTGCGGCCGAGCAGGATGTCGATGGACTGGCCGGCGCCGAACTTCTGCCCCCGTTCGCGGTGCAGGCGCAGAACCGTCGACAGCAGCTTCTGCGCGGCGACGGTGCCGTCCCAGGACTCGGGTGGCTCCAGGCAGGTGTCGCAGTTCCCACACGCACCGGCGTGTGCCTCACCGAAATACCCGAGGATCCGGGAGCGCCGGCACTCGACCGTCTCGCACAGGGCGAGCATCGCGTCGAGGTGCATCGACATGTTCCGGCGGTGTGCGAGATCGCCCTCGGACGTGTCGATGAGGCGGCGCTGCTGCACCACGTCCTGCAGCCCGTACGCCAGCCACGCGGTCGACGGCAGGCCGTCGCGCCCGGCCCGCCCGGTCTCCTGGTAGTACCCCTCGACGGAGCGCGGCAGGTCGAGGTGGGCCACGAACCGCACGTCGGGTTTGTCGATGCCCATCCCGAACGCGATCGTCGCGACGATCACCAGGCCGTCCTCGCGCAGGAACCGCGCCTGGTGCGTGGTGCGGGTGCGCGTGTCCAGCCCGGCGTGGTACGGCAGGGCCGGGATGCCGTTCTGCGCGAGGAACTCCGCCGTCTTCTCGACCGAGTTGCGGGACAGGCAGTAGACGATCCCCGAGTCGCCGGCGTGCTCGCTGCGCAGCAGGCCGAGCAGTTGCCGGCGCGGCTCGGCCTTCGGGACGATCCGGTACCGGATGTTGGGCCGGTCGAAGCTCGCCGTGAACTGCCGCGCGCCGGTCAGCCCGAGCCGGGTCGCGATCTCGGTGCGCGTCGCGGTGGTGGCCGTCGCGGTCAACGCGATGCGCGGGACGGTCGGCCACCTCTCGTGCAACATCGACAACTGCAGGTAGTCGGGCCGGAAGTCGTGGCCCCACTGGGATACGCAGTGCGCCTCGTCGATCGCGAACAGGGCGATGCGGCCACGGTCGAACAGCCGCTGGGTCGCCGCGACGCTGAGCCGCTCCGGTGCGACGTACAGCAGGTCGAGGTCGCCGGCGACGAACGCGCGCTCGACCTCCTGGCGCTCCCACGCCTCCTGCGTCGAGTTGAGGAACCCCGCGCGCACGCCGAGCGTGCGCAGGGCGTCGACCTGGTCCTGCATCAGCGCGATCAGCGGCGAGATCACGACGCCGACGCCGTCGCGCACGAGCGCCGGGATCTGGTAGCACAACGACTTGCCGCCGCCGGTCGGCATGAGCACCAGGGCGTCGCCGCCGCCGGTCACGTGCTCGATGATCTCGGCCTGCTGGCCCCGGAAGCCCGGGTAACCCCAGACCTTGCCGAGCACCTCGAGGGCGGCCTGCCCGGGCCGCACGGCGGAGCTTCGCGGGCCGGACTGGCCGGAGGTGAGCCGGGCGGCGGAATCCACCCGGCGATCCTACGCGTGCCTACTCGGCGCGCACGTTGTCGATGTCGAAGCTCCCCGGGTTGAAGAACAGGAACATTCCTCGCACGTCGCCGAGCACCTCGCTACCGCAGGAGAAGTCGGTCAACAGGTCGACGGTGATCGTTGTCGTGGTGTTCGGCTGGATGAACGGGAACGAACTCTGGCACCACGTGAAGGATGGGCCGACCTGCAGCGCGAGCGCCACCGACGTCCCCGTCCCGCCGGTGCGCAACTCGTACACGATCCGCGACTTCGACGAGAGGTTGACCGGTTCAGCAAGCGTCGGTCCGAACCAGTGCGCGGCGGTCACGTCGAGGTGCAGCCCGTGCGCGCCCTCCGGGTGGAAGTCGGTGGTCTGGGTGAGCACTCCGGCGTCGGGCAGCCAGTTGCCGGGCGCCCAGCCCTCGGTGCCCGACTCGAACGTCGCCAGCACGATGGCCGCCGTCGGGTCGGGCTTCACAGTGACGACCAGATCGGCCACATTGGACACTCGGCCGGCCGCGTCGCGGATCGTGTAGTGGGCGGTCGCCTTGCCGGCGACGCCGTCCGCGGGGGTGAACAGCACGGTGCCATCGACGTTCAGCGCGAACGTCCCACCGGTCACGGTGACCGCGCGCTGCTGGCCGGCGGTCGCCGGGTCCAGGTCGATCGTCGACGGCTTGAGATAGGTCCGGTACGCGACGTCGTTCGCGGCCGGTGTCAGCGTCGCCGGCCGGTTGAACTCGGTGACCGCACTGTCGTGGTCAGCCACCGGCGGCCGGGATCGCTGCGGACCGGTCAGCTCCGCGGCGGCGTTGCCGAGCGTCGTACAGACGGGGCTCGGGCAGTACACGGTGAACCCGTCGTAGTCCGGGTAGAGCGTCCCGTCGTCCTGGATCCCGGAGAGGATCCAGTACAGCCAGCCGTCACCGCCCGCGCGGTCGAACAGGTCGGTCCAGGTCTTGTAGACGGTGTTGCGGGTCGCCTTGTCCAGCCAGCCGAACTCGCCCCACAGCACGGGTTTGCCGATGCGGTCGGCCTCCCGGACGTGCCTGGTGATCCAGTCGTAGGTCCACGGCAGGTCCTTGCCCCACGCGTTCGGGTAGAGGTGGAACGACATCAGGTCCACCGCCGGAAGGCGGGTGAACGCCAGCGTGTCGACGCCCTCGCCGCAGTTGCGGGTCCAGTCGGCCTGCGCCGGGTCGTCGCAGAAGAAGCCCTCGTCGCCGACGCCGACCAGGTGGTGCCCGTCGACCGACTTGATGTGCCGGCTGATCTCGTCGGCCCACGTGGTGAGCGTCGCCGTGGTGCAGTCCGGCGAGCGCGGGTACGCCCCGGCCGAGAGGCATCGCGGCTCGTTGCCCAGTTCCCACGCCATCACGGTGGGATCGTCCTTATAGGACAGTCCGGTGAGCGGGTTCACGCGGTTGAGCACGTGGCTGATCCAGTCCTTGTACCAGCCGCGGATCACCGGATTGCTGTAGAAGTCGTCGTGGTAGCTGCCGCGGGCCCAGCGCACGTACTGGTCCATGCCGCCGAAGTCGTTCCAGTTGTTGGTCAGCGGGATGACCAGCTTGATCCCGTGCCGGCGGGCGGAGGCGAGCACGTAGTCCAGCCGCTGCAGGCCGTCGGCGCCGTCGTTGTAGGCCGGCGAGTCGCCGTCCCAGTACTGGAAGTAGACACCGTCGGACTTGCCGCGGATGGAGTCCGACCCGTCGGCGTTGCCGATGTCGAGGAAGCCCCAGGTGCGCAGCACCGTGAAGCCGGCCGCCTGCGCGTCGGCGAACACGTCGTCGACCATCAGCTGGGACTTGTACATCAGGTAGTAGTTGTTGGTTCCGGCGAAGCGGAACTCGCGGCCGTCGAGCGAGAGGTTCTTGCCTAACCTGACGACGAAGCCGCCGGGTTTCGCCTCGGCCGCCGCCGCGGGCGCGGCGACCCCCATCCCGACGAGCAGCGCCAACACCGCGAACAGCCGGCCGACCATGTCCCCTCCCGGAACGGGACTTAACCGTTTAAGCAGCCCGACCGTAGCGAGCCGCACACCGCCCTGTCAACATCGACCGCCGTCGACTGTTTCTGCAGTTTCCGGGTGGGGTTTTCCATACCTTCGAGGGGCCGCCAACCCGGTCGAACCGGCACCCGTCGATCAATACCGTTCTCGATGTCAAGTCCGAACCGACACCGCACAACGGGAGAGGCGATGTTCCGCACCAGATGGTTCAAGGCGACGACGGTGACGGCGATCGTGACCGCCACTGTGCTGACCGGCGGCACCGCGTGGTCGGCCGACGGGCGCACCCGCAGCCGGTACAGCCAGGCGCAACTGCAGAGCGATCTCGACGCGGTCACCGCGACCGCCACCACCGACACCGGTGCCCCCGCCGTCCTCGCCGAGGTGAACATCGCCGGCCGACGGTTGCGCGGCACCAGCGGCGTCCGCGACCTCGACACCGGTGGACCCGTCGACGTCGACGGATATTTCCGGATGGGCAGCAACACCAAGGCGTTCGTCTCCGTGGTGGTGCTGCAACTGGTCAGCGAGGGCCGGCTGTCCCTCGACGACACCGTGGAGCACTGGCTGCCCGGCGTGGTGAGTGGCAACGGCAACGACGGCTCGGCCATCACCGGCCGGCAGTTGCTGCAGCACACCAGCGGCCTGTTCGACTACACCGACCAACTGCTCGGCTCAATCGGCTCGCTGGACGATTACCAGGAGTTCCGGTTCCACTCGTGGACGCCCGAACAGCTCATCGCCATCGCGATGACGCACGCGCCGACCAACGCGCCCGGCGCGGCGTTCCAGTACTCCAACACCAACTACGTCCTCATTGGACAGATCATCAAGAAGGTCACGGGGCGGGACTGGGACCGCGAGGTCCGTGACCGGATCATCCGCCCGCTGGGGCTGCGGCACACGTTCGCGCCGGGCAACGACACGGTCCTGCCGGAGCCGCACGCCAGCGCCTATCTGTTCTTCGACCGCGAGACCCGGGTCGAGACGGCCGACCAGAACATCAGTTGGGCCGGCGCCGCCGGCGCGCTGGTCACCGACGCGTCGGACCTGAGCCGGTTCTGGAGCGCGATCGGCCGGGGCGCGCTGCTGCGCAAGGCGCAGGAGAAGCAGATGCGCACCACCGTGCTGGCCGACGAGTTCCAGGAGGACTTCCCCGGCTCCCGGTACGGCCTGGGACTGGGCTTCAACCCGCTCACCTGCGGCGGCGGCTACTGGACCCACGACGGCGACGTGGCCGGCTTCAGCACCAAGAACGCGGTGAGCGAGGACGGGAAGACCACCGTCGTCATCTCGATCTCGGCAAGCGCCGACACGCCCGTGCAACAGGCCGCCTGGACGCTGATCGACCACGTCCTCTGCAGCCGCCGCTGAACCGGAGGCCCCATTCGCCGATCTTGGACGTCTGCTACCGCCCCCGGCAGTGGCAGACGTCCAAGATCGCGGAGAGGGCCGCTTGATCACGGCCGGTGAGGTGCGACGATGGTCCGATGGACCGCAAGGTGACCACCCGCGAGGCGCTGCTCGAGGCCGCCCTGTCGGTGTTCACCGAGCACACGTACGCCGGGTCGATCGTGCCGATGGTGGCCGAGCGGGCCGGCGTCGCCGTCGGCACGATGTACCGGCACTTCCCCAGCAAGCAGGCGCTGGGCAACGCGGTCTACCAGCAGTGGAAGGGGCTGCTGCTGGACCGGTTGCGGGTGCCCGCCGAGGGCATGTCGACCCGTGCGGAGTTCGCCCACATCTGGGCGGTGCTGCGGGACTTCGCGACGGAGCACCCCGAGGCGTTCGCGTTCCTCGAGTACCAGCAGCATGCGGGCTACCTGGACGACGACAGCGAGAAGCTGACCGACCTGACGAACCGGCTCGGTGCCGAACTGGTCGCGCGCGGGCAGGAGCGCGGCGAGGTGCGCGCCGGTGACCCGAGCCTGCTGGTGGCCCTGGCCTACGGCGCGTTCATCGGCCTCGCCAAGGCCGCGTGGTCCGGCCTGCCGGTGACGGCTGCCGAGTTCGACGCGGCCGAGGCGGCCGTATGGGACCTGCTCAGGCGGAGTTGAGGATCTCGGCGATCGTGCGCAGCTGGCTCGGGTCGCCCTGGATCATCAGCGTGGTGATCACTGTCTCCCGCCAGCGCGCGGCCTCGTCGCGGATCTTCGCCGGCGGCCCGATCAGGGCGAGGTCCTCGACGAGCGCGGTGGGCACCGCCGCGATCGCGTCCTTCTTGTTCCCGGCCAGGTAGAGGTCGGTGATGGCGTCGCACTCCTTCTCGTACCCGAGGCGCGCGACGACGTCGCGGTGGAAGTTCGCCGTGCGGGCGCCCATGCCGCCGACGTACAACGCGATGAACGGACGGATGAAGTCGGCCGCCTCCTCGACGTTGTCGTGCACGATCACCGGCACGCCGGCGCACACCTCGAACGTCTCGGGCGTGCGGCGCGCCGCCGGCCGGGCAAAGCCCTCGGCGAGTGCCGCGCGGTAAAAGGCGTCGGCCTTCGGGGAGAAGAGGAACGGCAGCCAGCCGTCGGCGATCTCGGCCGCCATCGCGACGTTCTTCGGGCCCTCGGCGCCGAGGAAGATCGGGATGTCGGTGCGTACCGGGTGGACCGTCGACTTGAGCGCCTTGCCCAGCCCGGTGCCGCCCTTGTACGGCAGGTCGAAGAACTCGCCGTGGAACTCGACGGGCCCCTTGCGCTCGACGATCGACCTGACGATCGACACGTACTCACGGGTGCGGGCCAACGGCTTCGGATACGGCTGGCCGTACCAACCCTCCACCACCTGCGGGCCGGACGCCCCGAGCCCGAGCACGAACCGGCCGCCGGAGAGGTGGTCGATCGTCATCGCGGCCATGGCCGCGGCGGCCGGCGTCCGCGCGGAGATCTGCATGATGTTGGTGCCCAGCCTGATGGTGCTCGTGCTCGAACCCCACCAGGCGAGCGGGGTGAGGCAGTCGGAGCCGTAGGCCTCGGACGTCCACACCGAGTCGAAGCCGAGCCGCTCCGCCTCGGCGAGCGTCTCCGTGATGCCCGCGGGCGGCCCCGCCGACCAGTACCCGATGCTGTAGCCGAGCTTCATCCGTTTCCTCCTCCGGCCGGTACCAGCCCGTCCTCCATGAGGCCGGCCAGTACCGCATCGCCCAACGCGGTGACGGCGGACAGCGGCCGGACCATCACGGTCAGTTCTTCGATCAGGCCGCTCGGGCCGGGCTGCAGCAGGTCGATGCCGTGCACCTGCTTGCCCCCGACGGCGGCGCGGAAGATCAGGATATGCGACGGGACCAGGGGCCCATCGGCGCCCATTTGTGCCTCGCCGGCCAGCTCGCCGACGTAACGGAAGTCGGTGAACCTGCGCATCAGCACCTTGAGCACGCCGAGCACGGCCTCGCGGCCCTCGAACGGGGTGAACTTCACCGGGCTGACGAGCCGGACGTTCGGGGCGAGGATCTCGTCGACCGCGGACAGGTCGCGGGCCTCGACCGCGGCCCGGAACCGCTGGATCACGTCCATGGCGCCTCCTTCGCTACTCAGCAATGTGAGTAGTCATTTTTTTGAGTAGCATACGGCACGTGGCGCTACGGCATGCGGTCCTCGCGGCCCTCCTCGACGGCGAGTACAGCGGCTACCAGCTCGCCAAGATCTTCGACCTGTCCGTGTCGAACTTCTGGTACGCGGTGCCGCAGCAGCTCTACACCGAGCTCAGCCGCCTGGAACGGGAGGGGCTGATCAGCGGGCGCCGGGTCGTGCAGGTCGACCGGCCGAACAAGCGCGTGTTCACTGTCACACCGGCGGGGCTGGCCGAACTGGCCGCGTTCGCGGCGACGCCGGCCCGGCCCGGTTCGATCCGGGAGGACCTGCTCGTCGCGGTCCAGGCGGTCGACCGCATCGACCCGACGCCGGTGATCGCGCAGCTCGAACTACGGGCGAGCCTGGCGGCGGCCAAGGTCGAGCTGTTCGACCGGCTGCTGCGCGAAATGCGCGGCGACCTCGTTGAGACGACGTTTCTGCGCGAGTCCGACCGCGTCGGCCCGTACCTGACCTGCCTGCGGGGCCGCCGCTTCGAACAGGAGAACGCCGACTGGTGCCGCGAGGCGGCGGAGGTCCTCCGCACCCGAGTCCCCTCCTGACCGCCCCGTCCCATGATCGCGACGATCTTGCAGTTGTGGTGCCTCCTAAAACGGGTCCAATCAGGGCGAATACTGGCACCATAACTGCAAGATCGCGCGGGAGGTAGCGGAGGCAGAGCCGCGGGCGGGGTTACGCGAGGAGCAACCCGGCCAACGCGAGCAGCGGGGGGCCGGCCTGCATCGCGGCGGCGCGGGTGAACTTCGCGCCGCCGGTCGCCAGCAGCACCACCCCGGCGGCGGCCATGCACGCGGTGCCGAACGCGATCAGTGACGCGCCCACGACGCGCTCGCCCATCGCCACCGCGATCAGGCCGACGAAAACGCCCAGCGCCAGGAACAGGTTGTAGAAGCCCTGGTTGAGCGCCCACATGCGAACGGTGCCGGCGTCGGCCCGGGACGCCACCCCGAAGCGTCGCCACACCACGGGCCGCGCGAAGAGCACGCTCTCCATCACGAAGATCAGCACGTGGATACCGGCCGCGAGTCCCGCGGCCACCAGCGCGACTGCGAGAGCCACGGAACCTCCAACAGACACGTATTGGATCGATCAGTTCAGAACGTATACTGGACTGGCCGGTTCAAAACGTCAAGGGAGAGCCATGCCACGCCCCAGGTCGTTCGCTCCCGGTGACGCCGTCCGCGCGGCCCGCGACCATTTCTGGCGGTACGGGTACGAGGCAACCTCGCTGAGCGATCTGGAAGCCGCGACACAACTCAACCGGTCGAGCCTGTATCAGGCGTTCGGGACGAAACGGCGGCTGTTCGACCTCGCGTTGGAGAGCTACCTCGCCGAGGTGGCCTGGCCGCGCCTCGCGCCGGTGGAGAAGGAGGGTGCGGGCGCCAAGGCCGTCGCCGCCTACTTCACGGCCCTCGCCGCCGCGTTCGAGACCGCCCCGCCCGAGGTCGCGTCCCGCGGCTGTCTGATAGTCAACACGATCACCGAACTCGGCGCGCACGACGCCGAGGCGCGGGCCTTCGGCGCCGCGTACCGCGAACGGATCGCACGGGCGTTCGCCGCCGCGTTCGCGTCGGAAACGCGCCCGCGCGCGGCGGAAACGCCCGCGCGCGCGGCGGAAAGGCCTGCGCGCGCGGCGAAGCGCCGCGCGGACCTCGCCACCGCGGCGCTCATCGGCGTCCTCGTGACCGCGCGCCTCGACCCGCGCGCCGCCGCGTCGATCGCCCGGGCGACGGCCGCCGAACTCAAGCACTTCTAATCGACGTCCACGGCGAACGAACCGGGTGAGACGTCGCATACCTGCCACGGGCACCCGAGTCCGTACGCCTCGTCGTAGGAGCGACGAACGCCGGCCGCGGCTACCTGGCCGCCAGGGCGAGGCGGGCGCCCAGCGCGACGAACGACACCGCGAACACCCGGCGCAGCCACCGCAGCACGCGGGGACGCGTGACGACCCGCTCGCGCACCGCCGCCGCGATGACGGCGTACGCGGCGAACACCGCGAACGTGGCGAGCATGAAGACACCGCCCAGCACCAGCATCCGCGCCGTCGACCCGGGCCGGGTGGGGTCGACGAACTGCGGCAGGAACGCGACGAAGAACATCGTCAGCTTGGGGTTGAGCAGGTTCACGAGTACGCCGTCCAGCACCACGCGCGCCGCCGGCTTCGGCTCGCCGTCGCCGGCCACGACGAGCGCGTCCCTGTCGCGCAGCGTCGCGACTGCCATGTACAGCAGGTAGGCCACGCCGAGGTAGGTGACGATCCGGAACGCCACCGGGCTCGCCGCCAGCAGGGCCGCGAGGCCGGTGACCGACACCGCGAGGTGCGGCAGGATGCCGAGCGTGCAACCGAAGGCGGCCACCACCCCGGCGCGCCGGCCGCGCGAGATCCCCGCGGCGAGCGTGTAGACGACGCCGGTGCCGGGCGTCGCGACGACGATCAGCGTCGTCACAAGGAACGCGATGCTCACCCCGTCACCCTGCCGCGATAATGGTCCGGTGCACAGAGCCAAACGGGAGGCGGCAGAGAGGTCCGTAATCGGGTCGGACTTTCTCCAGCTGGACATCGGGGCGGCGCCGCCGGGCGGCCGCGCGGACTGGCTCACCGGGCAGCTGCGCCGCGCCATTTCCGACGGGCGGCTACCGGTGGGCAGCCGGCTGCCGCCGAGCCGGGTGCTCGCGGCCGACCTCGGGGTGTCCCGTGGCGTGGTGACCGAGGCGTACCAGCGGCTCGTCGAGGACGGTCACGTCGCCGGCCAGGGGCGGGCCGGCACCACTGTGGTCGCGGCTCCCGCACCGGCGCGGCCGGCCCCACCGTCCACAGTCGACCTGCTGGGTGTCTTCGGCGACCCGGAACGCCATCCCGAGATCTTCGAGTCGGTCCGCGCGGTGCCGGCCGGCGTCGACCTCTCCCCCGGCGTTCCCGACCTCGCCGCGTTCCCGCGGGCCGCCTGGCTGCGCGCCGAGCGCTCGGTGTTCACCCACCTGCCGCCGCAGGCGTTCGGGTACGGCGAACCGCACGGGACGCCGGCCCTGCGCGCCGCCGTCGCCACCTGGCTCGCCCGCACCCGGGGAATCACCACGGATCCCGACGACGTCGTCATCGTCGCCGGGGTCTCCCAGGGTCTCGGCCTGCTCGCCCAGGTGCTGCGCGCCGACGGCATCGACACGGTGGCCGTCGAGGATCCCGGCTCGCTCGGCGTTCGCCAGCACCTGCGCAACTGGGGCCTGCACACGCCGCCGGTGCCCGTCGACGGCGACGGCGTACGCGTCGACGCCCTGCGCGACAGCGGTTGCCGCGCGGTGATGCTGACGCCGGCCCACCAGTTCCCGACCGGCACCGTGCTCAGCGGCGACCGGCGCCGGCAACTGCTCGCCTGGGCCGACGCGGGCGGCCTCGTCGTCGAGGACGACTACGACGCCGAGCACCGCTACGACCGGCCGCCCGTCCCGGCGCTGCAATCCGTTCTCCCCGAACGGGTCTGCTACTGCGGGAGCGTGTCGAAGACGCTCGCGCCGGCGCTGCGCGTCGGCTGGGTCGTCGTTCCCGCGCGCTACCGCGATGCGCTGGTGTCGGCCAAGCGCAACGCCGATCTGGGCAACGCCGCGCTGCCGCAACTGGTGCTGGCCCAGCTCATGGAGTCCGGCGCCATGGAGCGGCACCTGCGGTTGCTGCGGCGGCGGCACGTCCGCCGCCGCGACGCCATGATCGACGCGATCCGCGCGCATCTTCCCGGCGCCGTCGTGCACGGGGCCGCGGCGGGCCTCCACCTCACGATCACCTTCAGCGGCGACGCCGCACGCGTCGCCGACGTGGACGTGGCGGCCGGGGCGCTGGCCCGCGGGGTCAAGGTGCAGCCGCTGCGCTGGCACCGGCAACTGCCCGGCGAACCGGGACTGGTGCTCGGCTACGCCGCGAACCCGCCGTCGGAGATCGAGCGGGCGGTGGCGGCGGTCGGTGCCGCGTTGCGCGACGTCCTACCGTGAACAGGATGACCACCGAGGCGATCCTCGTCGACGCGATCACCGACGCGGCCGGTGCCACCGCCGTGCGGTACGGCCTGCACGACGACCGCGGCGTGTCGATGGACACCGTGAAGGTGGCGGAGCATCCCGGCGGCGGCTATCTCGCCGTATACCACTCCCGCTCGGGCCGCGGCCGGGCGTTCCGGGTCTACCTCGCGACGTCGTCGGATCTGCTGACCTGGCGCCAGCGCGCGGTGCTCGACCGCGACGCGTCGCAACCGATGCTCACGGCGCTCGCGGGCGGCGGGTTCCTGCTCGCCGTCGAGGCCGGCGGCGCGGGCCGGCCGGCCTGGGTGCGGTTGAGCCATTTCCCCGACGCCGGGAGCCTGCTGGCCGCCCGGCCGGCGCGCACCTTCGACGCGCCGCACACGCTCGTCCCGCCGGACCGGCTCGCGGAGGGCACGCCGCACATCGCGGCCGCCGCGGCCGATCTGTCCACAGTGGACGTCGGGTTCCATTACCACCGCGACGGTATCGTCGACAGGCAGGGGCGCGGCCGGCTCACCGGCTTCCGCTCCTGGCAGGCCGCGGCGGATCCGGTCGCCGACAAGGCGATCGAGGCGTTCGACGTGCGCGGGAACATCGGCGGGCGCGACGACGCGGAGTGGAACGGCACCCGCGTCACCCTCATCGAGGGTCAGCTGCGGCGCGGCGACTGGGGATCGTGGCGGATCTTCCGCTACGACAGGGCGAGCGGCACCGCGCAGCCGGTGCCGATCCGCACCCACCGCGGGAGCGTGGCGTTCGGCAATCCGAAGATCACCGTGCTGCGGGCGCCGTCCGGCCGCACCGCGCTGCTGGCGACGATGTTCGTCTTCGCGGAGGGTGCGGGACTCGGCGAGGCCGGTCCGCTGCTGTACTACCGCGAGCTACCCGGCTGACGCGTGCGCTGCGACCACAGCCAGACGCCGTCGTCGGTCGCCAGCGTCACCGCGCCGCGGTCGCGCAGGGAGAACAGGTGGGCGAGGGTCTCGCCGACGGCCAACCGCCGGGCGAACGGCGCGAGCCGGTCCCAGGACCGCGACCACGTCAGGTCGTGCGAGATCCGCCAGGCCGAGCGCGGCACGTCGACGGGCGTGGCGGCGAGGATCTCGCGCAGGCGCTCCTCGTGGTGCGCGCGGATCTGTTCGGCGCGCGCGGCCGCGCCGGTGAAGCGGTACTCGTGGCCGGGCAGCACCTCGCCGACGGGCAGCCGGCTCACCTTTTCCAGCGACGCCAGATAGTCGTCCAACATGGACGGATCGTCGTCGGCGAGCACCGAGATGTTCGGGGTGATCCGCGGCAGCAGGTGGTCGCCGGACAGCAGCACGGCCTCGGTGTGCTCGCGAAAGGTCATGTGCCCCGGGGTGTGGCCGGGCGTCCACACCGCCTCGACGTCGAAGCGGCCGATGCGGATGTGCTCGCCGTCGATGAGGTGCCGGTCGGGCCGCTCGGGAAAGGCCCACTGGCGCACCGCCGCGACGTCGAAGCCGATCGCCTCTTCTTTCGGGGCGCCGCTGCGCCGCAGCCACCGCAGCCTGACGTGCAGGGCTGCCTCGTGGTCGTCGTCGGCGAAGGTCTGTGTGGCGACGTCGCGCTCGTGCATCGCGATCCACGCGCCCGACTCCGCCCGGACCCGGCAGGCCAGCCCGTAGTGGTCGTGGTGGGCGTGGGTGACGAGCACCCCGGACACCTCGGCGACCGACCGCCCGAACGAGCCGAGACCGGTCGCGAGCGCGTCGTAGGAGGCGTCGGACGGCCAGCCCGGATCCACGAGGACGACGCCCTCCCGGTGTTCCAAGGCGTAGCAGAGGACGTAGCGCAACGGGCTGTCGGGAATGGGCACCGGGATGGAGTGGAGCCCCGGCCTGACCTCTTCCACGGGCGGCAGGATGCCCCGCTGCCACGCGCGTTGCTGCAGAACGCCGGTGACAGCGAACGCCACCGGCTCGTCCGACATCCGCGCCAGCGTACCGACGGCGAGGCGCCGGTACTGCGTCGTGCGTCACTGAGCGCGAGTGAGGACGGCCACGCGGGGCCCGCGCGGAAGCCCCGTGTGCGAGTCGGCGGCATACGTCGATCTTGCAGTTGTGGTGCCGGGCAAACCGGGTGATACCAGAACCATTTCCGGCACCACAACTGCAAGATCGACGCGGGCGTCAGCCGTCGGAGAAATCGCTAGTGAGTGAGTGACTCACTCAGTATTGTCGTCGGCGTGCCAGCAAACGCGCAGATCCGGCGGCGTGGATTCGCCGCCACGTCCGGCCGGGCCAGCCCGCTGCCGCCCGAGGAGCGGCGGGCCATGCTCGTCGCGGCGACGCTGCCGCTGCTCGCCCAGCGCGGGCCGAAGGTCACCACCAAGCAGATCGCGACGGCCGCGGGCGTCGCCGAGGGCACCATCTTCCGCGTCTTCAAGGACAAGGAGGAGCTGATCAACGCGGCCGTGCAGCAGGCGCTGGACCCGGAGGTCACGCTCGCGGAACTGGCCGCCGTCGACATCACGCTGCCGCTGGACACGCGCGTCGTCGAGATCAGCCGGGTCATGCAGCGGCGGCTGACGCTGGTGTTCAACATCATGATCGCCATGCGGATGTCCGGCCCGCCGCGGGGCAACCCGCCGTCGGCGCCGTCCGGGCCGCCGCCGGGCGCGAAGCAGGCCACCGAGAAAATCTTCACCGAGATGGTGCGGTTGCTGGAACCCGACCGCGAGCGGCTGCGCCGCCCGGTCGAGGAGGTCGCGCACATCCTGCGGCTGTTGACGTTCTCCGGCTCGCACCCGTTCATCGCCGACGGCAATCTGCTCAGCGCCGAGGAAATCGCCACGACAGTGCTCGACGGGGTGCGCCGCCGGCCCGAGCACGGTCAGGACCTGGAACCACCGACACGAGGGGGCCACCGTTGCTGATCAGGCTTTTACGCACCCACCTGCGCCCGTACAAGCGGGAGCTGACGTACGTGGTGCTGCTGCAATTCGTCGGCACGCTGGCCTCGCTGTACCTGCCGCGGCTCAACGCCGACATCATCGACAAGGGCATCGTCACCGGCGACACCGACTACATCCTGCGCACCGGCGGCTGGATGCTGCTGGTGACCGCGATCCAGGTGGTGTGCTCGATCATCGCCGTGTACTTCGGCTCGCGGGCCGCGATGAGCTTCGGGCGCGATCTGCGCGGGGCGATCTTCCACCGCGTCGGTGAGTTCTCCGGACGCGAGGTCGGGCGCTTCGGCGCACCGTCGCTCATCACCCGGACCACCAACGACGTGCAGCAGGTGCAGATGCTCGTGGTCATCACGTGCACGATGCTCGTCGCCGCGCCCATCATGTGCGTCGGCGGCATCATCTTCGCGCTGCGCGAGGACCTCGGGCTGTCCTGGCTCATGCTGGTGTGCGTCCCGGTGATGGTGCTGATCGTCTTCCTCATCGCGCGGGCGATGATCCCGCAGTTCCGGTTGATGCAGACGCGTATCGACACGGTGAACCGGGTGCTGCGCGAACAGATCGCCGGCATCCGCGTCGTGCGGGCGTTCGTGCGCGAGCCGTTCGAGACCAAGCGGTTCGACGTCGCCAACCGCGATCTGACCGACACGGCGCTGCGCGCCGGCCGACTGCAGGCGCTCATCTTCCCGACCATCATGTTCGTGTTCAACGCGTCGAGCGTCGCGGTGCTGTGGTTCGGCGCCTTCCGTGTCGACAGTGGACAGATCCAGATCGGTGCGCTGACGGCATTCCTCAGCTACCTGGTGCAGATCCTCATGTCGGTCATGATGGCCACCTTCATGCTGATGATGGTGCCGCGCGCCGCGGTCTGCGCCGAGCGGATCACCGAGGTGCTCGACACCGACTCGTCGGTGCTTGCACCGGAAAACGCGGTCACCGAGGTGCGCGGGCGCGGCGAGGTGGAACTGCGCGGGGTGCAGTTCCAGTACCCCGGCGCCGAGGTGCCCGTGCTCTGCGACGTCAGCCTGACCGCCGAGCCGGGCCGCACCACGGCCATCATCGGCAGCACGGGCGCGGGCAAGACGACACTGCTCTCGCTCATCCCGCGGCTGTTCGACGTGACCGCGGGCAGTGTGCTCGTCGACGGCGTCGACGTCAGGGAACTGGACTTCGACGTCCTGTGGAACCGCATCGGGCTGGTTCCGCAGAAGGCGTATCTGTTCTCCGGCACCATCGCGAGCAACCTGCGCTACGGGCGGCCAGACGCAACCGACGAGGAACTGTGGCACTACCTCGAGATCGCCCAGGCGCGCGACTTCGTCGAGGAACTGCCGGAGGGCCTGGCGGCGCCGATCGCCCAGGGCGGCACGAACCTGTCCGGCGGGCAGCGGCAGCGCATCGCGATCGCGCGGGCACTGGTGCGCCGGCCCGAGATCTACCTCTTCGACGACTCGTTCTCCGCGCTGGACCTCGGCACCGACGCGCGGTTGCGCGCCGCGCTGCGGCCGGTGACGGCGGACGCGGCGGTCATCATCGTGGCCCAGCGGGTGTCGACGATCATCGACGCCGACCGGATCGTGGTGCTCGAGGACGGCCGGGTCGTCGGGACCGGGACGCACGGGGAACTGCTGGAAACCAACCAGACGTACCGGGAAATTGTCGAATCGCAGCACACGGTGGGAGCGGCGGCATGACACAACCCAACGGGGCAAAGCCGAGCGGCAACGGCGTCAAACCGCCGGCAGCGGCACAAAGCGCGCCCGGCGGGCCGGGCGCGGCGGGCGGGCCGAAGAAGGCGACTCCCGCCCGCATCCAGGGCATGCCCGCGCGCAGCGGCGGCCCGCCGTGGATGGGCGCCGGCCTGCCGGCCGAGAAGCCGATGACGTTCTGGCCGTCGGCGAAGCGGCTCATGCGCCGGCTCAGCCCGTACCGGGCCCGGCTCGTCGCCATCGTGTCGCTGGGCGTGTCGAGCGTCTTCCTGTCGGTCACCGTGCCGAAGATCCTGGGCCGCGCCACCGACGTGCTGTTCGCGGGCGTCGTCGGCAAGCAGTTGCCGGCCGGCACCACCAAGCAGCAGGCGATCGACGGCGCCATCGCCTCCGGCCACGACAACATCGCGAAGATGCTCGCCCGCATCGACGTCGTGCCCGGACAAGGCATCGACTTCGACCGGCTCGGCCGCATCGTGCTGCTCGCCGTGGCGATGTTCGTCGCGTCGAGCGTGCTGATGTGGATGCAGGGCTACCTGCTCAACGAGGTGGTGCAGCGGAGCATCCGCGGGCTACGCGGCGAGGTCGAGGACAAGCTGAACCGGCTACCCCTGCCGTACTTCGACACCCAGCAGCGCGGCGAGATCCTCAGCCGCGTCACCAACGACATCGACAACGTCGCGCAGACGATGCAGCAGACCCTCAGCCAGCTGCTGACCTCGCTGCTGACGCTGGTCGGCGTCATCGTCCTGATGTTCAGCATCTCGCCGCTGCTCGCGCTGATCGCACTCGTCGCGGTGCCGCTGTCCTTTGCGGTCACCCGCGTGATCGCCAAACGTTCGCAGAAGCAGTTCATCGCGCAGTGGAAGCACACCGGCGCGCTGAACGCGCACATCGAGGAGGCGTTCACCGGGCACCAGCTGGTCAAGGTGTTCGGCCGCCAGCGGGAGACCGAGGCGACCTTCGCCGAGCGCAACGACAAGCTGTACGGCGCCGCGTTCAAGGCCCAGTTCGTCTCCGGGATCATCATGCCGTCGATGATGTTCATCGGGAACCTGAGCTACGTGATCGTGGCCGTCGTCGGTGCGCTGCGGGTCGCGTCGGGTGCGCTCAGCCTCGGCGACGTGCAGGCGTTCATCCAGTACAGCCGGCAGTTCACCCAGCCGCTGACGCAGGTCGCCTCGATGGCGAACCTGCTCCAGTCCGGTATCGCGTCGGCCGAGCGGGTCTTCGACCTGCTCGACACCGAGGAGCAGAGCCCCGAGCCGGCCGAGCCCGCCACGGTGCCCGAGCCGCGCGGGCGGGTGGCGTTCGAGCACGTGTCGTTCCGGTACGAGCCCGACAAGCCGCTGATCGACGACCTGTCACTGGTGGCCGAGCCGGGCCAGACGGTGGCGATCGTCGGGCCCACCGGCGCGGGCAAGACCACGCTGGTCAACCTCATCATGCGGTTCTACGACCTCGACGCCGGCCGGATCACGCTGGACGGCGTCGACATCTCCGCGATGCGACGCGACGCGCTGCGCTCCGAGATCGGCATGGTGCTGCAGGACACGTGGCTGTTCGGCGGCTCGATCCGGGACAACATCGCCTACGGCGACCCGGAGGCCGGCGAGGAGCAGATCCACGCGGCGGCCCGGGCCGCGTACGTCGACAGGTTCGTGCACAGCCTGCCCGACGGCTACGACACCGTCATCGACGAGGAGGGCAGCAACGTCAGCGCGGGCGAGAAGCAGCTGATCACCATCGCCCGGGCGTTCCTCGCCGACCCGTCGCTGCTGATCCTCGACGAGGCGACGAGTTCCGTCGACACCCGCACGGAGGTGCTGGTGCAGCACGCGATGGCCGAACTGCGGTCGGGCCGCACCAGCTTCGTCATCGCGCACCGGCTCTCGACGATCCGCGACGCCGA
>Ga0111539_10002198_pt1 | contig 26049 bp, 22 predicted proteins | sample RhiMethybrSRZTD1_FD_79667 | JGI IMG/M metagenome (GOLD analysis project Ga0111539, IMG submission 79667) | Populus rhizosphere microbial communities from Tennessee, USA - Rhizosphere MetaG P. TD hybrid SRZTD1 (version 2) (version 2) | ecosystem: Host-associated > Plants > Roots > Rhizosphere >...
GTGATCTGCATCAGCGTGAGTGGCAAGCACGTAATCTATTTGACTCAAACCTCTCCACCACAAATATTCTGAGACAACAGTCTCTCCAATCTTGCGCCCGGCGTCGTTTGGATTGCCACCGCCGTCAACCAGCAAGGTGGTTCCGTCAGGCATCGTCACGAGTGCCGAGTCACCCTGGCCAACGTCGAGAAAGTCAACCCGCAACTTTCCATCAGCGCGCGCGGCGCTAAGCGGATGCACGACGAGAATGGCAAGTAACAGGAGTTGTGCAAATGCGAGTAGCGGGACGTACCGGTGCAGCTTGCATTCGCGCTGGCGACGCGGTCCGAGCGGTTGCCAGTGCAGGATTGCGACGATGAGAAACAGGAAAGGAACATAATAGACCGCGTAGAGCAGCACTGCCGCGCCTGAATACTCAGGCAGTCTCAACGATGCAAGGCCAAAACTCGAAAACGGATCGACGCTGTGGACCATAGCCCAGTCGATCGCATCCGCCAGCCGAAACAGTGGTGCTGATAGAACTGTGCTCACGTTTGCAAGTAGTAATGCGAGCATCGCGACGGCAACGAGCGCCGCGAGCAACACGCTGACAACGATATTAAGCACGAGAGACGATAACGAGAGCCGATGAAAATAGACGATCATCAGCGGCAGCAACATCACCTGCACGCATGCCGAGACCACGATCGCGCCAAATGTGTACCGCAAGACAGGCTGCACGTGATAACGCTCCAGCCATGCAGCGGATCCTGTTTTGAAAAGACGATAATTATGTGAAGAACGCGCAAGCTCCTGACGCCATTTCTGCTCGCGCCAGAAAAGGATTTCGCAGGCGGTTTTTACAACACGCGGACATACAGGCGGATAAGGAGTGGAATGCGATGGATACCATGCGCCGATAGAAGATAGCTTCAAAAGCAGTGGCCAGCCGACCACGACGATTGCCAGCACCGACAAGAATGTCAGTTGAAACGATGGATCGAAGATTTCTTTCGGACTGTGAATCAATAGCACGAGGGCTGCCGCGCCGAGGGCATTCAGTGAATTGGATTGCCGGAACACGATCGTCCCCATTCCTGCAAAGGTGAACATTAGTGCGGCCCGAACAACCGAGGCGTCGGCTCCGACAGCGATCGAATAAGCCCAAACAATCCCGGCAGGCAAGATGAACTGGAGGAGCCTTCGCCTCGTCAAACGGCGCATGAGAACAAACACGATGCCGCCGATAAAACTGATGTGAAGTCCGCTGATGACGAGGACATGGAAAGTGCCGCCTTCGCGAAAGCGTTCCGACGAACTGTATGAGAGGTTGTAACGATTGCCGAGCAGGGTCGCGTCCAACACGCCCGCTGTCTCCGGTGCAAATCGTGCATCGATCTGTTGTTGCAGTCGTGCGCGCCACGCGTAGAGCCATGCCAGCGGCGGAAATACTCGCTTGTCATCCAGTTGCGTAATCGATGCCGGACTCTTGACGATCCCGCTCGCTTCGTAACCATTACGGTCGAGGAACTCTGCCAAAGTGGATACGCCCGGATTCCGATAACCACCCTCACGCTCGAGTGTCGTGTTCACACGAATCCGCGTGCCATAGCGAAGCTGTAATTCCTGTTTCTTGAGGGGTACTAACAGCGAGACACGACCTTCTGCAGGTTCTTCTACACGCAACGAAAGATAAACCCGATCGCGCGCGAACTCAGGTGGCCCATCAAGCCAACCCGTAAGCGTGCATGACTGCTCAACGAGATTCCTGATACCGCTTGAGTTGTTACTCCGCCGTTCCAGCTCGCCGAGCACCGCGCCGCTGAAGAAAAACGCTGCGAGCAAAATGAATCCAGCTATCTGCAATCGCCTCTTCAGCAGCAGGATCAACGAAGCCACCGAACACACCAGAGCAAACGAAACACTCAGTTTTATCTGAATGAAATTAACTGCGCAGATACCCGCAGCAAACGCCGCGGCGAGTTGAGCAAGAGGATGCTGACTAAACAAACTTCGGTGAGGACGCATTATCGTTATGAGGCGAGTGATGTTTAATTACACATGCATTCCGAAAAGCTTTCCAAGGGCAATAGTCCTGAGCCGCGTAAGCACATAATCAATCAGCGAACAGGTCTCATATTCGCTATCTGTGTAAAACACTTGATTCTGACTAGCTCGCAGGCCAGCCGGAAAACTTGTTGAGTCCTTAAACTGCTCGTGAGTGAAGATAAACAGCTTTCGTGCCAACAACGAAGAGACAAAGTGGGCTATCTCTTCTCCAGCTCCTTTAGACGTATCAAGCACCACGCAAATATCACATGCGGCTAAATGCCAAAGTTCCTGTTCTGGAATAGTAAGTTGGTCTGCGCCGCTAAGTGAGGCTAGCAAGTTAAGATTCTCACTGAATAGGACTTCGGCGTTTGGAAAGCATCGACGAATCTCGTTTTGAAGTTTTACTCGCTTCTCGCCGTGTTCTGGAGTGGCTTCATGAGGTCCCCAAACAAGAACATTTAAGCTATAAGCTTCGGTGAGTTGCGCAAGCTGTTTAATACCGTCTTTAAATGACATGAGGGATTTTAGAATTATGCTTTAAACCCAATTACATGTTGGATTTTTTCCAAGATCTCAGAACCGAGTGAGGAACATGAATACCTTCCTACGGTTTCCTCTACGAGACCATTATGAATCAAACGGGAAAGAGCATCAGTTATTGCAAGGTCGTCACGCTCTAATAGAGAAGACAATTCTGTTCGGGTTGCGATCGCAACACTCGTGAGCTCAAAAAGTATCTCCACACCTATCCAATCTCCATCAATCAAAGACTGGATCAAAGTGCGGTTACTATGGGCCTCAGATAGTAGCCGCTGCCATACTCTACTATCGGTACAGTCGGCATCGCTTCCCTTGTTTTGATCTAAGGACTGAACACTTCGATTCAACGGAACAACAGTCGGCTCTGCTAAAATTGAGTGTAGCGTTTTGTTCTTCGTAAGATGTTGGTTCAAAGCCTTAACGAATGCGACTTTTCTATGCTCATGAGGGCTCAGCAACAAGCCGGATTCTAATTTTTCACGATCTTGATGTGAGATAAACCCAAAGGCATAATCATCAAGCAACTCCCCTTCGATCATCAAAAAGGTATCAAAGAGATCTGGGTCGTGATCTGTTACCAAGCGTTTCTGGATATGCTCACGCTCATTGTTAGGTAAATCTCCCAAAAAATACCTTCTTATTAATTGCTCTTCGGCCAACCGTTGAGACATTCTTATCTCCTCACTTGTACTTCTAACGCTACACCTATCATTCAGCTATTTTTATGCAAGCCTCAATGCACTTCTCCAAACTCAGTCTAAGTCTAAAGATGCGTACTCTGAGGGTTTCCTGGGTCACCCCTAACTGAGCAGCAAGTTTGTTTCGAACCTCGATTTTTGATTCCTTGCTATCTGAATAATAAGCCAACACCAGTTCTCGTTTCTCTGGTGGGAGTTTGAGCAGACACTGGCTAAGACAGTCCTCGGCGCGCCTAGAATTCTCGCTATCTTGTTTGTAACTGACCAAGGAATTGTCTTCCAAGGGCACCACTTGTGTCTGCTTTTCATGTTCTCGGAGAACGTTTCTGGCGACCGCATAAAAATAGACACCCGGTTCTCCTTTATAAGTCTTTTCGATCTCACAAAGTCGGCTTGTGACCCTGTCTATCACTTCGTCTACAAGTTGCTCAGGATCCGAAACGTGCTGCCATGCAAAGAGTTTCACAAGTCGCTGCCGGATGTCCTCATACTTCTCTCCCGCACGTTGCTGATCAGCATCAAGCCAGCGCAATAGGTTCTGAAAATCCTCTGCCGAGTATGTTGGATCCCTATTCAAGTTAGCCTTCACTGAATGTTAAAGCCATTTCCGTCAAGTTTACAAACGATGTTGAGGCTTGTTTATATTACCATTGGGGGTGCTTTTTTAGCATAACTTGTTCGGTAGTTACCAAGCGGACGACGGTTTCGACGTGGTGGGTTTGGGGAAAGAGATCGAATGCAAGGATCGAATCAAGAGCATACCCGCCGGCGAGGAGCTTTTTAAGATCGCGGGCCAGGGTTGCCGGGTCGCACGAAACGTATGAGATCGACGCCGGTTGAAGATCGAGAATACCGTTGATCACGGCCGACTCAGCCCCCGCCCGTGGTGGATCGAGCAGGACGAAATCGACAGAAGCAGTCGGACCACTTCTAAACCAGTCGGTAACTGTCGCGGTGATCACGCGTGCGTTTGATAACCCGGCCTCCTGCAGATTGCGACGCGCAAAGCGCGTGGCCATCGAATTCGCTTCGACAGCCAAAACCTTGCTGAACTGTCGAGACAACGGCAGCGTGAACAACCCCACACCACTATAAAGATCGAGCGCGCTCTCGCCGGACGCATCTGCAAGCGCAAAGTCGATCAGTGGCCCAAGCAACGACGGATTGATCTGAAAAAACGCCTCGGCGTTGTAGCGGTAAACTTCGCCTCGAACAGTTAAACTCAACTCCTGCGTCTCAAACTTCGCGAACGGAGGAGCAAACGAGACCGCATCCTCACCAGCCACCACATCCAAGTGTTTCAAGCCAGACGGAAACTCCCGCCACTCCGTCGCTCTAACAGCTTCAAGCTTTGCCTGCAACTCCGGTCGCAAAACCGCACAATCAACGACGTCGCAAACACGTCTCGACGCGCGTTCATAATAACCGATGGTCCGCTCGTCCTGATCGATCTGCCACATCGCGCGCATCCGGTAACGCCAGTTATTTGGCGACGGCGTGACGACAATCTCCGGAACATCTTCGAGGCGCGCAATCCGGTGCAGACAATCGCGAATGATCTCAGCCTTCGCGGCGAGTTGCGCTTCGTAAGTGAGTTGCTGAAAGTCGCAACCACCACAGCGGCCGAAGTACGGACACGCCGGCTCAATCCGCAACGGCGAAGGCGCAAGGATCTCTTCGATTACGGCAAACAACACATTCCCCTGCTCGCGCTCAACTCGCACTCGCACGCGATCCCCCGGTGCCGCAAGTGAAACGAAGACAGTCTTTCCATTCGCATGGGCCAACCCCATGCCACCAGGAAGAATCCGTTCAACGTCAACCTCAAACCGCATTCTGATCCGTTTTAAATCCGCGTAAATCTGCGGCCGAAATCAAGCATAAAACAAACTCAGCCGCGGCACTCCCAAGTATTCCCGCAAACGCTTGAGCAACAAATTCTCGAACATCTGGTTGTAAACCGCAGTCTCCATCTCTCGACGATAAGGTTTCAGTTGTTCTTTGATCCCGTTTTTCAACTCTTCAAGCACATCCGAGCTGACGACCGAAAACATCGAATCGTTGAGCATTCTTTCGAGACCGGTCAACGAGTCTTCAAGTTTGCGCGTGTCGAGCGTCGTGCTGCTCGCAAAATCGTTTTCGATATCGCCAAGCAAAGCCAGCGCTCGCGTAAGCACCTCGCAAAGTTCGTCTGCCTGTGTTCTCGACCTGGCGAGCTCGGACAGAGCCTTCCGGCTGCGCTGGAGATGCTCGGCGATCGCCGCGAATGAAAACTTTGTCTCGTCGGACTCGGAACTCTCCCCTTCGACAGCGGAACCCACATGAGACTCGACCCACTCGGCAAACTGCGCCTCAACCTCTTCCTGACAATACAGCAGTGTCTTGACGCTTCGCTTGCGCGGCTTTGCTTCGTAGGAGTCAAACGACTTTTCTACGCCTCGAAGAACGATGTGTAATGGAATTCCCTGCTGTTTCCACGTCTCCATCAAGGCCCAGTCCATCGGACTCAGAAAGAGATGCTTGCCACGCCGCCTGACGAATGCGTCTTCGATTTCAGTGAAGTAGTTGAAGTAGTTCAAACCTGCCTGGTTCTTTCATACACCAGACGCAGACCGTCCAGCGTGAGCGTGCCATCAACTTTTTCGATAAACCTCGACGCCTTCGCGATGAGCGGCGCAAGTCCGCCGGTGGCGATTACACGTGGTGTGGTGTTCATCTCAGCAATCATTTTTTCCAACACACCATCAACCAAACCAGCATAGCCGTGATAGATGCCGGATTGCATAGCACCGACTGTCGAAGATCCGATTACCTTGTCGGGCTGCTTGATCTCAACTCGCGGCAGTTTCGCCGCGCGCAGAAAGAGCGCTTCTGCCGAGATCATGATCCCTGGTGCAATAACGCCGCCGAGATACTCACGCGCGGAGTTAACTGCATTGAATGTGGTCGCGGTGCCGAAATCGACGACGATGCACGGCGCTCCATATTTCGTCACGGCAGCGACCGCGTCGACAATCCTGTCAGCTCCGACGTCGGCGGGCGAATCATAGAGAATCTTCAAACCCGTATCCACAGTGTGATTGACGAATAGTGGGCTCAGTTGAAAGCCTCTCTGGCTCATGAGCTCGAGTGTCTGGTCCAGCGGCGGCACTACCGATGCGATCACGACAGCATCGATCTTATTGAGATGGAGGCATTCGCTTTGGAAGAGGTCCTGCAAATCTGCCACATACTCGTCGCTGTGTTTAGCGTGATCTGTAAGTATTCGCCATTCGGCGATTAGATCCTCGTCTCGAAAGACTCCGAGCGTAATGTTTGTGTTTCCGGCGTCAATCACCAGAAGCATAGACGTGTTCCTCGGTTGTGTTTTGTGTTCCTGACAGAACCTGTTCGATCATGTCGGCGGCGCGAGCCGGACCGTTTTCCTGCTTTAGCTCTCTACTCACTGCCATTGCGCGGCTAACGTACGAAGGTTGATGTAGCAACGTATCAAGCTCTGCTGCGACTCTCGGTGCGAAGTATTTGTTGCGATAGAGCGTTCTGCTGGTGCCGACTTTGCGCGCATGCTCGGCATTGTCTGCCTGGTCAAACGCAAAGGGAACGATCAGCGTTGGCACGCCGGCCAACAGACCCTGCGAAGTTGTGCCGACGCCACCGTGATGTACCACAGCACATGCTTTCGGCAGCAATGATTGATACGGAACATAGTCAAGCGCGATTACTCCTTCGGGCAGCGAGTGCGGCAGATTGCGCTCGTCACCAATCAGCAGCACTGCCCGGCGTCCGAGACGTTTCGCAGCCTGAATGCTTTCATGAAAGAAATCCCGAGCTATCCACACAGCCGACGAGCCGAGGGTAAATACGATCGGGGGCGGCCCATTGTCGAGGAATCGGGTTAGCTCCACCGGAATAGGCACGTCGTGATTACCGTCGTAAAAACAAAAGCCCGTGATTGCGGTCTGTTTGGGCCAATCAGGTTGCGGTTGAGCAAATACTTTCGAAAACAATGCGAGGATCAGAGCCGGTGAATGCTGTCCCTCGAACATCGGGTTTCCATAGTCTTCGATCCCGAGCTCGTCGCGAAACGCGGTGACTGCCTTTGCCTTGTAAGTGCTCTTCATCGTACGGAGCAGGAACCCCATCACACCTGGACCAAGCACGCTCAGCTTGTTGAACCATTGCCAGAATGGCGGCATTGGCGGGTCGTAGGCGGAGAAGAATGACAGTGGCGCGAGCACAGTGGAGATCCAGGGCATTCCTGTTTTTCGACCTACGAGGGGACCCGCGGGCGCAGCCGGATGTGTGACCAGCAGATCGGCGCCGGCAACCGCTGGAAGTAAATCGGCGTAACTCTCGCGCACGGCGGGAAACACGACTTCTTCAGTGAGAAAGCGTGGTCCCGTTTTCGGTTCCATGATCTTTTCAATCAGTTCCGGGTCCTGTTCTTTTGGTTGCGCAATGTGCGGCCGCACCGGCACAAACTCAACTCCGATGGCTTCAACTTTTTCGCGATAGACCTCCATGGTGGCGAGTACTGGTGCGTGACCACGACGTTTCAACTCCATCGCAATCGCCATGTATGGATGAATGTCGCCGAAGGAACCGAACGTGTTCAGGATAATGCGCATTAGTTAGACAGGATGATCATGATGTTTCAGGATTTACATGATAATCCTGTTCATCTTGTAAATCCTGTGAAGCCGCCCCGTCGTTTATAGCCGGTCTCAGTGTTTTTACATCTCCGGCTCGAACCAGCTTTTTCTCTCCCGTCGTCGTCCGCAGACGTAATGCACCGTCGCGCTCGATGCCGCAGGTTGTGCCCTGCCACGCCTCATCGCCGTTGTTGACCTGGACCAGACGACCAAACGCGTAAGAAGACCTACTGGACCATGCGTTAACGATCGACTCCGGTCCTGCCGGCTCGTTCAGGAGCGAATACCAGTGGGCCAGCCAACGCAACAGCCCCGCAAGTATCGTCTCTCGATCAGCGGGCCGGCCCGTTGCCTCCGATACCGAAGTCGCCACGCCTGCCAGTTCCGACGGATAGGCATCGTGAGTGAGGTTGATTCCGATCCCGACAATCACCGCCCGGCCACCTGGAGTCTCGATAGCTTCGGCGAGGATGCCGCAAATTTTTCGTTCACCTGAAAGAAGATCGTTGGGCCACTTAATGTCAGCCCGCAGACGGCACGCCTCTCCCAGAGTGTCGTAAACAGCCACGGCAGCCATCATAGTAATCAGCGGCCAGTAATTCGTTGCGATTTTCGGCCGTAAAAGAATGCTGAAGTAGAGACCTGCTCCCTTTGGCGACGACCACGCGCGCTGCAAACGGCCTCGGCCCGCAGTTTGCTCATCCGCAACAACCGAGACGCCTTCCTCGGCACCTTCAGACGCGAGGCGTGATAGTTCGGTGTTTGTGGAGGGCAACGAATCGAATCGCAGAACCTTTGTCTTGAGGTGCGTCATATGGTCGACGCCGATTATACAGAACCACGCGTGATAGCGCCGGGTAGCGCAAAATCAAAGGCATTACGTCGCTACTTCGAGATCCCTGTTGTCATACTTGGCTTGTTCGCGGGCGCAGCCTTTCTGACGAAGATGTGCTACCTGTCGCTCGCGTTCAACACCATCTTCGTCATCATATTTCTCGGCCTCGTCTATTTGTATGTACGAGCTCGTTTCGACATCAAGATTCCCGTCGTGCTTTTAGGACTTGTTTTTGCGGCGTTGCAAGTTGACGCGCTCGGAAATTTCTTTCACATGTACGGGCGGCAGTTTGGTCCAATGCAGTATGACGAGTTCGCGCACATGTTGGTTCAGGTGCTCGTCAGCCCGATAATTGTTTGGCTCGTGGGGCGAGTGCTACAGCAATGCGGATACCAATTGCCACTCAAACTCACCGCATTCTTTGCGGCGACGATCGTCTACAGCCTGTCGGCGATCTACGAGATCATCGAACTGTGGGATGAAGTCTATTTCGGTGGGCACCGGATTTGGGGCTCGTACGACACGGCCACAGATCTGCAGTGGGACCTCTGCGGGATCATTGTCGGGACACTGTTTTCTTGTATCATGCTGCGAGACACCCGTGATCAACTGGTTCCCCATTAGGCTTTCGTTTGCCGTGGCCACTGCAGCTACGCTGATCGCACTGATCGCAGGATCGGGGCTGGCATGGGTATTGGCCCGCAAACGCTTCCCCGGACGAAACCTCGTCGATGCGCTCGTTACTCTCCCACTCGTTTTGCCACCGACAGTTTTGGGCTACTACCTGCTGGTATTGCTTGGCACTCGTTCAGCTATCGGAGGTTTTCTCTACCGGACGCTGGGGATTCGTTTGACGTTCACAGTGACGGCGGCAATCATCGCGGCAACAATTCACGCGCTGCCGCTTGTGACGAAGAGTTTGCGCGCGGCGTTTGAAGGCGTGAACACTGATCTCGAAGCCGCTGCACGCACGCTGGGACTTAACAATCGACGGATCTTCTTTCGTGTGACTTTGCCACTGGCTGCAAAGGGTGTGCTGGCAGCAACGGCGCTCGCCTTCGCACGCGCCCTTGGGGATTTTGGTGTGACGATCATGATCGCCGGAAACATACCCGGCAAGACGCAGACGGCCTCAGTGGCGATCTACGATGCAGTGCAGGCGGGAAGAGATAACGAAGCGTTCACGCTCGCGGTTACGGTCTCAGGGATCGCAGTTCTTATGCTCTACCTCATCAACCGCTTCGGGAACCACGGATCGTACCGATAAAATCCGTTAGATCCGTGGCTAACCTAACCGAGAAATCCTTTAAACTTCGACTGATTTACAGAATAGCCTGGGAAGATGGCCTTTGCGTCCTTGCTGCCGAGGTGGCGTGTGGCAATCTCGCCGAAGACGTCACGAAAGTCAGTTGTCAAAGCAAGATCGCGCGCTTCGTAGAGCTGATCGTTTTTGAGACCGGGCCACTGGCCGTAGACCTTACCGCCACGCACGCTGTTGCCCATCACAAACATCGCATTCGCGTGGCCGTGGTCCGTGCCACGATTACCATTCTCGCGTACAGTTCGGCCAAACTCCGACATCGTCAGGATAATCACGTCGTCCATTCGCTGGCCCAGGTCCTGATAAAGCGCGGCAATACCGGCACTGAACTGCTGCAAAAGGTTTCCCAGTTGTCCACGCGAGTTGCCCTGATTGACGTGGGTGTCCCAGCCACCGATATCCGTAAAGGCAACCTCGAGACCAACACCTGCTTTGATGAGTTGAGCAATCTGCAACAACGAGGTACCGAATGGATTGCGTGGATACACGGCTCCGTTTTCGGGTTGGTATTGCGACGGATTCGCCTTCTTCAAAAAGTTCACTGCTTCGAAGGTTTCGCGGCCCATGCCGGCGAGCGAATCGTTTTCGCGCGCGTATATCGCTTCAAATCCACCCTGCAAGTTTGCCGACGACTTTCCGCCGCGAATCGCGAAGTCGGAAATACTCGACATCGCCACGGCCGGGGCACGTCCCTGAAGCACGCGGGGCATCGTCTTCGTCACCGACACCGCACGAAACAGCGATCGCTCCGGATCGTTTTTGCTTTGCAGGTAACGATTCAACCAGCCATCGCTCGTCGACTTCACACCGGGAGTTGCCGATTCCATGTAGTCCTGCGCGTCGAAGTGTGAACGAGTATTGTCCGGTGAACCCGCAGCATGGACGATCGCCAGGCGCTTCGAGTCCCAGAGAGTTTTGAACGGACTCATCGACGGGTGTAACCCGAAGAAACCGTCGAGATTGATCGCCGCGTCAGCATTGCCTGTTTCCGGTTTCGGTATCGCGATGGAGGGCCGCAACGAATAGTAGTTCGACTCGCCAAACGGCACGACCATGTTAAGGCCATCGACCGCGCCGCGTTGAAAGATCGCGATCAACGTCTTGCGCTTTTCACCGGTTAACGCGTTGCCCAAAACGACGCGCTCGAGAAACGCCGGCGCCGAAAGCGACATGCCTACGCTTGCGAGTGCAATACTTCCTGATTTAAGAAAAAATCTGCGATTCATAATTACTGCCTCTGAAATTCCGGTGTTCCCAAAATCAAGCCGACAACCTTGGTAACAGGGTCAGCAGGATCCAGTTGCTTCAGCAACGTCTCACGCGTGGGCGACGAGATCTCGCCGGCCAGTAGAGACTTCAAATACTCGTCCATCACTTTCGACTGATCGCCGTTCACAGTGGAGAGACTGACGCGTGTTCCGGGAATACGATTGTTTGCCAAAGCGAGTCCGAAATTCATTCGCTCGAGCAGAGCACCGGTATTGACCCAGCTTTCAGCAGCATCGGAATAACCGTTCGGAGTTTGGAAACCGTAAAGCGGCTCACCCATTCGCGCAATCCACTGATGTGTTTGCGGTCCGCCGTTTGTTTCAGCGCCGAGTGTTCGGATCGCGCTTATCACCAGTTCGAAAGGCCGCTTGATCTTCGCGCGATAGCTCTCTGCCGAGTTGAACTCTTTGGAGAAGAAGATGGTCTTCAATGTTTCACGAATGTCGCCGTCTGTCTTTGTGAAAGTCGCGGCGGCGCGATCGACTAAAGCTTGCGGCGGATTGTCACTGACAAAGTGGCGCACCAGTTTCGTCGCAATAAACTTCGCGGTCGACGGATGATGCGCCAGGATGTCGAGCACGATCTGGCCGTCCTTGATTCCGCCCCCCGCGGGAATCTTGTGACCCAGAACTACCTTCTCGCCATCATCGTGAACGCGTTGATTGAAGAAGAAAGTACCGGCATTGCGGCGCGCGCCTTCTCCCATCATCGCATTCGCAGCCGCAGCACCGCCGCGCGGCTGGAAGATGGTCCAACCGGTAAAGCAGCGCGCTACCTCCTGTACGTCCTTCTGCGTGTAGCCACCGTCAACGCCGAGTGTGTGCAATTCCATCAACTCGCGCGCGTAGTTCTCGTTGATGCCGCGTCGCTGTTGTTGTGGCTGTGGCCGCCGATCGGCGAGCAATCTTTGCAATGGACCACCACGGCCGCGATTCGCATTTGCGTTCGGACTGACACTCTGAAAGTTGTCGAGGTAGAAAAGCATCGCCGGGCTCTGCGCTGTAGCTTGCAGTAACGTCGAAAACTTCCCGAGGGCATTCGGACGAATCGTGTCGCGATCGTATGAGGGCAGGAGCCAGCGATCGGCGCCTTTGCCTGCGAACACGTTGAAGTGGTTGGTCCAAAAATCCACCATCACTTCCTGGAGCTGTCGCTCACTGTAAACTGCACGAAGGATTCTCGAGGCATGTAGCTCAGCGATGATGCGCTGCGGTTGCTGCAGTCCATTCTCGCGGTAATAGTCCTGAATCAATTGCCGGTACTTTTCGTTCTCTAACGGATTGCCTGGCGGAGGCTGCGGATTCTGATTGTTACGCGCGGGGTCGGGTGACATCTCCGTTGCCGGCATTGAACCGTTCTTTGGCATCTGGGGCATCTCGGTCGAGGTCGAGTTCGCGCCACCTTTCACGCGATTCTCACGTGCTTCCGCAAGGTCGGCAGGCAGCTTGCCGCGCTGCTGAAGCTGGCGCAGTAGTTGGCCGGGGTTTGGATACTTCTCATAAAGCTCAGCCGTGGTCATGTTGAGGACATTCAGATCACGGACTTTATTCTCCGCAACTGTATCGGCGATTTTGTCCGGGTTGAGCTGCTGGTTGATGTAGTTCTCGAGCCCCATAGCCTTCACGCGTTCAACGTCGCCGGGGCGGGCGCCAAAACCAAGCCGGTTGAGGACGTGGACGATCCGCTGTTCCCCGGTCAGATCATGAGAGGCCAAATCCTGAGATTTTGCGCGCTTTTGACCTGAAACCAGGGGCTGCGCCGCTGTCAGCGCCAGGAGCAGCATGACGGCCACGGTCTTTTTCATGTTCTTGAATTTCATGTCCCGTTAGACGCCTCAGTCTCCCGGTTGGTTGAAAAATCTGTGTAATCTGTGGTTAAAGGCTCGAACTCGTCGGTGCGGGCGCTGTCCTTCCCAACGGTTTCGGATAGGTCACCTGGCTGCGGTTTCCATCCTTATCGATCGCGCGGACGCCGAAGAAATAGTTGTCCTTCGACATTCCTTTCATCGTGAAGCCCGTGACGTTTCCGACCACTTTTGAATTAGTCCACACCGGCGCCGTAGTCTCGCGCCAAACGATTTCGTAACCCGCCAGATCGGGTTCTGTGTTCGCGTCCCATTTCAATTCCGTATCATTCTGTAGACGCTGCGACAAGATGGTCACTCCCTTAGGTCGCGACGGCGCCAGCGCGAGTGCCGCAAGCGAAGCAGCGTTCACGCGCGCGACGTTTGCCACATAAGCAAAATCGACAAACTCCGGCAAGTCTCCAAACTGCACCCCATTCTCCACGCGCACGTTCTGATGCTGGTGCCGAAACTCCTCATTCACTTCCGTGAAGCGCACGGCAGGAAAACCACGTTCGAGAAACGGGATGTGGTCGCCGCCCCGTCCATAACGATCGCGGCGGTAAACAAGCATCACCTTAAACTGTGGTAGAAACATTTCCTGGGTCTCTTTGATGAATCTCGCCAGTTGCCTCGAAGCGGAATCATTCTCGCCACCGACACTGCGTCGCGTCGTCGCCTCAGCAGCCGTTTCGTTTGACGGAACGCCTTCGGAAAAAACTCGCACGTTGCCGCGATCGCGAACGCCATTGCCACCAAGCGTGTTGCCCACGATATCGTTGGTGAACATGGCATCGACGTTCCAGTTCTTCTGTTTTGCCTGTTCCGCAAAATGCGTCGACCCGAGCAAACTCTGTTCTTCACCCGCGACCGCCATGAAAACGATCGTGGCATCAAACTCATACTTCGCCATCACACGGGCCATCTCGAGCACAGCCGCAGTTCCCGAGGCGTCGTCATTCGCGCCAGGTGCATCGCACTTCGCATCAGTCGGACTGTTACACATCGAATCGTAGTGACCACTGACAACGTAGATTCGATCGGCGGACTGTGGTTGCGTTCCCTTCAACGTGGCGACGACGTTCGTGACGATCGTCGGTTGCGGTACGCGCGCCGCTTTCGCCTGTTCGTAGGACTGTTTCTCAACCGTCATCCGGCCGCCTGAGGCCGTGGCGGCTTTGAGAAACTCCGCATACAACCAATCGCGCGCTGCGCCGATGCCGCGATTCGGATCGTTCTGTTCGGATAACGTGTTGCGTGTACCGAACGAAACAAGCTTTCTGATCGTCACTTCAATGTTGCGCGCGTCAATTTCACGAACGACGTTCGCAATCGTGCGGTTACGAACAGGTGCAGTCCTGCGAGGCGTTGGTCTCGTCTGCGCGAGAGCAACGCTTGTCGCCGGCACCACTATCATCACGCTTAGAAAAACTCTGGTAAGTTGATTTCGAAGCTTCATGCTAAAACTTTATCACCTGAGCCACAAAAAGGCACAAAAACAGTCGGCAGGAGCAGTGTGCAGGAGCGGGAACCTTTTGGACCTGCGGCTGCTGTCTGCTCCTGCTACATCTATCCGTGGCTACTGGATGCGGTAGGCGCGACCTTTCCAAACGACGATGATCTCACCGTCAAGTCGGTCGGCGATGGTTTTGATCGTGGGCTCATCGGCAACCAGCGATCGATAGGATTCCGAATCGCGATGGTAAGTCGTAATCGCCTTGGTGCGGTCGTACGCGGTGTCGATCCAAATCCCTCCCTGCTTAAGGAATTGGCGACCCGCGACAGACCGGGTTTCCGCGACGCTGTCTTTGGCGGTCTCTTTATCGTCTCTGTCAGCACCTTCTCGTCGACTTGCGGGCGGCGCTGCTGCGCCTTGTGCTGTAGCAGCGCCGCCTACGACAGATTTGTTCCTAGCCGCGCGAGCACGCATCGTTGCAGGCTCTTCGGCTTTCTTGGCAGCTTGAACTTCAAAGTCTTGCGTTGCAACTTCTTTGGGAGCTACCTTGACTTCCGCTGTCTGTTTCCCCGCTGCATCTTCATTCTTTTGCCGCTTCTCGTCGTTCACATCAAGTTTCACAGGAGCGGGTGACATAAGTGCTGTGGTTGCGGCTGGCTGTGTTTCTGGTTTCGTCACTGGTGCCTTCACCGTCGGTGCGTCCTGCGAAACCTCCGCAGGCGTTGCTTGAGGAATGGGAGTCGGTGACGGTTGCGGTTCGTTTTTCGTTTGTACTTCTTTGTTGGCGGTGGTATCACCCGGCTTAAGGTTGTCGTACGCTAAAGGTGAACTGGATTCAACCTGCTCCGCAACGTTTCTGGAGGAATCAGATCGAGCAGGTTGAACCTGCGAAACGTAGTCACTCGGTCTATTTGAACGCAATGCAACGAACCCGATAACTGCCAAAACAATCAAGCCCAGCGCCGGTGCGGCGTACCTCAAGACCATTGGCGTCAAAAGACTCGCCAGAAACTTTCTCCAACCCGCAGGCGCTGAAACTTTGTCAGCCGGCTCGGCGATCACCACGCCCGCCGACGCGCTGAGTTGAACCACGAGCTCACGACACGGCGAGCACTCAGCCAGATGTTGGGTATAGCGTGCGCGTGTCTTCACAGGCAGCACGTTCTCCGCATACGCATTCAATTCGTCAGCATCGAGATGGTCGTGCGATTCGGGCGCGAAAACATCCCGTCGCTGCCCCAAACGCCGCAACAAAAGATCCATTTCGTTGTTTGTTTCCTGTTTCATCTCGATTAGAACGCTGCCTTGTTAAGAACGTAGCGGCGCGTATACCTTGCAGTCAAACTCAATCCACAGATTACACAGATGTTTTCTTGTGCTTTTGTGATCCTTTGTGGCTAATGTTTTCTTGTGCTTTTGTGATCCTTGTGGCTAAACTCCCTCTTTGCTCAAAAGCGCTTCCAAATCCGTCTCCAGAAACTGCGCCACTTCCGCAAATGAGCGCTCCGTTTCAGCCTGTGTCCAACCCCGTTCATCAATCAGGATCTTTGTCACTCGTTTCCGCAAGTCAGTTTGAATACGCGTCAAACGACGGCTCGCGGTCGCTTCGTGAACACCAAGTACCGCGCCCGCTTCACGTAGCCGGAGGTTATCGAAGTAATAAAGCTTGACCAGCAGACGATCTTCGGCGCCCAACTCCTGAATTGCTTTGCCCAACGCTTGTTGCAGGTCAGCTTGAGCAAAGCTATTCGAGATTGACTCCTCCGGCGACGGAATACCGGCTACCACAACCTGGCCCTGACCGTCCTGAGCGTCACGCGCAAGCCGGTCGAATTCTGCGTCTTCTTCCGTCTGCACGAGCCGCGACTGTTTTCGAAATGTGTCCACTGCGAGCTGGGCCACGACCGCACGCAACCAACCCGCGAGGGAACCGCGACCGGAGTAATAAGCAAGCTTGCTCGCAGGTGTTCCGTCTTCACGGACTCGCAGTCCGTGGAGTTCGGCCCAGATCGATTGCGCCAGGTCTTCCGCGGCATCCTCGTTTGAGCTCGCCGAACGTGCTGCGGAACGAACGGTTGGTTTGAAGCGTTCGACCAGATCGTTCCACGCGTTTTCATCACCACGCTCACAGGCGATAATCAAACAGAGATCGTCGGCCTGCAGCTCGTCGACAAACCTGGCGATCTCGGCCTGCGGGGTATCAGGCTCGTCCTTTAATAGATACTTGTGAACCGCGGAGGTGATTCGTGGCAGCAGGAATTCGCGACTAAGCGAACGATTGTCACTCGCACGGGCAAGTAGCCGGCCGGCGCCTTCGTTCAGTAAACTCTGGATTTCAGGTTTTGCGGATTCCACGGAAAGTCTCAATAACTGGGGCCTAATCCTATCATCTCGCCGCCTGTTTGATGCACTAACGGGGGCTTGCGCCCCAGGCTTTATGCTGTCGTCCGCTTCAAGGACTTTGGGATAAACTACTCCAAATGCTCCGCGTCACAGAGATTTTCCGCTCCATTCAGGGCGAGTCGACGCATGCCGGGCGACCGTGCACTTTTGTGCGTCTGACCGGCTGTCCGATGCGTTGTGTCTGGTGCGACAGCGAGTACACCTTTACCGGCGGCGAGCATTATTCGATCGACGACATTATGGCTCAGGTAAAAGCGTTTGGGTGCAAACTCGTTGAGGTTACGGGCGGTGAACCACTCGCGCAAAAGGAGGCTTTCACGCTTATCAAACGCCTCTGCGACGACGATTACGAAGTTCTCATTGAAACCGGCGGCTATGTATCGACCGCTGATGTCGATCCGCGCGCAAAGGTTATTCTGGATATCAAGTGTCCCGCCTCAGGCGAAGAGCCGAGAAACGACTGGTCCAATCTACAACGGCTTCGCGCAGACAAGGATGAAGTGAAATTTGTTATCGCCGGTGAAGGCGATTGGATCTACGCGAAGCGTGTCATCCGGGAAAACGATCTCGAAGCCCGCACCAAAGCCATTCTGATTTCACCCGCGTGGGACCAGGTCGATCTGCAACAGCTCGCCGATTGGGTTGCCGCCAGTGGAATGAAGATCCGCATGCAGTTACAACTGCACAAATACATCTGGGGACCTGACGTTAAAGGAGTGTAATGGGCGGCTCAACGGATATTGAGACCGAGGAATTTGAAGCAGATGCCGTCACGGATGATGGTCCACAACTCGCCATCTGTCTCGTCTCAGGCGGAATGGATTCCTGCGTCACCGCCGCCATCGCTAATGAAGAAAACGATGAGGTCGCGTTCCTGCACGTTTCATATGGACAGCGTACGGAGAAACGCGAGCGTGAAGCATTTGAAGCTTTGGCGGATTACTACAACGTAAAGTCGCGACTGGTGATTTCACTCGAACATCTCGCGCGGATTGGTGGTTCATCATTAACTGACTCGAGCATGCCAGTCACCGCGGCTGATCTTTCAGCGCAAGGGATCCCTTCCAGTTACGTTCCCTTTAGAAACGCTCACTTACTTGCAGCCGCTGTGAGCTGGGGTGAAGTGAATAACGCGAGAGCAATTTATATCGGCGCAGTGGCGGAAGACTCATCGGGGTATCCCGACTGCCGGCCGGAGTTTTACGACGCTTTTCAAAGCGTCATCGAGATCGGCACAAAGCCGGAAACACACATCACGATCAGGACTCCAGTGATCGCAATGCGCAAGTCCGAGATTGTGAGAAAAGGCATTGAACTTGGCGCGCCCTTGCACCTAACGTGGTCATGCTACAAGGGATCGGAACGCGCCTGCGGAAACTGTGATTCCTGCGCTCTGCGCCTGCGAGCATTTCGCGAGGCCGGGGCCACGGACCCGATACCGTACGTGCTTGACAGTAGTCGTTTTGCTTATTAATTTTAGGACACTTCCAGTGTGTTGAATTATTACAACCAGTAAAGAGTGTGGGTGCATCCGAGTCTTCGCAGGCTTGAGCCTACATAATGACGGAGGAATCTTTAGATGATTGGCAGATACTTTTTCGGAGCGTTGATGGTGGCCATTCTGGTGGCATTCGCTTCTTTGACCGCAGTAGCCCAGGTTGGCGAATTACGTGGTCACGTTTGGATGCAACAGGCGGACGGTCAAAAGGTTCCCCTTGCTGACGCGCAGATCGACGTCTTCCGCACCGACATGAAAGCGGATTACCACGTCAAGACAAACAAGAAGGGTGAGTTCGTATTCGCGGGCTTGCCGTTCATCGGCGTCTACGCGGTTGCCGCCAGTCATCCGACTGCAAAGCCAAACTGGGTTAACGGTGTCAAGGCAGGACGCGACATTCCGTGCGAGATCACGGTCACTCCGGGTGACGGCAAGCGATTTACGTACGACGAGATCAAAGCTGCCGCCGGTGCCGCACCTACTCCTGCTGCCGCCAGCGGTGGCGGCAACTCAGGCGGCGGTGAGAGTGCGGAAGCCAAGGCCAAGCGCGAGGAGATGTTGAAAAAGAACGCCGAGATCGAAGCCGGCAACAAGAAGATCTCGGAAGCAAACGAAATCATCGCGCGCACCTTCAAGGCCGGCAACGAACAATTGGGCCTCGCGAATGCAGCGAGCAAGGCCAGTAACCCGGACGAGGCAATTGCGAAATATACAGCAGCCATCGCTCAATACGATGAAGGTTTGGCTGCCGATGCGGACCAACCTGCGATTCTTACCAACAAAGCAGTCGCGTTGAAGGGACGTGGTGTTGAACGCTTTAATGCGACTGTCAGGTCAAAAACTCTCGATGATGCCGGCAAGACTACAGGACTGCAGACTGCCAAAGATGATTTCAAAGCAGCCGCTGAAACTGCGAGTAAAGCGGTGGCCATGATCAAGGCCCAGCCGGTGCCGACTGAAGCCGCCGAACTTCAGCGCTACACCGCCAACAAATACGCCGCAATGCTCACCAATGCCGAGTCCATGCGACTTCATGTGAGTAAGGGTGGCGATCCAAATTCGGCAGATGCTGGAATCGCGGCTTACAAAGACTACCTCGCCGTGGAAACCGATCCGGCTAAGAAGGCCAAAGCCCAGCTCGACATGGCGCAGATGCTGCTCGACTCCGGTGCGGCGGACAAGGCTTTGAATGAGTTCAAGGCCATCCTGGCTACGACTCCCGACAGTCCTGAAGCAAACCTCGGGGCAGGTCTGTCCGTGTACGCGGCGGGCGACAAGGCCAAGTATCAGGAAGCGGCAAATTTCCTGCAGAAGTTTGTGGAAGTGGCCCCTGATTCAAACCCGATGAAGAACGATGCCAAGGCGATTCTCACTGAATTGAAAAACACTGAGAACGTTACGCCTGAGAAGACCAGCAAACCACCCCGTAAGCGTCCATAATCATTTATCCACAGATTACACAGAATCCGTGTAATCTGTGGATTACTTCGTTAAATTCCTCACGCTTTTTGCTGGAAATCCTACCTTGACACTCTTCTTGTTCAAACTGTACTATGAGTGCACAACGATGTTAGTACCGTCGTTGTATTGAGAAAATCGGTCATGCCTCGCGCCCCATTCGGCGCCTCCAATCCACCCGGAACCCAGGGGATATACCCAACTCCCGAGAGCTTTTTAGTGCACAAATGTCAGCCAAACTAGGCGAAATACTGGTACGCGAAAATCTTATTAGCCCTCAACACTTGAGAGAGGCCCTCGACTACCAACGCGAACATGGTGGCCGGCTGGGCTTCAATCTCGTCAAACTCGGTCTCGTAAGCGACGACATGATCACTGCCGTTCTTTCCCGGCAGTACGGTATACCTTCCGTAAATCTCGATCTTTTCAACATCGATCCTTCCGTTCTAAGCCTCATTCCACAGGAGGTCGCGCAAAAACATTCTGTTTTGCCCCTCTCTCGTGTGGGCGCCACGCTCACACTCGCCATGGTCGATCCCACCAATGTGTTCGCCATGGACGACGTCAAGTTTATGACCGGCTTGAACGTCGAACCTGTCGTGGTTGCCGAGGGCAGTGTGCAACAGGCAATCGCGAAGTATTACGGCAGTACACGCGAAATCGAACTCGCCTCTACGCAGATTGAAGAAGTAACCCCGGAACTCAGCGCGAAGAGCAACGGAAACGGCGCCATCACGCACGCCGATCTCGTCTCATTAGACAGCATAGACTTCGACCATGAGCAGACCGGCGATGTAGAGGTAGTCGAAGACAACGAGGAGATTGATCTTTCCACCCTCTCACGCATGAGCGAAGACGCGCCTGTCGTGCGTCTCGTCAACGTGCTTTTGGTTGACGCGCTACGACGCGGCGCTTCCGACATTCACGTCGAACCTTACGAAAAAGAGTTGCGCATCAGGTTCCGCATTGACGGCGTGCTCTACGACGTAATGCACCCGCCCTTGAAGCTTCGCGACGCTCTCATCTCACGCATCAAGATCATGTCGAAACTCGACATCTCCGAGAAACGTCTTCCCCAGGATGGACGCATCAAGATCAAAGTGAAAGTCGATTCGCGTTCGCGTGAGCTCGACTTTCGTGTTTCTACTTTGCCGACTCTCTTCGGTGAAAAAGTCGTGCTTCGTCTGTTGGACAAACAGAACCTGATGCTCGACATGACCAAACTCGGTTTCGAACCTGAATCACTGACCAAGTTCAAACGAAACATTTCCAAGCCGTATGGGATGGTCCTTGTGACTGGTCCAACCGGAAGCGGTAAGACCAACACTCTCTACTCGGCTCTCCAGTCATTGAATACGGTCGACACCAATATCATGACGGCGGAAGACCCCGTTGAGTTCAATCTACCCGGCATTAACCAGGTGCAGATGAAAGAACAGATCGGATTGAACTTCGCCGCCGCTCTTCGCTCCTTCTTGCGCCAGGATCCCAACATCGTTCTGGTCGGTGAAGTTCGCGACTTTGAAACGGCGGAAATCGCCATCAAAGCCGCACTCACCGGTCACCTCGTACTCTCTACCCTGCACACCAACGATGCTCCTTCAACGATCTCACGTCTTATGAACATGGGCATCGAACCCTTTCTTGTTGCCACCAGCGTAAACCTCATCCAGGCACAACGACTGATTCGCCGCATCTGCAAAGACTGCAAACAGGAACATCAAACGCCGGTCGAAGCGCTAGTCGAAGTGGGTTTCTCGCCGGAGGAAGTCAAGTCGATGAAGACCTACAAGGGAAAAGGATGTTCCACCTGCAATAACACTGGCTACAAAGGACGAATTGGACTTTACGAAGTGATGGAGATCACCGATGAGATTCGCGAACTGATCTTGATCGGGGCTTCCGCACTTGAATTGAGGAAGAAGGCGATCGACGACGGCATGATCACTCTGCGCGAATCCGGCTTGCACAAGATTCGTGCCGGCGTGACCACGCCCGAGGAAGTCGTTCGTGAAACGGTCGCCTAACCGAGGAGAACGAAGATGCTTAGACCAATTGCAATAGCCATGATCCTGGTGCTGTCCGTGGGCGTGATGCTGCCCTTCGCGAACGAAGCACACGGAATCAGGCAGACTGTACAAGTTGGACAACAACGACGTCATCACCGCTTTCGTTCACGCGCCTGGTGGCGACGTTATCGCGCGCGCTTGCGACAAAAACGATTGGACGCCGAGATGGCGGCCCATCGAAAGCAAATGCTCGCACTCCCCCAAAACATTAACGTGGCTGAGCTCCAGGGGCTTTCGGGTCCGGAGTTACAGTCATTGCCTTCAAACCCTGCGACCAGCACAACTCTGCCGCCGCCAGTGATGACGGGCAATGTGGCGCCGGTTGCGAATCATTCCAACGGTGCGACACGTCCACGTGTTGTTAACGCGGAACATCCTGCATTCAAGACGGCCGAGGCAAACATGCCCGGACAAATGAATCTTGCGGTGGTCGCGTTGAGCAGGCCGAATCCGACCTTCCTGACTTCTCGCGAAGAGAAGAAGATGCTGGGCGGAGTGGCTGTGGCGGATCTGCGCCGGATGGTTATTGACAAGATGGTTTCGTCAGGTGGTTGGGTCGTCAACGACTTCGTTCGCGAAGTCAACGGTGCTCGCGTTTTCGTAGTTACGGCGCGAACACCGAAGGACGCACTCACGCCGGAGAAAGTGTGGACGTTTTATTTCACTGAAGCGGGTGGCCGCATTTACGGGCTCACCACTGACACGACGGTTGAGAACACAGAACGCATGACGACTGAAGCCGAGCGCTTCATCGAGTCGTTGCGCGCGAAAGCCGTGGTCGCAACCGGCAGCAAGTAAAGAGTTAGAAACTCCTCTTGGACAGGGTCAGAACGACCTCGCCGTAACGGGTGGGGGCATGCGCAGCATTTTTTGATTGGAGCCTACGGCGTACCCACCCGCTACCGCAAGGTGGTTCTGACCCTATCCAAGTTCGACACAGCAATCCCGACGCAGGAGATAACGACCTAGATGCGACTGAACGAATCCGCTCCGCAAATCTCTCTCTCAGAGCTGCTGAGAAAGCTTTCCGAACTCGGCGGTTCGGATCTTCATATCACGACCGGCTCACCTCCGCAGGTTAGAGTCGACGGGCATCTTCGTCCGCTCGATATGTATCGCGTGCTTACGTCAGCAGATACCAAACAACTTGCTTACTCAGTTCTGACTGACGCTCAAAAACACCGATTCGAGGAGAACCTGGAACTGGACTTCTCGTTCGGCGTCAAAGGCTTGTCGCGATTTCGCGCCAACTTGTTCAATCAGCGCGGCGCAGTCGGCGCGGTGTTTCGTGCCATTCCCTACGAGATTAAAGCCTTCGAAGAATTGGGACTACCTGCGATTGTCAAACAACTTTGCGAGAAACCGCGCGGACTGATTCTCGTCACTGGACCAACCGGCTCCGGTAAGTCAACCACGCTTGCGGCGATGATCGATAAGATCAATCGCGATCGTCACGAACACATTCTGACGATTGAAGACCCGATCGAGTTTCTTCACAACCACAAAGGTTGTTTGATCAACCAGCGCGAGGTTAACGCCGACACCCACGGATTTGCCGCAGCGCTGCGCACTGCATTGCGTCAGGACCCCGACGTCGTTCTGGTCGGCGAAATGCGCGACCTCGAAACGATCGAGTCGGCACTGCGCATCGCTGAAACGGGTCACTTGACTCTCGCCACCCTGCACACCAACTCAGCCGCGTCAACGATCAACCGTATCATCGACGTGTTTCCTTCCGATCAGCAGGCACAGATTCGCGCGCAGCTATCCCTCGTACTCGAAGGAATCCTGTGCCAGGCGCTGCTGCCTCGAGCTGAAGGCGGCGGCCGCGCAATGGCTCTCGAGATCATGGTGCCAAACACCGCTATCAGAAATCTGATCCGCGAGGACAAAGTTCACCAGATCTACTCGATGATGCAGACCGGTCAGGACAAATACGGGATGCAGACGTTCAATCAGGCTTTGGCGACGCTTTATCACAAGCGCCAGATCAGTTTGGACACCGCCATGCAACGTTCGTCGAACGTAGACGAGTTGCGCGAGCTGATCGATCGTGGCTCGGGATTGAACCCGGCCAACGGCCAGAAACCGCACGCGAGCCCTTATGCTCAACCCCGACCGATTGGTACCAGACCAAACGTGCAAAACAGATAAGCCACTCCGGAGCTTACAGCCATGCCTACATTTGTTTTCAAAGGCCGCAACCGATTGAATGAGATCGTTGTCGGCGAACGTGTCGCCGATAATCGCGAAGCGCTGCGCGCGATTCTGCGGAAAGAACAAGTAACGCTGACTTCCGTGAAGGAAAAAGGGCGTGAGATCGGCATTCCGAAGATCGGTGGTCGCAAGAAGGTTAAGTCGAAAGACTTATCGATCTTTACGCGCCAGTTTTCAGTGATGATCGACGCGGGCTTGCCCCTCGTCCAATGTCTCGAGATCCTGGCCCAGCAACAGGAAAACAAATACTTTCAGCAGATCCTCCTGCAGGTGCGACAGGATGTTGAAGAAGGTTCGACACTGGCGACGGCGATGGCACGACATCCGCGCGTGTTCGATCAGCTCTACGCCAACATGGTTGAGGCTGGTGAAACGGGCGGTATTCTCGATCTGATTTTGCAGCGACTCTCGACGTTTATCGAGAAGATCGTGAAATTAAAGCGTGACATCATCTCCGCAATGATCTATCCGGCGGCCGTGATCCTGCTGGCAATCGCCGCTGTCGCAGTCATCATGATCGTCGTGATCCCGCAGTTTCAGAATATTTTTCTCGGTCTGCTTGGACCGGGCGAACAATTACCGTTGCCCACCAGAATCGTAGTTGGAATCAGTAACTTCCTTGCCGGTTGGGGAGGCTTGGTAATTCTCGCATCGCTGATTGGTACTGTTATCGCGATCAAGTTCTACTACAGGACACCGGCCGGTAGAAAGAACATCGATCGGTTGCTTCTCAAAATACCAATCATCGGCGACATCTTTCGCAAGATCGCCGTGGCGCGCTTTTCGCGCACGCTCTCGACGCTGCTGTCTTCTGGTGTTCCAATTCTCCAGTCGCTGGACATCACCGCGAAGACTTCCGGCAACGTGATCATCGAAGAAGCGATCACGAAGGTGCGCGTGGGTGTCGAACGCGGCGAAAGTTTCGTCGATCCACTGAAAGCGACTGAAGTATTCCCGCACATGGTGGCCCAGATGATCGGCATCGGTGAACAGACCGGTGCCCTCGACGCGATGCTCGGCAAAATCGCTGACTTCTACGAAGCCGAAGTCGACTCCGCCATCGCGAATCTGTTGACACTGATGGAACCACTCCTGATCGGCTTCCTCGGCGTCACCATCGGCTCAATCGTCATCGCAATGTACCTGCCCTTGTTCACCCTCATCGGCAAACTTTCGCAGAGCCACTGAAACCTTAACTACAAAACCACATCGACACAACGACATAAGTCGTTGTGCCTTTTGTGCTTCTTAGTGGCTTGTGATCCTGACCGCTGCTATAATCGCTGTACCCCTGCAGAACCCCCCGATCGCTCTCCCTCAATGAACGAGAGTTCTAAGAGATATGTCCAGTAAGCTTTCGGAGTCCGGTTCTTCAACTGAAGGAACGAATACCGATCAATTCCCGAACCTGCATAGCCCCGAACTGGCGCAGTACTGGCTGGCCGCGCTAATCGAGTCCGCCGACGACGCAATCATCAGCAAAACGCTGGACGGTATCATCACGAGTTGGAACGAAGGTGCCAGGCGGATTTTTGGTTACGAGGCCGATGAAGTCATCGGGAAATCCGTCACCATCCTCATTCCCGAAGGACATCTCGACGAAGAGCCGTCAATCCTGGCGCGCTTGCGAGCAGGCCAGCGCATCGAGCACTACGAAACCGTGAGGGTGCGAAAAGACGGCCGGTTGATCGATATTTCGTTAACTGTTTCTCCGATCAGAGGTCCTGAAGGAAAAATCGTTGGCGCCTCCAAAATCGCA
>Ga0111539_10002199_pt1 | contig 26032 bp, 22 predicted proteins | sample RhiMethybrSRZTD1_FD_79667 | JGI IMG/M metagenome (GOLD analysis project Ga0111539, IMG submission 79667) | Populus rhizosphere microbial communities from Tennessee, USA - Rhizosphere MetaG P. TD hybrid SRZTD1 (version 2) (version 2) | ecosystem: Host-associated > Plants > Roots > Rhizosphere >...
CGGGCGAGGCTGCTCGTGGTCACCGCCTCGGCGCCGGTGCCGCCCTGGTAGCGGATCAGCGCGGTGCTTGCCTTCGTCGACTGGTTGTCGGGCACCCCGACGAGCGTCCGCCGGGCGGGCAGCACGGCCGCGTCGGTGAGCGCCGCCCCGGCCGTCGATCCGGCGCCCGCGGCGAAGTCGCAGCGGCCGGGCCGGTCGTACTCCGCGTCGGCGGTGAGGCTGCCGCTGCCGGCCCGCACCGGGCCCAGGTTGATCTGCGACGGGTTCACCGCGACGGGTTCGTCGTGCGGCGGCGCGAGGCGGCGCGCCTCGGCGTCGATGGGACCGGCCGGCGGGCTGAACCCGAGCACGGCCGCGCCCTCGAAGTAGCGGCCCTGGGCGGCCGAGGCGGTCCCGCCGGAGAACCCGGCCCGGGTGGTCGCGAGCCGGACGTTGGTCAGCGCGGGCAACGGCACGCCGAGCGGCCGCATGTCGAGCAGTCGCAGCGTCACCAGGTCGCCCGCGGCGGCGGCGCCGTACGCCGCACAGCCCGCGGCGCCGGGTGCCGGTGTGGGCGCGGCCGCCGCATTCGTCGTCGCCAGCAGGCCCGGTGTGAAGACGGCCGCTGCGACGCCGACGACCGCAAGCACGGCGGCGCGGCGCGCCTTGGCGCAGGCGCCGGCACGTGAGCCGGCGCTACCGGCCGGCCGGGACGATCGGGACAGCGGTTTGCTCATGCGGTGCTCCTCCGGAGGGTCGGATCGCGGGCAGCGTGAACCCCCGGCGGAGATCTCACCGGAGGTTCCTGCTCACCTGATGTGGCCGCAACGCGTGGCGGTCGTGGTTGGGCGTCCATGGCGTGGGCGTGCCTACGAGGGCCCCAACGAGGGCCTGCGGATGGTGGTTACGCCGACTGCACCACATGAGTAACGACTGACCCGAAAAAACGGATACGTCCGGTTTGGGTAATACCACCCCGAAATCATCCCGTGATCGCGGCCGGACGCAGGGCTTAGAGTGGGCCGGTGGCCATGCTCTGCGCGGTGAGCTTCAACCGGTACGGGCGCTTGTACTACTTCGACGCCGGCGACCTCAGTCCCTCCGTCGGGGACAAGGTTCTGGTGCCCACCGACGACGGTCCCGAGGTGGCCGAGTGCGTGTGGGCGCCGCAGTGGGTCGACGACGCCGGCGACCCGCCCCGCCTGGTCGGCCTCGCCGGTCCCGACGACCTGCGCCGCGACGAGCTGCTGCGCAAGCGCAAGGCCGAGGCCAAGGTCGCCGCGAAGAAACTGATCCGCGAGCACGACCTGCCGATGAAGGTCGTCGCGATCGACCACGTGCTCGACTCCGGCGCCGGCCAGGGCCCGCGCACCACGATCTACTTCACGGCGCCGCACCGGGTCGACTTCCGGTCGCTGGTCCGCGACCTCGGGGCGACGCTGCACTGCCGCGTCGAGCTCCGCCAACTCTCCGCGCGCGACTCCGCCCGGGTGCAGGGCGGCATCGGCTCGTGCGGGCGCGACCTGTGCTGCGCCACGTTCCTCACCGACTTCGAGCCGGTCACCATCCGGATGGCGAAGGACCAGGATCTGCCGCTCAACCCGTTGCGGATCTCTGGTGCGTGCGGCCGGCTCATGTGCTGCCTGAAGTACGAGCACCCGCTGTACCAGCAGTTCCAGGCGTCCGCGCCGGCCGTTGGCAGCAAGGTCACCACACCCGAGGGCGCCGGCCGCGTCGTCGGGCACAGTGTTCCCCGCGACGCGGTGATCGTCCGGATGGACGCCGATGGCTCCCGGTGCGCGTGCAGCCGGGCGTCGGTGTGCGGCCCGCGCCGGTCGCACGACGAGCACTACAACGCCTGACCGTATTGGCCGTATCGCGCCCGAATTGCACCACCACGGATACCGAACGAAACCCGCGGAATTCCTACAGTTGGCGGCCCAGCCCCCACACCGCGATCTTGGACGTCTGCCAGCGCGCCGGCGATAGCAGACGTCCAAGATCGCGCGAAACCCCCTTGGAGTCCGCGCCCGTGGTGTCCCTTCCGCTGTTCTACGTCTACGCGGTGATGCTCGTCCTCAGTGGCGTCACCATGCTCGCCTTCGGGATCGGCGGGTTCGGCCAGCGCGTCGGCGCCCGCGTCGCCGAGGCGCTGTTCGGCACCGGCTTCCTCGGCTACGGCGTCTACCTGCTGTTCTTCTTCACCGGCGGCGAGTTCAGGATGTTCTTCTACGCGTTCGTCGCGCCGGTCCTGGCCGTGTTTCACCTCGTCAGGGCCCGCCGGCACGCGGCGCCGCCGGCGCGGCCGGCGCCGCCGGCCGCTTTCGCGCAGCCCGCTTTCCCGACGCAGCCAGCCGCCTACCCGACGCCCGCAGCCGGCTCCTGGACGCCGCCCGCTGCGCCTCACACGCCGCCAGCGCCTCACACGCCGCCGTGGTTCACTCCCGCGAACGGGTCGGTGCCGGCCACCGCTCCGCTGGGTACGCCGCAGCCACCCCGTCAGGCGAGGCGCACCGGGTCGTCGACGAGCTTGTAACGCACCGGATCGACCGGCTCGATCCACGGGGCGTGCGGTGGCGCGGCCGGGTTGGCGCGCCACCGCCGGCTCACCCTGTCGACGCCGATCGCGTAGATGGTCAGCGATCCGTCCGGCGCGAAGTGCATGCGTAGGAAGCTCTTCGTGTCGACGATCCCCTGCGCCGCGAACAACTCGTTGACGTTGACGTCGAACATGCTGGCGATCAGCAGATACAGCCCGACGACGGCGCTCGCCACCAGGGCGACCGGCGGCAGGTAGGTGACGATCGCGGCTAGTAGTGGCAGCGGGAACGTCTCGTCGAACAGCGGCAGTAGCAGCCAGATCCTCGCACCCACGAACCCGAGGCCGATGTGGGCGAGGCCGTGGGCGGACCCGAGCATCCAGTGCTTCAACCGGCGTTGCTCACCGGTCGTCGGCATCGCGAAGGCGACCGTCGACCCGAGCACCACAAGGATCATCACGCCGAGCGGGATGGTCACCAGGCTCCTCGTCACGCCGCTGCCAACCCGCTGCAGGGCGTTGGCGTACGCCAGCATGAGGAACATGTGCAGCGTGCCGAGGACCGCGACGAAGGGGGGGTTGCGCACCGGCATCCGTCCGAAGATCTCGGCGGCGAACCGGCGCGACTGGCCCTCGGTCGGGTAGATCCTCGCCCGCTCGTAGTCGACGCTCGCGGTGCGGCGGCGCACGGCGGCCACGTCCGGCGGCACCCGGAGATCCTCGGGCAGCCGATGGGTCGGGTAGAGGTAGGCACCGCCGCCACCGCAGGTGATGAGCTGCCGGTCCGCGCTCGAGTAGCGGGCGTAGTGGTGCAGGTCGCCGGAGATCATCAGCTTCACGTCCACCCCGTGCGGCACCAGGATCTTGCGGACGAAGTAGTCGATGGTGTCGTACGCCGTCTTCGAGCGCACGGTGTCCACCCAGTCCGGCGACGGAGGGCAGATGATGATCCGGTCGCCCGGCTCCATCTGCGTCGCGATCTCCCGGAAGTACGCGAGCTGCGGTTCGTCGAGGTAGGCGCCGAACTGCACGTCGATGGCCAGCAGCCACCACCGGTGCGGCAGCTTGACGGCGAAGTAGGAGCGCTGCTGCTTGGTGGTCCAGGCGCCGATGCTGGTGGTCTCCACCCGGGCGAAGAGCCGAAGGAACGCGGTGAGGCCGTCGTACCAGTCGTGGTTGCCGGGCAGGGCGTAGAGCGTCGGCGGCTTTTCACCAGCTGGCGGCTCGGGCAGGGCGGCCCGGTACGGACCCTTGAACCTGTCCTCGTACTGCTGGCCGCTGGCGGTCGGGTACACCTCGTCGCCGCCCATGACAAGCACACTGGCGCGGGGGAGCGGCGGTGCCCCGTCGGGCTTCAGGGCCTTCTGGGCGAGCAGGTAGGCGATCGTGTAGGTGGAATCGAAGCCGTCGCCGAGGTCGGCGACGTAGTCGAGCCACAGCTCGTCGGCACCGTCCTCGTCGTACCGGATGGCCGACAGTCCACTCTGGAGCTCGCGCTTGTCCAGGTAGGCGCCGAACAGCTCGGCTAAAACCACCCGCACCGCCGTGCCGGCCAGCAGCACCGGGTTGAGCCACGGCACCGGCTGGCGCGGCGTGAAGCCCAACTGGTCCGGCGACAGGTTGGTGGGGCGCGGCCGGTCCTCGCTGGCGTCCGGAGCGGGTGCGGGGCCGCCGCCCGTTGCCGCGCCGGCCACGGTCTGATCGGAGCCCGCGGTGAGCGGACCTGGTTGGGCAGGCTTGCGGATCGAGTCGTCGGGGTCTTCCGGGACGCCCGGGGTGCTGGCCGCGGTCACGTCCAGACCGTACCGGGACACGGCGACAAACCCCTCGACCGGACGCCGGGGGCGTCGCGTAGACTGTTCGACTGTTGCCGCCTTAGCTCAGTCGGTCAGAGCGACGCACTCGTAATGCGTAGGTCGACGGTTCGACTCCGTCAGGCGGCTCTCTGAAGCCAATCGCAGCGGAGCCCGGGAGTGACCCTCCCGGGCTCTTGTCCGTTCAGTTCTCGCAGGCGACGCCGTCCTTGTCGCGGTCCAGCGCCGTCCGGTACCCGGGCTGCCCCGCGTACAGCGGAGCGGCGCCGGCGGCGCGGACCTCGTCGCAGTTGCGGTAGTAGACCTGGGCGGGCGGCTTCGTCGTGGTGCCTCCGCCGGCGGGCGGCTTGGTGGTCGTCGTGGTGCGGGTCGTCTTGGTCGTTGTCGCTGGCGTTGCCGCCGCAGTCGTGGTCCGCTCGGCCGGCGTCGGGGCGGCCGTCGGGGTGGCCGTCGGGGTGGCCGTCGGGGTGGCGTCCGCGGCGGTGTCTGCGTCCGCGGTGGTCGTGGTCGTGGCGACGACGGATGCGATGGGCCGTGGCGTGGCGTCCTTGTCATTGTCGTCGCTGAACGCGGAGCCGATCGCGCCGCACACGACGAGCGCGGCGACGACCGGGAGAGCGATCCACAGGGCGAGGTACTTGCTGGGTGGATTCTGCCTGCGTGGTGGATACGTCACGGTCGCTGATCGTATGGAGTTGATCACGTCCGGCACATGAGCGGTTCGGGCTGACCACTCACCCCGCCGGTCACGGTCCGAGCGTCAAATGGAACCGGTCTCCCGGCCTGGTGGTCACCGTCCGTCGCGGTTCGGGGGTGTGCGTTCGGGTCCGGGAAGCCAGTCGTCGCTCGGGTAGCCGGCGTCCGGCACCGGGCACCACGTCATCCCCGCGCCCTTGCAGCCCAGGCAGTCGAACCCGCCGCGCCGTCCGGTCCCGCGGCAGAAGCCGCACGTGCGCAGCACCGGCAGATGGTCAGCAGCCATCAGCCGAACCTAGCGAGCGGACGCCGTGCCCGTCACCACGTAGGCGCAGGTCGGGAACAGCAGACCGTCGTCGGCGACGTAGTCGGCGAGTGCCGCGTCGGCCACCATGTTCGGGATCGTGTCGGGCGGCAGGACCCGGCGGCGGCGACGAGTGGCGACGACGCGATCGCCGATCGCACGAGGTCCCCGACGGACTCGAAATGGCAATGATTGTGTACGCGAACGTCGGCGAAGCCGGCACCCGTCGCCGTTGCGGGAAGCGGATCCGGGTCGCCCTGGGCGAACGGTCCGCGCAACACGTCGCCGGCCTCGGGACCGATCCGGCGGTCCAGCGCGCCCGGGGAACGGCAGCGCCTGCGGGCCGGCGGCATGCGGTTCGCGGGCTCGCGGACGCTGATCCGCCAGTTCGGCACCTGGGGCGGCGACGCGGGGCGGCCAGCCGCCGCAGCCATGACGTCTCGCGATTTTCGGACATCCATGGCGCCCCGTCTCATCGGTCGCCCACCCACGTTCGAGATCTTGGAGTCCTGCGGTCGCTATAGGGGCCACCGGACTCCAAGATCTCAGCGGAGCGACGGGTGACCTGGATCGCGTTGTCGTTCAGCTCCGCCCTGTGGATGCTTGTAACAAGCAAGTAATCGACGAGAGGGACACGTGGGCACCGAGGACAGCGAGTACGCGGCGATCAGCCACGAGCTCGGCGTGTTCGTCCGCCGGGTGACGCGCGACAAGCGCCCGCACGGGCTTGGCCTGGACCGCGCCGCATACCACCTGCTCAGCCGCCTCGCGACCGACGGGCCGGGCAGGCTGTCGGAGATCGCCGTCGACATGGGCGTCGACCTGTCGGTGGTCAGCCGCCAGGTGGCCGCGCTGGAGGCGGCCGGCCTGGTGGCCCGCGCGGTGGATCCGGCCGATCGCCGGGCAAGCCGCGTCGCGGCGACGGATGCTGGACTGGATCTCTTTCATCGCAACCGGGCGGAGCTGCGCACGAAGCTGCGGGCCCTGCTGACCGACTGGACCGAGGACGAGCGGGTCGAGTTCGCCCGGCTGATGCGCCGGTTCAACGAGGCGCTCACAGCGCACGACGAGGGGAAATGATCATGGGGACGACTTTGAGCCGCCGGCAACTGTGGCTGCTCATGGGCGGGTTGATGACCGGCATGCTGCTGGCCGCGCTCGACCAGACGATCGTCGGCACGGCACTGCCGACGATCGTCGGCGAGCTCGGGGGCATCGAGCACTACTCCTGGGTGGTCACCGCGTACCTGCTCGCCTCGACGGCGTCGACGCCGCTGTACGGCAAGCTCAGCGACCTCTACGGCCGCCGCCCGGTGCAGTTGTTCGCCCTGACGGCGTTCCTGATCGGCTCCGCCCTGGCCGGGTTCTCCCAGGACATGACCCAGCTGATCATCTTCCGGGGGATCCAGGGCCTGGGCGCCGGCGGTCTGATGACCATGGCGTTCACGATCATTTCCGACGCCGTACCGCCCCGCGAGCGCGGTAAGTACCAGGGGCTCTTCGGCGCGGTGTTCGGCATCGCGTCGGTGGTGGGCCCGCTGGCCGGTGGCTACTTCGCCGAGCACAACTGGCGCTGGATCTTCTACATCAACCTGCCGCTGGGCGTGGTCGCCGTGGTCCTGTGCGCGTTCGTGCTGCGCCTGCTGCCGGTGCATCGGCGCGAGCACAAGATCGACTGGCTGGGCGCGTTCCTGCTGGTCACCGGCGTGAGCTCGCTGCTGCTCGGGCTGTCGTGGGGCGGCACCGAGTACGCCTGGGGCTCGGCGACGATCATCGGGCTGTTCGCCGGTGCGGCCGTTCTGCTGAGCCTGTTCATCGTCGTCGAGTCGCGCGCGGCCGAGCCGATCGTGCCGCTGCGGTTGTTCAAGGGCCGCTCGTTCGCGCTCGGCACCGGCGCGACGGCCGTGCTCGGCTTCGCGATGTTCGGGTCGATCATTTTCGTGCCGCTCTACCTGCAGATCGTCAAGGGCGCGACGCCGACCGAGTCGGGTCTGCTGATGCTGCCGATGATGGTGGGCATCATCGGGTCGTCGATCGTGGCGGGACGGGTGATCAGCGCGATCGGGCGTTACAAGTGGTTCCCGGTCGCCGGCACGGTCACCATGGCGGCGGGCCTGGCGCTGTTCGTCACGGTCGAGGTCGACACGCCGCTCTGGCGGGCATTCCTGTTCATGCTGATCATGGGTGTCGGGCTGGGCCTCGCGATGCAGCCGCTGGTACTGGCCGTGCAGAGCAAGCTCGAACTGCGCGACATGGGCGCCGGCACGTCGACCGCGACGTTCTCCCGGTCGCTGGGCGGCGCGCTCGGCGTCGCCGTGCTCGGCGCGCTGATGAACAACCGCCTCGCCGCCGAGCTGCCGGCGGCGCCCGGCGGAGGCGCGATGTCGGTCAACGAGCCGTCGAAGATCCTGGCCCTGCCGGAGCCGGTGCGGCAGCTGATCCAGGAGGGCTTCGTCAACGCGCTGCACCCGCTGTTCCTCACGGCGGCGCTGGTGACGCTGATCGCCGTCGTGCTGAGCCTGCTCATGCCCGACATCGAGCTGGCGAGCGCGCCTGGACACGCGGTGCCGCAGGCCGGCGCGCCGGCAGCCGGTGGCGAGCCGAAGCACGCCGCCGCCGGCGTCGCCGAGGGCACCGGCACGGGCGGCGGCCGGCACGCGACGCCGCTCGACGACCTGGACGACCTGGACGAGGACCTGCTCGCCGAGGCCGAAGCGGAGGCCGCCGCGGCCCGTGCGGAGGCCGCTGCCGCTCTGTAACACGAGGTAACGCGAACATCACCGGACGCCTACTGCGGCACCCGCCGCAGTAGGCGTCCATGTTCGACAATGCGTCACCTTGTAGCGTGCTTGACATGCGCAGCACGATGATGCCCACCCAGTTGTCGGTGTCGCGCCTGCTGGACTACGGCGGCACCGTCCACGGCGGCACCGACGTGACCACCTGGACCGGCGGGGCGCCCCGGCGCACCACCTTCGCCGGGATCCGCCGCGACGCCGCCCGCCTCGCGCACGCGCTGCGGGCCGACCTCGGCATCACCAGCGACCAGCGGGTCGCCACGTTCATGTGGAACAACGCCGAGCACCTCGTGGCGTACTTCGCCGTCCCGTCGATGGGCGCCGTGCTGCACACGCTGAACATCAGGCTCTTCCCCGAACAGGTCGCGTACGTGGCCAACCACGCCGAGGACCGCGTCGTGATCGTGAACGCGACGCTCGTGCCGGCGCTGGCGAAGGCGCTGCCGGAGATGCGCACGGTCGAGCACGTGATCGTGGTCGGGAGCGCCGACATCGGCCCGCTCGCCGGCGCCGGCAAGGCCATCCACAGCTGGGACCAGCTCATCGGCGGCCGGCCGGAGACGTTCGACTGGCCGCAGGTGGACGAGAACGACGCCGCCGCCCTGTGTTACACGTCGGGAACCACCGGCAACCCGAAGGGCGTCGCCTACTCGCACCGCTCGATCTGGCTGCACTCCATGCAGGTCTGCCTCGCGGAGAGTTTCGCGATGCGGGCCGGCGTGCGCGAACTCGTCATCGTGCCGATGTTCCACGCGATGGCGTGGGGGCTGCCGTACGCGGCGTTCATGTCCGGCGGCGAACTGCTGCTGCCCGATCGGAACCTGCAGGCCGAGCCGCTGGCCGCGATGATCGCCCAGGAGCGCCCGACCCGGGCGTCGGCCGTTCCGACGATCTTCGCCGACCTGCTCGCCTACCTGGACACGCACGACGTCGACACGAGCTCGATGGTCGAGGCGACGGTCGGCGGCGCCGCCTGCCCGCCCGCGCTGATGCACGCCTACCAGGAGCGCTACGGAATCCGGATCATGCACTCGTGGGGCATGACCGAGATGTCGCCGCTGGGCACGATCGGCCGGCCGCCGCCCGGCCTGCCCGAGGACGAGGAGTGGGCCTACCGGTACACGCAGGGTCACCTGCCGGCGATCGTGGAGGCGCGGATCGTCGGCCAGACCGGCGACGTGGTGCCGGACGACGGCAAGTCGGTCGGGGAACTCGAGGTGCGCGGCCCGTACATCACCGGCCGCTACCTGGGCGACGCCGGGCCCGACCCGGAGAAGTTCCGCGACGGCTGGCTGCGCACCGGCGACGTCGGCACGATCTCGGCCGACGGGTATCTCACCCTCACCGACCGGGCCAAGGACGTCATCAAGAGCGGCGGCGAGTGGATCTCCTCGGTGGAGTTGGAGAACGCGCTGGCCGGGCACCCGGCGGTGCTGGAGGCATGTGTGGTCGGCGTCCCGGACGAGCGCTGGGGCGAGCGGCCGCTGGCTACCGTGGTGCTGCGCCCCGGAGCGACCGCCACCGCCGGCGAGCTGGCCGGCTTCCTGGTCGACAAGATCGCCCGTTGGCAGCTCCCCGAGCGGTGGGCGTTCATCGACGCGGTGCCCCGCACGAGCGTCGGGAAATACGACAAGAAGCGGGTGCGCGCCGACTACGCCGAGGGCGCGCTCGCCGTCGAGGAATTGAGCTGATGGCACGGACCGCCGCCCAGCGGCGCAACCGCGCCCTGCTGCTGCTCGGCCTCACCCTGGCCGTCGCGATCGCCCTGTGCGCGGGCGGGTACGTGCTCACCCTGAAGCTGTCCGACCTGGCCGGCTGCGAGGCGCGGGCCGCGGCCGTCGGCCCGGTGCAGGACGACGTGGAGAAGATCACCGCGGTGCTTCCCGACCTCGCGCTGCCGCCGGTGCCGTCGGGAAGCGCCGGGCCGTCGGGCGGTGCGGCGCCGTCGGGCGCGGTCTCCTCGGACGCGACGCCGTCAGCCGGCGTTCCGGCGACCGGGATCGTGAGCGTCCACTACCGATGGCGCGAGTCCCGGCCGCACACCTGCCCCGACATCGGTGGCCCGATCGGCACCTACTACGAGGGCTTCGCCGTGCTGACGACGTCGCAGGCGGGGGCCCTTCGCGCGGCGCACACCTGGGAAGCGGCGGCGGCGCCGGACGTCCCCGCGGAGCTTGCGCAGTTCGCACCCCCGAACGCGGCCTGGCAGCGGACCGCGGACCTGTACCGCGGGAGCCGCTCGGGGATCTGGCTCGACCGGAACTCGGACACCGCCTACTTCAGCTACCTGCGGGCCTGATTCGAGCGCTCGTGCCGCCGGTCGAGCCACCTCATGACCGGGGTGGCCGACACGCCGTGCACCACCACCGACACGATCACCACGAACCCGACCAGCGCCCACAGCTCGCCGGCCTGCGGAAACGACACGGCGGCGGTGGCATAGGCGAGGTAGTAGAACGACCCGATGCCGCGGATGCCGAAGAACGCGATCACCGCGTGCTCGCCCCGGGTGCCCGGGGCGCCGCGCAGCGCGAGCCACGCGATCAGCGGACGCACCGCGAACACAAGGGCCAGGCCGACGGCCGCCGCGCGCCAGGTGAGGTCGGAGAGCAGACCCCCGACGACGGCACCGCCGAAGAGCAGCAGCAGGAGGACGGTGAGCAGGCGCTCGATCTGCTCGGTGAAGTCGTGCAGGACCTGGTGGAACTCGTGTGACCGTTCGGAAGCCCGGATCGACACGGCGCACACGAACACGGCGAGAAAGCCGTAACCGCCGGCGAGTTCCGTGATCCCGTAGGCGAGGAAGGTGGCGGCCAGGGCGACGAAGCCCTCCGAGTGCTTGGCCAGCCGCACGCTGTCCTTTGACGCGCGGAAGAACAGCCGGCCGAGCAGCCAGCCCGTCGCGAGGCCGAGCAGTACACCGACGGCGAGCTTGTACGCGACGTCGAGGGCGGCCCAGCGGCCGATCCAGCCGGCGGGGTTCGCGCCGTGGGTGGCCATCGCGATCGCCGCGTAGACGAACGGGAAGGCCAGCGCGTCGTTCAGGCCGGCCTCGGAGGTGAGGGCGAAGCGGACCTCGTCCTCGGAGTCCTCGTCCTCCGTGGGCTCGCCGACCTGCACGTCGGAGGCGAGCACCGGATCGGTCGGGGCCAGCGCCGAGCCGAGCAGCACCGCCGCGGCCGGCACCAGGCCGGCCCACCACCAGCCCAGCAGCGCGGTGGCGGCAATCGTGCCGGGCATCGCGATCGCGAGCAACCGCCACGTCGACGCCCAGCGCCGCCAGCCGACCGGACGGTCCAGCTTCAGGCCGGCACCCATCAAGGCGACGATGACGCCGACCTCGGTCAGGTGCTGGGCGACCTCGGCGTGGGCAATCGGGTCCGGCGCGGGCAGGTCGAGCGGGAGGGCGTAGACGAGCATGCCCAGGCCGAGGAAGGCGACCGGCATGGAGAGCGGGCGGCCCTCGAGGAGGCGGGGCAGCAGGCCGGCGAGCAGTGCTCCGACGCCGGCCACGGCGAACGCGAGGTCGGCGAGGTCCATCCGCTATGCGTTTCCCGCGCGGCCGTGCTTCAACCCCGCGATCTTGGACTCGTGTCGGGGTCGTGGCACCGACCGGAGTCCAAGATCGCGAAAAGCTAGGCGGTTTTCCGTGCGCGGGCCGCTTTCTTTGCCGGGGCCTTCTTCGCGGGTTCGGCCTTCTTGGCGGCCGCTTTGGTGGCCTTCTTCGCCGGCTCGGCCTTCTTCGCGGGTGCCGCCTTCTTCGCGGGTGCGGCCTTGCGTGCCGACTTGGCCGCGCTGATCGGGGTGGCGCCCTCGTCGGCGTCGCCGGACTCGCCGCGCGCCGTACGGGCCCGCTCGACCGAGGCACGCAGCGCGGCCATCAGGTCGACGGCGGCCGACGGCGGAGCCTCCGCCTCCTCCGGCTGGACCACCTCGCGTCCCGCGACCTTGGCGTCGATGACCTCCTGCAACGCCTCGCGGTAGTTGTCCGTGTACGAGTCGGGCTCGAAGTCGCCGGCCATCGACTCGATGAGGGAGCCGGCCATGGCGAGTTCGGCCGGGCGGGCCTCGACGTCGTCGCCGAGGAACTCGAAGTTCGGCTTGCGGACCTCGTCGGGCCACAACATCGTGTTGAGCACCATCACGCCCTCGCGCACCCGCAGGGTGGCGAGCTGCTCCCGCTGGCGCAGCGCGACCTTCACGATCGCGACCCGGTCGGTGCGCTCGAGGGCGTCGCGCAGCAGAACGTAGGGTTTGGCGGCGGTCTTGTCGGGCTCCAGGAAGTACGACTTGTTGTAGTAAATGGGGTCGACCTGCTCCTGCGGCACGAACTCCAGCACGTCGATCGCCCGGCTGGTGGTGAGCGGCAGGTCGGCGAAGTCGTCGTCGGTCAGCACGATGATCTCGCCACCGCCCAGGTCGTAACCCTTGGCGATGTCGTCGTAGCCGACCTCTTCGCCGCAGATCGAGCAGGTGCGCTTGTAGCGGATGCGCCCGCCGTCGGCCCGGTGCACCTGATGGAAGCGGATGTCCTTCTCCTCGGTGGCCGAATACAGCTTCACCGCGATCGACACGAGCCCGAAGGACACCGCACCCTTCCAGATCGCCCGCATCGACAACTCCCTCCACCAGCATCTACCTGCCCCGTTGGGATCCAGAATCCCATCGTCAAGCCCGCGATGCGAGGGCTACACGCGATCTATCGTGGACGGCGTGCCGGGTACGCCGTACGCGCCGATGCTGGCCACGGCCGGAAAGTTGCCGGTCGGCGGCGGATGGTCGTATGAGCTGAAATGGGACGGGGTGCGCGCGATCGCGTCCGTCTGGCCCGACGACCTGCGGCTGTACGCCCGGCGCGGCCCGGAGATCACCGTCGCCTATCCGGAGCTGCGGGGATTGTCCGGCGCGCTCGGCGGGCGCTCCGCGTGCCTCGACGGTGAGATCGCCGTTCTCGACGAGCACGGCCGTCCCTCGTTCCGGGCGCTGGCCGAGCGGATGCACGTCCGCGATGCGGCCCGCGCGGCCCGGTTGTCGCGCTCGTTGCCCGTCACGTATCTGATCTTCGACCTGCTCGCGCTCGACGGCGAGGAACTGTGCGCGCTGCCCTACACCGAGCGGCGGGCCCATCTCGCGTCGCTGGACCTGGCCGCGGACCGTTGGCTCGCGCCGCCGTCGTTCGACGACGGAGCCGCCACCGTGGCAGCCGCGCGCGAGTACAACCTGGAGGGCGTGGTCGCGAAGCGGCGCACGTCGCTGTACCGGCCGGGCACCCGCTCGCCCGACTGGATCAAGTGGAAGCTGGAGCGCACGGCGGACTTCGTCGTCGGCGGGTACCGGCCTGGGGCGCGGGCGCTGGGTGCGCTGCTCGTCGGGGTGCCGGCGGCCGGTGGCGGGCTGGAGTTCCGCGGGCGGGTGGGTGGCGGGATCTCCGCGGCGTCCGAGCGGCAGCTGTTGACGACACTGGCGCCGCTGCGGGAGGCGTCCTCGCCGTTCGTGGCGGAACTGCCCCGCGAGGATTCGCGCGGCGCGGTCTGGGTACGGCCGGAGGTTGTGGTCGAGTTGAAATTCGCCGAACGCACGGCCGACCTGCGGCTGCGGTTCCCGCGGTTCCTGCGGCTACGCGACGACAAGGGACCCGACGAGGTCGTCGATGAATGACCGGACCGTGGTGCGCGTGCGCGTCGGCGAGCACGAACTCGAACTGTCCAATTTGGACAAGGTGCTGTACCCGGCGTCCGGCTTCACCAAGGGCGAGATCATCGACTACTACACCCGGGTCTCGCCGGTGCTGCTGCCGCATCTCCGCGATCGCGCGCTGACGAGGATCCGGTACCCGAACGGCGTCAACGGGCCGTTCTTCTTCGAGAAGAACCGTCCACAGGGGACGCCATCGTGGGTGCGGCTCGAACGGCTGCCGGTGCCGGGGTCTTCGCGTGCCGATCGGGAGACCATCGACTTCGTGGTCTGCGACGACCTGCCGACGCTCGTGTGGCTGGCCAATCTCGCGTCGTTGGAACTGCACACTCCACAGTGGAAGGTCGGCTCGTCGGGGCCGGACCTGATGGTGGTGGACCTCGACCCTGGACCGCCGGCCGGGCTGGCCGAGTGCTGCGAGGTGGCGGTGCTCATGCGCGACCGGCTCGCTTCCGACGGCATCGAGGCGTACCCGAAGACCTCCGGGAAGAAGGGCATGCAGCTGTGCTGCCCGATCTCGGGCCGGCAGTCGTCGGAGGAGGTGAGCGGGTACGCAAAGCGGATCGCCGAGGAGCTGGAGCGCGCGCACGGCCGCCTGGTCACGTCGAAGATGACGAAGAGCCTGCGGCCCGGCAAGGTCTTCATCGACTGGAGCCAGAACGCCGCGGCGAAGACCACCGTGACCCCGTACTCGCTGCGCGCCCAGCCCACCCCGACGGCGAGCGCGCCGGTCACCTGGGACGAGGTGGAGGCCGGCCACGTGGTCGCCGCCGACCTGACCGGGCCCGCGGTGCTGGACCGCATAGCCGAGTGGGGCGACCTGCTGGCCCCGCTCCTGAAGAAGGGCCCTCGTCTTCCAAACCCCCCAAGATCGCGTTGATCTTGCAGTTGTGGTGCCAGACTTGGTCCCTATTTCGGCTGTTTTGGGTGGCACCACAACTGCAAGATCACGGATGGACAGGGCCGGGATGCTAGTGGAAGGCGGGTCGCCTGGCGGCGGTATCCACATGCCAACCTGGATATCCACAGTTTGCGATTGAGTCGTGCGCTGCGCCGGCGGGCCCCGGCAACATGCAGCCGTGTCTCGGAACCTCCACCTGCATCGCGACCTTGGGCGACGCGTGTCGCGCGAACGCCTCCGGCGAGCTGTCGACGACGGCGACGTCGTCCGGGTGAGTCGCGGCGTCTACGCATCGACGTCGGGGCGGCGACCATCGATGTACGAGGCGCTCCTCGCTCGCCTACCACCCGGGACCGTGCTCGGATACGACACCGCCGCCGCCATGTACGGCTTCGGTCGACCGGCCGGCCCGGACGAGCCGATTCACGTGATCGTTCCCGCCACCGCGGCCAAGCCGCGCATCCGTGGTGTGGTGTGCCACGAGGCCGTGCTGCCGGTCGAGGAACCGATCATGCTGGACGGAGTTCCGTGCGCACCCGCCGCCCGCTGCGCCGTCGATCTGGCGAGGCGCGCGACGAGGTTCGGGGCGATCGCACTGCTTGACACCGCGCTGCGGTCGCAGACCTGCACCCCGGCGAGCCTGGCGGAGGAGGTGATCAAGCACGACGGCCTGCGTGGAGTCCGGCACGTCCGCGAGTTGATCCCGGTTGCCGACCCGCGTCCGGAGTGCCATCAGGAGAGCCACCTGCGTCTGGTCATCATCGACGCAGGTCTCCCGGCGCCGGAACCACAGGTCTGGGTGCTGGACGGCACCGGGCGGCAGGCCTACCGCATCGACCTGGCGTACCGCGAGCGCAGAGTCGGCCTGGAATACGACGGCCGCTCGCACCTGACGTTCGATCGGCTCAACGCAGACCGGTCACGCATGAACTGGCTCAGCGCCCGTCGCTGGGCCATGCGCTACTTCACGGCGCGAGACTTGTACCAGACACCCGCGCTGATCGTGGCCGAGGTACGGGCGCTCCTTTCATGATCCCGTCGATCATGCAGTTGTGGTGGCTCCCAAAGCATCACGAACAGCCATGAACTCTGGCACCACAACTGCAAGATCAACGTGATCATGAAGGGAGGGCGGGAGTGTGGACGCCTCGGTAGGCTGGCTGCATGACGCAGCCGCCGGCGCCGCATCCGGGTGAGCCCGTGTCGGGCCCGAGCGATCCGTCGCCGTGGGCGCAGCCAGCGAGCGGGCAGCCGTACTCCGGGGCGCCGGCCGGGCAGCCGTACTCGGGCGCTCCCTACTCGGGCCCTCCCGCTTCGGGGCCGCCGGTGGGCGGCCAGCCTTACTCGGGGCCGCCGGTGGGCGGCCGGCCCTACTCGGGGCCGCCGGTGGGCGGCCAGCCCTACTCGGGGCCGCCGATGGGCGGCCAGCCCTACTCGGGACCGCCGGTGGGCGGCCAGCCCTACTCGAGTCCGCCGGCCTCCGGGCCGTCGATGGGTGGTCCGGTCTCCGGGGTGCCGTACCCGCCGACGGCCAACGTGCAGACCCTGATGCCGGGCGCCGCGCCCCCGGAGTACGACACGGCCGCCAAGGCCTGGGCCGCCGCTCCGCCGCCGCCGAAAACGGTGCAGTGGAAGCGGCTGCTGCAACTGGTGGTGCTGGTGGCGTCGATCGCGGTCTGCGGGCTCGCCCTGCTGATCATCGTCGGCGTCAACATCGGGCCGCTGGCACTGGCCGTCGGCATCGTCAGCGCGATCATCCCGGTGCCGCTGCTCGTCTACGCGTTCCTGTGGCTCGACCGCTACGAGCCGGAACCGGTCAAGTATCTGGCGTTCTGTTTCGCCTGGGGCGCGTTCGTCGCGACGTTCGTCGCGTTCCTCGTGAACACCGGCGTCGGGATGCTCGCCGACAAGTTCGGCTTCCCGGAGGCCCTGGTGGCGGTGCTGTGCGCACCGCTGGTCGAGGAGACGATGAAGTTCCTCGGGCCGCTGCTGCTGTTCTGGCGCCGCCGGCGCAGTTTCTCCGGGATCATCGACTCGATCGTCTACTGCGGGCTCTCGGCCACCGGGTTCGCGTTCGTCGAGAACATCCTCTACCTCGGCGGGTACGGCTACGCCCAGGGCGCCGACGACGGGGGAGGTGCGCTCGGTGGCGCGGCCGGCGTCGTCGGGTTGTTCTTCGCCCGCATCCTGATGAGCGGCTTCGCCCACCCGCTGTTCACCTCGATGACCGCGATCGGGCTGGGCATCGCCGCCCGCTCGGCGTCGAAGCCGGTGCGGATCCTGGCGCCGCTGTGCGGCTTGCTCGTCGCGATGATGCTCCACGGCTCGTGGAACCTGATGGCGACGCTGGTGCAGACGCACGGCCCGCTGATCTTCCTGTACGGCTACTTCGCGGTGATGATGCCGATCTTCATCGGCATGGTCGGGTACTCGCTGTGGCTGCGCGGCGCCGAGGGGCGGGTGGTGGAACGGACGCTTCCCGACTACGTCCGCATGGGATGGCTCAGCCCGCCGGAGGTCGCCGCGCTCGGCACGGTCGGGCGGCGGCTCGCGGCCCGGCGGTGGGCGAAACGGGTCGCCGGCGACGAGGGTGCCAAGGCGATGGGCGCCTACCAGTTCGACCTGACCCGGCTGGCGCTGCTCCGCGACGGCATGCGGCGCGGCCTGGGCACGGCTCCGAGCGAGATCGGCGAGACGATCGCGGAGGAGCGCCGCCTGCTCGATGCGATCGTCGCCTACCGGCGGGTGTTCACCGGCAGGGATCCGGCGGCGCCGCAGGCGGTCTGGGACGGCCAGCAGTACCACGTGGCCTTCCCGGACGGCGTCGTGCGCACCTTGCCCGAGCCGGATCAGCCGGTGGTGCCGGTTCCGGTGCGGCTGGCACCGGCCGGCCCGACGATGGCGCCGGGCTTCGGCTACCCCGGCTATCCGGGCTATCCCGGGTACCCGGCGTACCCCGGTTACAGGTAGAGGCCCGTCGCGTCGTTCTCGATCCGCCGCGCGGCGACGGCGTGCACATCGCGCTCGCGCAGCAGGATGTAGTCGCGGCCGTGCAGTTCGACCTCGGAGCGGTCGTCGGGGTCGAACAGCACCCGGTCACCGGAGACGACGGTGCGCACGTTCGGCCCCACCCCGACGGCGGTCGCCCAGGACAGCCGCCGACCCATCGAGGCGGTCGCCGGGATCACGATTCCTGCCGACGAACGCCGCTCGCCTTCGGCGCCCTCGAGCCGGACGAGGATCCGGTCGTGCAACAGACGGATCGGAAGCCCGTTGTCGACGGCGTCAGTCGAACTCACGGCTGTGAACGGTACACCGCCACCTTCCCCGGACACGCTACGGTGAAGACCGTTTCCTAAGGGGGAGAGTTGGGCCGGTTGCAGCAGGTGGGGTCAGGCCTGCGGCGCGTGTACGTCGCGACGCGGGCGTCGATGCGGGCACGTGAACGGGAGGCCGACGTCGAAGCGCTCGGCGGTCCGGAGAACGTGGCCCGGCAACCCACGGAATACGAGGAACCGAACGGCGCCAAGCCCGCGGTCGTCACCGAGCCGACGGTGACCAGCCGCGACGACGCCGAAGTACCCAGGGAGTTGCGGATCGCCGCCGCCTACGCGTGGCGGCTCATCATCCTGGCCGCGGCGCTCGCCGGGTTCGTCTACCTGCTGGGCCGGCTGTCGTCCGTCGTGATCCCGCTGGCGATCGCCCTGCTGCTCTCGGCGCTGCTGTCGCCGCTGGTCAGGTTCCTGCGGGACAAGGCGAAGTTCCCGCAGTCGCTGGCGGCCGGCGTGGTCCTGATCGCCGGGCTGGCCGCGGTGATCGGCACGCTGACCCTGGTGGTCACGCAGATCGTGGACAAGTTCGACGTGCTGTCGAAGAACGCGCAGGACGGCGCCGACCGCATCGTGAGCTGGTTGCAGAAGGGCCCGATGCACCTGTCCAACGAGCAGCTCAGCAACGCCGTCGACACGGCACAGAACTGGCTCAACGAGCACCAGGGCCAGTTCGTCTCCAGCGCGCAGTCGACCGCCACGGCGACGGTCGAGGCGCTCGCCTCGTTCGTCCTGGTGCTGTTCGTGACGTTCTTCATGATGCGCGACGGCGACCGGATCTGGCGCTTCCTCGTGCGGATCTTCCCCCGGCAGGCCGAGGAGCCCGTGTACGCGGCCGGGGTCGCGGCCTGGGCGACGCTCGGTGCGTACGTCCGCGCGACTGTGCTCGTCGCGTTCATCGACGCCGTCGGCATCGGCACCGGCCTGTACTTCCTGAACGTCACACTGTGGTTCCCGTTGGCGGCGCTGGTGTTCCTGTTCGCGTTCGTGCCGATCGTCGGCGCGACGCTGTCCGGCATCATCGCGGTCCTGGTGACGCTCGTCGAGCGGACGCCGCTGGCCGCGCTGGTCGCATTGGCCATCGTCATCGGTGTCCAGCAGTTGGAGGGCCACGTCCTGCAGCCGCTGATCATGGGACGGGCGGTGGCGATCCACCCGCTGGCAGTGATCGTCGGCATCGCGGCCGGCGTGGTGCTCGCGGGCATCGTCGGCGCGCTCGTGGCCGTGCCGATCATCGCCGTGCTGAACACGGCGGTGCGCTTCCTGGTGCTCAAGCGCCGGGAGCCGCCACCCGAAGCGGTGGTCGTGGCGTCCGAAGCGACCTGAATACAAAGATCTCTGTCACATCCGGGACCCTACGCAGGGGCATCGGGTCGATACCCTGTGGCTCATGTCCGATGAGTCCACAGTCGAGTTCCGCTGGGATGGTTTCGAACCCGGTGACCCCGATGCCGACGAGGCGCTCTACCGGCTCAAGGAGGAGGGCGCCGACGCGGCCATCCCGCCCGGTCCGGGCCACGACTTCGCGGTGGTGCCGATCATTCTCGGTGCCATCGCGGTGGTCGCGCTGGCGAAGGCCGTCAAGCGGTTGCTCGACGACCTGAAGCCCGGCATGGTCATCGACGCCCGCGAAGAGCAGGTGAAGATCACCAAAGACAAGTCGCTGGGCCGCGGAACCGTGCTGTTCATCAACAAGGACGGCTCGACGCGGCTGGAGAACCCCAACTCAGATACCCTCGCCGACCTGCTGAAGCAGGCGATCAGCGGGTTCAAGGGATGATGATGCGCGCGATGGCCGTCGCGGAGCAGGCGGCCCGCTACCCGGAGCCGGACCGCCGTCCGCTCCAGGTGTTCGCGTTCGACCCGATGGTGGCCCGGCTGTCCGGCCAGGAGACGACGGTCATCTCGGTGCCGTACGAACCGCTCAGCCCCGGCCCGAGCGGCGAACTGATCCAGGTGATCGACTACGACAGCGCCGCCGGCTGCTACTACGAGCCGGTCGACCTGGACGATCCCCGGGTGCTGCTCCAGGACGGCCTGCCGCCCACCGAGCGCGACCCGCGCTTTCACCAGCAGATGGTCTACGCGGTCGTCAGCGCGCTGCTGGAGAACTTCGAGCGGGCGCTGGGCCGGCGGTTCCGCTGGCGCGGCGACAAGCGGCTGCGCGCATTCCCGCACGCGTTCCTCGGCCGCAACGCGCTGTTCGACCCGGACATGGACGGCACGCTGCAGTTCGGCTATTTCCGGGCCGACGAGAAGAACCCGGGCCGGAACCTTCCGGGGCAGACGGTGTTCACCTGCCTCTCGCACGACATCATCGTGCACGAGGCCACCCACGCTCTCGTGCACCGGTTGCGGGAGCGGTACAAGGAGCCCACGAACCTCGACGTCTACGCGTTCCACGAGGGATTTGCCGACGCCGTCGCGCTGTTCCAGCACTTCACGCTGCCCGACATCGTCGATCGCTACATCCAGCAGAACCGCACCGACCTGACCGCGCGCACCCCGCTCGTCGACCTGGCCGAGCAGTTCGGTGAGGGCAGCGGGATGGGTAGGGCGCTGCGCAGCGCCCTCGGCGACGCGCCCGACCCGTCGCTCATCAACCGGACGTTCGAGCCGCATCGCCGCGGCTCGATCCTCGTCGCGGCGATCTTCGACGGCTTCTTCACCGCGTACCAGACGGCGATCGCCGACCTGCTACGCATCGCGACGGCCGGCTCGGGCGTGCTGCCGGCGGGAGCGATACATCCCGACCTGGTGCGCCGGGTCTCGCTGGAGGCCCGTACCGCCGCGCAGCGAATCCTGACCATGTGCATCCGCGCGTTCCAGTACCTGCCTCCCGTCGACGTGACGTTCAGCGACTTCCTGCGTTCGATCGTCACCGCCGACCGGGACCTGTACCCCTCCGACGAGGACGGTCTGCGGACCGCGCTGATCGAGGGCTTCCGGCGGCGGGGAATCTACCCGTCGATGGTCACCTCGCTGGCCGACGAGGCGTTGTCGTGGCCCGACGCGTCCGACCGCAACCTGCCGCCCGTCGACCGCGAGGTCATCAACGCCCTCGTGCTCGACACGGCCGTCGGGTTCCGCGAGCGCCGCGGCGAGGCGCAGGTCACCAAGCCGGTGTTCGACCCTGCCTGGGCGGCCGCCAAGCTGCACCAGTACGCGTTGAACAACCTCGACAGGCTGGGCCTCGCCGGCCCGGGCCGGATCAAGGTCGACGGCTTCCACGCCGCGTTCCGGCACGGCTCCAACGGCCAACTGCGCGTCGACGTGGTGATCCGCTACCTGCAGAGCGTGCCACCGGAGGTGCAGGAGAAGTTCGGCGCCGCCCTGGGCGGGATCGCCATGCGCGGCGGCTCGACGGTGGTGGCCGACGCCACCGGGCGGGTGCGCCACGTCATCACCAAGGCGGTGCCCACCGACCCGGACGCGGCCGGCGCCACCGACGGTGGTGTGGCCCGGCTGCACGGGCTGCGGCAGTGGGTGGCCCAGTTCGACGGGCACGACCTGCTCGCGCCGTGGGTCAAGGCCGATTCCCGGGTGGTGCAGTCGCTGAACTTCGGCCGCATCGACAGCGCGGTGATGTGATGGCGACGGTCCGGATGTACAACGTCGGCTTCGGCGACTCGTTCCTGGTGACGGTGCCGCGGCGCGGCCGGCCGTGGCGCATGCTCGTCGACTGTGGCGTGCACATGCAGGGCGCCGGCGAGCACGACCTCGACTCGATCGTCGAGGACATCATCAACACGGTGGCGGCCGACTCCGACACCCGGCCGCGAATCGACGTGGTCGTGGCCACCCACCGGCACCGCGACCACATCGCCGGCTTCGACAACGAGCGGTGGCACGACGTCGAGGTCGGCGAGGTGTGGCTGCCCTGGGTGGAGGACCCTGAAGACGCCGACGCGGTGGCCCTGCGCAACCGGCAGCAGGCGGCGGCGCTGAACCTGCATACGCACTTCGCCGCCGGTGGCGACGACGACCGGGCCGAGTTCGTGCTCAACTCGCTCTCCAACGACGACGCGATGTGGGTGCTGCAGAACGGTTTCGCCGGCGCCCCGAAGCGGCGCTACATCTCCGCGCAGGGCGCGAAGGCGCACCCGCTGCCCGGTGTGCGCGGCGGCTGCGTCTACTTCCTCGGCCCACCGCGGGATCCGCGCAACCTGGCGGCGATGGACCCGCCGAAGGCGCAGCGCTGGCTGGCGCCGTCGGTCACCGCCGCCTCACCGGCCGCCGGCGCCGGCGCCGCCGCGGCCCCGGACCTCTTCCCCGGCTTCACGGTGCCGGCCGGCGACTTCGCGCGCCGGCATCCGCACCTCGTCGTCGACGACAAGCTGCTCGCCTCGTTCCGCGAGGAGCCGGTCGACACGCTCACCGCCGCGTCGCTGCTGGACCGGGCCGTCAACAACACGAGCGTGATGTTCCTGCTGCAGGTCGGCGACGCGCTGCTGCTGTTCCCCGGCGACGCGCAATGGGGTGCCTGGCAGCCGCTGCTCGACGACGCCGACGTGCGCTCCCTGCTCACCCGCACGACGCTGTACAAGGTGAGCCACCACGGCAGCCACAACGGGACGCCCGTCGAGATGGCCACCGACGTGCTCGGCGGCGTGCTGTCGCTGATCTCGGTGCGGCCGATCGAGCGCTGGGCGCACATCCCGAAGGAGGAACTCGTCGCGAGCCTGCTGACGCCGCCGCGGCACCTCGTGTCGTCGGTGTTCGTGGACAACGAGGCGGCGGTGACCGGGGTGCGCTGCCACCCCACCGGCCTGTGGAAGGAAGCCGAACTGGCGACGTAGAAACGTGGACGCCTGCTATCCCTGGCCGGGGTAGCAGGCGCCCACGTTCTGGCTACGCGACCGTGGCCAGGCTGGGACGCCAGTACCAGTCCTGCTGGGGCGGACCGTACGTGCCCGAGCCGTAGCCGGGACCGGAGGTCGGACCGTAGCCGGATCCGGCGTGCGGGCCGGAGTAGTTCGGGTTCGGGCCGTAGCCCTGTTCGCGCCGGGTCGGTTCGCGCGGGACCGGGAGGTTCGCGCTCGTTCCGTAGGCCGCGCCGTAGACCGGCTCGCGCTCCTTGCCGTAGCCGTCGGGCCGGTAGTGGCGGCTGCCGTACCCACCCGACCGGTCGGCCGGCTCGTACCCGGCGGAGCCGTACCCACCCGGCCGGGTATGGCCCGGCTGGTACCCGGCGGAGCGGTACCCGTCCGGCTCGTACCCGGCGGAGCGGTACCCGTCCGGCTGGTACCCGGCGGAGCGGTACCCGTCTGGCTCGTGGCCGCCGGAGCGGTACCCGCTCGGCTCGTACCCGGCGGAGCCGTACCCGTCGAAGGCCGGCCCGTACTGCCGCCCGTAGGGCGCCGGGTTGTAGCCGCTGTCGTACGCGGGCCCGTAGCCGGGGACGTATCCGGCCGGCTCGTACCCGCCGGGCCCGTAGCCGCGGTCGTAACCGGCGGGCTCGTACCCGCGGTCGTAGGACTTCTCGTGCGAACGGTCGTAGGGCTTGTCGTAGCCGGCTTGTTCGTAGCCGCCTCGTTCGTATCCGCCGCGGTCGTACTGTGCCGACTCGTAGCCCCGGTCGTAGGCGGACGGCTCGTGCGGCGTCGGCTCGTACCCGTGCGTCTGGTACCCGCGGTCGTAGGGCGTCGGCTGGTAGGGCCGGTCGTAACCCGTCGGCGCGTAGCCCGGGTCGTAGCCGGCGCCGCTGCGCGGCGCGTAACCGGGGTCGTAGCCCGCGCCGCTGCGCGGCGCGTAAGTCGGCGCGTAACCCGGCGCGTAACCCGGCTCAAAACCAGGCTCGTAGCCGCGGCCGTAACCGGCGCCGCTGTGCGGCGGGTAGGTCGGCAGGTAGCCGGCGCCGCTGTGCGGCGGGTACCCGGGCGGCGCGTACTCCGGTTCCGGGCGCCCGTAGCCGTAGCCGGGGTCATAACCCTGGTACTTGTACGCCGGCTCGGGGAGGTAGGCCGGCTCGTTGTACATCGGGTCGGGGCCGGGCGCGGGTTCGGGGCCGGCGGTGAGCGCAAGCCGGGCCGGCGGCCGCTCGAGCGTCGGCACGGCCGGCGACACCGGCGCCGGCAGCGCCGGAATCACCGTGACCGACGGCTCGTCCAGGCGCATCATGCGAGCCGTGTCCGTGAACAGCCGCGGAGCGTTGACGGCGACCGAGCCGATCAGCTTGCCGTCGCGGTGGTACGTGGCGAGCACGCCGGCCTTCGCGACGTCCTTCTTGCCCGGCCGCAGTTCCTGCACCTCGATGTCGGCCTTCGGGTCGAGCTCACCGCAGACCTCGATGCGCAGCCCGAGCTGGTAGGTCCAGTAGCGGGGCAGGATCGGCACCGCCGGCACCGGCCGGCCGCCGGCGAGCAGCGTGCGCGCCGCCCCCTGGCCCTGCTCCTGCGCCGCGATCCACTGGCCGCAGCGGGCCGGCTTGCCGTTGCCGCGCGGGTTGGGCCACCGGGCCAGCGAGCCGCACGCGACGACGCCCTCGACGGCGTGCCCGTCGGTGGTCATCACCCGCAGCGACTCGTCGCACAGGACGCCGTCGCTGATGTCGATGCCGGTGCCCTCGAGCCAGTCCAGGTCAGGCCGCTCGCCCATCGCCGCGACGACGAGGTCGGCGTCCACAGTGGACCCGTCCTTGAGGGTCAGGTACCACCGTCCACCCCGGACGTCCACATTGGACACCCGGCCGCCGGTGGCCAGCTCGATGCCGGAGCGCCGGTGCGAGGCGGCGATCATGTGGCCGACGACGCTGCCGACCGCGCGACCCATCACAAAAGGGCGCGGCTCGATGATGACGGCCTGCCGGGCCAGGTCCTTCACCGCGCAGGCCACCTCGCAGCCGGTGACGCCGCCACCGACGACGGCCACCCGCTTCGCGTTTCGCAGTTCGCGGCGCAGCTCCCACGCCGCCGGCAGGCCGTGCAGGATGTGCAGCCCGGGCTGGTCGTCCGGCCAGTCCATGGGGACCACCGGCCGGCATCCGGAGGCGATGACGAGCCCGTCGAAGTAGATCATCTCGCCGGTGTGCGCCTCGACCACGCGCCGGCTCAGGTCGCACGAGACCGCGCGGCGGCCGAGCCGCCAGATGACGTCGAGGTCGGGGTCCAGCGGTGTGATGACGTCGCTGGGCCGCTTGTGCCCGGTGAGAATGCCCTTCGAGCACGCCGGACGGTCGTAGTGCCCCTCCGCCTCGTCACCCATGATGACGAGCTCGCCCGCGAAGCCCAGGCGCCGCAGCTCGTAGGCCGCCGCAAGCCCCGACGCGCCCGAACCCACGATGAGGATCCGGTCACGCACGTCGAAGTCGACGAACGCGCTACTTTGCATGGTTCAACGCCTCCCGTTGCGAGGGTAGGAGTGGTCGTTCGGCGGCCAGCTGCGCGGCGCGGGGCTGACCGGCGGCTCGCTCGGCGCCACCATCCGCAGCGGGATGACGCGGTGGTCACCGGCGCCGCCTTGGGCGAGCGCGATGGCCCGGGCCGGGCAGGCCCGCGCGGCGCGCACGGCCGCGTCGAGCTTCTCGTCTGAGACGACGGCGTGATACGCGAGCTGACCGTCGCCGCGCAGCGAGAAGATTTCCGGCGCCTCCTGCTCGCAGAACCCGAACCGGGCGCAGTGCATCGGGTCGACCTGGATGCTCGTCTGCGGCGCGCGCCGGCGGCCGATCATGGCGACGAAGACTGGGACTTCGTCGTCGAGGTCAACCTGACCAGCGTGTTCCGGCTCGCGCGCGCGGCCGGGCGTCACTTCGTCGCGCAGGGCCGCGGCAAGATCGTCAACATCGCCTCGCTGCTGTCGTTCCAGGGCGGCATCACCGTTCCTGGTTACGCGGCGGCGAAGGGTGGTCTGGTCCAGCTCACCAAGGCGCTCGCCAACGAGTGGGCGGCTCACAGCATCAACGTCAACGCCATCGCTCCCGGCTACATGCAGACCGACAACACCAGGGCGCTGCGTGAGGATCCGCAGCGAAATCGCC
>Ga0111539_10002200_pt1 | contig 26030 bp, 18 predicted proteins | sample RhiMethybrSRZTD1_FD_79667 | JGI IMG/M metagenome (GOLD analysis project Ga0111539, IMG submission 79667) | Populus rhizosphere microbial communities from Tennessee, USA - Rhizosphere MetaG P. TD hybrid SRZTD1 (version 2) (version 2) | ecosystem: Host-associated > Plants > Roots > Rhizosphere >...
CACTAGGCCCTCAACCTAGCGCGTCTACCAAATTCCGCCACTCCGACGAGGGCGCTCGGGATTCTAGCAACGGGTCCGAGCCGAACCCGTCGGTCAGCCGCCCCACTTCCAGGAGAGCCAGAAGGTGGACAACCCGAAGACGACCGCGGTCACCACCGTGATCTTGTCGAGCCGGCGTTCGAGCGCGGTGCCCCCCGACAGGCTCGAGGTGCCTCCGAACATGTCGGACAGGCCGCTCCCCTTCCCCGAGTGCAACAGGATGAACACGATGAGGAACAGGGCGGACAGGATGCACAGCCCGAGTGCGATGACGTTTGCCACGGCCGCCCAGTGTACCGGCTCTAGGCGCCGGCGGAGGTATCGAGCACCGCTCGATCCTCGAGCGGGAAGTGGCACGCGGCCACCTGGCCGGGGTGGTGCGGCAGGAGCTCGGGCTCGTCCTCGCTGCACTTGGGGAACTGGGCGTTCGGGCAGCGGGGGTGGAACCGGCATCCCGAGGGAGGGTCGATCGGGCTGGGGACGTCGCCCTCAAGGATGATCCGCTTCTTGGCCGATGCGAGGTCGGGGTCCGGGATCGGCACCGCGGAGAGCAGCGCGCCCGTGTAGGGGTGCTTGGGGTTGCGGTACAGCGTGTCGCCCTCGGCCATCTCGACGATCTTGCCCAGGTACATGACCGCCACGCGGTCCGAGACGTGCTTGACCACCGACAGGTCGTGCGCGATGAACAGGTAGGTGAGGTTGAACTCCTCCTGGAGATCCTCCAGGAGGTTGAGGACCTGGGCCTGGATCGAGACGTCCAGCGCCGAGACCGGCTCGTCGCACACGATCAGCTTGGGCCGAAGGGCGAGCGACCGGGCCACGCCGATCCGCTGCCGCTGTCCCCCCGAGAATTCGTGCGGGTAGCGGTTGTAGTGCTCGGGGTTCAGGCCCACGAGCTCCATCAGCTGCTGGACCTCGCTCTTGATCTGCTTGCGCGGGACGACCTTGTGCAGGCGATAGGGAGTGCCGATGATCGAGCCGACGGTCTTGCGAGGGTTCAGCGAGGCGAACGGGTCCTGGAAGATCATCTGCATCTCGCGGCGCATGGCCCGCAGGTCGCCGCCCTTAAAGTGAGTGACGTCCTGGCCGTCGAACTCGATCGTGCCCTCGGTCGCCTCGTACAGGCGCATCACGACGCGGGCTAGGGTCGACTTGCCGCACCCGGTCTCCCCCACCAGGCCCAGGGTCTCGCCCTTGTAGATCTCCAGGTCGACGCCGTCGACGGCGTGCACGTCGCCGATCCGCTTCTGGAACAGGATCCCGCGCGTGATGGGGAACCATTTGCGTAGCCCCCTGATCCGGATCAACGGCGTCTTCGACGCCTCCGGCTGGGGCTCCGCGCGCTCCGTGACCTCGACGCTCACGTCCGGGCCATGACCTCCTCGTGGAAGATCCGCTCCTTGTCCGCGAGCGACAGGTGGCATCTGGACGCGTGGTGGCCGTCGGACGGCAGGAGCTCGGGCACGTCGGTCTTGCATTTGTCGAACACGTACGGACAGCGCGGGTGGAACGCACACCCCGGCGGCACGAAGATCAGCGAGGGCGGCAGCCCCCGGATCGGGTTCAACCGCTCCTTGGTCGTCTCCTCCTCCAGCCGCGGGATCGAGGAGAGCAGGCCCCAGGTGTAGGGCATGTGGGCGTTGTAGTAGATGTCGCGACGATCGCCGGCCTCGACGATCTTGCCGGCGTACATGACCTGGATGTGGTCGCAGTGCTCGGCCACCACGCCCAGGTCGTGGGTGACGATCACGATGGAAGCGTTGAACTCCTGCTTCAGCCGATCGAGAAGGTCCAGGATCTGCGCCTGGACGGTCACGTCAAGCGCCGTCGTGGGCTCGTCGGCGATCAGCAGGTCGGGGTTGAGCGAGAGCGCCATCGCGATCATCGCGCGCTGACGCATGCCGCCAGAGAACTCGTGCGGGTACTGGTCGGCGCGCTCGTCCGGACGTGGGATGCCGACCCGCCGCAGCATCTCGACCGCCTGTTCGTGCGCCTCCTGCTTGGACACCTTCTGGTGGGTTCGGACGGCCTCCGCGATCTGGAGGCCCACCTTGTAGTAGGGATGCAGCGAGGTCATCGGGTCCTGGAAGATCATCGAGATCTTCTCGCCCCGAACGGTCCGCATCTCGTCGGCGGGCAGGGTGAGCAGGTCCTGGCCCTGGAAGATGATCTGGCCCTCGATCTGCGCCTGATCGCGCGTGATCAGGCCCATGACGGTGAGGAAGGAGACGCTCTTGCCCGATCCAGACTCCCCGACCACGCCGAGCGTCTCGCCGGGCATCAGCGAGAACGAGACCCCGTCGACCGCCTTCACGATCCCGTCGTCGGTCGGGAAGTGGACGGTGAGGTTCTTGACCTCGATGAGCGGGTCGGTCACTACGTGTACCTGACCCGTGGGTCCAGGAACGCGTAGGCGATGTCCACCAACAGGTTCGCGAGCGCGATGAAGAACGCCCCGAACAGCGTGACCCCCATCACGGAGGGGAAGTCGTTGGTCAAGATCGCGTGAACCCCGTACTGCCCCACGCCCGGCAGGTTGAAGACCGTCTCGGTGATGAAGGCGCCGCCCAGCAGCGTGGCCAGGTCGAGACCGAACATCGTGACCACGGGCGTGAGCGCGGCGCGCAGGCCGTGCTTGTAGATGACCCGCTTCTCGGACAGGCCCTTCGCGCGCGCCGTGCGGATGTAGTCCTCGTGCATCGTCTCGATCAGGTTGCCGCGGACCATCCGCGCGTAGAACGCGGCGAATGTCAGCGAGAGCGCGAGCCAGGGCAGGATGAACCGGCCCTGCAGGACGGCCTCGATCACCGACTCACCGATCGGGATGCCCGAGGGCGGGGCCCACCCCAACTTGAACCAGAAGATGTACAGGAACAGGTACGCGAGCCAGAAGACCGGCGCCGAGACCCCGATCAGCGCGAACACCATGGAAGCCCGGTCCACGAAGCTCCCGCGCTTGATCGCCGAGATGATGCCGATCGGGATGCCCATCAACACCCAGGTCGCGGCCGCGCCGACCGCCAGCGCGATGGTGACCGGCAGGCGGCTGAAGATCTCGTCCTTGACCGGCACGAAGTTGGTGTACGAGTAGTAGACGTCCTCGTTCAGGAACAGGCCCGGCCACGGGATCAGGCCCTTGGCGAACCGCCCGTACTGGACGTACAGGGGCTTGTCCAGCCCGAATGCATGTCGGGCCGCCGCGATGTTCTCGGGGGTCGTCTGCTTGCCCGCCGCCCGCCTTGCCGGGTCGGAGGCGGGGAGCTTGACGAAGATGATGAACGTGATCAGGGACACGATGAACAGCACCAGGATCATGAACAGCGTCCGCCGGATCAGGTACCTGCCCATCGCGCCTCTCGGAGTCTACTCCAACCGGTAGGGAGGAGCCGCCCCCCTGGGCGGCTCCTCCCCTATCGGGATCTTGCCTCGTCCTACCGCTGTCCTGCCCTCCTCACGACTGGGCGTCGGGCGCGATGGCGTACTGGTCGTACGCCGCGAGCCCCGCGAACTGGTCGAACGAGTAGTTGATGATGCGCGTGGACGTGATGTCCACGTTGTTGTCGAACAGGTACGGCACCCACGGAACGACCTGTTCCATGAGGTTCGTATCCAGGTCTGCCCACGCCTGGAACCGGGCGTCGCCGGTCTGCTGGTTGGCCGACTTGATCTGGTCGTCCGCGCTTGGGACGTCCGTCACGTCGTAGCCGGCCTTGCTCAGCAGGTCCGAACTCGCCCCGACCAGACCGTAGTTGCAGCAGCTCGGGAAGATGGCCGCCGAGCCGAACAGCGGGTCGGCGAACGTGTACCCGTCCGGGAAGTCCTTGCCCCACGCCGGTCCGAGGCAGACGGCCACGTGCGCCGGGGGCTCGTTGCACTTGTTGTACATCGTGGTGCGCTCGAAGGACTTCACGTCCAGCGTGATACCGAGCGGCTCCATGTTCTGCTGGATCAGTGCCGCCTGGTCCGGGTACGGATCGGCCTCGTCGGTGACGGCCAGCATGTCCTGGCACGACGGGTCGTCGCACACGCCGTCGCCGTCGGTGTCGTACTTCGACTGCTTCATCTCTTCCTTGGCGGCGTTGATGTCGCCGGCGGAGTTCGGCGTCGGGTACGGGTCGTAGTCGGCGAGCAGGTTGTTCTCGAGCGAGTTCACCATGATGTGACCCGCGATCTCACCGACGGACTCGCCACCACGCAGCGTTCGCATCCCGGCCTTGTCCAAGGCGAGGTTCCATGCCTTCCGGACGTGGATGTCGTCGAACGGAGGCTGCGCCATGTTGAACGAGATGTACCGAACGGCGTCCGACGGGTTGATGTGCAGCAGCGGCTGCAGCGTCGGGTCGGTCGAGTACTGGCGCAGGACCGGCGGCGGGACGATGCCGTCCACCACGCCGTCGAGCTCGCCGGCCTGCACCTTGTTGTACAGGTCGTTGTTGTCCCCACCGATCGTGATGTTGAAGCCGTCCGGGTAGGCCGGACGCAGGCCGTCCGTGGACGGGTCGTAGTTCGGGTTGCGCACGAGCTGGACCGAGCGGCCGGGCTCGTAGCCGGCCACCGGCGTCTGCTCGTCCGCCGGGACCGAGAAGTCGAGGTTCTCGGAGCCCGCGAACTGGTAGGGACCCGTGGCCACGAGGAAGCGGCCGTAGTCCTTCGTGTGACCCTCGGCCGCGCCGAGCGGAGCGTCGCCGTTCGGCGGGATCGGCGCGGTCGCGGCCATCGCGAACAGGTACGGCAGGTAGCCGGCCGGCTCGCTCAGGTGCACGACCAGCGTGCTGTCGTCCGGCGTCTCGAGGCCCTTGATGGAGTCGGCCTTGCCGTCTCCGAAGTCCGAGAAGCCGTCGATGATGTTGTAGTAGAAGTTGTAGCCGCCGACCGACGCGTCCGGGTCGGCCTCGCGCTCGAGCGCCCGGACGATGTCACCCGACGTCACCTGCACGTCGCCGAACGGGTCGCCGTAGTTGACCCCGCTCTTCAGGGTGAAGGTGTAGGTCAGCCCGTCCGAGGACACCTCGGGCAGGTCCGTGGCGATGTCGGGGTTCAGGTCCGCCCCGCCCTCCGCCGTGGTCCGGCCGACGTACGACAGGAGCGTCCGGAGCAGACAGCACCGGTACCACTCCCACGTGACCGAGTAGTACTCCTTCTGCGGATCGAAGGCGGCGCTCACGTCGCCGAGCATCGCCAGTTCGACGGTGCCTCCCGGCTGGAGCTCTCCGCTTGCGCCCGACGCCGTCGACCCGGATCCTCCGGTGGTTCCACCGTTGTCGCCACCACAGGCGGCGGCGACGAGGCCGAGTGCGGCGACGAGCGCGAGTACGCCGATATATCGCCTCACGTAACCCCCCTCTCCTTTCCTTGTCCTCAACTGTTTCGTTTTCCTGCCCTTCCCGAGGCTTCCGCCCGGGAACACATCAGGCACGGCCTTCCTCCGCCCTCCTTTCAGGAAAGCTGCCTCCAGTCTGAATACGGTTAGCCACCCGTCCTGGGATCGAGCGCGTCTCGAAGCCCGTCACCCACCAGGTTGAAGGCCAGCGTCGTGAAGAACAGGAAGAGGCCGGGGAACAGCATCATCCACCAGGCGACCGTGAAGATCGTGCCCGCGTCCGAGAGCTCCTTGCCCCAGGAGGGGGTCGTCGGGGGCACACCCACGCCGAGGAACGAGAGGGCGGCCTCGAACAGGATGTTGTTCGGGATGATCAGCGTGGTGTAGACGATGATCGGCGCCGCGACGTTGGGGAGGACCTCGCGGAACATGATCCGTCGGTTCGTCGAGCCGAGCGATCGCGCCGACTCGATGAACTCCTTCTCTCGCAGGGACAGGACCTGTCCCCGCACGATGCGCGCGATGTAGGGCCAACTGAACAGCCCAATCACGTAGCTGATCAACAGCAAGCCCGGCTTGATGATGCCACCCAGGCACCCGTTCTTCTCCAGGCCGCACGCGGACACGAGTCCGAGCGCCAGGAGCAGGACGGGCAGGGAGAGCACGACGTCGATCGTTCGGGAGATGACCGTGTCGGTCTTCCCGCGGAAGAACCCCGCGAGCATGCCGAGCGTGACACCGATGACGGTGGCGATCCCGGTCGCGAAGAAGGCGATGAACAGCGAGGTGCGAGCGCCGTAGATGACCCGGATGAACAGGTCCCTGCCGGCCGTGTCGACGCCGAAGGGGAACCCGCTCTGGGGGCCGGTCGGGATGCCGAACGAGTCGAGCCGGTCGAGGAACACCTCGTTCGGGCCGTGCGTGAACCCCGCGATCACCGGCGCCAGGATCGCGATCAGGAACATGAAGATCACGACGAACGCGCCGCCCACCGCGAACCTGTCACGGCGGAACCTGCGCCAGAACAGCTCCCACGGCGACCGGCCGACGACCTGATGGGAGACTTCGACGCTGATGTCTTCGGGTTCGGGGGGAGCCTCGGTGCCGGGCTCCGACAGCGCATGTTCCGTGTGTGCGCGCGCCATGTGTCTGTGCCTGCTCCCCTTCCCGGATGGGACGGCGCATCTTAGCCCCCGGCCCACAGCCAGGCAATCCGCCGGATTTCCCATCATACGCCGCGGGAACTTTGGAGGGAGCTTCGGGATCCTACGGTGGCTCAGGCGCGCAGGAGCGCCGCCAGGCGGGGGACGATCTCGACCCCCCGCAGCGACCCGAGCGCACCGTCCGCGCACGCCCGCTCCCCGAAGGACTCGGTCCCGTCCGCTTGCACGGTGCCGCCTGCGACCACCAGGGGCACGGGCTCGGCCGTGTGAGCCTTGCGCACGCACGAGGTCGCATGGTCGGCCGTGACGGCGACGAGCGTCCTCGAGGGGTCTATCCGGGGCAGCGCCTCGCCGAAGAACGCACGGTCGATCAGCTCGATCACGTCGCGTTTGTCCTCGGCCCGCCCGTCGTGGGCGGGCACGTCGGGTCCCTTGATGTGCACGTACAGGGCGTCGAACCCCTCCAGCGCCTCGGTCGCCAGGTGCGCCCAGGCCACGTAGTCGCGCTCGGCCGCGAGCCTGGGCGCGTCGACGGGCTCCATCCCGAGGATCAACGCGATCCCCCGCTCGACCGGCATCTCGACGAAGCAGCCCCAGGACGGCCCGAACCGGTCCTTGATCGGCTGGAGGTCCGGGCGATGATCGCCTCCGTCGCGCGTCAGGATCAGGTTCCCGGGCAGCTTGCCCGCACGCCGCCGATCGGCGTTGACCTCTGAGGCATCGAGGATCCGAGCCGCGCCCTCGACGAACGCGTTCGTCAACTCCGCCGCGTGGCGCGCGGCGTCCGTGTCCTCGAGCGGCTCGGATCGTGCGACCACCGGCTCGAAGGTCTCGAGCGCCACGCCCAGGTGGCCCTCCTTCCGGTAGGCGGGGTCGGTGTTGGTGACCTCGGCCGAGAGCCCGCCCTCGTCGGAGCGGATCACGAGCGCCCCCCGATGCTCGACCGTGGCGCGCAGGTCGAACGTCGCCCCGGGAAGCGTCAGCCGGCCGTTCACCTCACCGGCCAGGGCATGAGCCTCCTCTGACGTCAGGTCGCGGCCCACGCGCCGGTCCACGATCTCGGGCCAGTCGGCGGTCGCGAAGTTCACGCGGTAGGCCAGGTCGCCGTCTCCGAAGTCCATCCCGACGCCGATCGCCTCGACCACGCCGCGTCCGGGGTGCTCCTCGCGCGGGTCGTAACCGAGGATCGCGAAGACGGCGATGTCGGACTCCGGCGCGATCCCCGGCCCGACCGTCGTCACGACGCCCGTCCTGCCTCGACGGGCGAGCGAATCCAGGAAGGGCGTCCGGGCGGCCTCCAGCGGGGTTCGGTCGCCGAGCTCGGGCACCGGGTCGTCGGCGAGGCCGTCCAGGCATACGTACAGGAGTCGGCGCATCAGGTCACCGGTACTTCACGATGAGCGCGAACTCCTCGGGATCCAGGCTCGCGCCGCCGACGAGCGCGCCGTCGATCTCCGGGTGCGCCATGAAGTCGCGGATGTTGCCGGCCTTGACGCTTCCCCCGTACTGGATGCGCATACCCTCCGCCACCTCGGCGCCCGCCGCTTCCCCCACGGTGCCGCGGATAAGCGCGATCACCTGCCCGGCGTCCGAGGGTTCGGCGTTGCGGCCCGTGCCGATCGCCCAGATCGGCTCGTACGCGATGACGACGTTCGCGGCGCCCGCGGCGTCGACGCCGGCGAGGGCGGCGCGCACCTGCGTGGTCACGCGGTCCTCGGTCGCGCCCACGTCCCGCTCCTGGAGCGTCTCCCCCACGCACAGGATCGGCGCCATGCCGTGCGCGAGCACCGCGCGCACCTTCTTGTTCACGGTCTCGTCCGTGTCGCCGAACATCGCCCGGCGTTCGGAGTGACCCACGATGACGTAGGAGACCCTGAGCGCCTCGAGCATCGGCGTCGAGACCTCGCCGGTGAACGCACCGTCCTCCTCCCAATGCACGTCCTGTGCCCCGAGGCCGTACGGGAGGCGATCGCTGTCGATCAGCGTCTGCACGCTCCGGAGCGCGGTGAAAGCCGGGCAGATGACGACCTCGACGCGATCGGTATCACCCTGGTCGAGCAGGTACGACAGCTTCTGGACGGCCTGGATCGCCTCCAGGTGGTTCTTGTGCATCTTCCAGTTGGCCGCCAGGATCGGCCGACGCTCCGTCACGCAGCCACTTCCAACGCGACGATGCCGGGGAGCCGGTGGCCCTCGAGGAACTCCAACGAGGCGCCCCCGCCCGTGGACAGGTGGTCGAATCCGTCCTCGAGCCCGAAGCGATGAACCGCCGCGAGGCTGTCGCCGCCGCCAACCACCGTGTACGCGTTGGTGTTCGCGATCGCCGTGGCCACTCCTCTCGTGCCGGCGCCGAACGGCTCGAGCTCGTACACGCCCATCGGGCCGGCCCACATGATCGTCTTGGCATCGGCGATCGTCCGGGCGAACTCCTCGACCGTGCGGGGGCCGATGTCCAGACCCATCAGGTCGCCCGGGATCTCGCGGCTCGGGACCGTGCGGTGCGGGGCGTCGACGCTGACCTCCGGCGCGGCCACCACGTCATCGGGCAGCTGCACGACGACCCCCAACTCCTGTGCCCTGGCCGTGGCGCGGTGCACGTCCGGGAAGCGCTCGGGTTCCACGAGGCTCTTGCCGGTCGAGCCGCCCGCATCGGTGATGAACGTGAAGGCCATCGCGCCGCCGACCAGGAGCGCGTCCACGCGTTCGATGAGCGCGCCGATGGTGTCGCACTTGTCGGAGACCTTCGCCCCGCCCAGCACCGCGACGTACGGGCGCGGCGGGTCCTGCAGCAGGCGCGAAAGCGCATCGACCTCCTTCTGCAGCAGGCGTCCGGCCGCGATCGGGCGTCCCTGCTCCTCGAACACCTCGGGAAGCGCGGCCACCGACGCGTGGGCCCGGTGTGCGGCGCCGAACGCGTCGTCGACGTAGGCGTCGGCCAAGCCCGCGAGGCGCTGGGCGAACGCGCGGTCGTTCGCCTCCTCGCCGGGATCGAACCGCAGGTTCTCGAGGAGGACCACGCGGCCGCGCTCGAACTCCAGGGCCTCGCAGGACTGCTCGACCTCGGGACTCAGCACGCCGTCCGTCGGGACGTACTCCACGACGCGCCCGAGGTACTCGCGCAGCAGATCGGCCACCGGCCGCAGCCGCTTGGACTCGACCACCTTGCCCTTCGGCCTGCCCAGGTGCGAGGCGGCAACGATGGACGCCCCGCGGTCGAGCAGCTCGGTCAGCGTGGGCATGCTCGCGCGGACGCGCGAGTCGTCGGCGACCTTGCCGTCCGCGATCGGGACGTTCAGGTCCAGGCGGACGAAGACGCGGACGCCCCCGAGGTCACCGATGTCGTCGAGCGTTCGCAGGCGCACCGGGCGCCTACAGCGAGCGCGCGACGAGGTCGACGAGGTCGACGAGCCGGTTGGAGTACCCCCACTCGTTGTCGTACCAGCCGACCACCTTGACCGTGTTCCCGATCGCCATCGTCGACGCCGCGTCGAAGGTGCACGACGCCGGGCTCCCGACGATGTCGGAGGAGACGATGGGGTCCTCGGTGTAGACGAGCAGACCGTTCGAGAGCGGTCCGCTCTCGGCCGCCGTCTTGTACGCCGCGTTGACGTCCTCGACGGACGCCTCCCGCTTGAGCGTCGCCACGAGGTCCGTGACCGACCCGTCCGGGACCGGGACGCGCATCGAGATGCCGTCCATCCGCCCCTTCAGGTGCGGCATCACGACCCCGGTGGCCTTCGCCGCGCCAGTGGACGTCGGGATGATGTTGACGGCGGCCGCCCGGGCGCGCCGGAGGTCCTTGTGCGGCAGGTCGAGGATGTTCTGGTCGTTCGTGTACGCGTGGATCGTCGTCATGAACCCGGTCTCGATCCCGAACGCGTCGTCCAGCACCTTGGCCATCGGGACCACGCAGTTCGTCGTGCACGAGGCGTTCGAGATCACGTTGTGCTGCGACGCGTCGTAGGCGTCGCCGTTCACGCCGAGCACCACCGTCAGGTCCTCGCCCTTGGCGGGGGCGCTGATGATGACCTTCTCGGCCCCGGCCTCGATGTGCTTGTCGGCCCGCTCGCGATCCGTGAACAGCCCCGTGGACTCGATCACGATCTGGGCCCCGAGCTCCTTCCAGGGCAGCTCGGCCGGATCCCGGACCGCCAGCACCCTGAGCGGGTCGCCGTCCACGGTGATCCCGTCCTGGTCGGTCCCCACTTCGCCGTCGAACCGGCCGAGCACCGAGTCGTACTTCAGGAGATGGGCCAGCGTGGGCGCGTCGGTGATGTCGTTCACGGCCACGAAGTCCCAGTCCTTGCCGAGCCGCTTGGCAGCGCGGAAGAAGTTCCTGCCGATCCTGCCGAACCCGTTGATGCCGACCTTGACGCTCATGGCTCCGCCTCCTGAAGGGTGGACAGCCATCCTAGCCAATCCCCTGCGAGGTTCCGTCGCACCGATCGGCCCTGCTCTGAGGGGCCGAACGACCTCAGCGGTCGAGGTCGCGGTGGTCGACGGAGGCCGGCATCCCCTTGTCTCGGAAGAACGCCGCGAGATCCTCGACCACGACCACCGAACGGTGCCGGCCACCGGTGCATCCGACGCCGACCGTCAGGTAGGCCTTCCCCTCCGCCACGAACCCCGGGACCATGAAGCCGAGGAGCGACCGAAGCTTCCGGAGGAACTCGCGGTACTGCTGCTGACCGCGCACGTAGGCGCGCACGCGGTCGTCGGTGCCCGGCAGCGGCCGGAGATCCTCGACCCAATGCGGGTTCGGGAGGAAGCGACAGTCGATCACCAGGTCGGCATCGCGCGGCGCGCCGTACTTGTAGCCGAACGACACGAGGCTCACCTGCAGGCTCTCCTCAGGCGGGACCTCGGAGAAGGCGTCGCGGATCCGGTCTCGGAGCTCGTGCGGCGTGAGGCCCGAGGTGTCGATGATGAGATCGGCGTCGCCGCGCAGGCCCTCCATCATCGTCCGCTCCTTGCGGATGCCCTCGACCACGCGATCGGCGGGCGCGAGCGGATGACGGCGGCGGGTGGACTCGTACCGGTTGACCAGGTCCTGGTCGGAGGCCTCCAGGAACAGGATGCGGGAGGGGACGCTGAGGTCGGCGAGCTCGGTGAGGGCCTTCGACAGCTCGCCGAAGAACACCCCGCCGCGCACGTCCAGCACGATCGCCACCCGGCCGGGGCCGCCCGGGCGGGAGCCGAGCTCGGCCATCTTCGGCAGCAGCGCCGGGGGCAGGTTGTCCACGACGAAGTAGCCGAGGTCCTCCAGGCACCGTGCCGCCTCGGAGCGGCCGGCGCCGGACAGGCCCGTGATGATCGTGAAGCCCTCGCGGGCGGACTCGGGAGCGGGGACGGCCCCTGCCTTGCGTCGCTGGCGGTCCGAGAGCTTTGTGGGCTCCGGCGGGACGGCGCCGCTGCGCTCGGCCTCGGCGGTCACGCGCTCCGCCTCCCCGCGGGGTCGACGGCGGTGAGTCGCTCGTGGATCGCGCGGGCGAGCTCGGGGCCGACGCCCGGGGTGGCCGCGATCTCCCCCTCGGTCGCGCGGGCGATCCGAGCCATCGAGCCGAAGCGCTTGAGGAGCGCCTTCTTCCGCGAGGGGCCCACGCCGGGCACGTCGTCCAGCGGGGAGGCGAGGGCCCGCTTGCCGCGCTTCTCGCGGTGGTACGTGATCGCGAACCGGTGGGCCTCGTCGCGGATGTGCTGGAGCACGAACAGGGCCTCGGACCCTCGTGGGATCACCAGCGGATCGGGGCGGTCGGGGAAGTAGACCTCCTCCAGCCGCTTGGCCAGCCCGATCGCCGGGATGTGCACCTCGGCGTCCGCGAGCGCCTTGGTCGCCACCGACAGCTGCCCCCGCCCGCCGTCCACCACGATCAGGGACGGTGGGTAGGCGAACCGGCGGCGCCGGCCGGGCTCCTCGTCGCGATCCTTGACCAGCCGCGCCAGCCTGCGTCGGAGCATCTCCTCCATACTCGCGAAATCGTCCTGTCCGGGGACTCCCTTGATCTCGAACCGCCGGTAATCGCCGCGCTTGGGCAGGCCGTCCTCGAACACGACCATCGAGCCCACGGTGTCCGTCGGGCCCAGGTTCGAGATGTCGTAGCACTCGATCCGCAGGGGCGCCTGGTCGAGCTCGAGCAGGGCTCCGAGCTCCGAGAGCGCGCGCGAGCGGGCCCCGAAGTCCGAGGCGCGGCGCAGCTTGTGCCGCTGGAACTGCTCTCGGGCGTTCTGCGTGACGGTCTCCATGAGTTTGCGCTTGGTCCCGCGTTCGGGCACCGCGACCCGCACCGGACCCTCCCGGCGCGAGGCGAGCCAGGTCGCGAGGACGTCGGCGTCGGCCGGGGTCTCGGGGACCAACACACGGGGCGGCACGTCCGGGCGCTGCATGTACAACTCCTGCAGGAAGGACCCGACCAGGCCGGCCCGGTCGAGGTCCTCGACGCGATCCACGACCCAGCCCTTGCGGCCCACCACCCGGCCCCGACGCACGAAGAAGACCTGGAAGGCGGCCTCCAGATCGTCCTCGGCCAGGCCGACCACGTCGAGGTCCTCGGGGCGCGAGAGCACCATCTCCTGGCTCTCGAGCGCCCGCCGCGCGGCGGTGATCTGGTCCCGATGCTTGGCGGCCAGCTCGTACTCCCGGCGCTGGGCGGCCTCCCGCATCTCCCGTTCGAGGCGATCGAAGATCGGCCGTTCGTGGCCGGACAGGAACTCGCTCAGAGCCTCCACGTCCGCCCGGTAGCGCTCCTCGGTGACGCCCGTGGTCTCGGGCACGCACGGCCCGGAACACCGCCCGATGTCGTAGTACAGACACGGGCGCCTCGCCCGGGCCCGCTGGTCGAAGAACGCGTTCGAGCACGTCCGGACAGGGAACACGCGGGTGAGCGCGTCGAGCGTCTCCCGGATCGCATACGCGTGCCCGAACGGCCCGAAGTACCGAACGTTCTTGCGCTTGGCGCCGCGCAGGACCTGGGCCCTGGGCCAGCGTTCGCCGATCGTCAGGGCCAGGTACGGGTACGACTTGTCGTCCCGATATCGGACGTTGAACCGGGGCCGATGCTCCTGGATCAGGTTGTACTCGAGCAGCAGCGCGTCGACCTCGGTGGATGCCAGGATCCATTCGACGGTGCTCGCCGACCACAGCATGGCCTCGGTCCGCGGGTGCAGATCGCGGCCCCAGTAGTTCGACAGGCGCTTGCGCAGCGAGCGGGCCTTGCCGACGTAGACCACGCGCCCGTCGGGATCTCGGAACAGGTAGGCGCCGGGAGCGTCCGGGATCGAGGATGGATCAGGCCGAGGGACGCTCACGCGGCCCATCGTACTGCGGCCGTCTGCAGCGACCCCCGATCCTCAATTAAGAGACGTTGACCGTTCCGCTCATGGTCGGGTGGACGTCGCAATGGAAGTAGTACTGGCCGGCCTTGAGCGGGTCGATCGCATAGTCGGTCTCGCCCGGGCCGGTGACGAGCTCGCCTCGGAACAGCGGATCCGCCAGGTCGTCCTGGCTCGGGAAGATCGCGATGTTGTGCTGGGTACCGGCGTCCTGGTTCACGAAGTGGATCGTGGAGGCCTGGTCGGCCGGCAGGTCGATCGTGGAGGTGTCGAAGGCGATCCCGGAGGCCGTCACGGTCTGGGTGCCACCCCCCCCGCCGCCGCTCTGACCACCACCGGCGGCGCCCTGACCACCACCGCCACCACCGGTGGATCCGGTCGCGCCGCCGCCGCCGCCCACGCCCCCGACCTCGATCTTGCCGGTCATCGTCGGGTGCACGACGCAGTTGAAGGCGTGGGTCCCCGCATCCAGGGCCGGGACGTCGTAGGCAGCGGTGTTCGGGCCGGTGACCAGGTCGCCGGAGAAGACCGGCTGCCCACCGACCTCCGCGCCGCTGAAGATCTCGATGTTGTGCTGGGTCCCGCTGTCCTTGTTGTCGAACTCGATCGTGAACGCCTCGTTGGGATCGGCCTGGATGCAGTCGCCCTCCACGAACTGGATCCCCTGGGCGACGACGCTGACCTTCCCGCCCTGGACCTGGGTGGTGCAGGCGCCGCCGGTGCCGCCCGAGGGTCCGGCAGGGGTCGAGACGGGCCCGCTCGGGATCGGGCTCGGCGCCGCGAACGGCACGTCCTGGAACTCGCCGTAGCCGCCGACCAGCAGATCCGCCTCGGTGGTCGCGTACCAGGCGAGGTAGCTGACCGACCCGTCCTCCGATACGGCGACGGCCGGGTAGGCACCGTCCACGGTGGAGGTCCCGGTGTCGACCGCTTTCAGAGCGTCGGGTTTGCCCGTCTCGAACACGATGCCCTTGTCGGCGTCGAGCCACGACACGCTCACCGAGCCGTCCGAACCCGCGGCGACGGACGTGTTGGCCCCCTCCTGCGTCGCCGAGCCGTCGGCGACGTCGCCGATCGACGCGGTCTGGAACGGGCCGCTGGGGCCGCCGGTTGCAAGGGTCACCGCGGTCCCGTCATAGAACGTCAAGGCGATCCCGTTGTCCGTGGCCGTGCCCGAAAGCCCCTGTCCCCCGCCGGCGCCCTGGACGTCGAACGAGACCCACCCGTTCTCCCCGTCGTTGGTCGCCACCGAGACGCCGTTGCCCCCATCCGAATAGGCGACCGCCAGACCCCCGTCCTGCGGGATCACGGCGGTGCGGCAGGTGTCGCACCCGCCCGCGTCGGCGATCGAGTCGACCGACCAGGTGTCGCCGTTCGGTGTGGCGATCTCGATCTTGGCGGCCGATGACGTGGACGAGGAGAAGGCGATCAGTGGCTGCCCGCCCGCGACGCCGATCGACGGGCCGAATCCGGGGTCCTTCGACACCTGGGTCACCGTGGCCTGGGTCGTCGTGGCCGGGTCGAGCGAGCCCGTGGCGTACCACACGCCACTGTCCGCCCCCCAGACCGCGTGGTACGTGTCGCCGTCGGCCACCATCGCGAGGCCGGTGACGCTGTCGGGCTTGAGGTCGGCGACCGACTCCTCGAACGCCGGGTCGAAGGGGATCGAGACGTTGGGGATCTCGGCCTGGATCGCGATCGCGCCGCGCGTCCAGAAGCCCTGCTGGCTGACCGTGGCCAGCATGACCCCGGGGATCGTGGGCGCCGTCACCGGCCGGGGGATCGGGACCGCGCCGGGCTCGAGCTTCTCCTCGAACGAGAAGTAGGCAACGACCGGAAGGCCGTCCGCGTTCGTAACGACCGAGGGGAACCGGCCGGCGTCGTTCAGCGAGTCCGCGACCGAGGGGAGGAAGCGCACCCCCGAGCCCAGGCTGATCTGCGGCGACGGGGGTTCGGCGCAGGCCGCGGCCACCACGGCGAGCACGAAGGCGAGCAGCGACAGCTTCCAACGCGTGGCGTGGGGCATGAGCGGGCGCAATCCTAGCAAGGGGACCGCGCGAGCCGTGGCCGGACCGTCCTCACCCCCGCTGCGACGCCGCCGCGGGCTCGAGCGGGAGCGTCCCGAGGACCTCGGCGAGGAAGCGGCCCGTGTGGGAGGTCGGGTGCGCCGCAACCTCCTCGGGCGAACCCGCGACCACGATCTCGCCTCCGGCGTCCCCGCCCTCGGGGCCGAGGTCGACGATCCAGTCGGCGGTCTTGACGACGTCCAGGTTGTGTTCGATCACGATGACCGTGTTGCCCTGCGAGACGAGCCGTTGCAGGACCCCGAGGAGCTTGCGGATGTCCTCGAAGTGCAGGCCCGTCGTGGGCTCGTCCAGGATGTAGAGGGTGCTGCCGGTGGCTCGCTTCTGGAGCTCGGAGGAGAGCTTGATGCGCTGGGCCTCGCCGCCCGAGAGCGTCGGCGCCGGCTGTCCGAGCTTCACGTACCCGAGCCCCACGTCGGAGAGCGTCTGCAGGTGGCGCCGGATCACCGGGATGTTCTGGAAGAACTCGAGGGCCTCGTCCACGCTCATCTCGAGCACGTCCGCGATCGAGCGGTTCTTGTACTTCACCTCGAGCGTCTCGCGGTTGTACCGGTGGCCCTTGCACACCTCGCAGGTGACGTAGACGTCTGGAAGGAAGTGCATCTCGATCTTGATCTGCCCGTCCCCGGCGCAGTTCTCGCAGCGCCCGCCGCGGACGTTGAACGAGAAGCGCCCCGGCTGATACCCCCGCACCCGGGCCTCGGGGACCTGGCTGAACAGCTTGCGGATCTGGTCGAACATCCCGGTGTAGGTCGCCGGGTTCGAGCGCGGGGTCCGCCCGATCGGCGACTGGTCGATGTCGATCACCTTGTCGATCTGCTCCCAGCCGACCAAACGCCGATGCTTGCCCGGCAAGGCTCTCGAGCGATACACCTTCTGCATCAGCGCCCGCAGCAGGACCTCCTGCACGAGCGTCGACTTGCCCGAGCCGCTCACCCCCGTGACGCAGACGAGGAGCCCGAGCGGGATCTCGAGGTCGATGCCCTTCAGGTTGTGCTCGCGCGCGCCCAGCACCTTGAGCCGTCGGTCGCCGCGGACCCGTCGAACCTCCGGCGTCGGGATCGCCCGCCGTCCCGAGAGGAACGCGCCGGTGAGCGAGTCGTCGCTCTCGAGCAGGCCCTTGAGGTCGCCGGAGTACACGATCTCGCCCCCCGCGTGGCCCGCTCCGGGGCCGATGTCGACCACGTGATCCGCGGCCTCGATCGTCGCCTCGTCGTGCTCGACCACGACCAGGGTGTTGCCGAGATCGCGCAGGCGCACGAGGGTCTCGATCAGCCGGCGGTTGTCGCGCTGGTGCAGACCGATCGACGGCTCGTCCAGGATGTACAGGACGCCCACCAGTCCGCTGCCGATCTGCGTCGCCAGCCGGATCCGCTGTGCCTCGCCGCCTGCGAGCGTCGCCGACGCCCTCGAGAGCGTGAGGTAGTCGAGGCCGACGTCGACCAGGAACTGCAGCCGTTCGCGGATCTCCTTGAGCAGGCGTTCGGCGATCATCTGCTCACGCTCCGACAGGTCGGCGTTGCGTGTGAACGCGAGCGTGTCGCGGATCGAGCGGTCGGTCAGCTCCGAGATGTTCAGCCCGTCGATCGTGACCGCCAAGGTCTCGGGGCGCAGGCGCGCCCCGCCGCACGACCGGCACGGGACCTCGCGCATGAAGTCCTCCAGCCGCTCCCGCTGGCTCTCGGAGTCGGTCTCGACGTGACGGCGTTCGACCACCGGGATCACGCCCTCGTAGGTGGTCCAGTACGAACGCGTCCGTCCGTAGCGGTTCTTGTACTTGACGTAGATCTCCTCGCCCGAGCCGTACAGGATCACGTCGCGGGCCTTCTTCGAGAGCTTCTTCCAAGGCGTCCGGGTCGAGAAGCCGTTGCTCTCGGCCACCGCGTCGAGCACCCGGTCCCAGTACTCGACCCGGCCGCTGGACCAGGGGGCCAGCGCGCCCTCGTCGATCGACAGGTCGGGGTCGGGGACGACGAGCGCCGGATCGACCTCCAGACGCACGCCCAGGCCGTCGCAGGTCTGGCAGGCCCCGTAGGGCGAGTTGAACGAGAAGTTCCTCGGTTGCAGCTCGTCGAACGACAGGCCGTCGAACGTGCACGCGAGCGACTGGCTGTACGTCTGGACGTCCTCGCCGTCGTGCGTCTGCACCGCGATGGCCGCCATGCCCTCGGTGAGCTGGAGTGCCGACTCGATCGAGTCGGCCACTCGGCGGCGGATGTCGGGCTTGGCCACGAGTCGGTCGACGACGACCTCGATCGTGTGCTTGTAGTTCTTCGGCAGCCGGATCGGCTCGGCGAGTTCGCGCACCTCGCCGTCGATCCTGGCGCGGACGAAACCCTTGCCGGCGAGGTCCTTCAGCAGCTTCTCGTATTCGCCCTTGCGGCCCCGCACGACCGGTGCCAGGACCTGGAAGCGGGTGCCCTCGGGCAGCTGCATGACCTGGTCCACGATCTGGTCGGGCGTCTGGCGTCCGATCGGCCGGCCGCACTTGGGGCAGTGCGGGTGGCCGATCCGCGCGTACAGGACGCGCAGGTAGTCGTAGATCTCGGTGATCGTCCCGACCGTCGAACGCGGGTTCCGCGAGGTCGACTTCTGGTCGATCGAGATGGCCGGCGACAGCCCTTCGATGAAGTCCACGTCGGGCTTCTCCATCTGGCCCAGGAACTGACGGGCGTAGGCCGACAGGGACTCGACGTAGCGCCGCTGCCCCTCGGCATAGATCGTGTCGAACGCCAGCGAGCTCTTCCCGGAGCCCGACAGACCCGTGAACACGACCAGGGCGTTCCGCGGCAGTTCCAGGGTGATGTTCTTGAGGTTGTGCTCGCGGGCCCCGTGAATGACAAGCGTGTCGCTTCCCATCCGGAGCATTGTACGGGCGGCGCCGACGTGCCCTTTCCGCGCCCACCGGACGCCCGCATGGGCCGGGTAGGGTTCGGCTGATGGACCGGCCAGACCCCACCGTCGACCGCGTCCCGTTCCGAGAGGCGCTCGCCTTCTGGGTGCGGCTGGGCTTCATCAACTTCGGCGGCCCCACCGGCCAGATCGCCCTCATGCACACGGAGCTGGTCGACCGGCGTTGCTGGATCGACGAGCCGGGGTTCCTGCACGCGCTGAACTTCGCGATGCTCCTGCCCGGCCCCGAGGCGCACCAGCTCGCGATCTACGTCGGGTGGCTGCTGAACGGGTCGCCGGGCGCGCTGGCGGCCGGGGTGTTCTTCCTCCTCCCCGCGTTCGTCCTGATGGTCGCGCTGTCGTGGGTGTACGCCGTGCACGGGGACGTGGCCTGGATCTCGGGGACGTTCGAAGGCCTGTCGTGGGCCGTCGTCGGCATCGTCTCGGCAGCGCTGATCCGGATCGGGATCCGAGCGCTCGGTCGGCCGATCCTGGTAGCCCTCGCCGTTGCGGCGTTCCTGGCGCTGTTCGTGTTCGGGGTGCCGTTCCCGCTCGTCGTGCTGGGGGCGGGACTGATCGGCTGGTTCGCGGGCTCGAAGGTGCCGGGCGTCCGTCACGATGCCACCGACCTGCGCGAGCCCGAGCGCGTCCCTCCCAGCTGGCGACGGGCGGCGAAGGTCCTGACGATCGGGCTCACCGTGTGGCTGGTGCCACTCGGTGCGGTGGCGCTCGCGGCGGGCCGCGGAACGGTGCTCGCCCAGGAGGCCGTGTTCTTCACGGTCGCATCGCTGGTGACGTTCGGCGGCGCGTACGCGGTCCTGGCGTACGTGAACCAGGCGGCCGTCGTGCGTTTCGGGTGGCTCACCGCGTCCGAGATGGCGGTCGGCCTCAGCCTTGCCGAGACCACGCCGGGGCCGCTCATCCTCGTCGTGGTGTTCGTCGCGTTCGTCGGGGCGTTCCGGGACCCGGGGACGCTTCCGCCCGAGGTGGCCGGCGTCGTCGGAGCGCTTATCGCGGCGTGGGCGACGTTCGTCCCGAGCTTCCTGTGGATCCTCCTGGGTGCGCCCTCGGTCGAGCGGCTGCGCGGCAACGTCCGGCTCTCGGGTGCGCTCTCGGCCATCACCGCGGCCGTCGTCGGGGTGATCGCCAACCTCGCGGTGGTGTTCGCGACCAGCGTCCTGTTCGAGACCTCGAGGGTCCGGACGCCGTTCGGGCACGCGATCGCGGTTCCCGAATGGTCCTCGGCCGACCTGCTGGCGATCGGTGTCGCCGCGGTGTCGTTCGTCGCGATCCTGCGTTACCGGGTCAACGTGGTCTGGGTGGTGCTCGGCGCGGGCCTGATCGGCCTCGTGCGCTCGCTCATCTGAGGCGAGCCGTCGGGTAGGCTCGACGCCGTGACCGACCGGGCCGAGCTCGAACAGCTGTCGTCCGCGGAGCTCCACGACCGCGCCACCCGACTCGCATGGCGGCGCCTGGACGTCGCGTTCCTGTGGCACCTCCTCGGCACGATCCCGGAGGCCCGGGCCGCGGCCGGGGAGGAGGACCGGAGCGAGATCGACATCATGCGGCCGCTCGCGCTGCTGAACGACCTCGTCGACGCCGATCGGGGCGAGCTGGCGGACGCGCTTCGGCCCCTGTACATCGACTACCTCGAGAAGCACGGCAACGGCGACGACCCGGAGGTCCCGGGTGAGCCGGCCGACGTTCCCGGCGCCAACGAAGGCGATGACTGAGCGGGACCTCGCGTCTTACCGCTCCGAGTTCCCGGTCGTCGAACGCAAGGCCTACCTGATCAGCGCGTCGCTCGGACCGGTCTCCGAGCGCTCGCGCCGCCTGCTCGACGAGTACATGGACGCCTGGGCGGCCAAGGGCGCCCCCGATCACGTCTGGTTCGAGGACATCTTCCCGAGGATGCGGGCGCTGAAGTCGTCGTTCGCGCGGCTGGCCGGGTGTGACCCCGACGAGCTCGCGATCACGACCAACATCTCGATCGCGATCTCGACGATCGCCTCGGCGCTGGCGTTCGGCGAACGCAACAAGGTCGTCCTCTCCGAGCTCGACTTCCCCTCCGACGGCCACGTCTGGCTCGCGCAGGCGGGTCGCGGCGTCGAGATCGAGTGGCTGCGCTCGCCCGACGGGCTGACGATCCCGCTGGAGGAGTACGACCGGGCGATCGACGACCGGACGGCGGTCGTCATGGTGAACCGCGTCCTCTATCGCTCGAGCGCGATCGTCGACGCCAAGGAGGTGTGTCGGATCGCGCGCGAGCGCGGCGCCCTGTCGTTCCTCGACGACTACCACGGGGTCGGCATCCTGCCGCTCGACCTGCACGACGTCGGGTGCGACGCGTACACGGCCGGCGTCCTCAAATGGCTCTGCGGGGGGCCCGGGCTCGCCTTCCTGTACGTCCGCCGGGACCTGATCCAGACGCTGGAGCCCATGGTGACGGGGTGGTTCGGGACCGAGGAACCGTTCTCCTTCGACACCGAGCACCTCGCCTACCACCCGACGGCTCGGCGGTTCGAACACGGGACGCCGCCCGCACCGGTGTTCTTCATCGCGCAGGGCGGGCTCGACGTGATCTCGGAGGTCACGCCGGAACGCATCCGCGCCCGCCAGGGCGAGCTCGGCGATCACCTGATCGAACGCGCCGATGCGCTCGGCCTGCCCGTTCGAACGCCGAGGGACCGCGCCGCTCGGGGCGGCGTCGTGAACGTGGGCGTCGGACCTGAGGCCGAGAAGATCTGCCACGCGCTGCTCGACCGCGACGTGTGCACGGACTTCCGGGGGGACGGGCTGCGGATCAGCCCGCACTTCTTCAACACCGAGGCGGACCTCGACCGCTGCTTCGAGGAGCTCGCGCGGCTGGTCTGACGGCTAGGCGCGGGGTCGAACCTCCACCGCCACCCGCTGCACCATGTTGTTCGCGAACCCGTGCAGATTCCACGGCTGCTCGAGCGGCTGCGTGTCGCCCGCGACGTCCGTCGCTCTCGGGCTGAGATCGTGCTCGCCCGGCTCCGCCCGCCACTTGTACGTCCAAGGAGTCCACGCGTAGGGCGACGCGGGCTCGCCGAGGGTCGCATCGGCCCAGGAAGCCCCCGCGTCGGTGCTGACCTCCACGCGTTCGATCGCACCGGCGCCCGACCAGGCGCGGCCCGACAGTTCGACCGTTCCGGCGTCCACGAACCGCTTCCGCGTCATGAACTCCGGGACACCGGGCGGGATCATCAACGATCGCGGCCGCATGCGCGTGACGGGTTCGCCCACATCCTCGGGCCGCTGCCGGAAGCGGTAGGCGGTCTGCTGGTAGCCCTCGAACGGTTCGGCCACCGCGGTGATGCCGGTGAGCCACTTCACGCTCGTCATGCCGTACCAGCCCGGGACGACGAGCCGCAACGGATAGCCGTGCTGCGGCGGCAGCGGCGCGCCGTTCATCTCGTACGCGAGGAGGACCTCGTCCCGCATCGCGTCGGCGATCGTGAGGCTGCGCTGGTAGTCCTGCTCGATATCGCCCTGGATACCACGGTCCGCGCCGGTGAACACGAGCTCGACGGCGTCGTCGTCGATGCCGACCTCCTCGAGCAGTGGTCGGAGCGGCGTTCCGGCCCAGTCGGCGGTGCCGATCGCCTCGGACAGCCACGGCTGCGAGATCGGACGGGGCGTGAGCCGCGCCCTGCCGTTCCCGGCACACTCCATCGTGACCGGCATCGTCACCGCCGGACGCGAACGCAGGTCGGCCATCGTCAGCGACGTCGGGTTCGCGACCAGGCCGTCGATCGAGAGCGACCAGGACGCGTCGTCGCCCTCAGGCACGTCGAAGTGGATCAGGAGGTAGTGCATCCCGGCGGGTGTCACGTCATAGCGGAGCCCCTCCAGCTGCATGCCGTGGTTCCGCTGCGAGAGCTGGAGCTCGTCGAACGAGATGTCGGGCGACGCCGAGAGACCATCGGGAAGGTCGGGCCTGGCGTCGGTCACGAGCCCTCCGGTCGCCACGACGGCTCGGAGCCGGTCGGGAACACATCGAACACCTGACTGCCGTCGGAACGGATCAGCATGACGGGGGGTGAGCCCTGGCCCAGGGCCGCCTGATCGAACACGCCGGCCGCGATGATCCATCGCCCGTCGGGAGACCAGTCGATCGTGAGGGGACCAGAGAGGTCGACATCGAAGAACGGTCTGACGTCGCTCCCACTGGGTCGCATCGACAGGAGGAGCTCCCGTCCCCCCTGCTCGCCCCAGAAGACGATGCGCGTGCCGTCCGGCGTCCACTCCAGCGGCACCGCGAAGAGGTCGCGCGGCTCTTCGTGCACGACGTGGGGATCGCCTCCGTCGGCGTCCATCACGAAGAGCTCGTAGCCGCCCTGCGTGTAGGCCGCGAACGCGATCTTGCTCCCGTCCGGCGACCAGGCGGGCCAGCCGAGGCGTTGGTTCCTCTTCGTGATGAGCCTGCTGAGTTCGCCGCTCTCGAGGTCCACGGTGTCGATGCTGCTCGAGAACTCCCGGATACCGAGGTCGTCGAACCCGAACGCGATCCGGCTCCCGTCCGGGGACCACGCCGGGTCGTACTCGTCGCCGGCCTCGGCCGTGACCCGCCTGATGCGCCCGCCGTCGGCGTCCATCACGTAGATGTCGTCGGTCCCCTGCGCCCGCGTGGACACGTACGCGATCGTGCTGCCGTCCGGGGACCAGTCCGGTTCCTTGCGCCGGGTCTGGGTGTCGGGAACGAGCTGCTCGTGTGCGAACCCGCCCGGATCCATGACGGTGATCTCGCCCTGCTGTTCGAAGGCGATCGTTCCGGACGGAGCCACCGTCCACACCGTGCGGCCGGAGACCATCTTCTGCGGCCCGGCACACTCTCCTCCCCGATAGTGCCGGAACATCAGGCCGCCGGACGTCCCCTTCACGGTGTAGGTGGCCGGATGGATGTCCTGAGCGGCCGTGAAGCAGTAGCCGGACTCGGGCGAGAAGACGACCTTGTTCGGCTTCTCGAGCAGGAGGGTGCCGATCTCGTTCGGATCGGCCTCTCCGACGATCGCCTCCCGATACGACGTCCCATCGACGTGTAGGGCGCACGTCGCGCCGGGGAAGACGGCGCACGCCCGCGGCGGTGTGACGAGGTAGGAGCCGTCCTGCACCCGAGCGCCGGCAAGCCCGGGCGAAGGATCCTTCGCGCGCACCGCATCCTCGCCCGGGAGAACGGGCCCGGAGGACGTCAACCACCAGTCGTACAGGCTCAGGTCGCTCAGATCGTTCCTTACGGCCTGCGCATAGATCGAGGCGTTCTCGTCCGTCCACTCGATGCGCGACTGGTCGGTCGTGTCGGTCTCGTCGACGAGCTTCCCGTGAAGCGTGATCGTGTAACAGAGGACCCGCCCGGCCGGCTCGTCGTTGATCGTGTATGCGTCGACGGCCACGTGGTCGGTCGCGCAATCGCCGGACGGAGCCTGCTTGTTGTTCACGTTCCCCTGGAACGCCTCGTTCATGGCGTCCCGGGTCGGGAAGAGCTGGTACAGGATCTCCACGTCACCGTCGTGGCAGACGAGCGACGCCAGTTCCCCGTACACCGGCGTGGCGTCGAACGGCGCGCAGTCCTTCCCCGCGGCGTCGGGGAGGTACGAGAGGAGCCGCTCCTCCTCGGGTTCGAGGGATCGGTCCACCGTCTCGAACACCGGAGCGGCCGTCGGGCTCGGGTTCGCGGGTGGTGACGTCTGGCCGGCCGCGGCCGCCGGGTCGGATGGGTCGCGTTGCAGCAGGGATGTGGCCACGATGCCCACGAGCAGCGCGGCGGCGACCGCCAGGATCGGCACGAGCCTGCGGGATCCGGTGGGGTGGTTGCCCGACCCGTCCGTCTCGCCCGGAGCGCCGACGTGGAGTGCCCGCGCCGCCTCGTCCACGAGTGCGCCGGCGCTCGGCTGGCGGTCCTCCGGGGCCTTTGCCATCGCCCGCGCCGTCACGGCGTCGATCTCCGTGGGCAACTCGGGCTGCTCGGCGGTGATCGAGGGAGGCGGGTCTTGCAGGTGCGCGTACATCAGGCCGGCGTCGTTCTCCGATCGGAACGGCGGGTGGCCGGTCAGGCATTCGACCAGCACGCACCCGAGCGAGTAGACATCGGTGCGCGCGTCGGGGGCTCCGCCCTGGAACTGTTCCGGCGCCGCATAGTCGATTGTGCCGACGAACTGACCGGTCCCGGTCACGCCGGACTCGCTCGTCGAACGCTTGGTGAGGCCGAAGTCCGAGAGGTAGACATGCTCCCCTGCCTCCGAACCCCGGGCACGGGCCACCAGCACGTTGCCGGGCTTCACGTCGCGATGCACCAGCCCCTGCTCATGGGCGGCGTCGAGCGCCGCGGCGACCTGACGACAGATCCAGATCGCGCGGGCCGGGTCGAGCGCACCGGTCTCGGCGAGCACGGTCCGAAGGTCGGTGCCCTCGACGTAGCGCATCGCGATGAATAGGTCGCCGCCCGAGGCGCCGGCCTCGTAGATCGGGACGACGTTCGGATGGTCGAGCGATGCCGCCAGCCGGGACTCGCGGACGAACCGTTCGCGGAAGCGCTCATCCTCGGCGAGCTGCGGCGCGAGGACCTTCAGCGCGACCTTGCGCTGGAGGAAGTCGTGTTCGGCGAGGTAGACGACGGCCATCCCGCCACGTCCAAGCGTGGTCACGATGCGGTACCCGGCGAACTCCGTGCCCGGCTGCAGATCGACACGGCTGGGCTTGACGGCCGGTCGCTTCGGAGCCGCATCCTCTGCCCCGAGCGCGGGGTCGTGCCGAAGGATTTGTGCGTGCAGGCGCTGGAGGTCCTCCGAAGGCTCAGCGCCGAGCTCCTCGGCCAGCACCTCGCGGACCCGCTGGTACGTGACCAGCGCCTCGGCCTGCCTGCCCAGCCGATACAGGGCCAGCATCAGGTTGGCCCACATCCGTTCGCGCAACGGGTAGCGAGCCGTGAGCGCCTCGAGCTCGGAGACCACGGTCGAGTGGCCGCCCATCGCGATCTCCGCCGCGATCCGGTGCTCGGTCGCAGACAGGTGCAGCTCTTCCAACCGGGCGATCTCTCCCCGGAGCGACGGCTCTTCGGACAGATCGGCGAGAGGTGAGCCGCGCCACAGCGTGAGCGCGTCGGCCAGCGCGGCGGCGGCCTTGGCCGGGTCCGTGGACAGCTCGGCCTTGGCCCGGCGTATCAGCTGCTCGAACCGGGCGGCG
>Ga0111539_10002206_pt1 | contig 26008 bp, 21 predicted proteins | sample RhiMethybrSRZTD1_FD_79667 | JGI IMG/M metagenome (GOLD analysis project Ga0111539, IMG submission 79667) | Populus rhizosphere microbial communities from Tennessee, USA - Rhizosphere MetaG P. TD hybrid SRZTD1 (version 2) (version 2) | ecosystem: Host-associated > Plants > Roots > Rhizosphere >...
GCGTGCGCTCTTTCCCGCGATGCGCACGTCGCTTGCGAGGGCAAGGGCAAAGCCGCCGCCGCTTGCGGCTCCGCGCACCAGGCTGATGATGGGCTGCTGAACCCGGCGCATGCGCATGACGATTTCGCTGATGCGGCGCTGACGCAGCAGGTTGCTGGCCGGCCCGCCCATGTCGGTGCCCGGTGCGAACCCGGCGGCGGACTTGAGATCGAGCCCGGCGCAGAATGCACGGCCGGCCCCCTGCATCACCACAACCCGCACTGCCCGCTCGAAGCAGAGCTTCCCGAAATAGTCGAGCAGCTCGTCGACCAGCACATCGTTGAGGGCATTGAGCACCTCGGGACGGTTGAGCCTAACCCAGTCGACCGGCCCCTCCCGCCGCACCTCCAGGTGGACGTACGATGGAACGGGGCCTGGCGGCGCTGCCTCGGGCATGGGCGCTCCTCCTTTGCGATGTCCTGCAGTCACCAGCGGCTGCGGATCGACCGCCCCGCGCGTCAGAGCGTCTGCCCGTCATCGAGGGTGAAGATGCTGCCAGTCACCGCACGCGACGCGCCGGACGCGAGATAGGCAACGATCTCGTCGAGGTCCTCGGGCGCCATCAGGCGCCGGCGCGGGAACGAGGCGATCAGCTTGAGGCCGCTCGGCTCGCGCAGGAAATCGCCGTTGAGCTCGGTCTCGACGTAACCCGGACAGATGACATTGACGTTGATGCCGCGGTTGCAGCATTCCCGTGCCAGGCTCTTGCCGAGGCTCGCCACGGCGGCTTTCGACGCACAGTAGGCGGCGACGCCCGGCAACGGCTTGAAGGCGCCGATGGAGGAGACGAGCACGATCCGTCCCCTCGCGCTGTCGCTGCTGCCGGCCGCGATCATGCGGCGAGCACCCTCGCGGGCGGTGAGGAAGACGCCGCGCAGGTTGACCCCGATGACGCGATCGAAGTCGTCGGCGGACAGGTCGAGCGCCATGCCGCGGCGGTTTGTTCCTGCGTTGGCGATCACCGTGTCGATGAGCCCACCGAGCTCCGCGCAAGCCACGTCGAAGCCACCGATGATCGACTTCTCGTCTTCGACATCCATCGCAATCGGGCAGGCCCGGCCACCCGCGCCCTCGATCTCGCGGGCAACCTCGGCCAGCCCCTCGGTGCGACGGGCTGCCAGCGCCACGCTGGCTCCGCGCGCCGCAAGAGCCAGCGCGAAGCGGCGCCCAAGCCCCGAGGAAGCACCGGTTATGAGAACCCGACGCGTTGCCAGATCCGACACAGGAATGGCCCTCTCGCATGGCTGATGCCGCAATGGCTGGACCTGTCCACGCCGCCTCGGGGACGCCAGGGCCACCGCCACCGTAGGGGCAGCACCCTTCAGCGCACAAGGACACCGTTCCATATCGCGGACACGCGGCGGCGCATTGAGGTCGCCCCACAGGCAAACGACGTTGATGCTGCCGGTCCGTGTGACCGCGCGCCGTGCCGACGCAAAGCTGGCTGGGCACAGCCCATCCCATGCGGTGATCGCTGCTGGTGGCGCGCCGCGCACCTCGCCGATGCCAGCCTTGCACCTTCGCGGTTTCCTCGCGGCGGCCGGCATGCGAACCTGTGCCTCATGAGCAGCACCGACAAACCGTCGGCCGGCTCCACGGCAAGCTTCGGCTTCCGGGAGGTGGCGGCGGAGGACCGCCAGGGTCTCGTCAACAGCGTGTTCTCCAGCGTCGCCGGCCGCTACGACCTCATGAACGACCTGATGTCGGGCGGCCTGCACCGGTTGTGGAAGGACGACCTGGTTGCGTGGCTCGCGCCACCGAAATCGGAGCGCCGCTTCGATCTTCTTGACGTGGCCGGCGGCACGGGCGACGTGGCCGAGCGCGTGCTGGCCGCGGGCGGACGCAACTGCAGGGCGCTGCTGTGCGACATCAGCCCGGAGATGGTCGCGGTGGCCAGGAAGCGACACAGTGCAGCCGCTGCCGGCGGCCGCATGGCCTTCGCCCTCGCCAACGCGGAGGCGTTGCCGTTTCCCGACCGGTCGTTCGATGCCTATACGATCGCGTTCGGCATCCGCAACGTCACCAACATTGCAGGTGCGCTGGCCGAGGCCTATCGCGTGCTCAGGATCGGCGGCCGCTTTCTCTGCCTGGAGTTCTCGGCCTGCGAGGTGCCGCTGCTTGACCGGCTTTACGATTTCCACTCCTTCGAGGTCATTCCGCGGCTGGGCGCCATGGCCGCTGGGGCGAGCGAGCCCTATCAGTACCTTGTCGAAAGCATCCGGAAATTCCCCCGGCAGGAGCCGTTCGCCCAGATGATCCAGAACGCCGGCTTCGGCCGCGTGTCGTACCGCAATCTCACCGGCGGGATCGCCGCCATGCATTCGGGTTGGCGAACCTGAAAGTGCGACCAGTCCGGGGCGGCACCGAACCCTGAGCGCTCATTCTGAACAATGTTCTAGAACGTTCTCAGCGGCCCCCTCTCGCCTTCCAACCACATCGATATCTGCCGCGGAAGCTTGGGTGCCTTGCGCCCGTCGGGCGTTGACGGAAGCGGGCGGCGGTGTATAAGCCGCGCCCAACTTACGCTGCGCTGCGACGTCTCCGAAGCAGTCGGGAAAAGCTGCCTCCATGGCACAAGCTGCCGCCGCCCACGGCGCCGATGACGGGCAATCCACTCACGACCGGCGCGTTTGGGCCCTGGCACTGGGCTCCATCGGTGTCGTGTTCGGCGACATCGGCACCAGCCCCCTCTACGCGTTGCGCGAGGCCGTGAAGGCGTCGTCGGGCGGCGACGATGCCGTGCTCGGGATCCTGTCGCTGGTGGTGTGGACGATGCTGCTCATCGTCACGCTCAAATACGTGCTCGTTCTTCTCAACGCCGACAACAAGGGCGAAGGCGGCACTTTCGCGCTGATGGCGCTCGGCCAGTCCGTGGCCAAGCGCAGTGCCACCCTGATCCTGGTGCTGGGCGTGGTCGGCGCGGCCTTCTTCTACGGCGACGCAGTCCTCACTCCCGCGATCTCGGTTCTGTCCGCGGTCGAGGGCCTGAAGCTCGTGACGCCGCACATCGGCGAGCATGCGATCCTCGCGCTGACCGTGGCGATCCTCGTGCTCCTGTTCGCGGTGCAGTCGCGAGGGACCGCCGCGGTGGCGCAATATTTCGGCCCGATCATGCTCGTCTGGTTCGCGGCGATCACGGTCGGCGGCCTCATCCACATCATCGACGACCCGCGGGTGTTTCTTGCACTGAACCCGCTGCTCGGCGTCCAGTTCATCATGACGCATGGCGTGATCGGCCTCGTTGTGATGGGCCTCGTCTTCCTCGCCGTCACCGGCGCCGAGGCCCTTTACGCCGACCTCGGCCATTTCGGGCGCAAGCCGATCCAACTCGGCTGGCTCTGCATCGTGCAGCCGGCCCTCATCATCAACTACTTCGGTCAGGGCGCCCTGCTGCTCGCGCATCCGGAGGCCATCGACAACCCCTTCTACCGGCTCTACCCCGGCTGGGCTCTGATCCCCATGGTGGTGCTGGCGACGGTTGCCACCGTCATCGCCAGCCAGGCCGTGATCACGGGCGCCTTCTCCTTCACCCGGCAGGCCATCCAGCTGGGGCTCCTGCCCCGCCTCGCCATCCGCCACACCTCCGAGAGCGTCGCCGGCCAGATCTACCTGCCGCGCGTCAACCAGATCCTGTTCGCAGGCGTGCTGTTCGTGACGCTGACTTTCCGCAGTTCCAGCGACCTCGCCGCCGCCTACGGCCTCTCGGTCACCGCCACCATGGTGGTCGACAGCCTGATGGCGTTCTTCGTGGTCTGGCGGTGCTGGGGCTGGCCGGTATGGAAGGCGGCGCTGCTGATCGTGCCGCTGCTGCAGATCGAGCAGGCGTTTCTCGCCGCCAACGTGATGAAGATTCCCGAGGGCGGCTGGCTGCCGCTTGTGATCGCACTCTCGATCACGCTGCTGGTGCTGACGTGGGTGCGGGGCTCGGCGAGCCTCGGCCGCGCCACGCGCAAGAACGAGGCCGAGCTTGGCTGGCTCGTGCGCAAGCTGGAGACCAAGCCGCCCCACCGCGTCCCCGGCACCGCCGTGTTCCTCACTGCCGACCCGGATTCGGCACCCACCTCGCTGATGCACAACCTCAAGCACAATCGCGTCCTGCACGAGCGCAACATCATCCTCACCATCAAGACGGAGGACGTGCCTCACGTGCCGCGCCACGAGCGCGTCGAGATCAGCCGCGTGGCCGACACCTTCGTCCGCGTGGTCGCGCGCTATGGTTTCATGGAGAGCCCGAGCGTGCCGAAGATCCTCGAGCACTGCCGCCGCAAGGACCTCAATATCGACATCGGCGCGACCTCGTTCTTCCTGTCGCGGCGCTCGCTCAAGACGACGCTGAAATCGGAGATGCCGCGCTGGCAGGAGCGGCTCTTCATCTGGCTGGCCGGGCGCGCCGAGGACGCAACCGAATATTTCCGCATCCCGAGCGACCGCGTCGTCGAGGTCGGCACGCAGGTGATGGTGTAAGGGCCGCATCCCCTCTTCCCGTTAACGGGGAGAGGGAGAACTCGCTACTCCGCGGCAACCTTCCGGGGCTGCACGGCGGCGCTGTAGTCGCCGATCAGGGTCTCGCTGATCTTGCCGGGCTTGTAGGTGTGCTCGGCGATCTCCGACACCGGGGTGACCTCGGCGGCGGTACCGACCAGGAAGCATTCCGAGAAGCTGCCCAGCTCCTCCGGCATGATGGTGCGCTCCACCACCTGCATGCCCCGCTTCTTGGCAAGGCCGATCACCGTGCGGCGCGTGATGCCGTCGAGGAAGCAGTCGGGCGTCGGCGTGTTGAGCACGCCGTCCTTGATGAAGAAGATGTTGGCACCGGTGTATTCGGCGACGCGGCCGCGCCAGTCGCACATGAGGGCGTCGGCATAGCCCGTGCGCTCGGCCCGGTGCTTTTCGAGCGTGCAGATCATGTAGAGGCCGGCGGCCTTGGTCTTGGCGGGCGCCGTGGCAGGGTCAGGGCGGCGGTATTGGGCAGTGGTCAGGCGGATGCCCTTGAGGCGCTGCTCCATCGGGAAATAGGAGCCCCAGTCCCACGCCGCCACGGCCAGATGGATCTTGGTCGCCTGCGCCGAGACGCCCATCATCTCGCTGCCGCGCCAGGCGATCGGCCGCACATAGCAGTCGGTGAGCTTGTTGGCCTTCACGGTCTCGCGGCAGGCCTTGTCGATCTCGGCGACGCTGTAGGGGATGGTGAAGTCGAGGGTCTTGGCGCCGTCGAAAAGTCGCTGGCTGTGCTGGGTAAGCTCGAAAATCTCCCCGCCGTAGGCCCGCTCGCCCTCGAAAACCGCGCTGGCATAGTGCAACCCGTGGCTCAGCACGTGCAGATTGGCCTCGCGCCAGGGGACGAGCTTGCCGTCGAACCAGATGAATCCGTCGCGGTCGTGGTAGGGGACCAAGTCGGCCATGCCTAGTAACCTCCCGAGTGAGACCGGGCTTGTGGTGAGCCTGGCGAGCCGCTCGCAGGTTCCACGTCCTGGTGCGGATCGGCGGATTGCTCAATTTGCGGGCTGTGGCAAGCACCGCAAACGCCTCGCCGGCCGGCGCAGGAGCCCTTAAAATGTCTTGCCAGCACTAACAATTGGGGCCAAATAAGTCAACATGACTGACGTAAATTCCGCTCTCCTGAGCAGGCCCAAGGCGGCGGTTGATCAAAGCCCGGGCAGATCGCAGCCTGCTGGCCGCGACCCCCATCTCATCACCTTCGTCGAGCTGCTGTTTTTCGCCTATCGCGACTTCACGAGCGAGGCCGACGCGGTGCTGGCCGAGTATGGACTGGGCCGAGCACATCACCGCGTGCTGCATTTCGTCAATCGCCACCCGGGCTTGCGCGTTGCCGATCTGCTGGAAATCCTGAAAATCACCAAGCAAAGCCTGGCCCGCGTGCTGAAGGACCTGGTCGATCAGGGATGGATTTTGCAGAAGGCCGGCGATCGTGATCGCCGCCAGCGGCTGCTGCATGCTACGGAGAAGGGAGCAGCGCTGGCCGAGCGCCTCGCCGGGTTGCAGTCGAGACGGGTGGCGCAGGCATTGGCGCAGGCGGGGGCAGGAAGCGACGGGGCTGCCGCACGCTTCCTGTTCCAAATGGTGACCAAGGAGGAGCGGGCGCGGGTGGAGGCGCTGCTGCCCATGCCGATCGAGGCGGCCGCCGGTCGCACCTGAAGTCCGGCTTGCGGGGGCCGGCACAGTCCCGAGCAGGATTGAGAATGGACACGCTGCCCGACAACGCTGCGCATATTCTCGTCGTGGATGACGACCAACGCATCCGCGATCTTCTCGCCCGCTACCTCTTCGAGCAGGGCTTCCGTGTGACGACGGCCAACGATGCGGCAAGCGCACGCGCCGCCATGCGCGGCCTTGCCTTCGACGTCGTCATCCTCGACGTGATGATGCCCGGCGAGAGCGGGCTCGATTTCGCCCGCGACCTCAAGACGACCTCCAGCATTCCGGTGTGCATGCTGACCGCCCAGGCCGAACCCGAGCAGCGCATCCAAGGGCTGGAGACCGGCGTCGACGACTACGTCGCCAAGCCCTTCGAGCCGCGCGAGCTACTGCTGCGGCTGCACAATATCCTGCGCCGGGGACGCGGACCCTCCGGACCACGCGAGGAAATAACTATGGGCGACTTCACCTTCCACATCGGGCGCGGCGAACTCAGGCGCGGCGAGGAGTCGATCAAGCTTACGGAGCGCGAGCGCGATTTGCTGCGCCAGTTCGCACAGCGGCCGGGAACGCCGATCGCGCGCCACGAGCTCGCCAGCGACGATGCCACCGGCAGCGAGCGTGCCATAGACGTGCAGATCAACCGCCTCAGGCGCAAGATCGAGACCGACCCGACCAACCCCGTCTATCTGCAAACGGTCAGAGGCAAAGGCTATATTCTCCACACCGACTGACTGGGTCGGCTTTATCGAGCAACGAACGCCCATGCTTGCCCGCAATCCCGAAAGCTGGCGCAAGGTCCTCGGCGAGGACGGCTGGCTGCGGCATTGGTGGGCCCGCCTCTGGCGAACTTTCAGCGAGCTGGCCCCGAAGGGCCTCTATGCGCGCGCCCTCATCATCATCATCGCGCCGATCGTGCTGCTCGAGAGCGTCGTCGCGTTCACCTTCATGGAGCGCCACTGGAGCCAGGTGACGAAACGCCTGTCGGAGGGCTTGGCGCGCAACATGGCCGCCATCGTCGACCTCTACGAGCAGAGCAACACCGACACCGACATCAGCCAGCTCGTGGAGATCGGGCAGAACAGGTTCGGCCTGTCGGTGGCGGTGCTGCCGGCCGGCAACCTGCCGACGCCGCAGCCTAAGCCCTTCTTCGACCTGCTCGATCGCGCCCTCTCCGACGAGATCCGCGCCAACGTCAAGCGGCCCTTCTGGATCGATACCGTCGGCCAGTCGCGGCACGTGGAGGTCCGCGTCAAGCTCGACAAGGCGATCCTGCGTTTCGTCGCCATGCGAGGGCAGGCCTATGCCTCCAACTCCCACATCTTCCTGCTGTGGATGGTGTGCACCTCGGTCGTGCTGCTGACGGTGGCGATCCTGTTCCTGCGCAATCAGATCCGGCCCGTCCTGCGGCTGGCCGAGGCCGCCGACGCCTTCGGCAAGGGACGACCCGTCCCGCACGATTTCCGGCCGCGCGGAGCGCGCGAGGTGCGCCAGGCGGCGCAGGCGTTCATGGAGATGCGCGAGCGGATCCACCAGCACGTCGAGCAGCGCACCACCATGCTGGCGGGCGTCAGCCACGACTTGAGAACCGTGCTCACGCGCTTCAAGCTCGAACTCGCCCTGCTGCCCGACAACGGCGAGACTGCGGCGCTCAGGAACGACGTCAACGAGATGCAGCACATGCTCGAGGACTACCTGGCCTTCGCCAAGGGCGACGGGGGCGAGCAGGCGGCACCGACGAGCGTGGGAGAGCTGCTGACGGAAGTGCAGGAGGAAACCGAGCACCTGGGCAATCCGATCGAGGTGCGCGTGCGCCAGGGCAAGGACGAGCTGAAGCTGCCCCTGAAGCGGCAGGCGTTCAAGCGGGCGGTGACCAATCTCGTCACCAATGCCATGCGCTTTGGCGACATGGTGGTCGTACGCGCGGCGGCCGACGACGCCTGGCTGCGCATCGAGGTCGACGACAACGGGCCGGGCATCCCGCCGGCCGAGCGCGACAACGTGTTCCGGCCCTTTTACCGGCTCGACCACGCCCGCAACCAGGACGCCGGGAACTCGGGCCTGGGCCTTGCCATCGCCCGCGACATCGCCCGCAGCCACGGTGGCGACGTGGCACTCGGAGTGAGCTCCATGGGCGGCCTGCGCGCAACCATCCGCGTGCCCCTGTAGGGTTTCTGCGCCGATGCTCGCAGGGTCTCGGGCGATCGAGACGCTTCCTTAATGCTTTGCGACTTCACTGTTGGCACCCCACGTCCACACCAGGTGCCCAATGGCGTTTGCGCCTAACGGTTCGTTAAAGCTCCTCGGGCAGGTCGTCTCCATCAGCGGCGCGCAGGCCGCCATCGACCTGGCGCAGACGGGCTCCGGCGAAGATGCGGGCGAAGCGCGGGTCGCCGTCGGCAAGTTCCTGTCCATCGATACCCCGCGCGCCGCCGTGATCACGCACGTGGACGCCGACCCCAAGGGGCCGGTCGACGGAACCATCCGCGTGAGGGCCCGCGTCGACCTGCTGGGCGAGATCAAGGACGCCGGCCGGGGCCCGCGCTTCCAGCGCGGCATCACCGAGTATCCGGTCGTCGGCGACAAGGTCAGCCTGCTCGGCAGCGAAGGCCTCCGCGTCGTCTATGACACCGGTGCCGTCGACACCATCAGCATCGGCCAGCTGCAGCAGGACAGCTCGATGAGCGCCAGCATCAAGGTCGACGACATGCTGGGCAAGCACTTCGCGCTCTTCGGCAGCACGGGCGTCGGCAAGTCGAGCGGCGTCGCCGTGCTCATCCGCGAGATCCTGCGGGCACGCCCCGACCTCAGGATTTTCCTTATCGATCCGCACAACGAATACGGCCGCTCCTTCCGCGACCGGGCGCAGGTCCTCAATCCCAAGAACCTCAAGCTGCCGTTCTGGCTCTTCAACTTCGAAGAGACGGTCGACGTATTCTTTCGCGGCAGGCCGGGGCTGGAGGACGAGGTCGAGATCCTCGCCCAGACCATCCCGCAAGCCAAGAACCTGTTCGCGTCCGGACGGGCCGGCGAGGGCGTCAGCCTGCGCAAGGCCGACTCCAACGTCATGGGCTTCACCGTCGACACACCTGTGCCCTATCGCCTGTCCGACCTCGTCAGCCTGATCGACGAGCGCATGGGCAAGCTCGAGAACCGCTCGTCCGTGGGCCGGTACGGGCGCCTTGTTGCCCGCATCGAAACGGTTCGCAAGGACCCGCGCTACGCCTTCATGTTCGACAACGCCAACGTCGGCGGCGACACGATGGGCGAGGTGCTGGGCCAGCTCTTCCGCCTGCCCGCCGAAGGCAAGCCGATGACGGTGATGCAGCTCGCTGGCTTCCCTGCCGAGGTGGTCGACTCGGTCGTATCCGTGCTCGGGCGCATGGCCTTCGACTTCGGCCTGTGGAGCGACGGCGCCGTGCCGCTGCTGTTCGTGTGCGAGGAGGCGCACCGCTACGCGCCGGGCGACAAGAGCATCGGCTTCGGGCCGACCCGCAAGGCGATCTCGCGCATCGCCAAGGAAGGCCGCAAGTACGGCGTGTTCCTGTCGGTGATCACACAGCGCCCGGCCGAGCTCGACGCCACCATCATCTCCCAGTGCAACACCATCTTCGCCATGCGCATGGCGAACGAGCGCGACCAGAACATCATCCGCTCGGCCGTCTCGGACGCGGCCGCGGGCCTGCTTGCCTTCGTGCCCTCGCTCGGGACCCGCGAGGTGTTCGCCTTCGGCGAGGGCGTAGCGCTGCCCACGCGACTGCGCTTCAGCGAACTGAGAGCCGATCTCATTCCGCGAAGCGAATCTGCGAGCACCGTGCGCATCGATCCTTCGCGCGGCGTCGATGCCGCCATGATCGAGCGGGTGGTCAACCGATGGCGCTCCGCCACCATGGGTAACAAGACCAAGCTCGGCGAGGCGCTCGAGGAAGCCGAACGGCAAGCCGCGGCCGGCTTGAGCGATCCCATGAGTCCCCTCGAAGCCGAGCGGGCGCACTTGCGGGCCGCAGCAGCATCCATGGCCGGCGGCGGAGGACAGAGCGCATCAAGCCTGCCCAAGGATGGGCGGGGCCTGCGATCAAGTCTGCTGCGGAAGTAGCAGGCGCGTCTGCGGGTCGGACGCCGATGCTGGAGGAGATTCCGATCAGCTCCGCTCGCTGTCATGCCGGGAACCAGGGGTGCGGCAAGCAACGGTGCTCGTGGTCCTGGGTCCCGGCTCTGCGCGTCATGCCGAAGGCATGCTTCCAGCATGCGCGCTTCGGCCCGGATGACAACAATGTGGGCGCCAACAACACAGATGGCGGGGGTTGCGGGGCTTGCCTTGGTCAATAAAGCCGGCCGCCGTTGGGCACGGCCCGCTCCGGCATGATCAGCACCACCTCGCCGTCGCCGTCCGGGAAGCCCAGGGTCAGCACCTCCGACATCATCTTGCCGATCTGACGCGGCGGGAAGTTCACGATCGCGGCCACCTGCCGGCCGACCAGCAGCTCGGGCTGATAGTGCCGGGTAATCTGCGCCGAGCTCTTCTTCACGCCGATCTGGGGGCCGAAGTCGATCTCCAGTCGGATCGCGGGCTTGCGCGCGCCGGACAACGGCTCCGCCGCGACGATCGTGCCGACGCGCACGTCGATCTTCAGGAAATCGTCGAAGGCGATGCGGGACGGCGGCGCCGGATCGCTCATGGCGAGCGGGTATCCGGACCCGCTTCCTTCTTGGGCCGGCCCTGCGTGGCGCCGCGGACGATGTCCTGCATGGCCGCGCCGAAGCGGGAGAAGGCCGCGCCGAATTGCTCCAGGCCGTCCAGTGTCTGCTGGCCCCGCCGCAGCCGCCGGTCGAGCGCCGCCATGGTGCGGGCGAGGCCGGCATCATCGTCATCAAGCCAGATCCGAAACACCGACGCATAGGTGAGCCCGAGGCCCGCCACGCGCAATGCGCCCGTCGCCCCATCGGTGCCGATGCCGGCCGACTGCAGCATCCAATGCTGGGAGGCGAGATATGGGCCGGCAAGCGAGAAGTCGGCGGCGCCCGAGGCGTAGATCGACTTCAGCGCCGGCTTGTAAGGCCCCAGCACATCGAAGCGCGTCATGATGATGTCGAACAGGGCGTCGCGCTTCTCCTGTCCCTCGCTGCGCGATGGCGTCCGTTTCAGGACCTCGTCATCGACGGCACGCAGCAGCGCGGCAATGATGTCGGTCTTGCCGGTGAACTCCGTGCGCAGGTCAGCAAGCGGCACGCCGGCGCCCTCGGCGATGTCGAGCAGCGTGACGTCGCCCCAGGGCTTCTTCGCCGCCTGGTCGAGCGCGGCCGCCAGCAGGCGGCCCTTGGCAGTGGATTGGTCGAGCATGGGGGACTCCTTGCCTTCATACATCGGGGAAATCCCGAGGCAAATCAACTGCGCAGGGCTACCGCGCGTGCCGGACATGGCATCGTGGTGAAGCACCAGGGAATGCGGCTCACAGGTCCGGCCACACGGCTTTTGCTCACGCTGTTTTGAAGGAAACCCTGGCCCGCGCGTCAGTTGCCTTCTCAAGGCTGCCTTGGGAAGGAGTATGACCCATGCATGCGATGAAATTGGCGCCCGCGCTCATGTTCGCCGGCGCGGTCCTGGCGCTGGGCGGGGCTGCGGCAAGCGCCGCGCCCGCTCGTGGTCACGTGAACGGCCAGGCCCACGCCGCCATCCATCGGGCACCGGCGCACGACACCGTCCATGAGGCCGCATCGTGCGGGCAATACATGTACCGGCACGATGGCAAGTGCGTCGACGCCCGCGACAGAGCCCCCGGCGAATGGTCCGACTCGATGAGGGCGCGCCCGGCGTGGTGATCTTGCCCTGATGGCCGGGCCCCTGCTTCCGTAGCCTGCCCCGCCCGCGTCCCGGGCGGGGCTCTCTTTGCCGAGTCGGGCCGCTCAGCGCTTGTCCGTCCAGCTTTCGGAGAAGGCGAGCGCGCAGGTGCTGAAGGGCCGGCCTTCGCGCTCGCGCTTCCACGGCTTGCCCGCCGCCTCGACGCCGTTGCGCGACAGCCGCGCGCCGAGAGCGGGGATCAGCACCGTGCAGACCCCATAGCGCCGTCCGCCGGCTCCCGGTTGCGTGTGGATCAGCAGCGGGTCGCCGATGTCGTGCCAGGTCAGCGAAATATCCTCTCCGCGGGCAGCGATGCGCTCGGTCCAGAAATAGCGCGGGTCGCCAGACTTGCTGAACTCGGCGTCGGAGACGGGGATGGTCGTGTCCAGAAGCTCCGCGTTCAGCATGCCCTGCACGGTTGTCTGAAGCCAGCGGGCCATTGCGATGTTGTCGGAGTAGATGCGCCAGCGGCCCTCCGTCAGCTCGCTCTTGAGATAGAGCACATGCCCCGGCCCGGCCGGCGAAAAGATGATGCGCCAATAGCTGGCATTGGTCGTGAAGTTGTCGCTGTCCTCTCTGGCAAGCCTGATGAAGGGGTTCTCGCCGGTGACGATGACGGAGTTGGGGTCCGCGGTGCTCATTGCCAGTTCCTCCTTTGACGCCGCCGTGACGATGCGGCGTTGGCCAATAGTGAAGCCAATCCTCTGCGCAGCGCAATCCGGGTAGCGCAGCCGCCCATCACGCGGCCCATTGACTCGTACGTGCGGGGTGCGCAAGCTGTGGCCGGAGCTGCTCCCGCATATTCCGCAGCCCACGGACAGACTTGCAATTGATAGTCGGGCCCCCGGGGTCCCGTGCAAATGTTTTCGGAGGCGACATGCCCACAATTCGTCTCGGCAAGCGGGCGCTCGATGCGCGTCCCGATCGTGTCGACATGCGCGACTACCCCTATCGGCCCCCCCTGGTCAGCCTGCCGGAGCAATGGCCGCCGCCGGCTTGGATCCGCAAGTACCTGCCCGATTACGCCGCCGACGACATGGTGCTCAACCAGGGCAACGAGGGCGCCTGCACCGGCTTCGGTCTGGCGGCCGTCGTCAACTTCCTCAAGTGGGAGGCATGGAAGAGAGCGGAAATCGACAGGCTGAGCCAAGCGACGCCGAGCAAGCCGCTACCGCCGCCCGAGCAGGTCAGCGCGCGTATGCTCTATCAGAACGCGCGTCTCTACGACGAATGGAAGGGCGAGGACTACGAGGGCTCCAGCTGCCGCGGCGCCATGAAGGGCCTGCTCAAGCACGGGGTCTGCTCAATGAAGCACTGGCCCTACGGCACCAAGAAGAAGCCCGGCCTTCCGCAAGACGGCTGGGAGGACGATGCGGCCGCCACACCTCTGGGCGCCTACTACCGCATCGCCACCGATTGGATCGTCGCCCTCCAGGCCGCCATCAAGGAGGTGCACGCAATCTATGTCTCGGCCAACGTCCACGACGGCTGGGAGCAGCTCAAGCCGACAAAGTCCATCGACACGGCAGTCATCGCGCCGCCCGAGAGCTCGGAGCGCGGCGGCCACGCCTTCACGCTCGTGGGCTACCGGGCGGACGGATTCATCGTCCAGAATTCCTGGGGAGCGGCATGGGGCTTTCAGGGCTTTGCGGTGCTGCCCTACGAGGATTGGCTCGAGAACGGTTACGACGCGTGGGTTCTCGCACTTGGGGCGCCCCTCAAGCGCGTCGCCCCCAAGATTGCCCAGACCCCTGTTTCCCTGCCGGCACGGGCGGGCCAGCAGCAGGACACGGTTCCTGCCACCGCGGTCGAGAGGAAGTCGGCCCTGCCGGCGCGGTGGTCCGAGAACGAGGTGGCGCGCCACGTGCTGATCGTGGGGCCGAACGGACGGCCGGTTCGCCACCTGGTCGAGGCCCTCGACGAGGCAGACGGCGTGCACAAGGTCGTGGGCGGCGGCATCGAGACCGCACGCGCCAAGGGTTTCAAGCACGTCGTTCTCTATGCCCATGGCGGTCTCAACGACAGGGAGGCGGGACTGGCGCGAGCGCGCAACATGGGACCCTGGTTCGAAGTCAACGGCATCTATCCGATCTTCGTTGTCTGGCAGACGGGGTTCTTCGAGACGGCAAAGAATGTCATCGCCGGCTTCGCAGAGGAGCTGGCAGGACCGGAGAAGCCGCCGGCCACGGGAGGCCTGCTGGAAATCCTCCGCGATCGGCTCGACAGAAGCTTCGAATGGTCGGCGCGCCAGCTGGGTGTCAAGGCGATCTGGGAGGACATGAAGATGCGCGCCGACCTCGCCAGCCTCAAGGAAGGCGCGACCGGGTTGGCTGCCCGCACCATGCTGGCGAACCTCAAGGACACCAAGCTGCACGTCATCGGCCATTCGGCGGGAGCAATCCTGCTCGGGAACTTCATCGCCGCGCTCGCCCGCAGCGAGGCAAAGGTCGCCTCGTGCGAGTTGTGGGCACCGGCCTGCACGGTCGACTTTGCCGTCAAGACATTCGGAGCCGCCCTCAAGGACGGCAGGCTGGCTGCCGCACGCACTGTCATCGAGGTGTTGTCCGACGCGAACGAGAAGCGGCACTACACGGTGCCGGCGCTTTACTCGAAATCGCTTCTCTATCTGGTGTCGCGCGCGCTCGAGCCCGATCACAAGACGCCAGTGCTGGGCATGGAGATGGCGATGCCCGACCGCGAGGACATTGCGAAGGCCTTGAATGTCTTCGACGACAAGGCCTTGACCGTCCTCAAGCGCTGGAGCACCGCTGCCAAGAACGTGTCGTACCGGACCCCGGTTGCCGTGCCGGCCGTGCCCACGCGGCGCATCAACGGACACGTCGAGACCATCGACGCAGACCATGGCTCGTTCGACAACAGCCTGGACAGTTTCGATCGCGCGCTCGCCAACATCCTGGGAGAGAAGCCTCCTCGCCCGGCCCTGGATTTGACCGGCTTTTGAACCATGCCCGTCCGCACTGCGAGCATGCAGCACGCACGGGAACTGAAAGAATCCGTTGACTTTCCCAGGGAGGTGCCTAGCTAACAACGCTTATGAACACGGTGAACCAGCGCGAGTTCCTCAAGGCGGCGGACGCGCGCCTGCTGGAGGCCAACACCCCCAGCTGCGACATCCTCGATGTCCCCGCCAGCGAGCCGCTGCGGCTCGACTGCGACCGGCTGCTCGCACCCTTTCGCGTTGCCTACAAGACCTATGGCGCGCTGAATGGCGCCAAGTCGAACGCCATCCTCATCGCCCACGCGCTGACCATGGACCAGTACGTGGCAAGCGAGAACCCGGTCACCGGCAAGCCCGGATGGTGGGAGAACATGGTCGGCCCCGGCAAGCCGATCGACACCGATCGCTTCTTCGTCATCTGCGCCAACATCCTGGGCGGCTGCATGGGCTCCACCGGGCCCGCCAGCATCAACCCTGCGACCGGCAAGCCCTGGGGGCTCGACTTTCCGGTCATCACCATCGGCGACATGGTGGATGCCCAGGTCCGGCTCATCGACCATCTGGGCATCGGCGAGCTGTTCTGCGTCATCGGCGGCTCTATGGGCGGCATGCAGGTGCTGGAGTGGGCATCGCGCCACAAGGAGCGCGTGTTCAGTGCCATGCCGATTGCCACTGCCGCGTGGCACTCCTCGCAGAACATCGCCTTCCACGAGGTCGGCCGTCAGGCGGTCATGGCGGACCCGGAGTGGGCCCAGGGTCGCTATCTCGAGCTTGGCAGGGAGCCGCGCAACGGTCTTGCGGTTGCGCGCATGGCCGCGCACATCACCTACCTTTCGGAGGAGGCGCTGCACCACAAGTTCGGACGCAACCTGCAGGACCGTGACACCAAGACGTTCAGCTTCAACGCCGATTTCCAGGTGGAAAGCTACCTGCGCCACCAGGGCTCCACCTTTGTCGACCGCTTCGACGCCAACTGCTACCTCTACATCACGCGGGCGATGGACTACTTCGACCTCGCCGCCGAGCACGGCGATGTGCTGGCCAATGCCTTCAAGGGCACCAAGACGCGCTTTTGCGTCGTCTCGTTCACGAGCGACTGGCTCTATCCGACGCGCGAGAGCCGGGAGATCGTGCAGGCACTCAACGCGGTGGCGGCCAACGTCAGCTTTGTGGAGGTGGAGTCCGACAAGGGCCATGACGCCTTCCTGCTCGACGAGCCCGAACTGTCCGCCGCCGTGCGCGGCTTCCTAAACGCGGCAGCCGGCAAGCGCGGGCTCGAGCCGGCGCGGGAGACGCGCTGAATGCTGGCGCCTGCGGCCTCGGCGACGGCGCGCGTCGACCATCTGCTGATTGCGGAGATGGTGGCCGCGGGCTCGCGCGTGCTCGACGTCGGCTGCGGCGACGGCGCCCTGCTGCAGCTCCTCTCAGACACCAAGAATGTCGACGGCCGCGGTATCGAGGTCTCGCGCGATCGGGTCAACGCCTGCGTGGCGCGCGGTCTCTCCGTCATCCAGGGCGATGCCGACCGCGATCTCGCCGACTATCCCGACGGCGCGTTCGACTACGCCATCCTGAGCCTCACCATCCAGGCGACGCGGCAACCCAAGCCGGTTCTCGAGCAGCTGCTGCGCATCGGCCGGCGGGCCATCGTCTCGTTCCCGAACTTCGGCCACTGGCAGGTGCGGGCGCAGCTGCTGTTCACGGGGCGGATGCCCGTGACCGAGAACCTGCCCGACGCCTGGTACGTCAGCCCCAACGCGCACCTGTGCACAATCAAGGATTTCGCCAACCTGTGCCGGGTGATCGACGCGCGGGTGGAACGTTCGGTGGCCTTCAACGCCTGGGGCCGGCGGCTCGGCACCTGGGTGCCCCTCACCATGCATAACCTGCTGGGCGAGAAGGCCGTCTTCATGCTGACACGCTCGCAGCCCTACTGACGGGATATTCGATCCGGCCACGGTTCTCGCCATGGCAGATCGACTCCTGTAGCCTTACCGGCACAGCAAGGAGGGGAGCAATGCCGATAGGACGCGTACTCGCAGTCTCTCTGTGCCTCGCGGCAGGCCTGGTCACGCATGCGCTGGCCTCTGACAACCCTTCTTCCTCTCAGCCCCCGCAGCCACTGGCGACAGGGTCGACGGCCCCCATCGACGCAGGGCTCGGACCGGAGCTGGCGGCGAAGCTCGGTGACGGCGCGCAGGCGGCAGCGGACCGCGAGGATCGCGCGGCCCTCGCCAAGTTCTACGCCGCACGCCAGAACGAGCCCGTGTGGGTCGGCGCCTCCGGGCTGACACCTCAGGCGCAGGCCACCATCGCGGAAATCCGGCGCGCCGATGCATGGGGATTGGAGGCTTCCGCATTCAAGCTGCCGGCGCTGCCCGCGAGCGCAGAGCCCTCGCGCGCCGACAGGGCGGATGCGGAGATCGCGCTGAGCCTCGCCATCCTGAAATACGCACGCCATGCCCGCGGCAGCCGCGCCGACCCGGCAACGCTGAGCAAGCATCTCGACCGCAAGCTCCCCCTGCTCGAGCCCGGCGAGGTCATCGCTGCGGCAGCGAAGGCCGAGGAGCCTGATGCTTTCCTGCGCTTCCTGCACCCCAAACACCCCCAGTTCGAAGCGCTGCGGCAGGTCTACCTCAAGCTGAAGGCCGGCCAGAAAGTCGCCTCCGAAGGCGAGAGCCCGGCCGCCGACGACAAGAAGGCCGGCAAGGCCAAGGCACCACCAGCCTCGACCCCGGCCAGTGCGCGCAGGGTGCTGGTCAACATGGAAGAGTGGCGCTGGATGCCGGAGCAGCTCGGTGACTTCTACGTCTGGGTCAACGTCCCCGAGTTCACCCTGCGCGTTGTCAAGGACGGCGAGGTGATCCACACCGAGCGCGTGATCGTCGGCAAGCAGGACACGCCGACGCCGGTCTTCTCCCAGGACATGGAGCAAGTGATCTTCCATCCCTTCTGGGGCGTGCCGGACTCGATCAAGCGGTCCGACATCCTGCCGAGCCTCGCGCGCGGCAGCACACGCGTGCTCTCGCGCTACAACCTGCGCCTGCAGCGCGGCGGACGCGACGTCGATCCGGAGTCGGTCGACTGGTCGAGCGCCGACATCCGCAACTTCCACGTCTATCAGCCGCCGGGCAACGGCAACGTGCTGGGGGTGGTGAAGTTCCGCTTCCCCAACAAGCACGACGTCTACATGCACGATACGCCGACCAAGAACCTCTTCAACGCGCCCGTGCGCACGTTCAGCCACGGCTGCATGCGGGTTCGCGATCCGCAGAAGCTGGCCGAGCTGCTGCTGGCGGAGGAGAAGGGGTGGCCCGCGTCGCGTGTGGCCAGCGCCATGGCGCCGGGCGGAGCGCAGAACAGCCAGATCAACCTCACCCGCAAGGTCCCGGTCCACGTGACCTATTTCACAGCCGTGGCCGCGGACGACGGCAAGCTCAAGGTGTACCCGGACATCTACGACCACGAGAGCAAGATTGCCCTGGGCATCGAGGGCAAGGCGCACCTGATCCCACGCTGGAAGGAGGACCGGCAGCCTGCCCAGGCCGAAGTCATCGGCCGGCTGTCGGAGAGCATCAACGACATCCCCAGCAAGAAGGATTGGTCGAGGCGGGTGCTCGAGCCCTTTGGGAATTATTGACGATCGGCAGGGAATAGTGGTGTGCGGAGCACTGCCCACCCCACGCAACCTGTCCTGCCGCGATGTTGCCGCAGTGACGTGTTGAATATTGTTCGGGGTTCTTCAACGGGTTGATTGCTCGAGACCGCGCCGAACGGGGCACGTCGGGCACATGAGTCCGGGGACAGGTTGCCGATCGAGGCCCGAGGCGCATCAGACGCCTGCGGTCCGGCCGGCGACAATAGATGAGGGAACGAGCTTGCCAGCGCGCAGCAGGCGTTTGGCCTTATGGGTTGCGGTGTGCGCTCTTGCCCTCGCCGGCGGCGCCACCACCATTACGGCCAATTCCACCCGCGACCGAACCATCTCCTTCTACAGCGTCAACACCAAGGAGACGCTGACCGTCCAGTACATGAAGAACGGCAAGCGCATCCCCGAGGCGATGCAGAAGATCAACTGGATCCTGCGCGACTGGCGCAAGGACGAGCCGACGGAGATGGATCCCGACCTGATCGACCTCGTCTGGGAGATTCACAACGAGCTGGGCTCGCAAGAGCCCATCAACATCATCTCGGGCTACCGTTCCCGCGGCACCAACGACCTGCTCCGCCGCACGGTCGGCGGCCAGGCCAGCCAGAGCCGCCACATCCTCGGCAAGGCCATGGATGTCACCTTCCCGGATGTGCCGGTGAAGCGGCTGCGCTATTCGGCGCTGATCCGCGAACGTGGCGGCGTCGGCTACTACCCGACCTCGGCGACGCCGTTCGTGCACCTCGACACCGACCGCGTGCGCGCCTGGCCGCGACTGCCGCGCCAGGAGCTGGCGCTGCTGTTTCCCAACGGGCGCACCGAGCATGCGCCGGCCGATGGGGGAAGTCTCACGGCGGAAGACTCGCGCCGGGCGCGCGCGAGCAATTCTGAGCTTGCCGTGGAGATTGCCGAGTTCCACACGCTGCGCTCGCAGCCGAAGCCGTCGATGCAGGTGGCCTCGCTGGCGCCCTCGCTGCCGCAGCTGCTGGCCGCGCCGCGGCTGGTCGAGCGGCCGGTCTCCGCCGGCACGCGGGTTACAGAGCAGGAGCGGGCAAGGCTGGCCGCGCTGTCCGCAGCCCCGCCGCAGCTCGTCATCGGCCCCGCACCGGCCCGGCGTGCTAGGCCGGCAAGCGAGGGCGAAGTCGTGCGCTGGGGCGAGATGCGGGTGGCCTCCGCCGAGCCGGCATCGGGTGGCGAGGCGAACGGCCGCAAGAACGCCAGGCTGCTCGGCGGCGAGACGTTCGTGCCGGCACCTGCCTACGACGAGGAGCACCCGGAAGAGCTCTCCTACCGCCCATTCCCGATCGCGCCGTTCCTGACGGCCACGGCCTCGGCCGATGATCCGGCACTGGCGCGCATGGTGCACCCCGACCTCAACAAGGTGCTCGAGATGCTGGACCAGTACACGAGCGCACAGCCGATGCGCCTGCGGCCCGGGGCGCAGACCGCCCGACTGATGTGGGCGCAGGAATTCAGGGGCGAGGCCATCGATCTGTCGAGCCTGATCGACCTCGGCGCGTCGCGGGCGGGAGAAAGCCCCTCCGGCCGTCGCGTACTGACGCAGCGGCAGTAGCCGAGAAAAGCAGAGGACGCAGAGCCGTTGACCCTGCGTCCCGAACGTCTGGCGCCCGCTTGTCCTTGCGGCGCGGACTGGCGCCGTCCTCAGGCCTGCGGCTGCGGGCCGGGCTCCTGGGTGGGGCCCGAGGTCGGGCCCGTACCGCCCTGGCGATTGCGCCGCTCGCGCATGAAGTCGTCGAACTCGGCCCGGTCCTTGGCGGCGCGCAACCGCTCCAGGAACTCGCGAAACTCGGTCGCCTCCTCCTCGAGACGGCGCAGGGCCTCCTCGCGGTACTCGTCGAAGGCGTGGTTGCCGCTGGGGCGCAGCCCGTGATCGCGATGTCCGCGCCAGTGCTCCATCCGCTGTTCCCAGCGCTCGCGCTTGCGCTCCCAGCGCTCGGCCGCGCGGTTCACCCGGTCGGTCGCACGCTGCCGCCAGCCCTCGATGTCGTTACGCGTCCCATGCCATCCGCATCCCATCCGTCCGCTCCATATGATGTAGGCCAAGATTGCCAGCCCGAGGGGCCAGAACACGATGAAGCCGAGCACCATCAAGGCGATCCATGCCGGCCTGCCGATGTCGTCTATGCGTGCCACGACTTGGTACATTGCCAGTCTACCTCCGAGGGGTTACCCGCCATGTCAATGTTTATAACATTTACATAGCAAGGCGTGCGGCTTCGTCAAGGGGTAGGAGCCAAGGAGTTTGCGTTGCCCTTGCAGATGGGGTGCAAGGGCAGGATTGGAAGCCCCGACCCGGCAAGCGGCGCCGGCGGCAGGCCGGTGTCCGCCGGACCACTGGAGGCTCTTTCACGTCGGCAGTTTGGAAGAGTGCGGAAAGTCCTCCGAGCGCCGAGCCGCGACCTCCACGGCACGCATGGCGGCCAGCGCCACGTGCTCCTGCCAGGGCGCGGCCGCAATCTGTACGCCGACCGGCAAACCGGCGCTGTTAAGCTCGCAGATCCGGGCCATCCTTTCCACGATGTCGCGCGATGGCGGCCGCTCTGTTTCCTCGCCGGCGCGCACACGCGTCACGGGCACCACACCCGCGGGATAGCCCAACACATTGTAGAGCAGGGTGTTGACGCCGGCCGTGCCGAGCTCGGTGGTGGCACCGTGGGGAAAAGCGGGCAACGCGCACGCGGGGCCCAGGATGCAGTCGAGCCCGCCTCCCGGCGCCGCCGCCATTGCCGCGGCGAAATCCAGCCGATACCGCAGCAGCCGGTCGCAGAGCCGCCAATAGTCGACGGTCCGCGTGTTGCCGAGCGCCGCGATGTTTCGAAGGAGCGCCCTCTGTCCTGTCGACCGCAACAGAACGGCGAGCAGTGACAGGGTGGCGCGAGATCGTCCGACCACTGCGCGCAGGGTCTTGACCGTCCTGTGCGCGGAATCGCGGCCGAGCATCTCCTTGAGCAGCGCACCTCCATCGGCCGTGAAGATCGCCATGGCCAGGTGGTAGGCCTCCGGCAAGCGGGGCGGCGTCCACTCGATGATGCCCGCGCCCACGGCTTGCAGGGCGCTTGCCGCCTCTCTCACCGCGCGCCGCACGGCCGGCGAGGAGGCCATGACGCCATCGTCGGCATAGACGCCGATGCGCAGCTTGGCGACGTCGACGGCATCGATGTCGCCGAGCGGCAGCACGGGTCCGAGGCTGCCGCCGCGGCCTGGATCGATGATGCGCATGCCGAGGGCGAGATCGTCCACCGTGCGGGCGAGCACGCCGACCTGGCTTGCTATCTCGCGCTGGCCGAGCGGCAGATTAAGTCCTGCGTAGTCGGGACAGCGGCCGGCCGTCGGCTTGAGACCGGCTATGCCGCAGAACGTGGCGGGATAGCGCACGCTGCCGCCGATGTCGGTGCCGAGCCCCATGGGTGCGCCGCCGGCGGCAATGATGGCGCCCTCCCCGCCCGAGGAACCGCCGCAGGTGCGCTCCGGGTTCCACGGGTTGACCGTGCGCCCGTAGAGGGGGTTGTCGGACTCCGCGTAGATCAGGAGCTGGGCGACATTGGTCTTGCCGAGAACGATGGCTCCGGCCTGCCGCAGCCGCGCGACGTGCATTTCGTCCGCAGCGGCAATGCTGTTCGCCCGGGAGGGCAGTCCGAAGGTCGAGGGAAGGGCCGCAACGTCGATGCAGTCCTTGATCGTCACGGGCACGCCGGCGAGCGGCGGCAGCGCCTCGCCGGCAAGCCGTCGCCGGTCGATCTCGCGTGCCTCGCTCCGCGCCGCGTCGTAGCGCTTGACGACCACCGCGTTGAGGTGCGGGTTCACGTCCTCGATGCGCGCGATGTGGGCCTCGACAACCGCCAGAGCGGACATCTCGCCGGCACGCACGAGCTCGGCAATGCGCGCGGCCGAAAGCTGCCACACATGCTCGGCACTGGCGGTTGCGACGGGATGGGGCGAGTCGGAGAAGCCGGGGCGGGCAGCAACGGTCATCGACTGGTCTCCAGAGCTTCATTGCCGGGCAGGCTGAAGACCGAGAGGCCATGACTTGGCCTACGCGCCGCCAAACACCCGAAGCCTGGCTCGTTAATTACCGAGCCGACCTAAACCCACCACGCCCGCGCCCCGCCGATGCTAGCAGTTGCCGTGGACGGCGCCAGTTGGTTCTGTCGGCGAGGACCAGCCACGCGGCAGCGAACGCGGAGAGCGCGTCGGGGTCGCGACAATTGCGTCCGCCGCAGTCCGAGGCTTACAAATGTGGCTCCCAAGGCCGCAAGCGAGACCGATGCCCATGGATGCGAACAAGGTCCTCAACTGGAAATTCCCTGAGATCGAGCACGCCTATACCGAGAAGGACACGATCCTCTATGCGCTGGGTCTCGGCTGCGGGGCGGATCCGAGCGAGCCGGACGACCTCAAGTACGTCTACGAGAAGGGCCTCGCTGCGCTGCCGACGATGGCGGTGGTTCTGGCCTCGCCTGGCAACTGGCTCGGCAGCAAGGAGTCGACCGTGGACTACACCAAGGTGCTGCACGGCGAGCAGTACCTGACGCTGCACCGGCCGCTGCCGCCATCGGGCACGGTGGTGGGCCGCGGCCGCATCGCCGACCTGCTGGACAAGGGCAAGGAGAAGGGCGCCGTGCTCTACGCCGAGCGCACGCTCATCGACAAGGCCAGCGGAGAGCCGATCGCAACGCTGACGTCGGCTGCGATGCTGCGCGGCGACGGCGGCTTCGGCGGCAAGTCGGGGCCGCAGCCCGAGCCGCACAAGCTCCCCGAAAGCGCGCCGACGAAGCAGGTCGATATCAAGACCTATCCGAATTCGGCTCTCATCTATCGGCTCTCGGGCGACTGGAACCCGCTGCACGCCGATCCGAAGGTCGCGGCCGCGGGCGGCTTCAAGACGCCGATCCTGCACGGGCTGTGCACCTACGGCACTGCCGGACGCGCGCTGATCAAGGCGTGCTGTGATGGCGACCCAGCTCGCCTCAGGAGCATGCAAGTACGCTTCTCCGCGCCCGTGCTGCCCGGTGAAACCATCCGCACGCAGATGTGGCAGGAGGGCAACCGTGTGTCGTTCCGCGCGCGTGTCGTGGAGCGCGACGTGGTGGTGCTCAACAACGGCCTGGCAACGGTGAGCTGAGCGGCCGATTGCACCGCGGTGATTTCCACAGGCGCTGAGGAAAAACCCGACGCGTTGCCATCGTGCACGGCCGCCGCGGGCAAAGACTTGCACGCACAAGCGCGCATGCATCTCGGGCTGCGCCCGAGCACTAAAGTGCTGGGCTCACTCGATTTATGTTGAAGAGCCCGGCGCCGCTGCTGCCTAGGCTTGCAGATGCCGCCCGACTCGTAAACAAGTGGTCAACAAAAGGTTGCGGCTTGAGTACGGGAAGCGGGGGCGTCGACAATGAAGCGTGAAACGGGCGGGCCGTATCTCAGCGCGGTGTTTGTCGACTACGACAACATCTATCTTTCGTTGAGGCGCAAGAGCGAGGAGGCCGCAAAGCGGTTCGCCAAGGACGCCAGCGTCTGGCTGCGCGGGATCGAGTCGGGCCGCCTTATCACGCCCACCAACGCACCCTCGAACGACGTCCGGCGCCGCATGGTGATGAACCGGTGCTATGGCAATCCGGTGCCGCGGCGCAATCCGAACGACAACTCCACCGACATGAACTCCTTCCCGTTCGTGCGCCACCATTTCCTGCGCGCCGGCTTCGAGGTGATCGACTGCCCGCCGCTGACCGCCCAGCTCAAGAACTCTTCCGACATTCGCATGGTCATGGATGTCCGCGACTACCTCACGCACGAGACCTACTTCGACGAGTTCGTCATCCTCTCCGGCGATGCCGACTTCACGCCGGTGCTGCACCGGCTGCGTGCGCACGCGCGCCGCACCGTGATCTTCGCCAACGACTTCACCGCCGCCCCCTACACAGCCATCAGCGACGGCGAAGTGCGCGAGGCGGATCTCATTGCGCTCATCCTCAACGGCGAGGCGATCGGCGACCGGCCGTCCGCCATGCCCCTCGCCGGCACCGGCGATCCGCGGCGCGAGATCCTGGCCGAGGTGGCCACAGCCGTACGCGCGGCGCCGGGACCCGTGCCGCTCGAGGTTCTGGCCGAGCGGGCGCAGCGGGTGCTGGGCCATGAGAGAACCGTCGGCACGCGGTGGGCGGGAGCGGGCTCCTTCCGCGAGCTGCTGCGCCAGCAGCTGCCGGCCGAGATCAAGCTGACGGCCGAGCCGCCTTACCTCGCCTTCGACCCGCGGCGCCACGGCGACGACATCAGGACCACTGCGCTGCAAAGCCGAGAGGCCGCACCCAAACCCGGCTTGACCGGGTCCGGCTTCGAACCGGCCGCCCTTACGCCGGCAGCCCTGCACCAGGCCCTCCCCCTGAGCTCGCTGCCGCCGACGCGGCCAGCTCCCGGCATCACCCCGGCGGCAAACCGCATAGCAGCTTCAGCCGCGCCGGCAGCAGCCATGCCGGCCGCCGCTCCGGCGAATGCCGCGCCATCGATCCAGCAGTCGATCACACGCATCCAGGATGCCTGCCAAGCCCCTCCCTTGGCACCGCACGAGTACCGCCTGCTGTTCGAGGTGATGGCCAAGGAGATCAGCGAGAACGACCTGATCAGCGCTCAGACGCTCGCCAACATCACTCAGCGTGCGCAGGAACACGGCCTGGAGGTGCAGCGCGACGACGTGCGGTTCGTACTCGAGGTGGTGAGCGAGGCCGATCCCTGGTTCGAGCAGGGCGCGTCCGCGAACCTGTTCGCAGGCCGATTCCGCAACTTCGTAGTCGCGCGCTGCCGCGGCCAGGGCATCAACCTGTCGGTCGACGAGCTCGATCTGATCGAAGCCTGGTTTGCCGGCGGCTCGCTGCCGGCAAACCAGGCGCAGCCTGCGCGCAGCACGCCCGCCGCGTCCTATACCGCGGAGCCCGCGAGTGCAGGGCCTGCACATCCGCCGCCGCATGCATCCGCAGCGCAGCAGGCGCAGGGCTCGGCGCCGGCGGGGCCCCGCTGGTGGTCCTCGGCCGACGCACGGGCGCAGGCCGCGAGCAAGGGCGCCGCCGCCCCCTCGTCGTTCTCGGCGCATGGTGAAGGCGACGATTTCCCGAGGATCATGCGCACCCGTTGACGCAACCTGATATCGAAATCTAGGCAATTGGTTCTTCGCGGGGCGTCATGCCCGTGTAGACGGGCATCCATGCCAGCTGCTTGCGGGGAGTCCCGAGACTCCCACGGATGACGAACCAATCAGCCGGGGTCCGTATCAGAGTGGCAGCGCCCCAGGCCGTCTATCGGCCGGGGACATAGCGGCGGGAAATCTCCTTCGCGTCGTCGAACGACGCCTCGAAGA
>Ga0111539_10002207_pt1 | contig 26001 bp, 22 predicted proteins | sample RhiMethybrSRZTD1_FD_79667 | JGI IMG/M metagenome (GOLD analysis project Ga0111539, IMG submission 79667) | Populus rhizosphere microbial communities from Tennessee, USA - Rhizosphere MetaG P. TD hybrid SRZTD1 (version 2) (version 2) | ecosystem: Host-associated > Plants > Roots > Rhizosphere >...
GGCGCCGAATCGCGGTTGCGCGTCGAAGACGTCGTAGATGGCTTGCATGTTGACGGAGAAGTTCTTCCCCGTGTCTTCGTTCTTGCCGTTGACGTCCAGTTTGTATCCCTGAACGAGGTGATTCACGGCGGACAGATAGAGATTGACTTCGCTCGCCACCCCCATCAGCTTTACCACCTCGTCCGTGCTCTTCGTCCGAATGACGTCAACCGGCGCATCGCCGATTCTCTCCGACGCGATCGTGATCGCCACCCCTGGGACCCCCTGCAGCGGAGCGATCTCGCTGACTAGCTGGTCCCATTCAATGATGGTGTCCGCCGTCCAGCCCGTGCCGTCCACAGTGCCGATCGCGTTGTCCGGCAGCAGTCGGGCCATCTCGGTGAGGGTCGCCGGCGCCCGGGTTTGCGTATAGGTGTTCGCTCCGCTGCGCCAGTACCAGAGGCTCGTGCCGTCCGAGACGATCAGGTAGCTCGACGGCTTGCCGTCCCGATTCGCGGACGCGGCCATGAAAAACTTGTTGGGCCGCTGCATTCGCAGCTCGAGGGTTTCTGGTCCCGGCAGCGGGAAGTCGTCTGCCGACATGTCGCCGGTGTACTGGGCCGTCCACCTGACCTTGATGTGAAGGGCCTCCAGCGATTTGTACGCTGCGCGCATGTTCTCGAGCGCCGCTCGCGCCCGCGCATCCATCGCGCCCTGCTGGGAGCGTGCAGCGACGGTGCAGAGAGCGACGGCGGCGCCGATTGCGGCGAGGTGACGACGCGCCCGTGAAAGGCGCCCGCCAGTCAATCTGCAATCTGACATCTGCACTCTGCAATCTCGAGGACTATTCTTACATGGCTGGCCGGACAGGTTTCAACGCGCGCGTCCGTGGCAGTCGAGAATCGCGTCGCCGAATCAGCAGCTCACGGACGCGCTGCTTGCCGAGGGCGTTGACGGCGAACGACAGGGCAATCAGGCGAACGTCGAGCCAGAGATTCTGACGGCCGACGTATGTGCGATCGAGAAACAGCGACGCGCGGGGAGCGGGTGGGCCGATCACCTGCGCGAGCCCTGTCAACCCCGGCGGGACCCTCCAGCGAAAGTCGTACTTGGCCGTCGTCCAGCCCAGCCGCAACACGTCGGCTTCGATGAGCGGCCGCGGACCCACAGCGCTCATCTCTCCCCGCAACACGTTGACGAATTGCGGGAGCTCATCGAGCCCCGTGCCGCGAAGGAACCGGCCGACACGAGTGACGCGGCCGTTCCTCATCGAACGGAACTTGAGAATCGTGAAGCGGCGCCGCCGTTCGCCCAGCCGCTCCTGGCGAAAAAGAACGGGCCGCCCGTCCTCGAGCAGGATCGCGATGGCAATCAGCAGGCAGACCGGCGCGAAGAACAGCAGGCCGCCGGTCGCGCCGATGACATCGAACCCGCGCTTTCCCCGCATCCGGTCAAGAGTCTATCACTAAAGGACTTTTTGATATAAAGTGTGCCCATGGCACGCCCCGTCCGCCGACTCCGCGTGAAGCTCATTCTTCCGGCGCTCACGGAGGCGACCGGCCCCTACTGGCGCCCGATCAAATACTCCCTGTTCCCGCCGCTCGGTCTGGCGACCCTTGCCGCGTACCTTGCGCCAGACGATGACGCCGAGATCGTCGACGAGCACGTCCAGGCGCTCGAGATGAACGACCGTCCCGATCTGGTCGTCATCCAGGCCTACATCACCAACGCCTACCGGGCCTATCGCATTGCCGACCACTACCGGGCGAAGGGCTGCTTCGTCGCGATGGGTGGACTGCACGTGACCTCGCTCCCGGACGAGGCCCGGGCGCACGCCGACGCAATTTTTCTCGGCCCCGGAGAGCAAACGTTCCCGGCGTTCCTCGAAGAGTTCCGCGAGGGCCGAGCCCAGCGGACGTACCGATCGACGTCGGGCCGAACCCTCGAGCATATTCCCCCGATTCGTCGCGATCTGATTGCGCGACGCCGCTATCTGGTGCCGAACTCCATCGTCGTGACGCGCGGCTGCCCGCAGCACTGCGATTTCTGCTACAAGGACGCGTTTTTCACGGGTGGACGATCGTTCTACACCCAGCGCGTCGACGCGGCGCTCGCCGAAATGTCGCGGCTGCCGGGACGTCATCTGTATTTTCTCGATGACCATCTGCTTGGCGACCGGCGCTTCGCAGCGGCGCTGTTCGACGGCATGCGCGGCATGGGTCGCCTGTTTCAAGGCGCGGCAACCGTCGACTCCATTCTCCAGGGGACCCTCATCGAACGGGCCGCGGAGGCAGGCCTTCGCAGCATCTTCGTCGGGTTCGAGACCTTGACGCAGGGGAATCTCGCGCGGAGCAACAAGGTTCAGAATCTGGGCCGCGACTACAAGGCAGTGACCGATCGCCTGCACGGGCTCGGCATCATGATTAACGGCAGCTTCGTGTTCGGGATGGACGACGACGATGCCGACGTGTTCAGGCGAACGGTGGATTGGGCGATCGAGCATGGCATCACGACCGCGACGTTCCATATTCAGACTCCGTATCCTGGCACGAAGCTCTTTGCGCGGATGGAGGAGGAAGGCCGCATGCTGACCCGAGACTGGGACCTGTACGACACCCGGCATGTCGTCTACCGTCCGGCACGCCTGCAGCCCGAGGTTCTCAAAGACGGGTACGACTGGGCGTACCGCGAGTTCTATCGCTGGTCGGGGATTACCAGGGCCGCTCTCGCGCACGGCACCGTCAAGCACCAGGCGAAGCACTTCTTCTACGCCGCCGGATGGAAGAAGTTCGAGCGCCTCTGGAACCTCGTGATTCGGGCCAGGCAGCTTCGATGCATGACCCCTGTGCTCGAGGCGGTGCTCTCTAGGTTGACGTCGGCCGAAGGTCATTGTGACGACCAGGTGGATCGTGCGCACATTGCGCTTCCACAGATTCGGGAACAGCTCTAGCGACCGTTCGGCAGTACGATCTCCTTCAGACCGCTGGTGCGACCTGCGCCCGTCGGCGTCGCCGAAGTCTGACGGCCATCCAACCAACCGCTCCGACCAGAAGGGCCACAGGCAAGATCGAGCCCGCCGTGGCGATGATTCCGGCCACCGCCAGGACAGCGTTTTCGACTGCCTCGCCGAACGATTCGCCGAGCGTCCGCAGCAGCCCCCCGCCCGTCCCGGCCACGACCGGTGCCGGTTCCTCGAGCGTGATCACGAGCGAGGACAGCGCAATCTGGTTGTCCCACGAGCGCCTGCGGCCCTGCAGACGGTCGATCTCTTCCCGCACCCGCGCGAGCTCGCGCTCGATTTCGAGCAGGTCTGAGAGCCTGTTGGTTGGCCGCTGGAGAATGGCGACGAGCTGCCGTTCGAGTTGCGTCTGCGTGTTGATTCGCACGCCCACGTCGAAGTAGTCGGTGGTGACATCTTCGGCGGTAAGTGTGAGCGTCCGCGCCGAACCGAGTGTCTTCACGGCCTCGACCGCTGCGTCGAGTCGTTCGGCGGGCACGCGACAGGTGACCGATGCCGTACGACTCCCGTATTCGTCTTGACGTTCCGACTGATTGGCGGTCTGGCCGCCTGCCGACGAGATGATCTGAGCAAGCCTGGTTAGTGCGGCGGTCACGCTCGACACCTCGACGGTCATTTCTCCCTTGCGGATCAGCTTGCGCTCGCCAGGGATCTGAGGCGATTCTCGCTCCTGCCCGGGCTGTGCGGTCCTAGCCTGGAAGGCCGAAACAGCCTTGGCGTCTGACAGAAAGCGCGGTTCGATGGCCGAAGCGGCGCTCTCAGGCGCAGAGGTCCCACCCGCCTCCGTGAAACTTGGGCGGGGCCGCGCCGACTCTTTCTGAGTTGTACACGCGCTCGCCACCAACGCCACTATCGCGAGCGCTCCCCACGATTGCTGCCGCATATGAGCCCTCCTGACAGCCACACGCTGTCGAATCGCCGGATCGTCCGCGCCGCAAGGAGCCTCCTCACCGGCCGGCTTGTTCTTAGAACGGACCCGCTCAGAATTCTTGCAGGGTGATGGGTCGCTCCCCGGGGCCGAGCGATCAGCGTCAGGAGCAATCGCGTAGAATGCCGGCTTGAATGGCGACGGGACTGTTGCCCTTGCTGACCCTTGTCGTGAGTCTGCAGCAGCCGGTGGCTGCGGGCACCTATACCCTGGCGTTCCCAGTCCCGGACTTCGGACCGATGCGCTACGCGCTCACGGTCCCGCGCGGTTACAACCCGCGCACGGCGCGCCCTCTGGTGGTGGCACTCCATCCCGGCGGTGAGCGCTTCCCGGGTTACGGCGGCGCCTTCGCGCAGCAGGTAATCGCGCCGGGGCTGAGCGATCTGGGCGCGATCATCATCGCGCCCGACTGCCCGGCGCGCGGGTGGACCGATGCCATCGCCGAGCAGGCCGTGCTGGCGCTGGTGCGAAGCATTTTCAACGACTACAACGTCGATCGATCCCGTGTGCTCGTCGCAGGCTTCAGCCTCGGTGGGCGCGGCGCCTGGTTTTTCTCGTCACGGCATCCGGATTTGTTCACCGCGGCGATTGTGATGGCCGGATCAACGGGCGACGAGCCAATCGATCGCCTGGCGAGGATTCCGACGTACGTGATTCACAGCCGCGACGACGAGGTGGTCCCGTTTGGTCCAACCGAACGCTCGGTTTCTGAACTGAAGAAGCTGAATCGGACGATTGAGTTCGAGCCGCTCGTAGGACTGACGCATTATCAAATGGGCGACTACGTCGATTCGCTCAAGCGCGGCGCGCGGTGGATCTCCGATCGCTGGAAGGTGCCGCTGCGACGCTGAACCGCCAGTCTATGGCTATTGCTCCGGCCAAGTCTCAGGGCAAAATCGGACATCGACGCGTCACTGCAGCAGGCGGCCACCGACCGGCAGCCCACTCGGGACACGTTCCGGCACCGTGCGATCGAAATTCGGATCATCCAGCGCACGAAGAAACGCCACGAGGTCCTGCTGACCCCTGCCGCGCATGTTCAGCCGGCGCGCCAGCGGGTCGATCTGTTCTCGGCTCACCTGCGGGTTGAGCCCCCGTCCGCCACCCCCTCGTCCCCCACCGTCGCCGCCGCCGCCGCGACGTCCTCCTCCGCGACTGATCCGCTGATAGAAGTTCACTACCTCTCCTATCGTTGCGAATGCGCCGTTGTGCATGTATGGAGCGGTCACGCTGAGGTTTCGAAGCGACGGCGTGCGAAATGCGTAGGTGCTGTTCACCCCGGAATCCGATGCGGAAAGCTTCCGGTTGTCCGGCACCGCGAGCACGTGGGTGGCGAAGTCGGAAAACATCGGCCCGCTGTGGCAGTTGACGCATCCGACCGACTGAAACCGTTCCATGCCGCGAACCTGCTGGGGACTCAGCGCAGTCGTGTCGCCCCGCATGTAGCGGTCGAACGGGGCGTTGCCAGCCACCAGCGTCCGTTGAAACGCCGCGAGCGCGCGAGCGAGGTTGCGGTCGTTGACGGGGCTCTCGTCCCGAAACGCGAGAGCAAACAGCCGGCCGTACTCCGGGATGGCACTCAGACGCGACACCGCGGCGGGAACCGCACCGTCTTCCGCATGCGCCGCGCCCCGCATTTCCTCCAGTGCCTTGACCGGCTCCAGCGCCTGCGCCTCGAGGCTGCGCACTCTGAGATCCCAGAACATCGGCGCTTCCGCAGGAGTGGAATTGCCGGTGGACGTCAGTCCGTTGAACGCGACGTTCAGGATCGTCTGGCTGTTGCGTTTCACCAGTCTCGCGTCCTGAGACTCGACGAACGCTCTTGCCGGACCGAGTCCAGCGCCGTTGACGCCGATGGAAAGGTCGCGACCGTCGGAATACCCGAACGCCGGGTGATGGCACGTCGCGCATGCGACGTCGTTCTGGCCTGACAGGATCGGATCCCAGAAAAGGAGGCGACCAAGCGCCACACGCTCCGGCGTTGAGGGATTGTCAGCCGGCGCCGTCGGCTCAGCGGGAAGGGCCGCAAGCGAGGGAGGAGCCTGGGCGGCTGTGCTCGGGCGGCCCATCATCACCGCGACGCAGCCAACCAGTACCAGAATCACACAGAGACTTCGCGGCCGGTTGCTACGCAGTGACTTCGGCGACATTAGCTCCACCCTCCGGAACGATGGTGCAAGAGTAGCCCGAAGCAAGGGCGGCAGTGGTGTTCCGCGTGAGAAGAATCTTAGAACATTCCAAGAAAGTCGAGGAACCTGACGTGCGCCCCCGACCGAAGCGTTCGGACCGACGATCTCCGTCCATCGACGATCGTCACGCCGCCACGGCCAACCACGTCGATCTCAGCACCAGAGAAGACAATGACGGCGGTGCCCTCGTCGATCCCGACGCCGGTCAGTTCCGGATGTTCTTTCACGATCGCCATCAGCCCGTTCAGCCGCCGCCGCTCTGAAAAGTGCGGCGAGACGACGGCCTCCGGCCAGAGACCGAGCCCCTCGTCCGTGCGCGGACCGTCGATCCCGGATCCGTCCGGCGTCGTCTCGTCGGCAACCATCACTCGCGACACCGCGGCCGCGCCCGCGCTCGATCCGCCAATCGTGACGCCTGCTGCAAACCGGGCTCGAATCAGGTCCGGCATCGTCGTGTCGGCGATTGCCTTCATGAAGCGCCCTTGAAAGCCGCCGGGAATCCAGATGAGCGTCGCGCGCGCCACCGCCGCACGCGCAGCCTCCTCGTCGGTGCGGCTCACTTTCACGACGTCGCGCACCCCAAGCGACTGCCACATCGTCACGGCCGCGTCGGCGATGGTGTCGTTGGGATAGGTTTGCGGAAGCACGACGACGATGGCCGACCGGCCGCCCGATAGGCCGAGGGTGCGGGTGAACACGTCGGCAGGCGTCGGGCCGCCCCCGACGAGAACCAGATGCCCAGTGCGATCGGCGGCCGTGCCGTTGGCGACGGCGGCGACTGTCAGCAGTAATGCGAGGAACAGCTTGGGTGCCAAGGGCGACACCAAAGCTTACATGAACTGCCCGATCCTGCCGGACGTCTCGGCCGAGGCCTCCATCTCCTTCTCGGCCAGCGCTGCACTCAGGTCGTCGCGCGAATTGCCCACCTCGCCAATCATCTGCTTATGCGCACGCGTTGGCCGGCGGCTCCGCGGCTTTCCTGCGCGAAGGCCGAGCCGGCCAACCCGGCCGCCAGGATCGCTGATGCCACGACCAAACATCAGACTTGGCGTCCGTCGCCCCTTGAGCATCTACTATTGACCGGTCGTGTGAACGGGGTTCGCGCTGACCGACACCTTGATCATCGCCGTCGTCCAGCAGCACACCGTGCCACCGCCGCCGTTACCGGAATAATCGTTCGCCGTCACGTGCAGCACGTAGTCGCCAGCTTCGCTGAAGCTGACGGTCGTCGATGTCTTGCCCGAGTACGGCTCGTCAGGCTTCCCACCCTTCAACGCCTCGAACTTTGGACGGGCGTCCGTGAATGTCACGGCTCCTGGGCCGCGATACTTGGCAAGGGTCAAGCTCACCGGCGATCCGGGATTCCGCGACGGGGCATTGCTGCCACTGCTGTTCTTGGCATCGTCATCTGCCCAGAAGTCGAGTGCCATTGGCGCATTGACCGATGCCATGCGAACGATCGCCTTCTCAAGGCTCGCCGCTGGTCCAGTAAACGATGGCCCCGTCTCCGTGAATCGCACCACCGGCGGCAGGTTCCAGCCGCCGCCGGGGCTCTCCTCCGACGACCTGAACGGCGTGACGTTGTAGTCGGGGCTCATGTGGAACGGTACGGTGGTCCTGACACCGTTGGCAGTGAGCACCCAGGAAATTTTCTGCGTCCTGGTGAACTCCTTGGGCACCGTGAACATGAACACGCCGTAGTTCCGGCCGGTCTTGAAGTGCGTCGGCTGGCCCATGTCGGGATTGCCCGGCTCGAAGTGGTTGTCGGGACCGATCGGGATGTCGATTTCGGCCGCCGTGTTGCGGCTGAAATAGCCGATGAGGAACGAGTGCGTGCCATCGGCGTTGTCCAGCCAGCCTTCGTAGGCCGGCGTGATGCTGCCGCCGAACTGCTTGGGCGGAACACTCGGCAGCAGTTGCGCCGAGACGAGCGCGCTCGAGGCCACCAGAATCAACGACGTGCAGAATCGAAGAAGTGTTTTGGTCATGATGGGCTCACTGTCCGAACTGTGTGGAGGTCTGTGCCGGCTTGTGCTCGGCAACCCAGGCGGCGTACTCCTCGTCGGTGAGATACACCACATTCATCCACGCGTGGGCCATCTCGTCCACGGTCCGGTCGCCGTAACCGACCCATTGATCCGGATCGGGATTGCTCTTGTTGGCCCGCGTGTTGTCGTAAAACGCCGTCACGTGGATGATCGTGCCCTTGGGGAAGGCCGGCGAGGCATCGTCGGCGAAGATGTAGTTGGTCATCCAGTTGAAGTTGAAGTCCTGCACGTAGCTGATCACCTGCGTGCCACCGCCCGGCAGAATCGCCTCGACCAGCATCGCCTTGCCGCGCAGGTGGAAGTGCGGCTGGAAGTTGGTGATGATGGTGTTCTGCCGCAGCACCGTGAACCCCTCGGTGTGCGCGACCTGATTCGGCGGGATATCGAGCGCTCCCGGACCGTTCTTCAGACCCGTGAAGCCAATCAGGTAGCTGCGCTTCTTCGGCTCCTGGCCCTTCGGATAGAGCCAGATGCCGAGCTCGGAACCGACCGTGATCGCCTCGCCGGCGGCGTGAATGTGCTGGTCCCACGAAATCTTCTCGCCCGGCATGATCACCTTGCCGGTGCCGTCCATGTAGCGGTCGTAGCCCTTGCCGATGGCCCATTCCATCAGCTGCGGCCGACGGTTGACGCGATCGTCGAACGCCGCCGCCGCGCCGGCCGGCGCACCGGCCCCGCCGCCGCGTCCGGTGCCGCTGTTGACCGCGTCGACATTCTCGGGGTTCAACACCTGGTAAGCGATTGAGTGGTGCAGGATCTTCCGGCCCTGGATGTTCGACGGACGGATCTCGACCATGTGCACCCAGCGAGGCTCGGTGAGTCCAGGGATATCCACCAGCGGTCGCCACCACTCATCCTGGTGGAGAGCAGGCATGGTCTGCTCGCCGGATTTCACGACGATGTCTGGCGGTCCATAGCCATCGCGCTCGGCCTGCCAGTACAGACTGGTGGAGACGGGTTTGGGCGCTGGCAGATCCGCCGGGTTGCCCTGCGGCGCGCCCGCGTCCACCCATTTCACGATGGTCTCGATCTGCTCATCGGTGAGCGACATGTCGTTCTTGAATTGCTGGACGCCAACGCTGCGATCGATGTGCCACGGCGGCATCTGCCGCGCCGATACCCGGGCGCGAATCGATCGGACCCACGGTCGTGCATCCTGGAACGTCACGAGCGACATCGGCGCGATCGAGCCGGGCTCGTGGCAGTTCTGACACTTGGACTGGAAAATCGGCGCGATGTCCTTCGAGAAGGTCGGGTTCGTCTCGGCGGCGGGATCTGCGGGAAAAGCCGTGGCGGGGAGAGCGAGCAATGCACCGACGAGGAAAGCGCCCATCTTCAGGGACATCTTCGGTCCGGACATCACGGACTCCTTTCTGACGTGAGAAGCGTCGCTGGGACGCAGCGCGATGTGTTCGCGCGCGCGTGACTGCAACGACGCGGCGCAGTGCAGGAGCTGTACCGGCTGGAGACGGCGTCAACTCGGTTGTCGGCCGCGCAACGGCCGTGCCGGTTGGGAAAAATTCCCCGCCGAGCGCGAATTATTCCCTTCCAGGCGTGCATCGGCTCCTCGCCGAGCGGCGCGACGTCACGTCATTCACGTTGCGCGACTGAGTTCCCGGTCTGGTCGTGACGAGAAGGCCGCGAGTGGATCGCTCGATCAGCGCCGCGTTGGAACCGCCACCGTGCGTCGCGAGGGGCACGCCACTTGCTCTGCAGGCTGCGCACCGACTGTTCGATTGCTCGGTGAAAGGAGTGAAAGTGATGGCCCCTCTCGCCTATCTGATCGCGGCCTCGACGTTTGCGTTTTGCGCGCTGTGCGCCCTGACCCTCATCACCATGGCGAAACATTTCGACCCGCCGGACGTCCGCTCCTGGCCACTACAGTACTGATGTCCTGATCCAGGCACGTGGTGTCCGGCTTCAGCCGAACTTCGTGGCCCGGGACCTTGTAGAGTCGTACAGGAGGCGGTCGTTCCGCTTGTGGATCTGATCGAAGGCTAAGACTCGACCACCAACCGGCCCCCATCGAAGAGCGTTTCATCCTGACTAGACATACGAGCTGAAGGCATTCTTGCGTGACTGCGCGCAGCTGCCGCCGCTTCTGGGTCCCGGCTGGGGACCTCCGGGGAATATTCACCAGCAAATCCGACGAGAGTGGCCAGGAGCGCAGAAAGTATTCAGCGTTCTCACCTCGTTCGCTTGGCACGAATATCGCCGGAGCGTAACCGGAGGGGATCATGATTTCTTGGAAGCGCATTCTCGTTCCGACCGATTTCAGCGAGACCTCGACGTCTGCCGTGAGGCAAGGGGTGGAGCTAGCTCGCGCTTTCAATGCCGGGCTCATCCTCATTCACGTGGGCGACCGGGCTGCCTCTGATGTCGACACCGAATTTCCCCTCGGTCTCGACGCCAGCCTGGTAGACGCCATGCGGGAACGTCTGTTGAAAATCTTGTCGCCCCTCGAACAGACGCAGCTCCACCCGGAACTCGTCATCGTTGCCGGCTCACCGGCCCAGGAAATCGTGCGGGCTGCAACCGACCGGGAAGTCGATCTCATCGTGATGGGCACCCACGGGCGAGGCGGTGTCAGCCACATGCTGCTTGGGAGCGTCGCGGAAAAGGTCATTCGCGCCGCACCATGTCCGGTGCTGATCATGCGGGCACCCGGTGCCGTCGCAGCGGAGGTCGACTACCGGCTGGGTACGATCGGCGCCCCATTGAGTGCCTGATCCGGTCGGTGTGTGCGCGTCTGGAGATTCAGAGGCGAGGACGGAGGATGTCATGTTCGACTTGATTCTTGACAAGGTCGACCGGCCGTATCGAAAAGCGTCCACAGGGGCGACCGTGACGTCCCTGCTCGGACATGTCCTCCTCATCACGCTCGTCTTCGTGTTGCCAATTCTCTACGCGACGAACAGCTTGCCGAGAGTGCCGGCCATGATGGCCTTCGTGGTAACGGCAGCCGAAACGTCGCCGCCACCGCCTCCACCACCACCACCTCCTCCGGCCCGAGCGGTCAGCGAGGTCAGCTCCGCGACGGCGGCCGTGTCCACCAACCCGAATGCCGCTCCAATTGAAGCGCCTGCTGCCATCACCCAGGAACCACCGGCGCCGCCGTCTGCCGGAAGCCTGTTGGGAGGTGTTGAAGGTGGCATCGAAGGCGGTGTGGTCGGCGGCATCGTCGGCGGACTCGTCGCCGCGCCGTCACCACCACCACCACCACCACCACCGGCGCCACCGGCGCCGCGGGCGTCGGCACATGAGCCGGTCAGGATTGGTGGGGTCGTCGTCGCCCCTGCGCTCGTACGGAGGGTCGAACCCGAATACCCCACGATCGCCGTCGCCGCGCATCTCGAAGGCCTCGTCATCCTCGAGGCGACGGTCGACACCGAAGGTCGAGTGCAGGAGGTCCGGATTCTCCGGTCGCGTGGACTTCTCGACAAAGCCGCGATCGAAGCCGTTTCGCGATGGCGGTACGCTCCGCTCCTGCTGAACGGCATCCCGATGCGGTTCGTCCTGACAGTGACGCTGAACTTCTCGTTGACTGAGCCAACAACGAAGGACGTCGGCTAGTTATTCGACCGACGCCTGGCGGTGCGAATCTCACGAGCCACGAGCTGACGCAGGTTCTCGCGTCGGTTGCGGAGGGGACGATGAGGCCGGGCCGATTCGGTAATGAGCCCGTCGACGGCTCCATTCCGAGCAAACGTGGGCGATCTTCTGAAGCTCGTTCGTGATCGCACCCAGCTCGGATCAGCGCTTCTCGGGATGCAGATCGTGGCAGCTGTTGCAGGCCGTGTTCATGTTCTGAAAGGCGACCTGAGCCGCGACCACCCGTCCAGCGTTGGCGGCGGCCGTCAGGTTTTTGGCCTGGCCGCGGGCGGCCTGCGCCACCTTCACGATGTCAGCCATTTTCCTGGCAGCCCAGTAGGCTTCGGTCTGAGCCATGAACTGCTCGATCCTGCCGGACGCCTCGGCCGAGACTTCCATGTCCTTCTCGGCCAGCGCTTCACCCAGGTCGTCGCGCGCATTCCCCGCCTCGCCCATCATCTGCTTATGGGCAAGCGCATTGGCCGGGGCTCCGCTGCTTCCCTGCGCGAAGGCCGAGCCGGCCAACCCGGCCGCCAGGATGGCGGATGCCACGACTAGTGCGGAAAGTACTCTCATTGACACACCGGAGCGGCAGTTTACGGGTCGACCACCGGATTGGTCAATGTTCCGAGAGGCGCATTCTATTCTCAGCAAGAGAGGACCCGGACGGAGACAATACCGGCCAGGCCAGGGCGTGACCACTCTGTTCCTCGTACGGGCCCCGATTGTCCTTGCGACGATTGCGTGGGCGATTGGTGAGGCACTGATGAGGCGATCACCCAGATCCGACAGACTCGCGCGGGTCAGTTGGACTGTCGGTGTTGTCCTCACTCTCCTTCACGTCGTCCTGGCATTTGATCTGACATACGCTTGGGACCACGAAGCGGCCGTTCAGGCTACAGTGAGTCAGACGCTGGCGCTCGTGGGATGGGGTTGGCGCGGGAGCATCTACATCAACTATCTGTTTCTGGCGATCTGGACGGCTGACGCGTGCTGGTGGTGGCTCGCCCCGGCTTCTCACGCCACGCGTGCTCGCTGGATTGAGATGACGCGACTGGCGCTGTTCACGTTCATGTTCTTCAATGGCGCGGTGATCTTTGCATCGGGTTTCGGCCGGGCGATCGGAACTATTTCTATTGCGGTCGTCCTTCTCACATCCATCGCATCAAGAAGGCTAGCCTGATGAAGGATGCAGCTCTCGAAGCGCGCGGCCTGACGTCTAGTTTCTACTACGGGTGGGTCGTGCTGGGCGTCGCCGCGCTGGCGATGGTGGGCACGCTGCCGGGGCGCACGCAAGGGCTGGGGCTTATCACCGAGCCACTTCTGCGAGACCTCGCAGTCGATCATGTGCAGTTTGCGCAGATCAACCTCATCGCGACCCTGGTCGGATCGCTCTTCTGCTTCGGCATCGGCGGCCTCGTCGACCGCCACGGTAGCCGGATCGTCCTCACCACGCTGTCGCTGCTCCTCGGCGGCGTCGTGGTGGCGATGAGTCAGGCGGGCAGTGTGATGATGCTCCTGGTTCTTATCACCCTCACTCGCGGGCTTGGACAGAGCGCTCTGTCCGTGGTGAGTCTGGCCATGCCAGGCAAATGGTTTCGCCGACAGTTGACCTGGGCGATGGGCATCTACGCGCTGGTGACGAGCGTCGGGTTCATGCTGGCGTTTCCCGCAGTTGGCGCGGTGGTGCAGGCACGCGGATGGCGCACCGCGTGGACGGCAGTCGGGATTGCGGTGCTGTTCGTACTCGCGCCGCTGGCGTGGCTGATCGTGCGTCCGGAACCGGGCTCGAACCACGAATTGGACGGCGCGGTCACCCTCCACTCCGGGTCGAGTGCCGACGCGACGGTTACCGACGCGCTCCGATCACCGGCGTTCTGGGTGGTCGGCATCGCCAGCTCCCTGTACGGGCTGGTCGCATCCGGTATCGGTCTGTTCAACGAATCGATTCTGGCGGAGCGTGGGTTTGCTCCAGACGTGTACTACACCGCCCTCGCGGTGACCGCTATCACCGGACTGGCCGGCAATTTCGTGGCCGGCGCGTGGGCCGATCGTGGTTCGCTGCGGCGGGTCCTCATTGCCGCGCTCGTCCTCATGATCGGTGCGCTCGTCGCGCTGCCGCACGTCCGCACTCTACTTCACGTGATGATGCAGGCGGTGGCGATGGGCGTCGCTGGTGGCTTTGTGATGGTCGTGTTTTTCAGCTTCTGGGGGAAGGCCTACGGACGCACGCATCTGGGGCGGATCCAGGGCATCGCTCAAGCGCTGACCGTGTTTGCTTCGGCAGTCGGGCCGCTGCTCCTCGCCTGGTGCGCCGAGTCCACCGGGTCGTACGCCACCGCCTTCTACGCGCTCGCGGTGGTCCTGGCCTTGCTCGTTGGCGCCACACTTGTCGTTCGAATTCCCGCCGGCGCCGAACCACAGCTGACATAGCACCATCGGCCATGCGAACCACCGTGGTTTGCTAGAATGCCGCGTCACGTTCGATCGATCGATGATCGGCAGCAAGCTGGCACATTACGAAATCACCAGCCACCAGGGGTCTGGAGGCATGGGTGACGTGTATCAAGCCACCGACTCGAAACTGGGCCGCAGCGTGGCCATCAAGCTGCTGCCGGACGCGTTCGAACGGGACACCGAGCGTGTGGCGCGATTCGAGCGCGAAGCCCGCGTACTGGCATCGTTGAATCATCCCAACATCGCCTCAATATACGGATTCGAAGAGTCCGAGGGTCGGAAGTTCCTCGTAATGGAACTCGTAGAGGGCGAAACACTGGCGGAGTTGATTGAGCGACGGCCGGTCGGAGTGGACGATACGCTCAAGATTGCGAAGCAGATCGCCGAGGCGCTGGACGCCGCCCACGAAAAGGACATCATTCACTGCGATTTGAAACCCGCGAACGTGAAGATCACGCCCAACGGCAAGGTGAAGATCCTCGACTTCGGTATCGCGAAAGTCGTGAAGCCATCACACCAGATCCCCAACGATCCTGACGTCACGACGCGGCAAACCGACACCGGAACCCTCCTGGGCACGGTTCAGTACATGAGTCCCGAGCAAGCGCTGGGACGAAGGCTCAATCATCGGTCGGACATCTTCTCCTTTGGCACAGTGCTTTATGAAATGGTGACGGGTGTTCGGCCCTTTTCGGGTGCCACGCCGATCGAGACCATCAATTGCATCATCAACACGACGCCCGCGCCAATCGTCGATCCCAAGTACCTCGCCTCTGGCTATCTGGTGCGCATCATCAACAAGTGCCTCGAAAAGGATCCGGATCGACGCTACCAGACGGCGCGTGAACTGCTTGATGAACTCAGCAACCCGGCGGCCGCTACACGGGTGGAAAGATTCCGCAAGCCTCATGCGGCCGCCAACAATCTGCCTCAGGAACAGACACGATTCGTTGGCAGAGACGCGGACATTGCCGAGGTCGCACGCGTTTTGAGCACGACTCGATTCGTCACACTCACCGGAACCGGCGGCTGCGGTAAAACGCGTCTGGCCCTGGAAGTCGGAAGCGATCTGTTGGACGAATACCCTGATGGCGTGTGGTTCGTCGAGTTGGCGGCCGTTTCGGATCCCACACTGGTGCCGCAAACTGTCGCCTCGGTATTGGGGGCGCAGGAGGAGCGCGGCCGCTCCGTCACGGAAACGTTGGCCGACCGACTGAAAGCCAGGCAGTTATTGTTGATTCTGGATAACTGCGAACACCTGATCGAAGCATGTGCTCGGGTCGTCGAAGTCCTTTTGCAGGCATGCCCCAATATCCGGATCTTGGCGACGAGCCGTGAGGTGCTGCGTGTGACGGGTGAGTCTGCCTGGCGCGTGCCTTCACTGCCCGTTCCGGATCTGACGCGCCTGCCTCGCCAATCCGACGAGCTCTTGTCGAGCCTGAACCAGTGTGAGTCCGTGCAACTGTTTTTGGCTCGCGCAACTTCCGTTCAGCCCACCTTCAAGATGACCGCGCAAAACGCCGCAGCGATTGCGGAGATCTGCGCGCGTCTGGACGGCATTCCCCTGGCCACTGAATTGGCCGCCGCCCGAGTCCGCGTGCTGTCCATCGACCAGATCAACGGCCGATCGGCAGACAGATTCCGGCTGCTGACGGGCGGCAATCGCACGGCGTTGCCACGACAACAAACGCTGCGGGCGACCCTGGATTGGAGCTACGAGCTTCTCTCGGAAAGAGAGCGAATACTTCTCGGTCGACTTTCTGTCTTCTCGGGCGGCTGGAGATTGGAAGCGGCAGAGTTCGTCTGCCAGGGACACCCGATCGATGAGCACCAGGTGTTGGACCTGCTCACGGATCTCGTCGACAAATCCCTCGTCATCCTCGAACAGGAAGAGACGGGTGAAACGCGGTTTCGTTTTCTGGAGACCGTCCGGCAATACGCCGAGGAGCGGTTGCGAGAAGCCGGTGAGGAGCAGCCGTCGTCTCGAGCCCGTCATGCCAAACACTTTCTGGCGATGGTCGAGCAGGCAGAGATGAAGATCAAGACCGCCGAGCAGCCGATCTGGCTCACGCGGATGAATACCGAACACGACAACCTGCGCGCAGCGCTCAACTGGACCTTGCGGAATGATCCGAAATCCGGACTGCGTCTCGCGGCGGCGGCTTGGGGCTTCTGGTACATTCGCGGGCACTTTGAGGAAGGCCGGAGATGGCTCACGTCGATGCTGGCGCAACCAGGCGCGGAGGAAGATGGTTCCGATCGGGCGAAGGCGCTCATTGCTGGCGCAAATAGTGCCATTTCGCAAGGCGACTATCCGTGCGCTCGGGTGTTCCTCGACGAATCGCTGGCGATCGGCAGACGGTTGCAGGATTCCGCATGCATCGCCGCCACGCTTGGGCAGATGGGACGCCTGGCGGATTTGGAGGGCGATTACGCTTCGGCGCGTGCACTCCTCCAGCAAAGCGCGACGATGTACGAGGAGCTGGGCAACGATCGCGGCGTTGCGGGATCGCTGAGCAGGCTCGGCGATATTTCGGGACGCCAGGGCGATTACGCATCGGCGCGCTCCCTGCTTCGGGAGGGTCTCGCAATTCAACGGCGTTTGGATGATCGGGAAGCGGTCGCGAGTTCGTTGAACCGGCTGGGAAACGTCGAACAGCACCAGGGGGATTACTCGACAGCACGATCACTCTTTGAGGAGAGCCTGGCGCTCTGGAGAGAAATGGAGGACCGTCATGGCATAGCCTCTCTGCTCCACAACCTTGGTGATGTGGCCATCCTTCAGAGGGACTACGGCGCCGCCCGCTCGAGTTGCGAAGAAAGCCTGGCCATTACGCGAGACTTGGGTGATCAGTGGGGCACGGCTACCAATCTGCTCAGTCTCGGCATGGTTGCCCTTCACGAAGGAAATCTCGCTTCGTCGAGCTCGTGTCTGCAGGAGGGCATTTCCATCGGCCGGCAACTCGGTAGCAGGGTTCTGGTGGCGGGCGCACTCGTGCAGCTTGCCCTGGTGGCGTTCCGGACCGAGGACTTCGCGTCGGCACGATCGCTCGCACATGACGCCTTGAAGATCCAGCGCGAACTGGGGGATCAGGAAGGCATGGCCTATTCCTTTGAGAATCTCGCCGCGCTGGCCCGGTCCCAAGACCAGGCAGCGCGCGCGGCCCGACTCTGGGGAACCGCCGAAAGCCTGCGGGAAGTTATGGGATGTCCCATTCCGCCTGACAGCTCGGACGAATACCACGCCAGTATCTCGGCCGCGAAACAGGCGCTTGGGGACGTCCACTTCGCAGTGGAGTGGCTGAGAGGACGGGAGATGACACTGCAACAGGCGGTCGCCTACGCGCTCGAGGAAACAGCGGCCGATTAGTTTCCTGGCGTGCCGGATGAGGTAGACTCACGACACCGTTCTTGCCCGGAGAGGTGTCATGACTATGCCTCGACGCATCGCCGTTCTCGCCTTGCTGGTCCTCACAGTCAGCGGCCTGCGCGTGGCCGCCCAGGACGTCGCCACCGCCGCGCGGCCGGTTCTCACGCCGCAGGAGATGGAGGCGTTCCTCCTCAACGCGCGGATCATCGACCGAAAGACCGTGCCGAAAGGCGTCACCAACGCGTTTCGCGTCACGCTGTCGGATGGACGCACGACGCACGATGCCCAGGTGCAGAACGTCGACATTTTCCGGACGATCTTTGACGTCGACCCCAAGCACACCGAGTTCAACTTCAGGGACAGTTATCGCTACAACACCGCTGCGTACCGGCTGTCGCGCCTGCTGGGTCTCGAGAACGTCCCGATGTCCGTCCCGCGGACAGTCGACGGCAAACCATCGGCGATGACCTGGTGGCTCGATGACGTGGCCATGGACGAGGGTGCGCGGCTGAAGCTGCCGGGTGCCCAGCGGCTGGGTCCAGACCCCTCGCGAACCTCAATGTATATGCACATCCTCCGCGTCTTCGACGAGCTCATTCAGAATCGCGACCGGAATTCCGGCAATCTGCTCTGGACCAAGGATTGGACGATGTGGATGATCGATCACACGAGGGCGTTTCGCACCGATGAGAAACTGCTGAGTCCGGAACTGCTCGAACGCTGCGAGCGCAGTCTCCTCACCGCCCTGCGGGGACTGACGACCGCCACGGTGACCAAGGCTGTGGGCGACAGCCTCCTCAAGTTCGAAATCGACACGCTACTGGCGCGGCGCGACGCCATCGTCAAGCTGTTCGACGCGAAGATCGCCCGGAGCGGAGAGGCGGCGATTCTCTACACGTTGGCGCGGTAGGCGTGGCGCCCGGCGGGGCAGGGCATCTATGAAGAGCCGGCGCGTCCTCAATCAGTGCGCGACTACCGGCGTCGCGCGCGCCGGAAGCTGCAGGCTGTCCCGCCCAGTGGCGTAAATGGCCGTCACCGACGCTCCGCGAATCTCGAGCGCCGACGACGCGCCCCCCGGAAAGAAGTCGCCGTGCAGCATGCCGGTGTCGATTTGGATGACTCGGCCGTCAAAGCGGGTGGCCATCCGACCGGCCGCTATGGTGTGCCCGATCACAATGGCCCGTGCGCCCAGCTGGTCGAGGATGGCAGTGAGCGTGGGCGCGAAAGAGGCTTCCGGCTCCTCTGCGAGACCGCGGTACCAGAGCGGTCCCGTGGCGCTCAACGCGAACATTGCCGCCGCCGTTTCCGGGGACGGCATCACAACGGCCGTGTCTCGCCGCACCGCCGCGTTGATCGCCTCACATCCCATCGCCGCGGCGGCCGCATCGACGCCGCCATGCACGAACACGACGCCGTTGATTCGGATGATCGTGTCGTGGGTGCGCAGCCAGCGTCCGTATTCGCCGGTCGGGCCAAAGGCCTGGATCATCTCGATGGATCCGAGGGGCGTTTCCTTCATGAACCGCTCGCGGATTGCCGCCATGTCGAGTGTTGTCCCCTCGCGTCGCGCCTGTTGGATCCCAGATTGCGCAGCGGCTTCGAAAATGCGTTCACGCAGCGCCTCCGAGTCTCCATTCCGAAACTCGGCGTATTCACCGGCGCTCACGTACCGCCAATCACCCGTCAGGCGCATGACCTCGTGGTTGCCGAGCAGCGCATAGACCCGCCCGCCAGCACGATCGGCATCGCGCTCCAACTTGCGCAGCAGATCGAGCGCGCGCCGCGAGCCGGTCCCACGATCGACCACGTCGCCGGTCTGCACGAGGCGGGCACGACCACCAATCCAGCGGTCGCGCGCGTCGATGAGGCCGGCCGCACGAAGGATCGCCACGAACTCGGTGTAGGCGCCGTGAACATCGCCCACGGCGACGATCCGCTCCGTCGTTTCGAGGTTGCACACCGACGGTGACGCGTTCTGCGCGGCCTGGGCGACAGGAGCGACAAGGGGGAGGACGGCAAAATGCCGGCTCCCCGCACCGGCCAGAAGTACGGCGAGCGCCACCGCGAATACCGCTGGCGCGGCGCGCAGAGGAGACGGCAGACGGGGGGATTGGAGGAACACCAGTCGAACCATCTTACGCCAGCTCGGCGGCGCATTCTTACCGTAGACTTCGAGCCGAATGACTCGCTTCGTCGAGCGCCTGCTGCGCCTCTACCCCGGTGAGGGTCGCCGCGGCCTGCTGCTGTTTGCCTACCTGTTCCTGGTGATCTCCAGCCTCGTCGCCAGCAAAGCGACACGGGACGCCCTGTTCCTGGAGCACTATCGCGCCGTCCAGCTTCCGTACGTCGACATGACGATCGCGCTGCTCGTGGGCGCCGTGATCTCCTTGTATTTGCGTCTCGGCCGGCGGATCGGCCTGCCCAGACTGCAGGCTGGCAGCCTCTGGCTGCTCTCTGCCCTCAGTCTCACGTTCTGGTGGCTGGCACGTCAAGGGAGCCACTCCAGCAAGCTGGTGGTGGTGATTTACATCTGGGTGGGCATTCTCAGCGTGCTCGCGCCGGCCCAGGTCTGGATGCTCGCGAACTTCGTCGTCACTACGCGCGGCGCCAAGCGCGTGTTCGGCCTGATCGGCAGCGGCGCCATTGCCGGCTGGATCGTCGGGGGACTGTTGACCCGGGCGACCGTCCAGCGCGTCGGCACCGAGAACACGCTGGTCGGTGTCGCCGCGGCGCTGGCGCTCTCGGCGGGGCTCGTCATGGTGATCTGGCGCGAGCGGCCGGCGAACATCGCCGCAAACGACGACGCGGCGGCGACTGGCGGCGGGCTGCGCAAGAGCCTCACACTCGTGTGGGCCTCGCCACATCTCCGAGCCATCGCCACCCTGATCCTGATCTCGTCCTTCGTCACGACGATTGCGGGCTGGCAATTCAAAGCGATCGCGAAAGAACAGATTCCGCAGACCGATGCGCTGGCTGCTTTTTTCGGGACGTTCAGCCTGTACGCGGGCCTCGCCTCGCTGTTCGTGCAACTGCTCCTCACCGGCCCCTTGCTGCGCACGTTCGGTATCGGATTCGGGCTGTTCCTCGTGCCGACGCTGATGGCGGCCGGCACCGCCGGTGTGTTGGCCACGGGCGGGCTTGTGGCCGCCGTGCTCCTGAAGGGCAGCGATCAAGTGCTTCGCTACTCGATTGACAAGGCGACGCTCGAACTCCTGTACCTCCCTGTACCGCGCGCTGATACGTTCCAGGCGAAGTCGGTCATCGACACCGTCGTCTGGCGATGTGGTGATCTGTTCGCAGGGCTGCTCGTGCTGTTGCTCGCGGGGTGGCTGGGTCTGGCGCCGCCGGAGCTCGGGTGGGTCAATCTGGCGCTCATCGTCCTGTGGATGTCGGCGGCGTCAGCGGCGGGACGCCACTACGTCCGCGCCCTCACGGGCAGCATTCACCAGCACCGTCTCGACGTGGAGCGCGCCTCGGCGGGAGTGCTCGATCGCACCAGCGCCACCATCATTGCCGAAGGCCTGGCGAGTGAAGACACTGGCGAGGTCCTCTATGCGCTCGATCTTTTCGAGCTGGAATACCGCAAGCGGTCGCATCCGGCGGCGCCTGGTCTGCTGACCCATGCCGCGCCCGAGGTGCGTCTGCGGGCGATTCGACTGCTGGCCGAGGCCGGCGACGCGACAGCGATTCCCACCGTCGAGCGCATGCTCCAGGACGATCGGCTCGACGTGCGCACCGAGGCGCTGCTGTACCTCACGCAGCACGCGGGCATTGATCCGCTCCACCGCATCGGGGAGCTGGGCGCCTTCGACGACTACTCAATCCAGGCCGGGATGGTCGCGTTCCTCGCACGTCCCGGCCAAGCACAGAACGTCGAGGCCGCAGGCATGATGCTGGATGCCATGACGCAGAGCGAGGGAGACGAGGGGCGACGGACGCGGCGCGAGGCGGCGCGCCTTCTCGGGTGGCTGACGGACACGTTCGAGCCGCAGCTGCGACGGCTCCTCCACGACGAGGATGCTCAAGTGGCGCGCGAGGCTGTGATTGCGGCCGCCGCGCAGCAGCAGCATGAACCGTTCGTCAGGGACATCATCGATCGTCTGGGCGATCCGCTGATCGTGCCCGATGCGGTTGACACCCTGGCCTCGTTCGGCGAGCCCATCGTCGGAACGCTGCGCGAGTATCTTGCGGATCGCTCCGTCGCGCGGGCGATCCGGCGCGAGATTCCCGCGGCGCTCCTCCGGATCGCCACCCCTGAGGCCTATACCGCGCTCGTCGAGCACCTCGGCGAACCGGACTCACGGATCCGCTTTCGCATCATCACGGCACTGAACAAGCTGTCCCAGATGCATCCCGATTGGCGTCCGGACGCCGCGGTCGTCGACGCGGTGCTCAAGCGGGAGATTGTCGGCCTCTATCGTTCATACCAAGTGACCGGTGCGATCGAGCGCCTCACGTCCAACCCGGAGCGCGCCCTCGCCGCACTCGAGGACACCATCGGGAACGACATCGAGCGTATTTTCCGGCTCCTGAAAGTGCTGTATCCCGAGATGGATCTTCACAGCATCTACATCGGCCTCCAGTCGCGGAATCTGGTCGTGCACGACAACGCGCTGGAGCTCATGGAGGCGGCCCTGACCCCGCAGCTGCGGGAGCTGCTCGTGCCGCTACTCGACGGGACCGTGTCCGTTGCCATCCGGGTGCGAGCCGCCGATCGCGTCACCGGCGTCCGCATTGAGACGGCCACGGGTCTGCTTCACGCGCTTGAGTTGATCGACGATCCCCTGCTGCGTGAGGCCATGCAGGACACGCTGGCCACGCGTTTCAAATAGCGCGGGCTCGCGCAATTCCTCGTCATGTCGCGGAATCGTTGCCGCCTAGCTGTGTAATGATGATGTCGAGAGGTGGAGGGCGTATGACCCGGATGAAAATCCTCGTGGTCCTGATCGTTCTTGGCGTGGCAACAGTGAGCCTGGCGCAGGACAGCACCCAGGTTTGGGGCATTCGGGTGCTGGCCACAGATGCCGAAGCAGTCGCGACGTTCTACGAGAAGGCGTTCGGCATGTCCGAGGTCGCGCGGCCGGTGAACTCCGCCACGACGAAGGAGATTCTCATCAACTTCGGCGCGACTCCTGAAATTGCCCGGCGCGCGACGACGACGCCCCTCGTCATCTATACGCGCCCGAAAGGGGCCCCGGCCGGGGCGATGGCGTCGCTCATCCTTCGTGTCCCCGATCTCGACAAGGCGATCGAGTCGGTGAAGGCGAATGGCGGGACCGCGACGCGTCCACCAGGCAGAAATGCGGTAGTCAACGTCAGTTACGCCTTCGTCACGGATCCCGACGGCAATCAGATCGAACTCGTGATGGAGGCGAAACCGTAGGAGCGTGCGGCACGCCGCCAACAGACAAGCGGTCCTCACCGCACACACACTTTCAACGCGCCTGGATGCACCCGCGCCTCGAGGCGGGTTCCCGCCTGCACCGGCTCGCCGTCGACGTGAAAGATCATCGGCGCGTCGCTGGCAATCGTGGCGCGTTCGATCAGTTGAGTCGACAGCCGACGCAGCCGCGAGACGCCACCCACGAACAGCAGCGGCACGGCGCAGGCGCTTTGCCACCGTGATGCCTCCTCGAACACAACCAGATCGAGCCGGCCGTCGTCGAGACGTGCGCGCGGCGCGATCCGCGCGCCATTGCCAAACTGCGGCGAATTCGCCAGTGTGATCAGCAGCGCCCGACGCGAGGCCGCCGCATCGTCGATGCGATAGACTGCCGACTGATACGACCAAAGCTCGCGCGTGATGATTCGCGCGTAGCCGGCAAGCCCGCGTCGGCCGCCGCGATCGAGACAGGCCGCGACGTGAGCGTCGAAGCCAATTCCGGCGACGTTGAAGAAGAGGCGCCCGCCAAGCTCTCCGGCATCGAGCGCGCGCGGGACGGCGGCGAGCGCTTCGTTGATCGCCCGCTCAGGCTGCCAGTGAATCCGCAGCTCACGCGCCAGTCCGTTCCCCGATCCTGACGGGACGAGCGCAAGTGGAGTCTCACTGAAGGCGAGGGCACATCCGACTTCGTTCAACGTGCCGTCGCCACCCCACGCAATCACGAGCCGTGAACGGTTGACCGCCGCTGCCGCCAGCTCGCGCGCGTGACCCTTCCTCTCGGTGATGAACACCTCGGCTTGTTCCCCTCTCTTGGTCAGGACGGCTGACGCAAGAGCGGCGCGCCGCCGCGCCGCGGCGAGACCGCCGCCGCCGGAAATCGGATTGATGATGACGGTAATCACGCGCTCAGCCCGGAGCGCGGCCCGGCCTGGACCGCGTCACTTCAAGAGGATAGGCCGCATGAGCGGGTGGTTCACGGAAGATCGCGGCCCATTTATTTCCGCGGCCAGGTCCAGAAATAGACCGACCGGCCCTGAACTTCGGCTGTCTGTTCCGGCCGCCAATCGCCCATGTCGAACGAGTGCGACACGATGCGCGTGCCCGGCTTGAGTTCCTTCTCGAACTTTGGAATGAGCTTCAGGTTCAGCGACGGCAGGAGGTACAGCGTGACGACGGTGGCCTCGCTGATGTCGGTGGTGAACAGATCCTGATTGAGGAACCGCACCCGATTGCCAGTGATGCCCGACTGCTTCAGGTTGGCGTTGGCTTCCTCGATCCGCTTCGGATCGACGTCGATGCCGACCGCCCGCGCGGCGCCGAAGTCCTTGACGGCGGTAATCGGAATGCGGCCGTCGCCGGATCCCAGATCGAACACGACATCATTCGGTCCGACCTTCGCCATCTTCAGCATCGTCGCGACGACATCTGGCGGCGTCGGGACGAAGATGACGTCCGGCGTGCGGAGCCGAGGCGCGCATGACGTGAGCGTCATGGCGAGCAGCAGCACGAGGCGGCGGTTCATCGGCGGATTATAGCGCTCGCCGACAAGCAACCAGGCCCGACCGATCAGACCGTGTGCTGAGAGCGGCGGTCATCGATTCCAGCCTTGCTTCGCCGTCTGAACGCCGGCCCGCACGAACCGAATGCCCACGCGAGCGATCCGATCGCGATGGGCAGGATGCCAGGCTCAGGGAATGACACACGACGCGAGAGCGCCGGCTCTTTTGCTCTCGGTTTCCTTCGTCTTGTTTGCCGCTGCGGCTGCTCTTCCGATGCCATTCAGCTGGCGGAAAAAAGGCTGGTCGCACGTCCATTGCTCTCGCACTCATTGGGCGCTTGGCGATGGACGCCGGATAAACTTCACAACCTAGCTCATCAGTGGTAATGTTCTCGACGCAAGCTCTTCAGTAAATCATCGCGAAGAAGGCCTAAATAGAAGGGAAGACACGACATGAAGGGAATTCCAAGTGTCCTCGCGGTCGCCGGAGTGCTGTGGTTGGTGCCGTCAGCCGCCGCAGCCGACTGGTACGCGAACCCGTTCCTGGGACAGATGGCGAGTATCAAATTTACCGAACCCACGGCGGATGGTCCCTCGCTGTGGGGCATTTCAGGCGGAGCCGCGCCAGCCGGATATTTCGGCGGCGAGTTTGATTACAGCGTCTCGAACGGGTTCTTTGGCGACAAGGTCGAGATCGGCGCCAACAAATTGCGCACGGTCTCGGGCAACGCCGTCATCGGCTACCCGATCAAGATAGCGGAGAAGACGCGCCTCCGCCCGTATGGCACCTTTGGCGGCGGTGTGGGATTGGCCGATCAGGGGCTCGAGTTCTTTCCGGACTTCGACGCGGTGTCCAACCTGCCGCCGCAGCAGCAGAACCAGATCTACAACTGCTTCCAGGGCCTGGGCGAGAACGCGTCCCGCCAGCAGGTCGCCGCATGCGGAGTGTCGGTCCTCGAGGAGCCGGGCGGGACGAGCTATCACGGCATGCTCAGCTTCGGCGGCGGTGTGTTTGGCTTCCTGGCTTCTCACATCGGCGCCAGGGCCGACTTCCGATACTTCAAACAGGTCGTGCCGAGCGACGAGGAAGGAAAGCTGAATTTCTGGAGGTACACGGTCGGCCTCGTGATCCACTGATCGACCGGTGTTGCGATCTCATGTTTCATCGGGAGGGCGGCGAGTCTTTCGACCAGCCGCCTTCCGCCTTCGAGTTTCTCGCTTCGGCGTGCTACTTCTTCTTCCCGCCCTTGCGCGTCCTCTTTGCCGACTTCCCTGCCACCGGCTTCCTCGCCGATTTTCGGGCTGCCTTCTTGCGACGCCGCGGCGCACGTCTTCCCGGTAGCGAGATCGCCGGCGTCTCACCGTTTCCAAACTCCATCCGTAAACCGATCGGCACCACCGGCGGCCGGTCGCCCTCGCGCGGGCGGTTGAAGATCAGCACATAGGACAGCTTGTTGCTCGGCTGGAACGTGAGCGTCGCGCTCTGACCGCGCAGGTGTGCCACGTTCTCAGGCAGCTCGAGCGGGATCGCCGCACCGA